>Ga0247770_1000376_pt1 | contig 43645 bp, 35 predicted proteins | sample UWRJL136409B6_FD_179943 | JGI IMG/M metagenome (GOLD analysis project Ga0247770, IMG submission 179943) | Plant litter microbial communities from Arlington Agricultural Research Station in Wisconsin, United States - UWRJ-L136-409B-6 | ecosystem: Environmental > Terrestrial > Plant litter >... | reverse complement strand
GAATTCGTGTGCAGTTCCTTTCTCGTGTGCAGCTTTTCCGCCTTTGCTAGCAATTGCGCGCTGTTTTTCTGCATCCATAGAAGCGAATCCGCGTTTGCTTTTCTCAGCCATGACTGTCTCCTTGTTTTTTTTTCTGATTTTTTAGCTCGATCGCGCCTTCGCCTCCCACTGTCGCGGGTAGTCCCAGTCAGTGGTGAGATATCCGACGGTAAATTATGAAACCTCATCAGACGAATCTAAGCTTTTGGTCTAAATCGCAGAATGACTCTTTCATAATTTACAAATGTGAACTAAAAATAGTTCACGCCCGGGCACTATAGTTAGAGCCGCCAATGTTTAAGCAGGTTACTGTCTTTCAATCATTCTATAAACCCCCCCAACTTTTATACCTCTTTCTCAGGTATAGTCATCCTTTAGTTCGCTGGAAGGATGGAAGCCAAAGCTGATTGGGGGTAGACTCAGAGGATTTTTCGACTTCACGGCGACACCTCAAAAATTAAAAGTCTAAAGAGGGTTGCTTTTTTGTCTTTTTACTTTTTTTTTTGATGCCTTCCGCGCTTGAGAGTTATCCCGATGTTAGTTGGTCTGCCGATCGAGTTGTTTCTGGTAAGCGATATTTTGGGGCGCAGCGCAGGACATACTCGATCGCACCGATCAAGTTTACCTTATGACCGATCGAAACATAAATCGGTTTTACTCCTGTTTGCGTCCTCAGCGCTGCCCCTACCGTTGCTCCCTCCAGCAGCAAGGGTTGCCAACTGCCTCGGTCGAGTCCGACTTCTGAATGTTCTCCCATAAATCGATTTTTGGCAACTCCGATCGTGGCAATTCCTGTCAAAACCCCCAAATGGCAGGCAAGACCAAACCTGCGGGGATGGGCTAGTCCTTGACCGTCGCACAATATCAAGTCTGGCCTCAAACTGATATTTTCCAAAGCCTCAAGGACTGCCGGCACTTCTCGAAAAGACAAGAAACCGGGAATGTAAGGAAAAGTTGTAGGACTGCGAACTACAGCTTGCTGCTGCAGCTGCAAGTCGGGAAAGCTCAGAACTGTTACAGCGGCCCGGGATACCTCGTCTGCACTGTCGTAGCCGACATCTACGCCTGCGACGTACCGAACTGTCTCGAGTTGATTTTCGGTAATTACCTCTGACCGAAGCTGTTCTTGAATGGCGATCGCCTCTTCAATTGTCTGCGGCCAAGGGTGTCGCTGCAACATTAGACATCTTTATTTAACCGTTCTCATCTAACCTTAACTTATTTTCTGGCATTTTTAAACTCATATTTTTATCCTTTTACGCTATAAATTCACAACTTGCGTAAGGAGTCTTTCTTTATACTGGGGAGGTTTGAGTAAGGCGGGCAGAACCCGATTCTACAAATAGAGTCTGTATATCGGAGAGTGAAATTTTATCTTTCGCGGCTTGCGCCAACCCGCAAAGATTGCACTGCTGCTCGCCTCCAATTTTCTACTTAAAACGTACAAAAAATACCTATTTGATGCTGATTTTTTAGTTTTCTAGAAAGCTTTCTCTTTCCGATCCTCATGCTATAGCTTGTTTCAGAGCGATCGAGCTATCTATTTACTTCTTCTTTATCTAAAATCCTCCTCATTGTCAAGATGATTGAAACATTTATTCATCAATAATCTCAGCTAGGTACAAATGCCATTGTTCATACCAGAGCGTCAATGTAACGGCAATCTAATATTTTTTTGATTTAAGAGGCTTTCCGGCCCTCAAAATCCTATGACTTTTATGAAAAAAACAAAGGAATTTATGAGTTGTTGCACCATTAACAGGAAGTTATAATCTTAGATAAGAGCGAATAGACAACTAACATCCAGTAACACCACCTAGCTGAATTAACATATGAAAACAATGCAAAGTGTTCGGTACAATCTAGCACTCTACATCGTCGGTGGCCTCGTCTTCATCATCGCCGCCTTAAATTTAAAACCTTTTGCCCTCGTCGGGGCAGGGGAACGCGGCGTCATTATGCGCTTCGGCAAAGTTCAAGACGCGATCTTAGATGAAGGCATCCACCCGATTTTACCGCTCGTCACCTCTGTAAAAACTCTGAGCGTGCGGGTACAAAAAACTGATATAAAAGCAGATGCCGCATCCAAAGATTTGCAAAGCATTACTACAGATTTGGCTGTCAACTGGAATGTTGACCCCGCCAAAGTTAATCAAGTTTACCAACAAGTAGGAGACGAAGAACAAATTGTTGTCAGCATTCTGAGTCCGGCTATTTCAGAAGTTCTCAAAGCAGCAACTTCTAAAAAAACAGCAGAAGAAATTATCACTAAGCGCACGGAACTCAAAACAGAAATCGACAACAGCCTCAAAAAGCGTTTGCAACCTTACGGCGTCATCGTCAGAGATGTTTCGTTAATAAATTTTGGCTTTTCGCCAGAATTTAGCAAAGCCATCGAAGCCAAACAGATAGCAGAACAAGAAGCCAAACAGGCAGAATTTACAGTTCAAAAAGCAACCCAAGATGCTCAAGCCCAAATTAACCGCGCTAAAGGTCAAGCCGAAGCCCAGCGCTTGCAGCGGCAAACTTTAACTTCCGAAATTTTGCAGCAGCAAGCGATTGAAAAATGGAATGGTCAGTTTCCGACAGTAATGGGAGGAGGCGGAACTTTGCCGTTAATTAATATTGCGCCGCCGAGTTCTCAAGCTGCAACTGGTGTTAAATAAGCTGCTGCCGACCATGATTGCCAGGGCGCCGGGAGAAGGGGAGAAGGGGTGAGGGGTGCCAAGACCTGAGGGGGACAGAAATTTAGGGGTTTTTATGCAGGAAGTGAAGATGTGCTTTTTTAAAGGCCCAACAGCAAGCCTAGAAAATACAGCTAACAACTAAGGTTAAATCGCGCTTACTTAAATACCAAGATAGAATTTACGTGGCGCGAATCCTGAAAAACGTTAAAGTAAGAAGCAACTCGGAAATTGTAAAGGTTTGCTTGAAAGTTCGGCTGATGGGAGATCGGGAGAACCAGTCAATTTCTAATTTAGGTGAAGTGGGGGGTGTCGGCGATCGCCATACTGCATCAGAAGCACTGTGGCTGCGCGATCGAGCCTTGGCAGCTACTAGCAGTGGCATTGTCATTGCTGACGCCAATGCACCCGATTGTCCCATAATTTATTGCAATCCGGCCTTTGAACGGATGACAGGTTACTGTGCGAGTGAAATCTTGGGGCGCAATTGCCGATTTTTGCAAGGCCCCGATACAGATCGAACTACCGTCGCTAAGATCCGTGAGGCCTTGCGCCAAGGTCTAGAAATCCAGACAACAATTAAAAATTACCGCAAAGACGGCACTTCTTTTTGGACTAAATTGTCGCTATCTCCCGTGCGAGACCACAGGGCTAATTTGACTCACTTCGTAGGAGTTCAGTCGGACTTGTCTGAAGGCATATGTGAAGTGCAGGAAGCATTGCAGCAAGCTAACGACCAACTGCAAACGATTTTGGAAGCTGTTCCGGGAACAGTATCTTGGGTGAGCTCGGATTTGCGCTATTTGGGGGTTAACCAGCACTTAGCCAAACTGCACGGTTTGCCACCCTCGGCTTTTGTCGGTCAAGATATCGGTTTTCTGGCCGCTAGCTCGGATTTTAAATCTTTTGTGGTGGAGTTTTTTGCCGGCGACGCTACGGAAACGGTTAAAGAACTCAGCGCTCTGGTGAAAACCGACGGCGGACAGTCGGCGGGATGCTATTTGATTGTAGCTAAAAAGTACGATCAGGGCAAAGCAGCTTGTCTGGTAGGGATAGACTTTACCGAGCGTAAGCGGGCAGAAGAAGCTCTGGTGCTGACTCGCAAGGCGGTGGAAAGTTCAAGCGACGCGATCGGCATCAGCGATGTCAACGGCACTCACATCTATCAAAATCAAGCGTTTTCTCAGCTATTTGAATGGGAGACGGCAGAGGAATTTAAGCTAGCCGGAGGTATACCGGCAGTTTTTGCTGACCCCGCAGTCGCACGCGAGGTACTCGACACGATCGCCCAGGGTTATTCTTGGTCAGGTGAAATTACCAACCGCACTAAAAGCGGCCAAATTTTGCAAGTGCTGCTGCGGGCCGATGCTATTAAAGACCGCACAGGGAAAATTGTCGGTCTGATTTACATGAATACCGATATTACCGATCGCAAGCGCACGGAACAAGAGCTGCGGCAAAGCGAGAAGCGCTTTCGATCGTTGATTGAAAATGCTAGAGACATTATTGTGATTCTCGACGAGAAGGGCTTTTGCCGCTATGTCTCTCCTTCCCAAGAGCGGATTTTGGGCTACCCGACGGCGGAAGTGCTGGGCCGGTCTGTATTTGACTTGATTCACCCTGACGAATTGCCGATGGTGGATCAAGTGTTTAAAGGTGTCATCCAAATGCCGAGAGTTAGCCTGGGATTGGCGGAATACCGAGTGCAGCACAAGGACGGTTCCTGGTGCGTGTTAGAAGCGGTGGCGACGAATTTGCTCGACGAACCTTCGGTGCGGGGAATTGTGGTCAACTGTCACGACGTGACTGAGCGCAAGGTGGCTGAAGACCAATTGTTGCACGATGCTTTGCACGATGCGCTGACGGAGTTGCCGAACCGCGCTTTGTTGACTGACAGGTTGGGGCAAGCTTTTGCCCGCGCCCAACGGCATCCCAGCTATCAGTTTGCGGTGCTGTTTCTGGATTTGGACAGGTTTAAGGTGATTAATGACAGCCAGGGACACCGCACGGGCGATCGGCTGTTGGTGGCTGTGGCTCGCCGTCTCTTGACTTGTTTGCGGCCTGGTGATACGGCGGCGCGTCTGGGGGGAGATGAGTTTGTGATTTTGCTGGAGGAAATTAATGGTGTTGATGAGGCGATCGCCCAAGCAAAGGAAATTCTCAAGGCGATCGAACGACCGCTTTATTTGGAAGGTAATAAAGTTTTAATTACTGCTAGCATCGGCATTGCTTTGAATACCGAGAAATATCAGTGGCCAGGAGATATTTTGCGCGATGCTGATATTGCGATGTACCGCGCCAAAGCTCTCGGTAAAGCTCGCTATGAAGTGTTTACCAGTTCGATGCACACTCGGGCTGTGGCTTTGATGAACTTGGAAAACGATTTGCGGGAGTCGGTTGAAGAGCTGAATTTGAAATATTCGATAGTGAATTTTGCAGGTGGGGCGGTGGAGGAAAACTCGTCGCTGGGCGAAATAGATCCGAAGTTGGATCGTCGGAAATTGCAATTGGATACTTTTAATTTGGAATGTCCTTTTACTGTTTATTATCAGCCGATCGTTTGTTTGAAAACAGGCTCAGTTATGGGATTTGAGGCGCTGGTGCGCTGGATGCACCCGGAACGGGGTTTAGTTTCCCCGATGGAATTTATTGCGATGGCGGAGGAAACAGGGTTAATTATGCCTTTGGGCTTGTGGGTTTTGAACGAAAGCTGCCGCCAAATTATCAAGTGGCAGAGTTTGAATTTACCTGTGGGAAATTCGCGATTGACAGTAGCAGTAAATCTTTCCGGGAGGCAGTTTTCGGAACCGCAGTCGATCGAGCAAATTAAGCAAGTTTTGCTGGAAACGGGTGTTGACGCTCGCTGTTTGAAGTTGGAGATTACTGAGACTGTGGTGATGAAAGATGGGGAAGCGGCGGCGGCGATGCTTTCGCAGTTGAGAGACTTGGGTATCGGGCTGTGCATTGATGATTTCGGCACTGGTTATTCGTCTCTGAGTTATTTGCACAAGTTCCCGATTAATATTTTGAAGGTCGATCGCTCTTTTGTTAACCGCATTGGAGAAAGAGGCGAAAATTTGGAAATCGTGCGGGCGATCGTGATGCTGGCGCGCAGTTTGGGGATGGAGGTAGTGGCAGAAGGTGTCGAAACCGCCGTCCAATTGGCTCAAATGCGGGCGATCGGCTGCGAGTACGGTCAGGGGTACTTTTTCTCTAAACCTCTCGACAGCGAGGCAGCTACAGCCTTATTACGTCGATCGCCCAAATGGTGAACTGAACCAAATATAGCCTTTCTCAGTAACATGAGGTGTTCTTGGGCATTGGGCATTGGGCATTGGGCATGGGGCAGAGGGCATTGGGCATTGGGCATTGGGCATTGGGCATTGGGCATACCTCACCACGCTTGAGAACCGCTATATTTAGTTTGTATTTTGAAAAATATTAAAACTATTGCGAGGTGCGCTTATTGGAGAGTCACAGGATTTTAGATTTTAGATTTTAGATTAAAGAATTGAAGAAAGCGACTCCACTGATAAATCCGGGGGCTTGCGATCGGGAATCGGAGCTTTTTTCTCGATCCACGAATGAATCCGGGGGTTCCGGATCAAATTGCTTGATTGTCAATAAGGGCGATCGAGCTTTTCGTAATCAATGCCTTGAGTGTTAAAATTACAATTTAGTATAATAGCAAACTATCGAGATAGGTAAAAATATATGTCTCAATCTGTTGTGCCAGCAGTCGAAGAACAAAAGCTCGCTACTTCGCCCACATTAACTTTTGAAGAATACAAAGTTTATCAAAGCAAGGACGATGTAAAATACGAACTGTACAAAGGCAAATTAATACCGATGGCAACGGCTAGCGCATTACACACAAGCATCTGCGAATTTTGGGTTTACAAATTGCAGCGTTACCTAGCTGAACATAATCTGGATTTAGTCGTAAAAACTTCTGTGGGAGTCAGAACAGAAGATGCTACATCCCGCATTCCCGATGTAGTTGTTTGCACAGAAAGTTTGTGGCAACAAGTTCTTGCCAGACCCGGTTCTGGCATCTTAGACTTGAGCGAAACACCTTTATTTGTAGTAGAAGTAGTGAGCCAAGATCGGCGAGCCGATTATGTACTTAAACGAACAGAATACGAACAGGCTAACGTGCCGGAATATGTGATTGTTGATCCGACACAAAACAGACAGCGGGTGCGAGTTATGGCATTTCCCGAAGGTGATGACGTTTATACACAGGTAGATTACTTGCCGGGTGAAGAAATGGTATCTGTAGTATTTCCCAATCTGAGATTATCAGTCAATGAAATTTTAGATCCGCCATTGGTGGAAGGGTTAATTAAGGCAGAACAAGCTCAATTGCAGAAGGCTGAAAGATTGGCTGCGAGGTTGCGGGAGTTGGGCGTAGATCCTGATGCTGTGTAGGAAATTGGATCGAGTACGCGCGAGCGAAGCTATCCCGAAGGGAATCGCCCTTGACGTATCTCAATCATCTAGCGGCAAGTTGCGATCGAGCTTTTCATAACCAGTGCCTTGACCGCATTCGTTCAACATTAATACAATCATAAATAGTCGCTGAGGTCACAAAGATATGTCTGAACCTATTGTGCCAGTTAATGAAGAAAAACAAGTTGATGATTCACCCACATTAACTTTTGAAGAGTACCGATTTTATCAAGGAGAGCCAGATGTTCAATATGAACTATATAAAGGTAAACTCATACCAAAACATATGTCTGAATCAATCGCCCCAGTTTTAACAGAACAGCAAGTTGATGCTTCCCCAACTTTAACCTTTGAAGAATACCGAGTTTATCAAGGAGAATCTGATGTAAAATATGAACTGTACAAAGGCAAATTAATCCCGATGCCAACAGCAACAGTTTTACACATCAAAATTTGCGAATATTTAGTTTACCAGTTGCAGCGTTACCTAGCTGAACACAATCTCGACTTAGTAGTAAAAACGGGTCTGGGAGTGAGAACAGATGAAGATAAATCTCGGATTCCCGATGTAGTTGTCTGCACTCAAAGTCTTTTGGAACAAGCTGCTGCTAGACCAGGTGCAGGTATCCTCGAATTTGATGAAAAGCCGCTGTTAGTGGTAGAAGTAGTCAGCGAAAATCGCCGCGAAGATTACGTGATTAAACGCGGAGAGTACGAATTAGCGAATGTGCCAGAATATTGCCTTGTTGACCCTAAAACGGGCAAGCAAAAAATCCGGCTTTTTGCAGTGATTGAAGGTGAAGAGGGTTACACGTATACAGATTTCTTGCCTGGTGAGGAAATGGAATCTGTAGTATTTCCCAATCTGAGATTATCAGTCAATGAAATTTTAGATCCGCCATTGGTAGAAGGGTTAATTAAGGCAGAACAAGCTCAATTGCAGAAAGCTGAAAGGTTGGCGGCGAGGTTACGGGAGTTGGGCGTAGATCCTGATGCTGTGTAGGAAATTGGATCAAGTAAGGGCGGCGAAGCTATCCCGAAGGGAATCGCCCTTGAGGTATCTCAATCATCTAGCGGCAAGTCGCGCAGGAAATAAAAGCGATCGCGCCCTAAATTCTCGCCTTTAATTCGCCCTGCATAACCTGTCAGCGGAGAAGAAAGTTCTACTAACATTTCGTGCAACTCTTCGCGGGACAACTTCTTGGGTGGGTTAGACATTGAATACGCACCGCTAAGAGCATCGACACTTGCTCGTTCATGACCAGTATTTTCCTGATACGTTTTCAGAATATGCAGAAGATGCGATCGGACTTTAATTTCTTGTTCAACTTGCTCAATATATTTAGCCACTTCATCATCAGATTGTCCCGGTTTTAAGTATTCTTTCAGTTTAAATAAGTCCACCGAGTTGGGATAGTTGCTTTGAAGTTTAACCAATTTTTCCAGCGTCTCAGGGTTCATAATTGCCATACCGTGTACTTTTGCTGCATCCATAAGTTGAGTAGTTGGAACGCCAGGGCCAATAATCAACTTAGTTGCTTTTGCGAGTATTTCTTTATCTTTGAGCCGCAGCGTTCCTAAATTGAGCAATTGGACTGCTGTATCGTTAGGGATTTTTTTACCGGCTTTGCACTCGCCAACTAAGGGGTAAGGTTTGGAGCATAATAAATCTAAGCCGCCAGCACCACCTTTGTGAGCATAATCTATGGTAAATCCCAAAAACTCAAGGCTATCGCGCACTACAATTTCAAAGTCTGTTCCTGCTTGATAGTTGCTTTTGTTTGTATCTAGTTCTTTGGTGCGATTTCCCAAAGTTGCTATGGTATTTATCCAAGCTAAATCCGGTTTGATTGGTTTTACAGGCTTATCGCTACTCCAACCGAGAAATATTTTGATTTCTGCGTCTAGTTGTTTGGCTTTTGGGTTGGTGGTGGATAAATGCACTAATTCACTTTGCAACTCTTCCAATTCTGGATGTTCTGGCGGCTCTAGTTTTTCCAGCTTTTGACGGCGTTTGGCAAAGATAGACTCGCTCAACACAGGCGTTGTATCAGTAACATTTAGAGACTTTGGCAAAGATACAAAATTGCCGCTGGGATGCACTGGCATTTCCAGCGGCTGAGGTAGCAGATAAACTCGCAGGTAAGCTACAAAAATAAAAGGACGCTGCTGGAGAATTTGCTGTAATGCCTCTGTTTTCCAGACTGTTAACTGCGACAAAGCCTCTAATGATTCAGACTCATTCACCATTTGGCACAATTCGCACCTAGCCCAAGCTTTGATCGAAACTTTATCTGGATTTAACTGAGCAAGTGCCTTTTGAGCAGCGGGTAAAAAATGCGATCGATAATATCGATCGTAGGGCAAGTTACCTGAAACAGTGCCTGGATACAGTGCATATTGTTCTCCTGGATTAAACGTTCGCCAAACTATGGCTGCAATCATTCGCCCTTGAATTAAAGCTTCTACGTCTGGGGCCGACAAACGGATAGCCCTGTCAATGTTGACTAGCGACATGAGAGTATTTGTGCCAATATGAAATTGATAGTTTATGAAGCCTTAATTAAATTGGCTGAGTAAATTATCGCACGACTTATCTAATTCTTCGGACTCCGATAAGTCATCCATAATAGACTCCGCTACAGTTACGGGTTCATCTTCAATCAGATCGGTAGGAACCTGATAGGACGGATCGCTAAGAATCTCTCTAAGCAAGGGGTTGCTAACCCCTAGCATTTTCTCAGCACCTTTTTCTGCAATAAAATTGAAAATCTGCTCCTCACTAACCCCATAATCTACTTCGCGCTTCTGATGAACAGCCCGAATAGCTAACAGCGGTTTGATTTCATCTTCTTTCAGTGGAACATATTCTCCACCTTGCTGTTTAATGAGCGGTACAAGATACTTTTGCTCTAGGTATGAAGTAATCTTTTTGCTCTGGGAACGAACCAAACAACCGCGAGTCAAATTAAAAGTTTGGTAATCATTTAACCTTTTTAAACCCGCTCCTAACCCTTTGCCACCAGCATACTGAAGCACTGCTACTCCAATGTTTACATCTGTTCCTTTGTCTTTGACAATTACCTTGAAATTGATGTAATCATCCTTGCCTCCACGTTTCTTAACTTTATCTGTGGCTGACTGAACTATTACCCTTTCCACCGTCTGACCAATCACACTCTGAAATCCAAATAAAATAGCATCAGCAAGCAGATAATTATCTTCTAAATAATTTCCTATGTCTTCCTCTAGCTCTTTGACAAAAGCAAGTTCAACTGGATTAGAAATTTCTGCATCTTGATTGTTTTCACTGGCATTCAAAATCGGAGGCTTACAATGATCTTTACACCACTTCAAAACCTCTCTAGCAGTGGGTTTTCCTTTGCCAAGCTCGCTAAGTTGAATTTGAGTGAATGGATAAATTGGCTCATGAGGAATTAAGTTTTGCCGTTCATAATATTTGTCTAACCAAAAGCTAACTAAGTTAACAATTGATTCTGCATCCATGTATTTCAAGTCAATCGGATTTCCCTGAACCGAAACCTTAGTGAACACTCCGCCAGGTAGCTGCTTTATTTTATTGCTCCATTGAGGAGGCATCATTACACTCAGTATCAAACCCCGGTTTAGATTTTGGAACAAATCTTTGATTAGTCCTGCAACAATCTGACTGATGTGTAAGCCACTAATATCGTCGTAGGCATCAGGCGTGTCTAACTCATCAAAGCAAATGACCAGTTCCTTGTACTCACTAATCAAATCTAAGATTTGCAAAACCGCCTCAAAAGATTGGCATTGAGTTGGTAGTTCCAACTCATCGGCTTTGTATTTAGCAAGTTCTTGACCCTCTAACCATTTGATTGCATAAAGTGATTGCTCGTCGGAGAGTGTCCAAAAAATTGCCTTGACAATATCAGGATCGTTAACACTTTTCGCTTGCAGAAATGCTTTTGTTAGATCCTTAACCCACTTTTTTAGTTGCTTGGGCGTGCCTGCCTTAAATTTTCCCAATAATTCTTGAGGAGAAAAAACTTTAGCATTGGGTTTGGAAACCTTTAAAGCATTGTTAGCCATTGCCGTTGCTAGTTCTTGCCACTGTCTCACCCCATCTCTATCAATCTTTCCCAGGCTCTCAGCCAATATTCGCTGAAAGCCTTGCTTAATTTGACCTATGTTACCGTATTTATTAGCGTAGACAAACAAGCCCCCGCCATGCTCCTGTAGGCGATGGCGAATGCGGCTAATAATGTGAGTTTTGCCTGTTCCATCCTGAGCAGTTATAGCGATGGAAGTTGTCTTGTAGTGACCAGCACGAATTTGAGCTAGTGCCTGAAATACAGCATCAGAGGCGTGGGCATTTATTGTCTCAACATCGAAGAATTCCTGGCCCCAAACATCACCAGCATTGAGAAAAGGAGGTTTAGCAAATGGATTTTGATTTAAAAGAGCCACGTTCAGGTCTTCAATGGGAGAAAAAGAAGAATTAGTCATGGTTTTTTGTGTGAGGTTAACGAATTTACAAAGGGATTTAGGTCAATTTTAGGAATTTAGCCGTTTGACATAGTAACGGAGTGCACCAAGTGCAGTTTTGATGGAATCTTCAGCTTTATCAGGCGTGATGTCTGTCATTTCACCACCTATAAGCTGAAAAATGTCATTAGCCTGCATTTCCAACAGCCACTCGTTGAAGTTTGATCGCCCTACCCTTTCCCCGATCGCCCGACGCATCCGATAAATCGGCACTAAATCGTCTAAGTTATAATCCCGGTTCAACCTGTCATACACATCCAGCGCCACAGCCTTAAAATCCTCATAGGATGCGATCGCCCCTACATCCGCCTTCCCCTTCTCAACCGCAACACTCGCCGCACCATCCTGATGCCGAATCCACTTCAACAAAGAATTTCCCAGCCGAGTACCAATTTGAGAACCATCAAACTCAAACAGAGAATCCTTACTTTTGATCCCCTGCGCTAAAACTTCTTTCCCCTTAGCGCTCAATTCCACCATCGTCACCCGATTTACCAGCGAATACTCGATCGCCCCAGATTCCTGCAACTCGCCGAGAACTCCCACATATCTCTGACTCGTCTCATTAGTGCGAACAATCCGCTTAGTCAAATCGCCCTTTTTAACCCTCATCTTCCCGCCGCCCAAATCCCACAAATTGAGCAGCACCCGAACTTTCGCCTTAGCATCCCAAACCGCTTGCTCTTCGGGTGTCAAAGTTTTAGACACCGCAATTTCATCTTTCTCCGGCATATCCATACCTTTAAATACTTGTTTTTACTATCAAATTTTACCAGAAACCTTGGTGGGAAACATTTAAACTTTTCCGCAAGCCCCCCAAGGAACCTGCCAATAACTTATGCAAATTTCATTCTTAAATAATTTTCTCACTCATCACCACAGTAAAATTCGATTAGAAAAAATATGATGATTGACTAAAAACTTGTGAATAGATATAATAGAATGTTGGATAAATTATCCCACTTCAAATTATCCGCAGCAAATACCAGCGATCGCACTTTTCAATCAAAACAATCCCGATCGGGGCTGGGGACGAGTTAGCAAACTCAACAAATGTAGCGATCCCAACCTTACTCAACCACCCGCAACCCAGCTTAACTGCGACTTTAGTTCAATGCCAGATTCAGCCTTTAGAAAGACGAATTAAACCTACATATCTTGTTACATTGCAATAGCAATCAAAACATTCAACAACACTTTACCAATGAAAAATATTCCTGACCAAATTTCCGACATCAAAGAAAAGCTTCCAGACGTTACTCCCACCCCTCCCGGTTTAAAAGCTCAAGCATCTAGCCACGACCTCAAAGCCCGTTTAGAGTGGGGCGAACCCGGACTCACAATCATCGACGCTCGTGACTTTGAAAGCTTCACCAAAAGCCACATTACTGGCGCGGTAATGATGCCAATGGAAGATTTAGTAGAACGAGCAAAAGCCAGCCTAGAACCCGTCCGCGACATCTACATCTACGGCGAAAACGACCAACAAACCGCCGAAGCTGCCAATCTTCTCCGCGCAGCAGGCTTTCAAAAAGTAGCCGAACTAAAAGGCGGAATTGCTGGTTGGAAAGCCATTGACGGCCACATGGACGGCTCTGGCGAACACGGTACTCCTGGCCCCGACGCCTACAACGTTTTCTCTCGCTTGCAACACCACGCCGATACCCAGAAAACGAAGAAATAACCTCAGATTGGCGGCAGGATTCGCCCGCACAATCTGACACTTAAAAAACCCGGTATCGCAAAAGTTACCGGGTTTTTCTATCCGAACTTATATCAATTCCGGTTACACCGGAATGATGGGGAGTCGGGAGTCGGGAGTCGGGAGTCGGGGAATGTGGAATTATTGACCTTGACTCGATCGTATCCATGCAACGGGAAACGATATTATACCAAATCCCTCTTATATTTTCTTAGTCTCTTAGAGAGGAACTTCCTTTGTATAGGATAGGTTTCAAGCGCCGACTCTTAACTTCCTGCTATCCAAATATGCCTTAACTTCCGCGAACATTAGGCGGTTGGCATCAAAAGTAATCAGCTTAACAGCTTCCTCAAAAGAAACCCAAGCAGAATTTTGGATTTCCTCCACTTGCAAAACAACTTCCCTCGAATTGACAAAGCCTAAAAAGTATGTCACCGTTTTTTCAATCGGCTCCCCATCTTTAACAAAAGAATAATGTTCTGTAAAACTCGGCTCATCCAGCATTTGAAAATCGGATATACCAGTTTCCTCCTGAAATTCCCGCCTAGCCGTTTCCGCTGGAGATTCCCCTGGATTGGCGTGACCTTTGGGAAACGCCCAATGTCCGGCTTGATGTTGAATTAACAGAAACAAAGGGTCAGCTTCAGTCGAAAAAATCGGCACAATTCCAAAACATTCATCTTTCATTTTTCTGATCTTCCCTATTAACTATAGCAATCCTAAATCATTTGTAAATTTCTTACTCCCTCCCCTTACTAAGGGGAGGGTTGGGGTGGGGTAAAAAATTTACGACTCCTGCAAGGATTGCTATATTATGTTTTTCTAGCCCGCGCAGCATCCGGACTTCGTTTGTGTAGATGCGATTTCAATCGCCGAGTCTCTGCAATTCCCACCCCAACCGAGTCGGCTGTTCATAAACCCGCTTCAAAGTATTAACATCCCTGGCAGAAATAGGCCCAGGATTTCTCACCTGAGAAAAATAAAGCACATCAGTTTCCATCAAACTGTGACCCCAAATTCCCAAAGCGTGACCCAACTCGTGCCGCGCCGTCGCCGGAACATACTTACCCACTTGATTGGGATTCAAATAAACCGAAAACCGATGAGATAAAACAGTTTTATCCCCATCCCGACGGGCATATAATTCATAGGTAGCCTCTCCAGAGCGCGATCGCAACACCCCTTGACGCAAAGGCGGAGCCCGACGTAAAATCCTAATATCAGCCACCTCCGAACTATCCACCACTTCCAAAGGCAAATAAACCCCCCATTCCCGGACAACATCCAACACAGCCGCCACCCATTCTTCAGACTTATTAGCATCAACGGGACGCTCAACATAAACCTGAATCGGAAACTTTGACCACAGCAAATAACCGAACCTCGGTGGCTTAACCTGGTCAAAATAATCACCGCTATCGGTGGAATCTTGCCAATTGGCCAGCGTTGGCGGCAAAGGGTGAACCTGTGGATTCGGCAGACTATTCGCCAGAGGATAAAGACTTGCAGCCGGAGTATTAACCTGAGTAGAAACGATCAGGCTAAAACAACATAAAGCCAATCCCAAACCAGCTAGCAATCGAGGTTTTACCGTAACTTTCCACAACCACATTTTTGCAACCGCAGATAGACGAAAATAAACGCAGATGAACTTGATATTATCTGCGTCTATCTGCGTTCATCTGCGGTTACAAATCCGAATCTTATAGCTTAGGGGTCAACCAACCAGCACTCAAAATCACAGTCAAACCCATAAAAACAATAGACAGACCCCAAGTAATGCGGTTCAGACTCGTTTCTGCACTCTTGGCGCTCGTAAACAATTGAGCTTGTCCGCCAATCCCTCCAATGCCATCGCCTTTAGGACTGTGCAGCAACACAAAAACCACAAGTCCTAAAGCAGACAAAGACCAGATCACTTGTAAAACAGAAACAATATTCATAATGGGGGGTAATTGGTAATTAGTAATCGGTAACTTATTATCATATCAAATCCGGTCGATCGCAAACAAACTCGCTTAGGGACACGGCGCCGTGCCCCTACCTGGAGCTAGATTTCGCCGATCCTTGCTACAATCGGACTCGCACCGGAGTGCGATTGGCGCGAACTTCAAAATCAGCCGATCGAATCATAGAACGTCCCGTCATCTCCGGCGGCTGAGGCAACCTCAACAACTCCAGAATCGTCGGCGCAATATCAGCCAAACAACCGTCCGTCCTCAGAGGAACATCCGTTCCGTGACCCGGAATCTTCAGACCTTCGCCTTCTACCAGAATAAACGGCACCGGGTTAGTAGTGTGGGCCGTCCAGGGATTCCCGTTCTCGTCGAACATCTGCTCAGCATTTCCGTGGTCAGCAATAATAATTGCCGTTCCCCCAGCTTTACTAATGGCCGCCAACAGCCGTCCCAAACATTTATCCACAGTTTCGATCGCCATTATGGTCGCCCCCATCATCCCCGTATGACCAACCATATCCGGGTTAGCGTAATTAATCACCACCAACGAATAAATCCGCTTTTCCAAACCCGCCACAGCCACATCCGTCACCACGGCCGCCGACATCTCCGGCGCCTCATCGTAAGTCGCGACCATCGGGCTCTGCACCAACTCGCGGTGTTCCCCTATAAAAGGCTCTTCCAGACCCCCATTAAAAAAATAAGTCACATGAGCGTACTTTTCAGTTTCCGCCGTCCGCAACTGCTGCAAACCGTGGTTAGAAAGCACCTCGCCCAGAATATTGTTCAAATTCTGCGGTTCAAAAGCCACCATTACCGACGACAACTTCGGGTCGTACTGAGTAAAACTCCCAAACGTTAGTGGTTCAATTAACTGCCGTTCAAACCCCTTAAAATCCGGCGCCACAAAAGCCTGAGTCAATTCTCTAGCCCTGTCGGGGCGAAAATTAAAGAAAATTACCCCATCCCCGGATGCCACCGCCCCCGGAGCAATCCGAGTCGGAATTGCAAACTCGTCCGTCACTCCTTCAGCATAAGAGGCCCGCAACACATCAACAGCCGATCGACCGTCAGGGGCACCCTCAGTCGTCATCACCTCGTAAGCGCGCTGCACCCGATCCCAGCGCTTGTCCCTGTCCATCGCGTAGTAGCGGCCGCTGATGGTCACAATCCGACCGACCCCTACCTTTTCTATATAACTTTCAATCTTTGCTAGAGCTTCTACACCCTCTTTCGGAGTAGTATCGCGGCCGTCTGTAATCGCGTGAATGCAAACCTCAGAAATTCCCTGTTCCTTTGCTAATTCCAGCAAACCCAAAATGTGACTCAGATGCGAGTGAACCCCGCCCTCGGAACAAAGACCAGTCAGGTGCAACTTGCCGCCCTGAAGGCGCACTTTCTCACAAAGCTCAACCAGCGCCCGATTTTGGAGCAAAGAACCGTCTTCGACGGCATCCGAGATCCGCACCAACTCTTGAGGAACCACGCGGCCCGCGCCCAGATTCAAGTGGCCGACCTCTGAGTTGCCCATTTGCCCGTCAGGAAGGCCTACCGCCCGGCCGGATGTGTGAATCAGAGTTCTGGGATAAGCTGCCCAGAGACTGTCCATCACGGGTGTTTTCGCAGCGGCGATCGCATTTCCGTCTTTTTCTTCACGATAACCCCAGCCGTCTAGAATAATCAGCACTACAGGAGATACAGACGCTTGTGCCATGCGAATACCTTATTTACAATAATTAATTTCTCGATCTGCATGATTTCCGATTTTGCGGAATATCTTCCGCTCATCAGTTTACATATTTTCTACGCTCCGGCTGAACAAAGCCAACCAAAATTCCCTCAGCCACAGCATTTTGGGATCTAATTTCGACCTGCTTTGCAAATTGTTTAATGGATTACCTTGCCTTGTACTGTGAATCCACAGTCCGAGACTGTTACGGATCTCACCAACAGCGACTGTGCTTTTGTTGTCGCATTTTCACGAATTGTTCAACGGTCGGTGCCGATTGAAACACTAAGAACAATACCACACATGGCGGACTTTTGCTACGCCTCAAGAAATAAACTAAACAGCTTTGACTCGGCTGCGAATAACTTTAAACGAGTTGAGCAAGAATCCGTTTCCGAATCGTCTCAGTTTCAGCGGACATAAAATTCTACAACATCTTTTTTAATTTTGACATCGTAATTGCCAAAGAAATCGTGACCGAGCAGACCAATTTGCATTTGTTTGGCGATCGCCACTTCGACATTTTGGATCACCGCACCCCCAACCCGAATCGATCGCACTACGCCGATCGGGAACTCGACAACGCTACCGTCAGCGATCCCCGCTCTCACGGTACGCACGGGCCTCACTCCCAGTGCAGTAGCCATCCGCTGAGAAATCAAAGTGCCGCTCGCCCCGGTATCGACAATCATCTCAAAAGTCTTGTTGCCGTTAAATACCACATCAATCACCGGCGTGCCGCCAGCGCGGCGCTTGATTTTAGCTTGAAATACCTTTTGATTCGCCGATGGTTTCGCCGCAGGATTTGAGGGGGCCCTGTGAAACTGAGAGTACAAATTGCCAGTTGCTGCTCCTGAGCCTCCTGTTAAAGTGCGATCGAGCTGCTGGGAACTTTCATCGGACACCAATGTCATCACCTTGGTTCCAGGCTGCGGGCTCACCTGAAATCCTAGGTTTTTCGCCAACAAACCCGGTTTGTGAGGTATTGTTGAGAATGCTGCCCGATGGGAAGGAGAATGCACCTCGCTGCCCCCCACGGAGGCAACTGCAGCCAAAACGGCCACAGAAACAATGCCCGCTCGCCAAATCCGCTTGAGAATCACATTTGCCATTAAATAAATGCCTTGATTAATTCAATATGTCGAACCACGACCGCCATTGATATCCTAACCTGCTCCCAAAAACCGATCGCCCGATTGCCCGATCACCCGCTCAGGAAAACTTGGCAATTTAAAAGCGATCGCATAACATCGAACACAGATAAACTTAAAACGGCAACAGGCTGTAATTGCAGAGCCTTGTTGGATATCTTGAAATTAAGCATTTGGGGGCGATCGGCCATGTACAAACTTTTATATTTTGCAACTATAGGACTACTAGCTTTCTCGATCGGAGGCTGCGGTGGCGAGGGCAGCAACACAGCCAGCCCCAGCCCCAGCCCCAGTGCAGCCTCTCCGTCTCCGGCAGCCTCTACCAGCCCCACCCCAGCAGCTCAGACTTTCCAGTCTCCAATAGTAGCCGCCCAGCCTCCAGGGTTAATTCGATCGACCAACCCAGACGAACGGGCTAGACAGGCTCAAACAGGCATCGGCAACGACAAAAACAGGAATCCAACGCAGAGTCTTCCGCCGGTGCCGATCGGCCCTTTGACAGCAAATCCTTCTCAGGTAGACCCCTTTGGGCCGTTGCCGCCGATCGAATTACAAACTGGGATAACCTCAGGACTCCCCAAACTGCCAGAGCGAGAAGTAGGCGTGCTACCCAAACTGCCCCAAGTGGCTCCCCCCCAAATTGGATCACCCGTTCCAGGTACTGATCTCACTTTTTTTCCAGGAGGCACCGGGGCACTAGTTGGCTCGTCGCCCCAAGTTCCGCGGCTAAATGCTCCTCAGGTCAGTTCCGCAGGCACCGGGTTGCAACTTGGCTCGCCGCCCCAAATTCCGGGGCTAAATGCTCCTCAGTTAGGTCGTCTTCCTACCTCCCCGCCTGGACTCCAACCCATTGCAGCTAGACCCATAGGAGTGCCGGATCTGCCGGAACTGCCAGTAGAAAACCGCCCCCCCCAATGGAGAGACCCCAATGCCAGGGTAAGAAGAGGTACTGCCACCCGTCCTCCTGGAACTAGGCCAATAGCAGGTAGACCCCAAGCTGCGCCTCCTGGAACTAGGCCAATAGCAGGTAGACCCCAAGCTGCGCCGAATCCGCAGACTCGCCGTCCAGCACCCCCGCGCCCGCCCCAGCCAATTGCAGCTAGACCCATAGGAGTGCCGGATCTGCCGGAACTGCCAGTAGACAACCGCCCGCCCCAGTGGAGAGACCCAAATCCCCCACCTCCTCCGCAGATCCCAGTAGTTCCTCCACCACCGCCACCGCCTTCTACTGACATCGCTACAGGCACTGAAGTCAGCGGGGTGGTAAAAGTCGGGAAGGAGACGCAAGTGATTGTCAAAGTACCGAATGAACCAACAAGTCGATATGTCAAAATCGGGCAGCGACTGTCTAACGGGCAAGTGTTGGTCAAGCGGGTCGATCTCAAGGAAGGAGCCGATCCGATCGTGATTCTGGAGGAAAACGGCGTGGAAGTTGCCAAAGCAGTTGGCGAAAAACCCCCCAGTCGCGAACAACAACCCGCCAATGCAGTTATTAGCCGTCTGCCAAATCCGAATAGGTCAACGCGACGCTGAAAATTGACAGTAAAGCAGGAAAAATGGTAAAGGCAAAAATTAGAGTTTTTGCCTTTTTGCATTTAAGACCGATATCGAATCAGAAGGTAAAATTAATAGAGGGATTAAAAAATAGACGACTTTTGATCGACTCTTAGCTTCGAGAAAATCCCTATTAGTAATTCAAGTCAAAGGAGATTTATCATGCTCGGTTCAATGCAAAAATTAGCGAGGGCCATATTAGTTGCGGCTGCTATCGGCGGCGCTGCTAATCTGTTGAGTCCCCAGCCGTCAATGGCTCAAGAAAAAGGAGAAGGAAAACGCCCTCCATTCTGCCAAGGCAACCCTCCTACGGGAAGAGTGAAATGCAATTACGAGGGAGGCGATAACTACGAGGGAAATTTCGTTAACGGCCTCCCCGACGGCAGCGGAGTCTACGTGTATGCTAATGGCGATCGCTACGAAGGACAATTTCGCAAGGGAGTGCCAAATGGCAGAGGGACATTCATTTTTAAAGATGATGCCCGCTACACAGGCGTGTTCCAAGACGGCTCGATGAGATCTGGGACGGTCGTTTTCCCCAACGGCGAGCGCTATGTTGGAGACTTCGCAGTCGTCAGGAACGTTCAGACTGATGTTATTAGCAGCCAACCAGCAGGGCGGGGTCAATTTTTTTACTCCAACGGCGATCGCTACGAAGGACAATTCTTTGCAGGTTCGCCCTTTGGCCCGGGGGTATTGGTGCGCGTAGACGGGACTCGCTGTTCCGGCAGGTTTTTTAATCAAGGACTTGACGCTAGTGTCTCCTGCACTTTTCCCAACGGTACGCGCTATGAAGGAGAATTGCGACAGGGAGTGCCTCACGGTGTCGGAACGATGATAGATGCTAGGGGCAGGCGCTTTCCGGGGGTATTTCGCAACGGCAAACCCGGAGTTTCGTAAAGGATAAATTGAGGTTTTCAGGCAACTTTTGACCAGAAATCGGACAAAAGACAAATGACGAAGGAAAATAATATCCAGAAGCGCATAGGAGTGACTTAGTTAATGATTTCCCGTTTTAAAACCAGTGGAATCCCTCTATTAGTTGCATCAGTGTTGGGAATTGGTAGTTACGTGACTTATCCCTTGCCCTCAATGGCGCAAGGAACAGATGCTAGAACCGGTCGCTGCGTCCCAGCTATTACTACAGGTAGAGTTAGGTGCGATTATGACGGCGGTGATAGCTACATCGGACAGTTCGTTAACGGTTTGCCCAGTGGCACTGGGGTATACGTATATGCCAGCGGCGATCGCTATGAGGGGCAGTTCCGTCTCGGCCAGCCAAACGGTCGAGGACAATTTATATTTAAGAACGACGCCCGCGTCGAGGGCAGATTCCAAGATGGCAAAATCAGCTCCGGGACAGCTATTTTTACTAATGGCGATCGCTATATAGGGCCGTTTTCTCTCGATGGAGAAGTAGGCGTGCCGACTGGACAGGGGCAATTCATTTTTGCTAACGGCGATCGCTTTGTAGGTCAATTTTTAGGGGGCAAGCCTTTAGGTACGGGATCGTTCACCCGCGCTGACGGCAGCCGATGTTCGGGACAGTTCTATAGTCAAGAACTCGATGGCAGGGGTCGCTGCGCGTTCTCCAACGGTATCCGCTATGAGGGAGAGTTGCGCAAGGGATTGCCTCACGGCAAAGGCACAATTATCGATACCAGAGGCCGGCGGTTTCCGGGAGTGTTCCGCCAGGGCAAGCGGGAACAATAAACTGGGAATAAGTGCGATCTGTTAGTAAGGGCAGGTTGAGGGCTAATAATTTTTGCACAAAACCTGCCCTTGCTAGGTTTTAAAGTCAAAACTATTGATAATGTATGACCTGCTTTTTCTCAACCGAATTGCTAATCTTAAATATCCACTTAATGGAGGCGTTTTGATATGACAACTACTGCTTCTGCTTCCGGGCGCACCGACCAGTTTCCCTTCGACTTTGCCCCGCAGCGGACTCAAGATGCTGATTTGTTGCGACAACTCAATTTTGTGCCCGGTTTGAAGGAAGTCTTGACTTTGCGCCAAGTTCATGCTTTGGAACACGCTACGGTTTGGGTACTCAGCCAATCTGGCCCTGCGGCAACAGCAAGAGCCGATAATGATTTATTGGGCGGGATGTCCACAGACCAAGGATTTTATCTTTACGGTCGCGTTAACATTGCACAGTTGCGTCAGGCAGTGGGCGAGGCTTTGCAGCGGATTGCAAGCGGAGAGTGGGATCTAGCTGTACATCCCCGCTGCGGAACGAACTTGTCGGTGGGAATGCTACTGACTGCTGGACTTGCTGTCGGCATCAATTTAGCCCTGCCTCGGGGACCAATTCTGCAACTTTTAGGTTTGGGAGCGGCGGCGGCGGCGGCGGCTCAGTTAGCTCCTGATGTGGGAGCTCTGGCTCAGCGTTACGTTACAACTGCTATTCCGTTTAATTTAGGTGTTGTTGATATTTCTGTAACTCACGACTTCTGGGGACGCGAAGCTCATTTTGTTCGGGTGCGTTGGGTTGAATAGCTGCTACGGGAGGGGGAAAGTTGGAGAGGGGGAGAGTTGAGAAAATCTTCCTTCTTGCTTCTTCCTTCGTTTAATTAGTGCTTTGAAATCAGGGCGATCGCACTTCATCCAACAAAAAAAATGTGCAAATTACCGATCAAAAAAACCGGGCTGGCAAGTTTACTAGCTATCAGCTTAGCCGTAGCAGGCAACAGCTTTTTGCCTTTCACCCACAAGGCGAGCAATGCTTGCGAAATATCCCAAACTAACGAACCAGAAAGGGTTCCTGACGGCAAGATAGTTCCCGTTAATGGCAAAGTCAATGTTAGATTAACGAATAAAACTAACGATCGACTATTTTATCAGGTAGTTGGACAGACTAACCGCCGCAGTTTAGCGGAAAATTCAACAGTCGCACTGCAAGCATTGACACTACCGGCCTCAATTGTATTTAGGCGACCAGATGGCGCATTATTGAAACCCAGTTTGAAACCTGTTGGCGAAGGAACAGTTGAACTAAGATTAGACGAGACGAATGATTTAGATTTGGATAAAAGATCTTTAACGATTCGGAATGACGGCGCACTTTTTCTTAGATAGAAAAGTGCCAAATTTAAAGAATTAACCTTCATTAAATATCTGTCTGCGTTAATCTGTGTGTATCTGCGGTTAAAACGTCCAATCGCCCTTGCCCCAGCAATTGTCAGGCAACAGTTGAATCATGTAAAATCAACTGGGCGATCGCCCCGACAACTCGACCTCACCCTTGCATACACCATCCGAGTTCCTATGTCAATCAAAAAAATTCTTTCCATAGCGCTGTTAATTTTCATCCCCATTTCCATTGCCGCTGAGTATTTGCACTGGGGATCTCTCCCAGTTTTCATCACATCCGCTTTAGCCATTATACCTCTGGCTATTTGGTTGAGCACAGCAACAGAAGAAGTGGCGATCGTTACAGGCCCCTCCATAGGCGGCTTATTAAATGCAGTCTTCGGCAATGCTACGGAATTAATTATTGCCATAGTTGCCCTGAAAGCCGGCTTAATTGACATTGTGAAAGCCAGCATAACCGGCACAATTATCAGCAACTTACTCTTAGTCATGGGATTTTCCATGCTGCTAGGAGGCATACGCTACAAAGAACAAGAATTTAAGCCAATTATCGCGCGGGTGAACGGTTCCACAATGACTCTAGCAGTGATTGCAATTCTGCTGCCGACAATGGTAATTTACACCTCCAATGGAGTCGAACCTGCAGCCATTCAGAATCTTTCCTTAATAACTGCGATCGTCCTAATCGCAGTTTATGCTTTAACTCTGCTATTTTCTTTAAAAACTCACAGCTATCTTTACGAAGTCAGCTTACTAGAACTAGAGTCAGAAAATCCTCAAAATACCCAAGAGGAATCTACTACGCACAAACCGAATTTGTGGCTGTGGATAGGGGTGCTAGTTGCCTCAACTGTTGCCGTTGCTTTTGAATCAGAAATTTTCGTGGGTGTTGTCGAAGAAACTACCAAAGGATTGGGATTGACGCCGCTGTTTACAGGGGTAATTCTGTTGCCGATTGTTGGTGGCGCCGCCGAATATGTAACTGCGGTGGGAGTTGCGATGAAAAACAATATGGATTTGTCAGTTTCTGTCGCGATGGGTTCGAGTTTGCTAGTTGCTTTGCTGGTAGCGCCGGTCTTGGTGATTATCGGATTAGTGATTCATCAGCCGATGGATTTAAACTTCAATCCGTTTGAAGTAGTTGCAGTTGCCATCGCAGTGACAATTGCCAATCTAATTAGTCTCGACGGTCGCTCTAATTGGCTCGAAGGAGTGCTGCTTTTAGCAACATATATCGTATTAGGCTCGGCATTCTACTTTCACCCCATTACTTAAACCGACAATTTTCTTGGAGGAGCAATCTCCCCTGGTTGCCCCTCTTCCTTTGAAAATAACTTATCTTTTTTCTAGTTTGTTATTCTTCTTAGTCTTCTGCCATTAATTAAAGAAAATAATTTTAGGATAGAAAGTGATTACGGACAGCGACACTGTTGAACAGGAAAACACTCTCGTCTGCAACTTCTTTTTCGGCCTTTACGGTCACGACAATAATAAGTATCCCGACATTCTACCCGATCTTGACAAATTCGCTCGCGGGGAAAAGTACCTAAGTTTTGTATAGAAACTTCAGCCGTAAGCGCACCCTGTTCTATAACTTGGCCATTTTCTTTAATTTCATAGATAAACTTATTTTCTCCCTCTAAAACCGAAAAAGTTCTTGTTTTGTGACTGTTACCCAACTTAAATCCAAAATCCTCGGAAAACTCTCCTTTGTCGTAACCTCTGTCGGTGTAGGGAGAGGGGTTAGTTTCCATGCCATCAGTCACATTTTTAATCATCACCCTCCTGTTAGGGCCCGGAGGAGTTTTGCTGGAGACAAATCGAGCGCTTTGTGAATCAGGGGAGAAGACAGTACCAGCACACGCACCTATATATTCAATGCGCTTAAAGTGAATCAAATTAATATTAAAAGCGTTTTCGTTTTTGACCCTAAATTGTGCTTCGTTAGTCTGCTGGGCGCTGACTGTAAAAGCTGCTATAATCAAAAAAAAGACCCCCACCCAAATAGCGAGGAATTTGATTGTTCCCTTCCCCGTAAAATATCTCGCGTATTTCATCTCTCTCTACCTCTAATGTGAATAGATAGCATTTTGTTTAGGAGTTATTTTAACTGGAGAGCAGATGTGTTGTCAAAGTGGATCGAATAGGTTTCTAGTGAGGACTTGAGTCTTGGATGCTTAGTTGCTAAAGGAAAGACAGAAGTCCTAAGTACGAACTTAACTACCAAGTTACTCGATCGCGCCATTTTTCTAATAGTTTTCCCCCGACTCCCTGCACTCGTTCTGCATCCTCCAAAGAGGTAAAAGGTTGCTGTTGCCGCGCTGCAATAATTTTCTCGGCTAACTTCGGACCAACCCCAGGCAAAGTTTCTAATTCTTCCTGACTCGCTGCATTCAAATTAACTAACTTTTTACCCGCAGCAATTTGAGGTTTAGCACTCACAGATTTGGATGCTGCTTGTAGTGAATCGCACTCTTTTTTCTGAGCGTCAATTCTCTGTTTGATGCGGGCGGGAATTCCCAAGATTGCACCTTTGTAAAGCCGATCGAACTCCCGCTCAAAATGGGCCCCAACTGTGGGACTCTCGATCGCCAGCAGCGTCTCGTCATTCCCGTGATTTGCCGCCTCACTCCAGTTGTGAGAACCTGTAAGCACCGTTTTGCCGTCCACAACGCCGAATTTGTGGTGTAGGCGATCGCCCATTGGTAACAGCGGCACTCCCACCGTAGTCAGCGGCTTTCTCCAAGGGCGATTCTGGGCTTCTAACTTGCAATCTTGGATGAAAGTCGCACCCATCATATCCAAACCTTCACTGTAAGAGCGATAAATAAAATTAGAGTCAATTAAAGCTCGCACCGCAACTCCTCGCCTAGCTTCAATTTCCAGAGTATTTGACAACCGCTGAGCCGAAAATACAAACAGTGCCAAATCAACCGACTTTTTCGCACTACCCAAAGTTCGATTTATCAAACCGTTGACGCTTTTTTCCCAAGGCAAAGTCGCAGTTGTCGGCGAAAATTGCACCGCAACTGTCGCCTTCCCTACTCTCACTTTTTGCACTTGACGAAACGGCTTTTTGATGCCAAACTTGCTGTCCGGTTTGCCTCCGGGCCCGTCGCCCCACATCAGGTTAAATTCTTGAGTAAATAGTTGCGCTAATTGAGCATTTTCAATTTTCAGCAAATTGTTCGCATTGCCGCGACTTGCTGCTGTCTTGAAATCGCCGTGTATATCGCTTGTGGTAAAATTAGCAGAAGTGACGATTACGGTTTTGCCGTCAATTACCACAAATTTGTGGTGCATTAAACCGCTGCCTTTACTGCCGTCAGCAGTATCATCAATTACAGGAATTCCGGCATCTTTGACAATTACCAAAGCATCGTTGTGCTTGATTTCATCGGCCGTCAATTTACCGTCTTTATTGGTATCGGCAATTTGCAAAAATTCGCTATAACGCTCGCGCTCTCTTTCCGGCAATGAAGCTAACTCCTGGGCTGTAAAATCGCTCCAAGGGCGACTATACATATCTTCGACAATTAATCTCACTTTAATTCCCGATCGCCCTCGTTCGGCCAAAACCCTCGCAATACCGGGCAAGCGAAGCTCCTGAACCGCTACATCAACCGTCGATCCAGCACTAGCGATCGCCACAGCGACCAACTTTTCCAAATCATCTCCAAATCTAGTTTGCTGGCGGTAAGGCTCTGTATAACTCGAAGCGATCGACTGATTGAAGTATACTTGCAACAAGGGGTCTTGAGGCAGCGGAGCCAGACTCGAAGGTAAATTCTGCACGTCTTGCTTAATTTGTCCGCAGGCCGCCAGATTGAGCGCCAGCAGCCCAGCACAACACAAACCGAGTAAATGATAATTAAATACAGCCACAAATTTTTAATAAATATAGAGGTTATTAGCCGAATCACAGTTCAAAGCTACGGGAGCAAGTAAAGTTACAACTTATTAAATTTATGCAAGGGAAGAGATTTTGCGTCTTGTAGAACTGCCTCGATGCCGGAAGCATCACTGGTAGGGTAGCAGCATTCAGGGGCGTGGGTCAAACCCGATACCCCTGCTTTATGGCTAAAAGAAAAAGAATTTTTCCGTGCGGTCACAAAGGATATGGTAAAGCGTGCCATCGCTGCACGCAAGAGTTGGTAGCCCAGCAGCATTACGTTGAAGAGCTGGCAGAAAAACAAACCAAAAAACAACGGAGGGAAGCATCATTTGCTAGAGATGTCATCGATCTCAGAGGTCTGCCCGACCACGTAGTCACTAAAGCTCGCGCCATTATAGCAGCTTTGGGAGAAAATAAGAATTACAGAGATTTCGGTGGCAAACGCCTGCGTCACAACCGTTTGATCGTCAGTATTCCTGTAACGCGCAACTACAGAATGCTTTGTGAAGATTGCGGCACTTTTTTAATTCCCCAAAAAGTTTTGTCGCACGAAGACTACAACGTCTGCAAACCAGGAAGTTAGCCATCAGTCATTGGTTATTGGTTATTGGTAGCCACTCACAACAGTCAATATTCAACAGTCAACAGTCAACAGTCAACAGTCAACAGTCAACATTCATTAATTAGTTATTTAAAATCATGCAAATTTACCTCGACTATAGCGCCACAACACCCGCACGCCCAGAAGCGATTCAAGCCATGCAAAAAGCCCTGACTCAGCAGTGGGGGAATCCTTCGAGTTTGCACGAGTGGGGACAAAGGGCGGCGACAGCTTTAGAATTAGCAAGAATGCAGGTTGCTAGCTTAATTAACGCGCTACCGGAATCGATAATTTTCACGAGTGGTGGCACTGAAGCCGACAATTTGGCAATTATGGGAATTGCCCGTCTTTATACAAAGCCGCAGCATATTATTATCTCCAGCGTAGAGCATTCAGCAGTAGCAGAACCAACCCGACAACTCGAACAGTTGGGATGGGAAGTGACGCGCCTACCGGTGGATAAATTTGGGCGAATTCACCCTTTGGATTTGCAAGAGTCGCTGCGATCGAATACAGTGTTAATTTCAATCATTTACGGACAAAGCGAAGTTGGGACGCTGCAACCAATAGAAGCTTTGGGACAAATTGCGCGCGATCGCAATATCCTGTTTCATACCGATGCAGTTCAAGTTGCCGGCAAGCTGCAAGTTGACGTGCAGAAACTGCCCGTGGACTTGCTTTCCCTTTCCAGCCACAAACTTTACGGGCCGCAAGGTGTGGGGGCGCTTTACGTGCGTCCGGGAGTAGAATTAGTGCCAATGTTAGGCGGTGGTGGCCAAGAAGTGAAACTGCGTTCCGGGACACAAGCGCTGCCGGCAATTGTCGGTTTTGGGGTGGCGGCGGAGTTAGCATTGCAGGAAATAGATGTGGAAACGCCGAGGTTAATTGGATTGCGCGATCGGCTTTTTGATTTATTAGCTCATGTACCAAGTTTAGTACCAACAGGCGATCGATATTACCGACTGCCGCACCACACCAGTTTTTGCATCGTCTCCCCATCCTGTCGCCCTTACCAAAAGAGAGATACAGGACGAATCACAGGCAAAACTATGGTGCGGCAGCTAAACTTAGCAGGAATTGGCATTAGTTCCGGTTCAGCTTGTAGCAGTGGCAAACTAACTCCCAGTCCGATATTATTAGCAATGGGATATGACGAAATCGGCGCAGTTGGTGGAATTCGCTTGACTCTAGGACGAGAAACCACAGAAGCTGATATTGATTGGACAGTAATTGCGATCGAGCAAATTTTGGATAGACTAATGCCAAAGGTAGCATTGTGTAGACCTTAAGATAAACCGCCCACCCAAATAACAGTATTTATCCGCGTCCATCTGCGTACATCCGCCAACATCTGCGGTTCAAATCATAAAAAATCAGAACCAAGCCCAAAAACCCACCCGCAATCATGATAAAATCAATTCCGATATTATTCCCAACTCCCCACCAATGGAAGAAAGCCGCGCCCAAGCCTACCTAGAACTAATTCACACCCTGCTGAATTGCCCCAACGGCGAAGAACCGCAGATATTACAAGATAACTCAGAATTGTTGGATGTCCACTTTCTGGAAACTTGCGAGTTGGTAGCAGAAAAAATGGCACAGCAAGGAGGACAAAACGGCGCTAGTTTCCTGCGGAATCTGATCGCTCAGCTAGTACAATTAATCGATACCAACGATGGCGATAACTCCGCAGGTGAAAATCCCCAAGAGTATGCAAACTTTATTCTAGAATTATTGCAAGCAGAAGATGGTAGCAATAGCAATACAGGAGTAATTCACTCCATGCTAGCTGAACGAAAACATCTCCTCAATGCTCGTTTTTCTGACATTTTAGAGCAAGTAGTCGAGAGGTTAGTTGGTGGGGAAAATGCAAAAACTATTGATTCAATAGTCAGTCTCGTTGAAGACTTGAGTATTAATATTAGTAATTTTTCCGGTGGGAATAGAGCGGATAATATTGAAATTGCCCTTGCTGGTTATCAACTTGTTTTAAATAATCGGCAACCCGGAAGCGAAAAGTTTGCTCAAACTCAAAACAACCTAGCTGCTGCCTACATTACCAGAATAAAGGGTTCGCGGGCCGAAAATGTGGAAATGGCGATCGCCCTTTATGGCGCTGCTTTAACAGTCTATACCCTTGAGGCTTTCCCGGAAGATTGGGCTAGGACTCAAAATAACCTAGCTGCTGCTTACGCCAACAGAATCAACGGTTCGCGGGCGGAAAATATCGATCGCGCGATCGCATTTTTTGAGGCTGCTTTAAGTGTTCGTACCCGCCAACAGTTTCCTGAAGATTGGGCAATGATTCAATATAACCTAGGTAATGCCTATTATGACAGAATCAACGGTTCGCGGGATGAAAATCTCGAAAAGGCGCGATCGTTTTATGAAGCAGCATTAACAGTATATACCCGTGAGAATTTCCCTGAATATTGGGCAATGATTCAAAAGAAGCTGGCTAATGCCTAAAGTGAGGCAGCTTTAACAATCTCAGAAACCGGTTTTTTTCCGATATCTTCGCCTCCGATTAAATATCTTCGCAAAAACCCGGTTTCTCGCCACCACAATCTCAGAAACCGGGTTTTTTCCGATCTCTTCGCCTCTCACCAAAAAATCTCGCAAAAACCCGGTTTCTCGCCATTTGGAGAATTGGCAAACGATCGCTCCCTAGCACCTTTTGCCATAATTATGCTAAAATAAATTTACTTTAATTATTAGTTTGTCATACCATTAATTGTGTAGGGGCGGGTTCGCCAACCATCTCTAATGAGTACCAACAATTGAAATAAACCCGCCCCCTCCCAAGGACAATTTCCCGTGAAGCGAAGCTATCCCGTAGGGAATCGCACTTTCGGGAAAACCGGAAAACGACCGATCGCATTTGTAGGAAAATTGGAAACAAGCGATCGAATTTCTTCGGTGGGGTGGGGGCGGGTCTATCGGGATTGTTTGTGGGTATTAAAGATGGCTGGCGAACCCGCCCCTACAGCAATTATGCCAACGCTATCAACTATTAACTATAACCTATGAATGAAAACGGCGATCGAGTTTACTCCGAAGGTGAAAATTCCCAAGAATATGCAAAATTTATCCTAGAATTATTGCAAGCAGAACTAGATAGCAATAGCGGTATTCAAGTAATTTACCCGATACTAAAACAACGGCAACATCTCCTCAATGCCCGTTTTGCCGAGACTTTACAGCAAGTAGCCCAGACGTTAATTTCCCAAAATCCAGAAGCAATTGAGTTCATTGTCGCCCTAATTGGAAATTTGAGTATTCATATTTATCAATTTCCCCTTGCCAGTAGAGCGAATAATATTGAAATTGCCATTACTGGTTATCAAATAGTTTTAAACAATCGGCAACCGGGAAGCGAAAAGCTTGCTCAAACTCAAAATAACCTAGCAGTTGCCTACAGTGACAGGATAAACGGTTCGCGGGCCGAAAATCTGGAACGGGCGATCGAGTTTTATCAGGCTGCTTTAACTGTCTATACCCTTGAGGATTTCCCTGAAAAATGGGCAATGACTCAAAATAACCTAGCTGCTGCCTACAGTGATAGGATAAACGGTTCGCGGGCCGAAAATCTGGAACGGGCGATCGAGTTTTATCAGGCTGCTTTAACTGTCTATACCCTTGAGGATTTCCCTGAAAAATGGGCAATGACTCAAAATAACCTAGCTGCTGCCTACAGTGATAGGATAAACGGTTCGCGGGCCGAAAATCTGGAACGGGCGATCGAGTTTTATCAGGCTGCTTTAACTGTCTATACCCTTGAGGCTTTCCCTGAATATTGGGCAACGACTCAAAATAACCTAGCTGCTGCCTACAGTGACAGGATAAAGGGTTCGCGGGCCGAAAATCTGGAACGGGCGCTCGAGTTTTATCAGGCAGCTTTAACTGTCTGTACCCTTGAGGATTTCCCTGAAAAATGGGCAGGGACTCAAAATAACATAGCTGTTGCCTACAGTAAGAGGATAAACGGTTCGCGGGCCGAAAATCTGGAACGGGCGATCGAGTTTTATGAGGCTGCTTTAACTGTTTGTACCCTTGAGAATTTCCCGATCGATAATGTAGAAACATTAAATAACTTGGGTTGGGCTTATCTGGCAAAACTAGACTACATCAACCAAGAAAAACCAGAAGACACAAACCAAAAAGCAGCAACTCTCCAAAGTGCCTACAATACCTTTAAAAATGCCATAGCCGGAGCCGCCAAACTGCGGAAGTTGGAATCGCAAAATGAAACCAAGCAAAAACACGACTTGCAGTGGGATAGGCTTTACATGGGTATGGTGCAGGTATGTCTCGATCGCAAAAGCAACCAAGAAGCACTAGAATATGCCGAAGCCAACAAAGCCCGCAACCTTGCAGAAATAATCGCCCAGAAACAGGAAATCCCCCAAACCCTAGCACCCATCACCTTCAGCGAAATTACCCAACTCCTCGCCCCAAACACCGCCCTCATTGAGTGGTACATCACCGACGCAGAAATCATCACCTTTGTCGTCACTTACCCCGACGTGCTGACAGTGCACCGCCACCGTCAATGGGATGAATTAACCGATTTAGTTAATGAATACCGGGAAGCCTACAAACAAAGCAAAACCGACTGGCAAAAACAACTTGCTACCTATCTCCAGCGCCTCGCAGACATCCTCCAAATCACCACAATTCTGCCGCCATCAAGTACGCGCTTAATCGTAATTTTCCACTGGTTGCTGCACCTGTTCCCCCTCCACGCCCTACCCCTAAGTGACGGCGAATTCTTATTAGATAGATTCCTCGAAGGCATTCAATACGCCCCCAGTTGCCAACTCCTGCAACAGATTACCATCCACCCAAATTTTGACCAACTCCTCGCCCTGCAAAACCCCACCTCGGATCTGAATTACACCGATTTAGAAGTTACCAGCATCGCCCCCAAATTCGCGATCGGTCAAATTCTCTCCGGCGATGAAGCGAGTAAAACAAATCTCCTAGAAAAGTATCTAGATCGGTTAGAAAACGCCCACTGCGCGCACTTTTCCTGTCACGGTTCCTTTAATCCCGACGATCCGCTAAAATCGTTTTTGATTTTGTCTGGGGGTATCGTAGGGGAAGAACCCCCCCAGCCCCCCTTGCTAAGCGGGGAGCAAGATGTTGTCAAAGTCCCCCTTGTTTCCAATGAAGAACCCCCCCAGCCCCCCTTGCTAAGGGGGGAGCAAGATGTTGTCAAAGTCCCCCTTGTTTCTAATGAAGAACCCCCCCAGCCCCCCTTGCTAAGGGGGGAGCAAGATGTTGTCAAAGTCCCCCTTGTTTCTCAGGAAGAACCCCCTCAGCCCCCCTTGCTAAGGGGGGAGCAAGATGTTGTCAAAGTCCCCCTTGTTTCCAATGAAGAACCCCCCCAGCCCCCCTTGCTAAGGGGGGAGCAAGATGTTGTTAAAGTCCCCCTTGTTTCCAAGGAAGAACCCCCCCAGCCCCCCTTGCTAAGGGGGGAGCAAGATGTTGTCAAAGTCCCCCTTACTAAGGGGGATTTAGGGGGTAAAAATTTATCGGAACAAGCAGAATCAGATGCAATCAAAGTCCCCCTTACTAAGGGGGATTTAGGGGGTTCCGAGCGCTACGTGGAATGGCGCGAAGGCAAAACAGCCGATATTAACAATTGTCTAACATTAGCAGACATCTTGCTATTGCAATTCAAACATTGCCGCCTAGTCGTGCTTTCGGCCTGCGAAACCGCCCTCATTGACACCAACAATCGCTCCGATTATATTGGATTGCCGACAGGATTTATCCACGCCGGAGCAATGGGAACCCTAGCCAGTCTTTGGGCTGTCAACGACCTCTCCACCGCCTTGATAATGGTAAAATTCTATGAATTGCTACAACCTGAAGTTAGCATCGGTAAAGCCCTCCACGATACCCAGCGCTGGTTTAAGTCGGCCAAAACCCCAGATTTGCTAACATGGGTAAAGGAATCCGATAGCTTTGATGCCGATCGGAAAGAATATACTCAAGAACTGCTAGGACGTTACAATGATGATGAAAAACCCTACGGCGATGTTTATCATTGGGGAGCGTTTTGTGCGATCGGATTATGATACCCCTGGCTAGCCAGAAACCGGGTTTTTCACGACAATACTGTACTAAAATGTTCAAATTCGATAAAAACTCGGTTTCTTTACACGGCGCGCGATCGACCTATAATTAAAATGTACAAATAGAGACTATCGCCGAAGCTCAACAAAAACCAGCCGAACAAAATTAATCAAATTACAGGTTGAATCGGTTTCAAATTCAAGTAACATTCATTGGCGAGTAAAATTTATGATAAAAAGCGTAATTTTGTGGGAAATTTATAAGGTCATTACCACAGCCCCGGACATTCTTACTCGGCCATTTATTCAAGAATTACTCGAGACTGTTTTACCTTTAGCGGAGTCTGATGCGGATGATAAAGTTGTCAAAGAAGCGATTAACAACCTTTATCGAAATTTTACAGAGGTGAGAGATAGGATTAGGGATGTGACAAAAAATCTCGATGATGCCAAACCAGAAGTCACGCCCGGTTATGAAACACTCATCAATACATATCCCGATATCAAAAAACTAGAAGCAAGCTTGAAAAAACGCATTGACAAAGCAAATGCTAAAAATTGACCATCCCCAAATCTACATCTACAGCTACCAACTCAGCCGCGAAAGCAAAACCGAAGTCAAATCTATCTGGACCTGGGCTAATAATATCTGGCAACATTTCAGCCCGGAAAAAGAGCTAATCTTTTCCCAAGCCAACCTCGGTTATCCCCTCACTAAAGCCAAGAAGTTCTCGCATTCAAATAAAATTGAGGGTTCCTTCAAATTTTGCCGTCTGGATGATAGCGAAGGCATTTTAGCAAGAATTGGCAGCCCAGAAACGGATGAAAATAAAGATATAGATATCGCAGCCTTAAAAGATTTTAATGTTAATAATCTCATGCTTGCTGATAGTTATGAAGATTGGCTGGGACAAACTATTTTTATTACCTACAAATTACCAACCTATCAACCTCGCACTAAAAAATACCTCCGCCAAGTTGCGGATGAATGTTTAAACAATCTGTTCCCCGAAGCATCTGTGCGTCTACCTTTTTACCGCGATACTGAGTTACTGGGTTTGCCAATTTTTGAGTACAGTTCGCTCAAAAGTCAACTACAAGTGTTTGTTTATCTGGTTGACGATGAGATTGAGGAAAAATTAGGGCAAATTCTTCAACCATTGTTTGAACTGTTTTATTATCGCCATAAAATCACTACAGCTTTTCTGGATAGCCGCAAAAATTATGATTTACTCAAGGGACTATATGCAAAAATTGAGGGGATAATCGCTAGCTTAGAAACAAAAATCCCTCAGTTTGAATCGAACAATGATGTTGCTTCCCAGGAAAAGGTTAATACAGATGAGTCTTTAACCTCTCTGAAAATCACACTCAAACAGTTACTTCGAGAAAGTTTGGATTATGAAAGACTATTAGAATATCTGGAAAATTTTAATAATACGATTAATATTCATGTTTACAATTATCAGGAAAAGCTGGATCAAATCTGTGATAAATGGGAAGCCTCAAACGAAGATTTGACAACATTCAAGTTTTTTATTGATAGAAATTCTCCGTATTTTCTAAAACAGATTCAGGGTGATTTAGGATATTTCAAACATGGCACAGATTTGATTAAGATTGCGGTGGATTTGGTGGCGGGGATTGTAGATATTGAACAAGCAGAAATCGATCGCTCCCTAGAAAGAACGATTCAAATACTCGGTACTGGATTAGGGGCTGGAGGCATTGTGGTGTCTGCGGTTGCGAATTATGTAGAGAGAGACATAATGTTCAGAATACCTCAAAATGGCGATCGCATTCATCCGGCTGTAGCTAGTCTGTTGTGGAGTCTCTTGGCTGTAATCCTGGTTTCTGGATTGGTGGGCTGGATTAATGGTGCGTGGAAAATCTATCTGTACAGATGGTTTCGGCGTAAGTCTGAACCTCGGAGATTGCCCGATTCCCAAAGTCCACCAGTTAATGATATGTTACAGGAACCGGCCGAAGTGCGATCGCCCACAGAACAAGAATAAAACTCAACCATTACCCTTAATGATATAGCCTTTCTCAGTAACATGAGGTGCTCTCGCGGGCATAGGGCATAGGGCATAGGGCATAGTGCATACCTCACGACGCTTGAGAACCGCTATAAGAGAGAATTTAGAAGTGTTGAAATCCTCGATCGAGCTTTAATCTAGAATCAGGATAAATGCCGCTGCTATCAGTCAACCAGATATCGGTGCTATCCGTAGTGATTCCCACAATCTGGGCTCCATTTCCTATTTTTTCCACCAATAACTCAGCATTCGCCATCGGCAAAAACAGCACTAACTCGAAGTCTTCCCCGCCGTAAAATGCCCAATCTAAAGCTTTTTCGGGTGATACAATTTCGCTGAAAATATCGGGAATTGGTATTTGTGTGCGATCGACTTTTGCGCCAACACCGCTAGCCCGACAAATTTGAATTATCGTATCGGCTAAACCGTCGCTGCTGTCCATTCCTGCGATTGCAATTGGGGATTGAACCCCCCCCGGCCCCCCCTTGCTAAGGGGGGGAGAATTAACCCCCCCCGGCCCCCCCTTGCTAAGGGGGGGAGAATTAACCCCCCCCGGCCCCCCCTTGCTAAGGAGGGGAGAATTGAAATCTTGCTTCCCCCCCTTACTAAGGGGGGGACTGAGGGGGGGTTCCATCGCACCTGGAGAATTAAAATCTTGCTTCCCCCCCTTGGTAAGGGGGGGACTGAGGGGGGGTTCCATCGCACCTTGGGAACCTAATATTTCCCAAACAACCGGCAAAACATCGAGCCTCGGTTTAGGGCGCTGGTGAGCAAGAATTAAGGAAGCTCGATCGACTTCTGTAAGATTTTGCCCGAATTCTGGATTTAACAGCAATTCTAATCCCGCGCGGGAGGCTCCGTGAACCCCAGTAGCCACAATCGCCCAATTCGATCGCGCATTTGACCGACGAATGGTACGATCGAACTCAACTTGTCCGAAAGCCGTAATCGCCACAGTCACCACGGGCGATCGCACAACATCGCCACCGACGATCGGCGTATGATATTCTTGCAAGCAAGCCGTCATCCCCCGATAAAACTCTTCAACCCACTCCAGGGCCGTATCCGGCGCCACAGCGAGGGCTACAGTCACCGCCAGAGGCGTTGCTCCCATCGCCGCGAGATCCGACAAATTCGCCGCCACAGCGCGCCATCCTGCGTAATAAGGCCCCGTAGTTCGATCGCTAAAATGCACTCCATCTACCAACATATCTGTAGTTATAGCGAGAGATTTGTTGGGATTTGTAGCCATGACAGCGCAATCATCACCCACTATCTCTGCTGGGCAGAATTTTTGCAATATTCTTAAAAGACCTTGTTCACCGATATCTTTAATCAACATAATTCTGAATTAATCGCAGAGGGAAGAGACTGTTTTTTATTAATTTGATAAGATTATATTTGATTCTAAGTAACTCAACCTAAAAAAATAGAATTTTTAGAACCCAGACTTCTTGAATAAGTCTGGGTTCTAACAGAAATTCTTAGTCCCCCTCTGCTGGGACGAGAGTTTGACAAAAAGCGATTTCAAGATCCGATTCTCCCAAAATCAGTATGCAGCGTGGCGGCATTCACAGGTTCAACGGCGCGTGCATCCCAATAGGGTGAAAGCAGTCAGCGACAGACAACTTTGATCACACCTGCTGAGGGGAGGTTGTTCAAGCATTTTTTTGAATTTTTTCATGTACACCTCTGATTTGCTCATCGGGTTGGCGTTTCCCCTTTGAAGAGTAGAGAACGAGTACCCTATGTATCTATCTGAGTGCCGATCGAGATTTTACCCCCAGACACTATATTTCTTAAAAAAATTCACGCTAAGCTAGGGACGTGCCACACCTGACGGCGGGCTGTAGTGTCTCAAATCCAAGTGTTGGTCCGCGCCTCCTAAATTAGAGGGGCGCGAGTACATTCTTACTTCACCATTCCTTACCCGAACTCGGAGGCAAGCGCAACCTAGGAAACCTATAAAAAGTATCCCCTTCATCATCTACTTCTAAAACCGCCGAAAAAATCTTAACTTGCCGAGTTAAATACTGCTGAGCAACTTCAGCCTCAACCCTAGCATTAGCCGCCAGTTGAATCAGCGAAATTTGACTGTTTTGAGTTTCCAACAACTGATAAAAAGCCTCATCCAACCGCTGCTTTTGCTTGCTTTCCTCCAGATTTTTTACAATCAACAAGCCTGCGAATCCGCCCAAACCAATGACCAATAAAAATTCTAAAATTGCCATATTCTCGATTAAATTCCTGATTTCAATAACAAAACTATAAAAATTATCTATTATTCCCGCCCGCGGAGGCGGGCTTTGTCTGTGCCGAAGCGATTTCTATCCCCGTCACCTTTATGTAGAAACGATTTCAAGATCCGTCAATCTTGAGCTTCTCAGCCCGCCTCCGCGGGCTTTGTTTGACAAGAAACAATTTCAAGATCCGTCACTTTTGACTCTTAAGCGATTTCAATCGCCCTCCGAGATCAAACTTGAGGTCGAACCAAATTTTCCTTCCCTTTAATCACCTTAGCAGATACAATCTTGTCTCCCTGCTTCAGTTGCTCCAAAACTTCTTTTCCTTCAATCATGTAACCAAAAACAGCATACCGGCCGTCCAACAGATTTAGGCCAGCGGGCGTGAGTTCAGGTTCAAACAAGAAAAAGAAAAACTGAGAAGAAGCGCTGTCGGGTTCAGCTTCAGTGCGGGCCATCGCCACAGTACCGAAAGCAGAAAAAGGCAAAACAGGCTCGTCACGATAGCGCCCCGCATCTTCTAGAGTAATCCCGTAAATAGGTTCCTTTTCGTCCCTGACGAGCACTTCCAGCGGAATATTCCGGTATTTGCCAGTAGCAGGGTCAATAAAACCGACTTCCTTGCCTTCGGGGTCTCCGGTTTGCAAAACATAGGATTCTTCCGATCGAATAAACGGCAAACCGTCATAAAAACCTCGATCAACCAAATCCACAAAATTACCAGCCGTAACCGGGGCGCTGTAGCCGTCAACCACAACAGTAATTTCCCCTTTTTCAGTTTGTAAAGACACAGTAGCGCGCCCTTTCAGTTGAGGAAGATTAGCATACTTTGCTGGCACTTCAAAAGGAAACTTTGTCACCATCAACTCTTCGATTTCGCCAACCGTTCCCAGGATTGTGGCTTTCAAGTCAATTACTTTGTCCCTGTCTTTAGCCTCAACAGCCTTTTCCAGTTGAGCAACTCCCTCCTTGGCTTGTGCAACTAGCGCCTGAGCTTGCGGCTTTTGCGCCGAGGGAATACTCTCTAAAATGTCAGATTCCCGGAGGTTGAGAATCCTCGAAGCCTTACTGACATCGCTGCTAATGGGCCCCCAACGTTTAGACCGTATGTGGTTGCCAATGTCTTCGAGACTGATTTGCAAATCTCGCACAGTCTGATTGTCAATAGGTAAAGCGAAGCGCAGCAGCGCCCGGCCGTCGGTAATCGCATTCCCAGCAGGCATACTGCTGCTGGGGCGTTTGGCATGGGAGACTGGACTGAAACTCAGTCCGAGAGTGAACAGCAGGAGCGCTAAAGCGACTGTTTTGACCCAGCGCTTGCACGTATCGATCGAGAAATTAGGCCAATGCAACATAACTTTAACTTTTATTGCCTCTATTATCTTCCCACAGCGCTGTCGGCCTTCTATCCGTTAAATGCCGTACACTGCTCGTCGTCGAACTTCCTTCCCTTGAGAGCTTTTTAGCTTTCCGTACAGCACTTGCCCCCTTTGAACGGTAAAATAAAATGCCAATTGCTTTTTGATGCCGTCAGCTCGACTGCGGCTTTAACCTGACCCGCTCAAAAACGGATACAATCCCCAGACTCCCGTCGTGGAGAGATCAAAATTTTAGACCAAGGTTCAATCTCCCAAATTTATCTGTGGAGTAAATCTAAAATCTAAAATCTAAAATCTAAAATCGACTGACTGTAGTTCCCCCGTGCCGGCAAGGCGACGGGATTGCCCGCAAAAATTTATATGATCTCCAGTAACGACTTTCGACCAGGTGTTTCAATTGAATGGAATAACGGCGTGTGGCGGGTTATCGAATTCCTCCACGTCAAGCCAGGAAAAGGCTCGGCTTTCGTGCGGACAAAATTAAAAAACGTCCAAACCGGAAACGTAGTAGAACAAACCTTCCGGGCGGGCGAGACTATGCCTCAAGCCAACCTGGAAAAGAGCGCGATGCAGCATACCTATAAAGAGGGCGACCAGTTTGTCTTTATGGATATGGAAACTTATGAGGAAAGTCGCCTCAGTGCCAAGCAAATAGGCGATCGTGTCAAGTACCTCAGTGAAGGGATGGAAGTCAACATCCTTCGCTGGAACGACCAAATCTTGGAAGTGGAACTGCCCAACTCTGTTGTCTTGGAAGTGCTGCAAACCGATCCCGGAGTCAAAGGAGATACTGCCACCGGTGGCAGCAAACCCGCCATCGTCTCCACCGGAGCTCAGGTTATGGTGCCTCTATTTATTTCCATTGGAGAACGGATTCGGATTGATACTCGTGAAGACAAGTACCTCGGCCGAGAGTAGAAACGACGGAGGAAAAGGGAGTTTTTAGTTTTTAGTTCTGAGTTATGAGTTAAAGAAGTCAAATTCAACACTCATCGCTCACAGCTTAAAAACTATCCCTTTTGCCTCCAAAGTCGGTGAATTCTCCTAGCTTCGCCGAATTTTCAATTTTCAATTTTCAATTTTCAATTCTCAATTACCCTTAAATCTGCTGTGCAACTAGACTTAAACCAGCTTTGCGAACTGCTAACTGTATTAGACAAAACTGGCATTTCGGAACTGACCTTAAAAAGTGGGGATCTTGAACTGACAGTACGCAAAGGCATTCTGGCAAGTTCACCAGGCACCGCTGCTGCGCTCCCTGCTGCCGTGGCTACAGTCGCTCCGATCGCCTTGGGCGCTGTTGCTAGCCCCACCTTAGGGTCAACTCCTGCTATTGACCAAAATTTAGGAGTGGATCTGGGAGACAGGGCACCCGTCGCCCCTGCCCCTGTGCCTACTGCCCTGTCTGCCCCTGTCGAGACGAAATGGGTGCCAATTATCTCGCCGATGGTAGGAACCTTTTATCGCGCTGCAGCTCCCGACGAGCCGCCTTTTGTAAATGTGGGCGATCGCATCAAGGTCAGCCAGACAGTTTGTATTATCGAAGCGATGAAGCTGATGAACGAGATCGATGCTGATGAAGTGTCCGGTCAAGTGATGGAAATTTTAGTTCAAAATGGCGAACCTGTCGAATACGGTCAAGTTTTGATGCGAATTAATCCGGATTGAAAGATTACTTTATTGTTATGGAATAAATGCTAGTATTTCCAGATCTCTTCTCTCCGGTGAGTTTGATGAAGTCATCCCAGCCTGTCCCGCAAGAGGTTGTGCAACAAGTTGCTGAGTATTTCAGTATTTTGAGCGAGCCAATGCGTTTACGAATTTTGAACTTGCTTCGCGACGGCGAAAAATGCGTGCAAGAGTTGGTGGAAGCTACTCAAACGAGTCAAGCCAATGTTTCTAAGCACCTAAAACTCATGCTCCAAGCTGGTATCCTCACTCGGCGGAGTGAAGGGACTTCAGCCTATTATAAGGTGCAGGACGAGTTAATTTTTGAGCTGTGTAATATGGTGTGCGATCGGCTTGCCAGCCGGATCGAACAGCAAGCCCTACACTTTAGGGCATTTAGCCTGACTACCAAGCACTGAAAATTAATCCCCAGCCCTCAGTCCCCAGTCATGAGTCATCAGTCATGAGTCATCAGTTATTAATCCCTACTCTCTGCCTTCAGACCGATGACTAATGACTCCTAACTAATGACTCCTAATTACTAAAGGGGAAAATTTTTGTCAAAACTTTGGCGGGTACTCGGCTGAGCCACCTCCAAACCTTCGCCACCCAAAAGTTCTAAAGGCTTGCCTTCGACCGAAATCCAAACCTTGGTATTCGGTTTTAAACTCGTAGCCGTATAGATAACTTGGCCTAACCGGCCAGTCATCGAATTACTGCCTCCCCCCGAAGTAAATTCTGCCGACAAATCGACATAAACTCCGTCATTCTTGACACTCAAACTCCGGAGTTTTGTCCCTTTAGGAATTTCGCTAGAAACACTTGCATCCTTGGGCCCGGCCAACAAACTGTTAAAAGCACCTTGTAAAGTTGCATCAGGCTTGTCAGCTTGTTTGACAGCTACTTTCGTAGGAACTCCCTCAAATTTGCCACTGGCCTCTTTAACCCAGTAGACTTGCACTGTCTGGGCTGCCGTCTCCTGCAAAGGCTTGGGCTGAGGCGACTTTGATGCCAGAGCGTTAGGCGTCTGAGCTGTAGGGGTCTGAGCTTTAGGCGTCTGAGTTGTAGGGGTCTGAGCTGTAGGCGTCTGAGCTGTAGGTGGTTGGACAGGATTTGGAGGCGGTACGGGGATAATTACAGCAGGGGATTCCGCAGGAGTTGGGGACAGCGCCGGAGCGGTAGTCGGAGCGGAAGACTGCGTGTCTGCGGGGGTTGGCGAACGGTTCGCCGTCCACCAGGCAATGCCCCCTCCGGCAACTAAAGCCAACCCGCAAACACCGGCAATCACTGCTGTGGAGACGCGGCGTACTTCTTGTCCATCTTTCATAATACAAATCCTCCGCACACGGTGACATTTTTTTTAAGGAATAAACGGTCAAGGGCGATCGCTTATTCCTAAATTACTTCACTTCATTGTAAAGTTCCCGAAACACTAGCTCCGTAAGTTTGCGACAAGTAGCGTTTCGGGCATCGGCGAGCCGTTTGCCGCGTTTTTTAGTTCCGTCGGCGTCGAAGGCGCGGGCTATGAAATATTCTCGCAGTTCTAACTGAATGGCAGCATAGGTCTGCCCTGTGAGTTTCTGAGGCTCGATGCGACAGTTCACGTAAGTGATCGCAATTGCCAAAAGAATCTAGAGGCCCGGCCCGGCGCGCCGCCAGTCTCAATAGGACTGAGTGCGTTTTAAACAGAAGTTGGAGCAAGTCATATATTTTTATAAAAATGCTGTAGCAGTTGGGCCCGTAAGGCAATGATCTATACTAGCGACCAGTTTATGATTAATGCAAAACCGGGCATCCCCCACTAAGGTTTATTTCCACCTACTTAGTAATAAATCATTAGTCATGAGTGAGAAAGAGATTTATTAAATTAGATTTTCCCCAAACAAAAAGCGCTCCTATTTCTAGGAGCGCTTTTTGTCAATCTAGACTAAAACTTAGCCATTGATAGAAGGAGCAACCATTGCTACGGGAGTTGTAACACCCGCTGCCAAGTCGAGAGGGAAGTTGTGAGCATTGCGCTCGTGCATCACTTCCATACCCAAGTTAGCGCGGTTGATAACATCAGCCCAAGTGTTGATAACGCGACCTTGCGAGTCGATAATCGATTGGTTGAAGTTGAAACCGTTCAAGTTGAAAGCCATCGTGGAGATACCCAAAGCGGTAAACCAGATGCCAACTACTGGCCATGCACCTAACAAGAAGTGCAAAGAACGGCTGTTGTTGAAAGAAGCGTATTGGAAAATCAAACGACCGAAGTAGCCGTGGGCTGCGACGATGTTGTAGGTTTCTTCTTCTTGACCGAACTTGTAACCGTAGTTCAAAGATTCGGTTTCGGTTGTTTCACGAACCAAGGAAGATGTTACCAAAGAACCGTGCATGGCGGAGAACAAGCTACCACCGAAGACACCAGCAACTCCCAACATGTGGAACGGGTGCATCAGGATGTTGTGCTCAGCTTGGAACACGATCATGAAGTTGAATGTACCGGAGATACCCAAGGGCATACCGTCTGAGAAGGAACCTTGACCAATTGGGTAGATCAAGAATACTGCGGTTGCTGCTGCAACAGGTGCAGAGTAAGCGACGCAGATCCAAGGACGCATACCTAAGCGGTAGGACAGTTCCCATTCACGACCCATGTAGCAGAAAATGCCAATCAGGAAGTGAAATACTACCAATTGGTAAGGGCCGCCGTTGTACAACCATTCGTCTAAGGAAGCTGCTTCCCAGATTGGGTAGAAGTGCAAGCCAATGGCGTTAGATGAAGGAACAACAGCACCTGTGATGATGTTGTTACCGAACATCAAGGAACCTGCAACAGGTTCGCGGATGCCGTCGATGT
>Ga0247770_1000375_pt1 | contig 43784 bp, 38 predicted proteins | sample UWRJL136409B6_FD_179943 | JGI IMG/M metagenome (GOLD analysis project Ga0247770, IMG submission 179943) | Plant litter microbial communities from Arlington Agricultural Research Station in Wisconsin, United States - UWRJ-L136-409B-6 | ecosystem: Environmental > Terrestrial > Plant litter >... | reverse complement strand
AAGCTTTTCAGATCCAGGGCTGTTCTCAGCACAGCTTGTAGCGGGTCATCTCCTAATAACTGACGCCGAAACATATCGGTCATCAGCGGTTTTACCTGCTCTACAATATTAAACCGGGGATTAAAAGAGCGCGCCAGTCCTTCCAAATTAGCTAGAGTTTTTGCATACAAACCTAGATTGCTGGGAAGCCGAATTTTATTTTTTCGGGTGATTTCCAGCACCTCATAAAAAATTTCCGACAAGTTCATTTGCGACAAGCTGACATTGTAATACTTGCGCAGCATTCTCGCCAAATCGTTCTCGAGAACAGCTAAACTTTTCGGCTGAGCAAATTCTGCCATTTCCAATGTTAATTGAGTGCAGCGCTGAGCGTCTAAATCGACAATTGCCAGCAACATTTCTGTCAAATTTTGCTGAGTGCGCGGGTCTAACCTGCCGACCATGCCGCAGTCCAGCAAAGCTATCCGGCCGTCTTTGAGATAAAATAAATTGCCGGGATGCGGGTCTGCGTGAAAGAATCCATCGATATACAACTGCTGGAAGAAAACGCGGCAAAGCAGCGTTGTAATTTCTTCGCGTTCGGCATTTATATCTCCTTTTTGGCGAATTCCTTGCAAGTCGCCTAACAAAATCGGCACTCCGTTCAGCCACTCCATTACTAAGAGTTTTTTTGTAGTCAACTCCCAGTTAATTTCTGGTAGGACAACTTGTTTGGGGTCAAACCAGCGGCTTTTAGATAAATTGCGGCGCAGTTCGTCTGTGTAGCTGGCTTCTTGAATGAAGTCTAGTTCTGCACGCAGGGCGATCGCAAATTCTTCTGCTAAGGCGACAATATCGTATTGTTGACCGAACTCTGTCAGCATGACAAGTTCTGCCAAACCTCGGAGCACGGCGATATCTTGTTCGATGACAATATCAATACCGGGGCGCTGAACTTTGAGGGCGACTTCGCGACCGTCTTTTAAAGTAGCTTTGTGGGTTTGGGCGATCGAACCTGCGGCGACAGCTTGAGTGTTAAATTTGGCGAAGGTATCTTCGAGAGATTGTGTGAGTTCCTTGCGGACGATTGCTTCTACTTCCGACCACGGTACGGGCGGTACTTCCGCTTGTAGCGTGGAGAGGATTTCGATGTAGCTGGCGGGCAAAAGGTCGGGACGGGTACTCAGCAATTGTCCCAATTTGACAAAAACTGGGCCTAATTGGACGAGGATGTTGCGGAGAACTGCTGGAGTTGGGAGACTGGGTGCGTCGGTTTTGCGACCGGTTAGGAGGCTTTTCATGTAGTCCCAACCGTTGCGGAAGACGACCTCTAGAATTTCTCCTTTGCGAGAATTGTTTTGAACTAGGCTGAACAAGGGGCCTCCGGGTCGATCGGGTTTAAGGGCTATATAACTACTAGGATAGCGCTGTTAACCAAGCTGACCAGTGTCTTGAGGAATAACTTGCGTCCAAGGGTGCGATTCCCTACGGGATAGCTTCGCTTCACGAATTTTGGGGTGTGGGGCGATCGGTTTTTGGCTTTGGGATTACTCCTCATCGTAATCTACACAGGAATTACGCACGCACACTACATACATACTGTGCCGAAAAAGAAATCTCGCGTTTTTTCTCCCACAAGCGCGATCGTCCCTACAATTAAAAATTTAACTGCTTAAAAAATTAAGTTTCCATGATTTCAGTTCGGATTTTTTATACTGTACTTTTTCAATCTCTTTATACTTTTATGCTTTTTTTATATCATCTACCAGCCGATTTTTGTTAAAATTATAATAAATCTTTCCCAAATTATTTAGCTTGTAGCTGCGCTGTCTTCGCTCTCTTTCCCCAAAACAGTGCAACTACAAACCTTAGTTAAATCTATCAGCCATTGTAAATCCTGACCGCATAGGATCTGTGTTTGCCTTTAGCCGCTAATGCTGCCAACTAATCCTCTACCCAATTGAGTAACCCAAGAGAAGTAACAGCTCCAAAAAAGTGAGCTCCAATCAGATTGACGTTTGCCATTGTCACAAAAATATCTAGGGAACGAATCACATTTTCTGGCGCATAAGCTGCCATCGCTTGCGGTTGACTGAGAGTTTTCGCTAGGACTACAGCAACTGTTTCTTCTGAAGCGACAAACGCGATTAATACCCCCACCAAACTAGAAATTAATCCAACGCGTAAGGTTTGAGTAATATGTTCTTTGCTGGGGTATACCTGGGAATTTTCGGCGTGCAAAAGTCTGCCTAAAAGCCTATAGCGAAAATCCCAAAAAATTCTAAAGCACAGCAATAAAAGACCGAGTATCGCTAAAAATATCCCGAAACCAATACCTGCATTATTATTGGTTTGTTCGCTCATGTTGCGACCCAACATAGCAAATACTAAAACAATGCCGGAAACACCACCCAAGAATAACTGTATCCAGAAGCTAACTCGACTGAACAAGCGAAAAGTTGCGACGAATTCGGTGTTCGTCAGCGGTTGTGACAAGGATTCTGGTTGATTCATTATATACACCTTATTGCTGAATTGATCGTCAAAACAAACGAGGCAAGAAAGAGATTCTGCTTGTCTTGCTGGCGCAAGCGACCATCTTGTGGCTAGCTATTAGACTTCTCCTGAAAAGTCAGTTCCGCACAGGCAGGATGCCTGATGTTTGGGAACTGATTTGGTAGGCAATTTCCGGTAAATAAAAGGTTGGACTCAACACAGCCACTGCCGTTGTGGTTGATTCCATTTTCCTAATATCCTCCTCTGAACCATCAACTTCTTGCGACAATGGCAATTTAGAATCTTAAAAATAGACTGAGGTAAAAGGTCTATTGTCCCTGTTCAACATAAAAATGTTGATTCTATATCTATTTAATCTAACTAGCCAAGCTTTGCCATCTGTCTAATGCCATAAAAAAATATCCACCTGATGGAAGATGATTGAGGAAAAACTTATGATATTCCTTTGAGTTAAGTGCGATCGCTCGGACGATTGGCGATAGATGCTTGCTTCCCAACTGCCGCACGGGGGCGCATCCATTCTTCCAACGTCTAGAAGGCAATTTTCTCAGAGCTATTATTGTGAAAAAGCAGGTATCTTTGCTTTCCGCTTACACCTTAGCTCTCTTGACAGCGTTCGGATTTTTCTTTGGTTTTTTGGGGAGTATTTTTAGCGCTGCCAATTCTAATTGTTATTCAACTTGGGTTAAAGAAGTTTTAATCAAAGATATACTAGACCGCTGGCAGACGGCTGCATCAGTGAAACTATTTTATTGTAGCCCATAAAGCTGTATTTGTCAAGCCCAAAAAAGGTGAAAATAATCTATCAATCAACCGTTGACACTCCCGCTCAAGACAGATTAATTTTTTTTCTAAACAAGCTAATCTTTAAGTTAATAAATAATAACATAAATTATTTGTTTAATAACTCAGTTAACTGTAAAAAAATGCACTATTGCCTATGGCAGCAGTTGTAAACAACTAAATTGTCAAAAAATATGAAACGGCGCAACTCACCCACCGACAGCATTGAACAGTCAATTCGACAGACAGCTTCTCATCCCTGGTTTGAGCGACTGGCAAGATTGGGATATGCTTCCAAAGGCATAGTTTACTTTATTGTCGGTTTTCTGGCAGCACAAGCAGTCTTTAGTACGGGCGGCAGAACTACCGATACTACGGGTGCATTATCAGCAATTGTTAACCAACCGTTCGGTAAATTTCTGCTATTTCTTGTAACGATTGGCATTATTGGTTATTTCCTTTTGCGTATGGTTCAGACAATTCTCGACCCAGAACACCAAGGACAAAAAATGGATGCCAAGCGAATTGCCCAACGCATTGGCTACGCCTTGAGTGCTTTAGGTTACGCAGGTTTGGCTTTAACGGCTGTAAAACTGATCGTGGGTTCGGGCGGTGGTCAAAACAATACAACCGAAGATTTGACAGCCCAACTTTTAGCGCAACCATTTGGACAATGGCTGGTAGGATTGGCGGGCTCAATTGTTATTGGTGTAGGTTTTTCTTATTTCTACCAAGCATATAAAGCAAAATTTCGCCGCCATTTCAAGCTAGATGAAATGAGCCAAAGCGAGCAAACTTGGGCAACACGGTTGGGTCGATTTGGCATTGCTGCCCGTGGGATTGTTTTCGTTATAATCGGTTTTTTCTTTATTCAAGCAGCAAGGCTATCAGATGCCAGTCAAGCGAAGGGATTGGGCGAGGTGTTGGCAATTCTGGGACAACAGCCTTTTAGTCCAGTGATTTTGGGTATAGTACCTTTGGGTTTAGTTGCCTATGGCATCTACTCGGTAATTGAAGCTCGCTATCGGAAAATCTTGCGCTGATAAGCTGGCCCGTTATGAATTTTGAGTACAACAATTTTTGTGAATTACAGTCCAGGACGCAGGCACACTATATCTAGTGTGCGGCAAAAGGTGATGGCGTTGGGCCCTCGCCCGCGATCGCGTTTTTTCTGCGACAAGTACAGGTTTCATGTAGTCCCAACCGTTGCGGAAGACGACCTCTAGTATTTCTGCTTTGCCAGAAGTGTTTTGAACTAGGGTGAACAAGCGCCCTCCGGGTCGATCGAGTTTTAGGGCAATATAACTACTAGGATAGGGCTGTTAACCAAGCTGACCAGTGTCTGGAGGAATAACTTGGGGGAAAGAGTGCGATTCCCTACGGGATAGCTTCGCTTCACGACTTTTGGGATGTGCCAGGGGTGCGGTTTTTGGCTTTGGCATTACTCCTCACAAGTCTATAAAGAGAAGTGATTGATTTGATAAACAAGAACATTTGCTCTTATGAGTGGAGCTTGACTAAAGTAAAGGCATCAAAGAAAAACGCCAGCGAACATTAACCAGTCAGCTTCAACTAGACATTCACCCGTGAGGTTTGCCATGAAATCCACTCTATCCAATAGCGTTAACGCAAAAATGAAAACCGCCAGCCATCAAAGGCCTTTACAGGTTACGCCTCAAAAACCAGAGGAAAAAGCCTTAACTCGCGGACAGCATTTAGCAGATACCCTAGCAGCGAAAGTGGGTTCGTGGCCCTTTTTGATTGGACAGACAGTAGTCCTCGCCGGGTGGGTGGGCGCGAACCTGACACCGGGCCTTCCTCACTGGGATCAGCAGCCTTTCATCCTCCTCAACTTAGTATTCTCCTTTGCCTCTGCTTACACTGCACCGATTGTGTTAATGAGTCAAAACCGCCAGTCGGATGCCGAACGCGAACAAAATCTCTACAATCATCGAGTTAATCTCAAAGCCGCTCACGATGTGGTACTACTGCACGAAAAGCTCGATCGATTAAGCCACGACATTCCTGACTTAATGGAAAAGCTCAATCAGCAACAGCAATCTGTCACTCCCATCAAAGTGATGGTGATGCCAGCCCTCGTTAAGGCAATTACCGAAGGTAATGAAGCAGCTAAGCCGTCTGCTTCCGATCAGAAGCAGAAGCCTGAGGTTCCTATACTACTTCCCCAAGTATTTAAATCTAAATTTGACTCATCAAAATATGCAGAAGTGATGCCAATTTTACTTCCAACTCAAAAGCGCTCAACACATTCGGTGTCCGCGTCAAGCTATTTCAAGCTGTGACAATCGACGTTACTAATCAGTGAATGAGAGCGTCAGTCTAGCTAATCTGTTAAGTAACATCTTTAAGACAAAAAACACCTCAAAATCAATTAATCTCCGGCACTTTTCCAGCAATCCTAGCATCAAAATCTAGGCAGTTAGATATGAACCCATTCATTACCGCTATTTCCACAGGTCTTACAGCTTTCACAGCCACAAATTTAGATGATATTGTCATCTTGCTGCTGTTCTTCTCCCAAGTCAATGCTGTTTTTCGACGGCAACACATTGTTACAGGACAATATCTTGGGTTCGCAGCACTGGTGCTGCTTAGTCTTCCTAGCTTCTTTGGCTGTATGATGGTGCCGCGCCCTTGGGTGGGGATGTTGGGGTTAGTACCAATTGCCATTGGAGTCAGCCGCCTGCTAAATCGAGATACAGAGGCTGATGATGAAAATACAGCTACAGATTCGCCTCAATCCACTATTTTTGCTAGTCTTTTATCGCCACAAACTTATAGCGTAGCTGCGGTGACATTTGCTAATGGAGGTGATAATGTGGGGATTTATGTCCCGTTGTTTGCCAACTGCACTTGGGATAGCCTCCTAGTGATTCTGAGCGTCTTTTTCTTGCTAGTGGGTGTCTGGTGTTATGTGGCGTATCAACTAACTCGCATGAGCGCGATCGCGACCCTCCTTGTCCGCTACGGTAATTCCCTTGTTCCCTTCGTTCTAATGGGTCTGGGCACGCTGATCCTGCTCGATAGCCATACTCTAGAAGATCGCGGTTTAACGGTAGTTACTGTAGCTATCAGTTGCTTGTGGCTGCTGATATTGCTTAAAGACAGTTATCAATCGTTAGAGACTGCACCTCAAGTCGAAAAAATTTAGGCAAGCTAGGGTTCCAGTTTCCTCCACTTTGCTGAAGTTGGAAAATAATTTATAATTTCAGCAAAGTGGAGGGGTTTTCTAGGAACAATCTCTAATTTCTTACACAAAGGACAACAAAAATGAGCAAGTTTTTCAAACTAATTCTGGTGGCTTTAGTGCTTTTCGTAAACTTAGCTGTAGCTCAGCCTTCTTGGGCCGGCAAGGATTTCACAAAGGGGGCTGACTATGCGGAAGTGACACAGGAATTGAATCAACTTTTGTCAGCTCAGAGCGACCCTTCGACTGCGGGTTATACGCCTGAACAGTACCAACAGCGGTTGTCCGAATTGCAAATGCAGAAGTACGTGATCGAAACTGCTAGAAAGCGGGCTCAGTGTCGTAATCAAACTGGGCAAACGCTGGCAGTTTATGCTAATAAGCCGAAAAAATTGCCGACGCAACTTTATTTCCTGGCATCCGGTGAGATTACAGATGATGATTGGGATTGCGATGGTATTTACGTGCCTGCAGGGACTCAAGCTACTTTAGGCCCGGTGGCTGAGCCACTTTCTGTGACTGAACCGGTTGCTATTAAGGTTGTAGATGGTACGCAGCTAATTGCTACAACGAATGCAGCAACGGGTGGTATTCAATTGAATGTTGCCCCTGCTAAAGTTTTTAAAGCGGGTGAGACAACTTGGACTTTGCCCTCCTTTTCTCAGGCTCAGATTAATGCACAAGTCCCTACGCCGGAACTGATTGATTAATCCTTCTTTAGGAACGGTTAATAGTTGGGGACTTGGGAAAAAATATAGTCCCAGGCAGAATAGAGGAGAGGCAATGCCACCATTGGCGATTGCCTCTCCTCTTTAGATCGCAAAAAAGCCAGTTGTATTTCCTTAAAGATTACGATTAGGAGGTTTTTTCAATGAAATGGCTAGTTTTACTAGAAGATGTTAAAAAGTCTGATTTTGACAATTTGTCGAACTTGCTGCGTTCATCAGATGAATTTAGCTTAATCCCAGTGAATAGTGAATATTACCTCACTTCTTCGCGCTGGGAATCACTAACGAATGAGTCTGATGTATATTGCGAAGCTACTAAACCTCTTCAAGAGATAAGTGCTATTGCAAGAATTCATTTTACAGGTTTTCCACTTCTTAAGCCTGATATCATCTGCGTAGTTGACGAAGAAGGTAAGCTTCATAGGCGGGTTGCGCTTTCAGCCACACTTAGGGTGGATTCAAGTTCTTTTTCTATCAAACTAGAAGGCGGTCAAGATATAATCCCTATTTTAGAGTTTGACTCCTGGAGGAAGCTAGCAGAAGAAGACGAGATAGTTAAAGATGTTTTTAGACAATTTAGGGACTTTGAACATAACTGGATTAATCTTTACAAAGTTTATGAAGTTGTCGATAAAGATGCTGGTAAAATAAATAAGAAGATTGATAGGATTGAACAGTGGATAACTAAAAAGAAGATTAGCCAATTCACGCATACTGCTAATAGTCAAAAAGCAATTGGTGATGATGCACGGCACGGTGTCGATAAGAACGCTCCACCCCCAGAACCTATGTCACTATCAGAAGCACAGGCTTTAATTAGGAATCTGGTAAAACAATGGCTTCAGTGGAAGTGCGAACAACAAAAGTAGAATAGTAAAGTACGACACAGATTAAGAAACGAAAGTCTGAATAAAGAGTGATTAATTCTTTGTATTCGCCTGCCCAATCTGTGCCGTACTTACATCACAACAAATCTTTCAACTTGTCATCTTCTCCCAACACCTTAATTACCTGTTTAATCTCCTGCGTCCTATCTTTTTTCACAATCAAAGTTACGTTGCCATCTCTGACAACTACCACATCCTCTAAACCAATGGTGACAATCACTTCGTTCTCATCGGCTGCATAAAAAATGCCGCCTTTGGTGTCAATTCCGACGTGTTTTGCTAACTCCACATTCGGTTTGTCTCCTTGCAGCAAACGACCGATCGCATTCCAATCTCCCAAATCGTCCCAGCTAAAGCCTACGGGCAGAACACAAGCCTTTTGCGTCTTCTCCATCAGCGCGTAATCGATGCTAATCTTCGGCAATTCCGAGTAAGCAGCGGCACCTTTGGCCTCCAAAGCTGCCATCATTTCCGGTACATAACTTCGCAATTCTGTCAAGACTGTTCCGACTCGAAATACAAAAATGCCGCCGTTCCAACTAAACTTGCCGCTGGCTACAAATTCTTCAGCAGTTGTGCGATCGGGCTTTTCGGTAAACCTCGCCACCCGATAAGCCGGAAAACCCCCAAAACTGCCAATTTCCTCACCTTGTTCGATGTAGCCGTAGCCGGTGGAAGCATAACTGGGTTTTACTCCCAAAGTGGCGATCGCATCCTGATTTCTAGCCAACTCGGCCGCCGCCTCCAAAGTCTTGACAAACTCCTCGGGTTCCCCAATCCAGTGATCCGCCGGGAAAAACCCGACAACCGCCTCCTCACCGTAACGCTTCGCCGTTTCTATAGCCGTCCAAGCCACCGCCGGCGCAGTATCCCGGCCCTCGGGTTCCGCCAGCAAATTCTCAGGAGGCAGCAGCGGCAACTGTTCGCGCACTCCCGCAGCCAACATCGACGACGTTACTACCCACAAATCGTCCCAACCGTTACCTAAGGTCAAAAGTCTTTCTGCAGTAGCTTGCAGCAAACTCTTGCCGCTACCATCGAGACTCAAAAACTGCTTGGGCCGCTGTTTGCGACTTAGTGGCCAAAAACGTTCGCCTTTACCGCCGGCGAGAATCACGGGAATTAAGGTTTTGGTCATGATTTGAAATTAAATTGTTCAGATCCATTTTGCCGCCAAATTCTTTGGGTGGTATAAATTCGGATTGATCGTGATTTGATACCTCTAGTAGTCTGAAAAAAAGCTGCGCGTAAAATCTGAAAGTATTACAGGATAACGTTTTGGATTGAATATGAAAAAATTGCTATTGACAAGCCGAAGGCTGGAAAGGTAATCTGGTATACTGAACTTTCGATCCAGTATCAAGGTCTAGAAGATGTGAGGTCTTGTATTAAGCGTTTAAAGACGATTTAATCCCATTTTGCTTTCTGTTTGCTACAGGCAAATGTTAATTTAAAATCTAAAATCGGTTGAGCCCATGACTATGAAATACGATTTTACTGGCGTCGCTGAATGGAATCAAATCCAGGGTTGGTTTGATTTGTCCCAAGCCATCGCAATCCAATTTTTTGTGAAAAATTTACCTCCTAACTCAAAATTAGTTGAGCTAGGATCGTTTCAAGGTCGTAGTAGTGTAGCGATCGCAGCCGTCTTACCACCGAATAGCCTGCTATACTGCGTCGATCATTTTCAAGGGTCTCCCGAACATAAACAATGGGATTTAAACATCAGTAATTTATTAGAAGCTTTTAACGCTAATATTGAACGCTTTGGGGTAAAAGATAAAATTTATACTCTGGCGATGAGTACCACCGAAGCAGCAGCAAAATTTGAGCCACAATCCCTCGACCTGGTATTAATTGATGCCGCCCATGATTACGATTCTGTAAAAGCCGATCTGCTGAACTGGTATCCTAAGCTTAAACCAGGTGGCTATCTGTTCTGCGATGACTATCAACCGGAATGGCCGGGGGTGATGCAGGCAGTTAAAACGGTGGGGTTGGAGGGTAATTTAGTAACAGGGTCCTTGTGGTTGCACAGAAAGCCGTGAGAGGGAGTTTAAGTTGCAAGCAATGGCGGGGTTTCAAGCTGGCAACAGAATGATTGAATCACAAGAATTATTGAAACCCCTTTTTCTCAAATTCCTTTGTCTCCCGCCGACGCCGGCAATTAACCTAAATCCCGATCGGGGATTGAAAGGAATAGAACTATTAAATTCGACTTATTCTCGAATGTCGCAATTAACTCGAATCCCTATGAGTATTGGACGCACTCGGACTCTCGAAACCGGGTTTTTTACGCCCGTGTGCGCGCTAGAACGAAGTCCGATCGTCCATCAAGCCCGGTTTCTGGAACCCCATGCGTCTAGGACTATCCCTATCAGGAATGTTTTGTCACCCGATCGATCCAACTAGCATAAAATGACACCGCGTGTCGCCGTAAATTTCCCCAAAACTGCCGTTATCGTCCACCTTATCAATATCAGCGATATTGGTTTTGAAAAATCCCCGCTATAACCCCAAGAACTAACGCCCGCAATCTTCCCGTCAACAAACGAAGGCCCGCCGGAATCTCCGGCGGGCTGTAGCTATTTTATTTTTTCCCAAACCTCGATCGGTCAACCTCGAAAAATGCCTCCCCAAAGTATCGCGTTCCGCAGTACCATCATCAAAATCAAAGATTAATTGACTGCCGAACACCAATTCTGACATATCTGATTCTGTAGCCTCTTTCAAAACATCAGTTAAGGCATTGTAGCGGTTCTGGCCGCTATATCTTTTCGCCTCCCAATTAGAAATTTCATTCTCTCCCTTCGTACCTACACCGATATATCCGTCTCCCACCTTTGTAAATACTTTGCCGATTTCTGTTTTATTTCTATTTATCTCGTACTGTTCGATTCTTGGCGGCGCCCCTTCCAAACTGCCATTAATAAAATTTTGATTGCTGACTTCATTTTTGAGTTTAAATTGTTGGATAGCTATTAGATACCCGACTTTTTGAACAAGTCGGGTATTTCGGGATTCTGTTTGCAGATATTCGTGAACCCGCCCCGACAATCATTTGTTATTGGAACAGTTTACTTCGACAATTCGACGTTAAATTCGTTCACTACGCGGCGTTTCAGCGGAATAGATTTTTCTCTGGGCAGCAAGTCAAATACTTTCCTAAAAGCATCATCTACCTGTTCAAACGGTACTTGTCCTTTCGCGTTAAAAACTACTTTTCCCGATTGGTCGAGGATGACAGTTTGAGGTACGAAACCTTCGTAGTAATGGCTCGGTTCGGTGATTTCCGGTGACGGTTGCGGAGGCAAAGAGTCAACTGTTATAGGCATAAAATCGGCTTCGCGGCCGTAAAATTCCTGGAGTTGAGAGACGACGATCGCGTATTGCTTGGAGTCGCTACTGTCGTCAGTGTAAAACACTAACAATACGGGTTTATTGCGTTTAAAAGAATCTGTGAGCTTTACTTTAGGAGGAACTAGGGAACCGTTGCCAGCGTAGAGGGCAAAGATTGTACCGTCATAGCGATCGTCTGTGAGAGTTGCTAGGGCTGGTGGCGTGCCGGTTAGCAGTATCAAGCTAAGTGCGATCGCCACTGTTAAAAGACTGGCTGACAAGATTCGCCGCAGCAAGCCCAGCCCAGAAGCAGCAGTAACAAGTAATTTTTTTTTCTCAGTAAATATCATAGGTTGTTGGCAGTTGCTGTAAGGAAAGCGAAATCAGATGCAAAAACTTTCCTGATTTTATCACCCAAATGTAGGGAAATGTTGTTGAGTAGGTTAAAGTAGTTTGAGATCCGCTATCATAGTTTGCTTGTTGTGGCGATCGACACGGGGATTCAACTGACGGAATATCACTATTTGCGATCGGCTTTTCAGGGGCTGCCTGGAAGTGTCCGCGCCACAATAAAATTTATTTTTGGTGGGGTGGGCTTCTAGCTTCCCAGAAGGGTGCAAGATCTTAAATTAAACTGATTACTAGAAACTCACAACTGGGAATTCACAACTAATGATAGCTTTGCTTGACGCACTCCTGGCCCAAACGCCCGCTGCTGATGTTTCCGGCGAGGCTCAAATCAATCTGGTGCAGGCCATTGTTTTAGGAATTGTACAGGGATTAACAGAGTTTTTGCCCATCAGCAGCAGCGCTCATTTGAAAGTAGTTCCGATCGCCCTTGGATGGGGCGATCCGGGGGTTGCTTATACTGCTGTAATTCAGTTGGGCAGCATTGTGGCAGTGCTTTGGTATTTCAGGAAAGACTTGACAACTATAACTTTTGGTGCAGTTGAAGCCGTGGTGCGGCGCGACTACAAATCCCAAGAGTTTCAACTGGCGCTGGCACTTGTTTTGGGAACAATACCTATACTCTTTTTTGGGCTGCTAATCAAGAGATTGATTCCAGATTTTGACAACTCGGGACTCAGGAGTTTGGGGGCGATTGCCATTGCTTCGATCGTGATGTCGCTGCTGTTAGCAATAGCAGAAAAAATTGGCACGCGCCATCGTACTTATGAAAAGTTAACTGTCCCAGACGGGATTTTAATGGGATTAGCTCAAGCAATCGCCTTGATTCCGGGGTGTTCGCGATCGGGTTCTACCCTAACAGCAGGATTGTTTATGGGATTGGAAAGACCCGCCGCCGCGCGGTTTTCTTTTTTATTGGGAATTCCGGCAATTACTCTGGCTGGATTAGTGGAATTGAACGGTGCTTTGGGAGAAGGAATCGGCGATGCTGGAGTTGCAGCTTTCATAGTGGGAACGATTTCGGCATTTGTGTTTTCTTATTTGTCGATCGCATGGCTGATGAAGTTCCTGCAAACTCAAAATACGTGGGTGTTTGTGTGGTACAGGTTGGCTTTTGGCGTGGCGATTTTGACCGCGCTTGCAGGTGGGGCAGTCAACAATATTTAAAAGATAAATCCGATAGCAGTAGGAGCGACATATAGCCTTTATCAGTAACATGAGGTGCTCTCGCGGGCATAGGGCATAGGGCATAGGGCATAGGGCATAGGGCATAGGGCATAGGCATAGGACTCGCCCCCATACCTCACGACGCTTGAGAACCGCTATAAGTCGCTCTGATCTCGGTAGAATTAAGAAATAGAACGCCCCATTACAAACTTGTTATTAATGAAAGAAAGTCGGAAACCTCAACAGCAAGAGAATTTATAGAATCTATGGATACAGTTAAAAATAAATTTAGATCTGGACGATTTAGATAAAATGTGCGCGTGCCGTCAAGGAGGAAGGCGAAAGATGTGTCTTCCCCCTTTTATTCTAGAATTTGAGCTGACCACTTTTCTTTTATTTACATAACTCATTCAGACGGGCTATAGTAACGAAAAATACCAAAAAAATTCAAGTGACCGATTCGGAGAATGTTTAATTAGATCCTCGAATTCTTAAAGAAGTCGGGGATCTGGGTATTCTATTTTTTAGCGATTAGTAGTGCGATCGACCTTTGGGGAGTTTTTGCAGTTTATTGAAGTTTCCGCAGGTTGTTAAGGGCTCTTTCATAGTTATATTTATCACCTTGCTGCTGAAATAAGTCTGCTGCTTTCTGAAAGTCTTGCATCGCCCCGGGCTTGTCTCCCCCTTCAGCGCGGGCAAGTCCCCGGCTCAAGTAGGCACCGGCTAAGTTAGGATTGATTCGCAAAGCTGCGTTGTAATCGGCTACAGCACTTTGCGTGTCTCCTAAACGAGAGCGGGTAACGCCCCGGTTTAAGTAGGCACCGGCAAAGTTAGGATTAATTTGCAAAGCTCGATCGTAATCGGCGAGTGCACCCTGGCTGTCTCCTAAATCATCGCGAGCATTCCCCCGGTGGGTGTAGGCTTCGGCAAAGTTAGGATTGATTCGCACAGCTTCGTTGTAATCGGCTACAGCACCCTGGTTGTCTCCTGAAACATAACGGATATTCCCCCGGTAGTAGTAAGCAAGAGCATCGTTAGGATTAATTCGTAAAACTTGGTTGAAATCCATGATCGCGCCTTGGTTGTCTCCTAAGCCAGACCGGGCCAGTCCCCGGTTGCCGTAGGCTTGGGCCAAGTTAGGATTAATTCGCACAGCTTCGTTGAAATCGGCTATAGCACCCTGGTTGTCTCCTAATTCAGAGCGCACAATTCCCCGGTTGTTGTATGCAGAGGTATAGTTAGGATTATTTCGCACAGCTTCGGTGTAATCGGCTACAGCCCCCTGTTTGTCTCCCAAACGAGAGCGGGTAACTCCCCGGTTGTAGTAGGCAATAGCATCGTTAGGATTAATTCGCAAAGCTGCGTTGTAATCGGCGAGTGCACCCTGGCTGTCTCCTGAGTCGTCGCGGGCATTCCCCCGGTTGATGTACGCTTCGGCATAATTAGGATTAATTCGCAAAGCTTCGTTGAAATCGGCTACAGCAGCCTTGTAGTCTCCTAAACGATAGCGGGCATTTCCTCGGCCGTTGTAGGCTTCGGCATAATTAGGATTAAGCAGAATTGCTTGAGTGTAAGCGGCTATAGCACCTTGATAATCTCCTTTTTCATCTTTTTCCTCACCCTGAATCAAGAAATCCTCGGCTTTCGTCGCAGCCACCACAGACGCACTCGGAACCTGAACAGAGATAGCGAAAACTGCGGTTGGTTGTGCGATCGCACTTATTGCAACTGCACCAATTAACGCCAGCTGCAGTTTGTTAAAAAAATTCATTGATTTTACCTGGGAATAAAATAGCTTTGAAATTAAACATACTCGCCTTTATACACTAATTGCAAGCGATCGACTAGGAGGAACTTCAAAGCTAGGTTCCTCGTACAAACTTCGCTCAGATGGAAGGACAGAGGATTTGTCAGGTGTTAATCGTGCCTTAGCGATTAGTAAGGCGGCAGTTTATTGAAGTCTCCTAAGATTGTTAAGGGCTTTTTGATAATTATTTTTATCTCCTTGCTTCTGAAATAAGTCTGCAGCTTTCTGAAAATCTTGAATTGCACCCTGCTTGTTTCCTAATTCAGAGCGGGCCTCCCCCCGGTTGTAGTAGGCATCTGCTAAGTTAGGATTAATTCGCAAAGCTTGGTTAAAATCGGCTACACCACCCTGCTTGTCTCCCAAACCAAAGCGGGCCTCCCCCCGGTTGGTATAGGCTTCGGCAAAGTTAGGATTAATTCGCAAAGCGTGGTTGAAATCGGCTACACCACCCTTCTTGTCTCCTAATTGAGAGCGGGCAATTCCCCGGTTGTTGTAGGCTTCGGCAAAGTTAGGATTAATTCGCAAAGCTTGGTTGTAATCGGCTACAGCACCCTGCTTGTCTCCTAAAGCACGGCGGGCAATTCCCCGGTTATTGTAGGCTGCGTCTAAGTTAGGATTAATTCGCAAAGCTTGGTTGAAATCGGCGATCGCACCCTGCTTGTCTCCTAATTGAGATCGGGCATTTCCCCGGTTGTTGTAGGCTTCGGCATAATTAGGATTAATTCGCAAAGCTTGGTTGAAATCGGCGATCGCACCCTTGCTGTCTCCTAAAGTACGGCGGGCGCTTCCCCGGTTGTTGTAGGCTTGGGCATAATTAGGATTAAGCACAATTGCTTGGCTGAAAGCTTGTATAGCACCCTGGTAATCTCCTTTTTGATACTTTTCATTACCCTGAATAAAGAAATTCTCAGCTTTCGTCCCAGCCGCCACAGACGCACTAGGAAGTTTAGCAGATATAGCGACAACTGGGGTTGGTTGTGCGATCGCACTTATTGCAACAGCACCAATCAACGCGATCGAAATTTTGTGAGAGAAGTTCATGGATTTTACCTGTCAATAAAAAAGGATAGGTGTTGCAGTTTATTGAAGTTTTTTCAGATGGTTAAGGGCTTTTTGATAGCTATCTTTATCTCCTTGGTTCTGATATAAGTCTGCTGCTTTCTGAAAGTCTTGAATCGCACCCTGCTTGTCTCCTAAGCCACGGCGGGCAAGTCCCCGGTTGTAGTAGGCATTAACATGGTTAGGATCAATTCGCAAAGCTTGGTTGTAATCGGCTACAGCACCCTGCTTGTCTCCTAAACGATAGCGGGCAAGTCCCCGGTTGTTGTAGGCCAAGACATAGTTAGGATTAATTCGTAAAGCTTGGTTGTAATCGGCGAGTGCACCCTGATTATCTCCTAATTCAGAGCGGGCATTTCCTCGGTTGTAGTAGGCTTTGGCATAGTTAGGATTAATTCGTAAAGCTTGGTTGTAATCGGCGAGTGCACCCTGCTTGTCTCCTAAGCGAGAGCGGGCAATTCCCCGGTTGTGGTAGGCTTGGGCATAGTTGGGATTAAGCGCAATTGCTTGAGTGTAAGCGGCTATAGCACCCTGATAATCTCCTTTTTGATACTTATCCTCACCCCGAATAAAGAAATCCTCAGCTTTCGTCCCTGCCGCCAAATCTGAGTTGGCAATCTTAGCAACGCTGTACTTTTGACTGTTGGTAAACTCTACAACTGTTAAGTCAACTTTTGGCAGTTTTTTCAAGGTAGCGTCAGCATTACTCCCCTGCTTCAGGGTGAATAGCAAAGTCCTATTCCTACAAGTATCATCTTGATTAACAGCAGCGCACACCACGGGTTCTGCATTCATAATCCCAGTGCTAATATATTTGAGAGTACCACTGTTAAAAAAGCTCTCATTTCCCGCACGGCTGGGTTGACAAAAAACTACACTTATGGTATTTGAAACAACTAACCCTGTCACGCATCCCGTCAAAATTTTGAATTTCATAAATATATCCACATTTTTGATATATCCTGTCACAGCTCAGCTAAATTCACAACCCAGAACTAACCCCGATTCTAAAGGCGATCGACTTTAGCAAACTTCAAGCAATAAGCGATAATATAACCATGAGCGACTTATCAATCCGGCCAGCCCTAATCACCAAAGTTATCCCGGACAGCATCTGCGCCGAAATCGGATTTGAACCCGGAGACTCAATCGTCGCCGTCAACGGCCAAAAACCCCGCGACTTGATCGACTATCAATTCCTGTGCGCGGATGAATTTCTCGAACTAGAAGTTTTAGATGCCAAAGGCAAAACTCACAAGTTAGAAATAGAAAAAGAGTATGACGAAGACTTGGGAGTGGAATTTGAAACTGCTCTTTTTGATGGACTAATTCAGTGCAACAATCGCTGCCCTTTTTGCTTCATTGACCAACAGCCTCCGGGAAAGCGCGAAACTTTGTATCTCAAAGATGATGACTACCGCCTCAGCTTTCTTTATGGTAGCTATCTCACTCTCACAAATCTGACTCAAAAAGAGTGGGACAGAATCGAACAAATGCGGCTTTCTCCTCTCTATGTTTCGGTGCACGCTACCGAACCGGAAGTGCGAATTAGGCTGTTAAAAAATCTCCGCGCTGGGAAGATTCTTGAACAAATCAAATGGTTTCAAGAACGCCGCTTGCAAATTCACGCTCAAGTAGTTGTTTGTCCGGGTATTAATGATGGCGAACATTTAGAACGCACTTTGTTAGATTTGGCAAAGTTTCATACCGGAAATATTCCCGCTGTAGCATCGGTGGCTGTAGTGCCGGTGGGTTTAACTCGCTTTCGCCCAGCCGAAGATGAACTGATCGCAGTAACGGCAGAAAAAGCCCGAGAAGTAATCGAGCAAGTGCAGAAAATTCAAGTGCTTTTAAGTAAAGGAAAAGGCGGCCCAAAGGCGAAAAAGCAGAAGTCAAAATCGCGCTGTATTTGGCTGGCTGACGAGTGGTTTTTAATAGCTGGTTTAGATTTGCCGTCGGCTGCTGATTACGAAGATTATCCCCAAATTGGTAACGGTGTCGGTTCTATCCGCCAGTTTATCCAGCAGTTTGAAACGGCTTTTGAGAAGCTGGAACCGATGCAAGTCGAGCCAGAGCGCAAGTTAGTGTGGGTGGTGGGGAATGCTGTAGAAAAAGCTTTTGAGCCGATCGTACAACAACTAAACCAAATTCCCGGCTTGTCCGTCAACATGGCAGCTCTGTGCAGCCGCTACTGGGGACAAACTATCACTGTCACGGGTTTGCTCACCGGGCAAGATTTGCTGGAAGCTTTGCAGGGGCGGGACTTGGGAAATGGCATCCTGCTACCGTCGGTAATGCTAAAACAGGGGGAACCGCGTTTTCTAGACGACATGACCGTCGAACAACTCGCCAGCTTGCTGAAAACCCGGATTTTGCCGGTTAGCGGAGTAGAGGAACTAATCTCGGCGGCGATCGGTCGGGCAACTGCTGAAGTTGAATTGTAAATTTTGAACCGAACATTCAAAAGTTAAGATGAGTAGGGTAATTCTGACTTGTAACTGGCGAGTTCAGGCTACAAACTAGAAACTTGAAGCCAAATCTTGCTCTAAAATTGTCTCTAGGATTGCAGACTAATTAAAAAATTATGCGTGTTTTTCGTCAAATCATCGGAGTCGGAGTGGGCGCTGCAATTACTTTCAGCAACGCCACACAGAGTGCTTCAGCACAGCCTCCGGCTCAGTCCCAGGACAGCTTGGTCCCTAGCAATCAGCTCGTCGAATTAGGGCCGAATGTTCGATCGACCTCGAACACAGCGCCAGAATCAGCAAAAGACCCCGAACAGTCGATCGTCCTTAACCCGCCAACCTCCGAGTCTCAGCAGCCAGTCCGAGCGAATATCGCATCAACTCCCCCAACCGGGCCCGAGCAAGCATCAAAGCCTCAACAGGCTGCTCCGGCTTCCCCATCAACCCTGTCTCAGGGCGGTTCAACGCCTCTAAGAGGTTTGGGACCGACAGACGCTCAGCAGCCTTCCCCGAGCCCTCTCAACAATGTTCCTGTGCCGAGTTCCCCGGTACCAATTCTCCGGGGCACTCCGAACGAAAGTTTCCCGCCTCTGACTCCCAGGGGCATTTTAGACACCAACCCTCCGGCTTCCCTGGAACCCAACCCGAATCCGCTGCAGTTTCCAACAAACCCCGAGGATGTCAGGATCGAGCAAACAGAGTCAATTACCTTGCAGCAGGCGATAGACCTCGCCCGCCGCAACAGCCAAGTTTTGCAAATCGCCGGACAGCAAGTGGAACAAAGCAGAGCAGCTTTGCGCGAACAGCAAGCTGCTCTTTATCCAGACCTGAATTTTCAAATGGACGCCAGCCGTTCTGTGAGTGCCGGCGGAGAACTCGGAATCCGGGCTGGGCAGCGCCGCCTCAACGCTCTGGCTAACCGAACCGGGCAGCCCGCCGAGCAAGCCGGCACAAATTTCGGCAACAACAGTCTCAACAGCACTTTGCAGTTGAACTACAACTTCGATTTGTTCGGAGGCCGGCGCGCTAACATCCGCGCTGCAGAGGAACAGTTGCGCCTTCGGGAACTGGATGTAGAACGCCAAGCCGAGGAACTCCGCTTCGACACTGCTGAGGCTTACTACAACTTGCAAAACGCGGACGGACAAGTTGCCATCCGCCAAGCTTCGGTGAGAAATGCCCAGCAAAGTTTGCGGGATGCCGAAGCTTTGGAACGGGCAGGGGTGGGAACCCGGTTTGCTGTGTTGCAGGCTCAGGCAAATTTGGCTAACGAAGTCCAACAACTGTCAGTGGCCCGTCGTGACCAGCGAGTTGCCCAGCGGCGTCTGGCTGAGATTTTGAATATCAGCCAGACGGCGAACTTGACAGCGGCCGATCCGGTAGAGCAAGCGGGCTCTTGGAGGCTGTCTTTGGAAGAGAGTATCGTGCAGGCTTTTAGGAATCGCCCCGAGTTGGAACAGCAGTTGGTGCAGAGGGATATCAGCAAGCAGCAGAGGCGATCGATTCAGGCGGGGCGTTTGCCTCAACTGAGTGTTGGGGGTAGTTACAACGTGCTGGGACAAGACCCTGATAACCCCGATCCGTATACTCCTCGCGGCTGGGCCGATGGTTATTCGATCCGGGCGAGTCTGACTTGGAGTATCTTCGACGGGGGCGCGGCGAACGCCAGGGTGAGACAGCGGGATGCTGAGATTACGATCGCCGAAAGTCGATTCGACCAACTCCGCAACCAGGTCCGCCGGGAAGTAGAACAAGCTTATTTTGGCTTAGAGTCGAGTTTTGAGAATATCGAAACTTCTGAGGCGGGGGTTTTGCAGTCAAGGGAAGCTCTGCGTCTGGCGAGACTGCGGTTTCAAGCTGGTGTGGGTACTCAGACGGATGTGATTCAGGCGGAAACTGATTTGACTAGGGCTGAGAGAAACCGATTGTCGGCAATTGTCACCTACAACCTGGGGCTTTCGTCTCTTCAGCGGGCTGTGAGCAATCTTCCCACTAATAACCTCTCGGATGCTCCTTGAGATTGGGTTGGGGCGATTCCTGCTTCGGATAGCTACGCTTGACGACCTTTAATTACAAAGGCAATTAGAGATCGGGGTATTAAACGTCCGACACATTAGTTAATATTTTGTAATAGAGTTCCATGTCAACTGCGTTAAGGAATCGGCAATGGCCAACATCAAGTTTGTGAAGGAAAATCAGGAAGTCATCGCAGCAGACGGAGCCAATTTGAGGCTCAAAGCTCTAGAAAACCGCATCGACTTGTACACGTTTTCGGGAAAGATGATGAATTGCGGGGGCATCGGTCAATGCGGCACCTGCATTGTGGAAATTGTCGAGGGAAGTGAAAATCTGTCGCCCCGCACTGACTTTGAAAACCGCAAGCTCAAGAAAAAGCCCCAAAACTATCGGTTGGCTTGTCAAGCTTTGGTCAACGGCCAGGTGAGTGTGAAGACTAAACCCTGACTCTCAGAAAGCATTCGGCATTCGGCATTCGGCATTCGGCACCAGATGCAGAAGGAAAGAAAAATGCAGAATGCAATAATTTTGTTTTTTTTTCCTATTTCACTGTATAATTACGCCTGTTGCCGGGCTAGGAAAAGAAACTTGGTTTCTAGGACAAATAAAAGATTGGGCAGCGAGGTATCTAGGCAGAAACCGGGTTTCGACGCTTGTCCGTAAGCTCTCCTTCTGTCTTCGAGTTTGCCTTTTGCTTTTGAGTGATATCCTAGTTGTGTGTGTTTTCCTATTTTCCGATAGAGGCGAGCGTCTTCATGGAAGTTAACGATTTAGGGTTTGTGGCAACCATTCTGTTTGTATTGGTGCCCAGCGTTTTTCTAATCATTCTGTACATTCAAACGGCTAGCCGTCAAGGTAGAAAAGATTAGCAACTGCTGCTATTTCTGTCTGGGGCAAGCTGCTTGCAAAAAAAGCGCCAACAGCTTTTTGCTGAGGCGCTTTTTTTGTTAACTGTTGAGTGTTTGCTGCTATAGCAGAAGGAAGAAGGAAGAAGGAAGAAGGAAGAAGGAAGAAGCAGTAATAGCAATGGTTTCAGCGATTAAGAATGTCCTAACCGTCGGGCGCGGTTGCTATAACTGTTAACGATGAGATTCTAGGCGACTGTGCGGGCTAGCAAGACTGGACAGTTGGCGTAGACTCGCACGTAGTCTGATAGCGAATTTCCCAGGAGTCGATCGAGATCCACAAAGTTTTTGGCAACGTTCGGCCGCCGATCCGGGGAACCGATTACCAACAAGTCGGCATTCACGTCGTCTGCAATCTGACAAATTGCTTCCCCTGGCTTGCCTGTGGCACTCACGCAGCGGTAGCTAACTCCCATTTGTTTCGCAAGTGCTACTGCGGGGGCTAATACGGGGTCTTTTTCAGCATTTGCTGTTAAATCTTCGGTGGATTTTCCAGTCAAATCTTTGGTGACGTGTACTAGAATTATCTGTCCGCCGCTGACTTCTTTGGCAAAAGATAGGGCGAGTTCTAAGGATTGTTTGGCGGATTCGGATTTATCTAGCGCCACCATGACGCGCTTGATTTTTTTGACGTAGATGTCGTCTTTTACTAACAGCATCGGTCGGGATGTTAGCTGGAAAACGTACTGGCTGACTGAGTTTTCCAAAATCGATTGCAGCCGTCCGAGTCCCCGGGAACCCATAATTACTAAGTCGGCTTTTTCTTCTTCTGCGACTTGGCAAACTGTTGTTTTTGGGTCTCCCTGTTTGAGGCGGGGATTGACTTTGCTGGGATCTATTTTCAAAGACTGAACTGCTTGTGCTAAAATCTTGCCTCCTTCTTCCAACTTGGCGGCCATGCCGTCGGATGTTACTTGCGGTGGCACGACGTGCAAGACGGTGACAGAGGTTTGTTGCAAGGAAGGGATGTCCATCAACATATTAAACATCTCTTCGCACAAGCCGCGACCGGCGACGGCTACTAAAATTTTTTCTATCATGGTTTTGGCGGTAAAAATAGTTGAGTTTTCTTGTGCGAGGTTAAACTAGGGGGTTGGTACTCTAGTTGCTTGTCAAGCTTGACACTCTCAGGCTTAAAGATGCGATCGATTCTTGGTTCAACGAAGTCACTTGCTTGCGACAGGATTATTCCCGTAAGAGTAGAGGTATCTTCTCCCCAAGCGTTTCTTGCATAAGCGTGCATTGCGTTCCGGTATGCCCTACCGTACCCAATCCTGACTTAAGGATATTAATACCAGCGTTGCGATCTCTATCTAGCTTGCAGCCACATCGACAAACGTGAGTACGAGTAGACAGAGATTTCTTCACAATTACGCCACAGTTAGAGCATTCTTGGGACTTGTAGGCAGGGTTTACCGCAATGGTGGCACGTGCAAATACCTTTGAGAAATACTCCAACCAAACTCTAAATTGATACCATCCAACATCATTAATTGACTTAGCTAGACAGTGATTCCTCACCATGTTCTTAATCCTCAAGTTTTCATAAACGACTACATCGTTTGATGTGATGGAACACGCCAACTTCACGGCATGGTGCCATACGGCTGTCTACTTATCTTGAGGTGAACTTTACCTAATTCGGTTCTAGCATTACGTCTATTGTTAGAGCCTTTTACCTTTCTGGAAACAAGGCGTTGTGACCGCTTGATTTTCTTTTCTCCAGTCCGATAGAACCGAGGCTTTTCAAGCTTGTTGCCCTCCGAATCGGTATAAAAGCTTTCTAAGCCAACATCTAAACCAATGGTTTGATGACTGGGTTCAATGACTTTGGTTCTGTCTACTTTTATGCAGAACTGAACATAGTAACCATCGGCACGCTTTACCAGCCTGACTCGCTTAATTTGGTTTGGCTGGTAGAAATCTAGGTCACGAGTACCTTTTAATTTCAACTGCCCGATGCCGTGCTTGTCAGTAAAGGTGATTAATTTACGGTCTGCACAGAGGTTGCATCCAGAGGTTTTATATTCCACTGATCTACAATCTTTCTGCAATTTAGGAAACCCTTTTTTACCGGGAATCTTTTTCTTGCAGTTGTCGTAGAACCGAGAAATAGCAGCCCATGTCCGTTCAGCGGCACTCTGTCTAGCCATTGAGTGTAGCCGATCGGCAAAATCAAATTCAATGGCTAAAACTTTGGTGTACTTATTGAGGTCAAAGCAGGACTTAGCATTCCCATCCAGCCCAAGACGCAGGCAATTATTCCGAACAAATTGCATTGTTCGGATTGCTTCGTCAATGGCGTTGAATTGGGCAGTATTGCCGTATGCTTGAAACTCAAAAACGATCATAAGTTTTTCGTTGGATATTTTACAATAACACAATCTCCATGACTTATAATTTGTAGAAATGTAGCGTTTTGGAACGATTTGTAAAGTGTTAGAGAACGATCGAACTCAACCAGAACTCGCACCGGCTGGTGCTATTCAAAACCGGGCTGCGATGGACTCTGAGGGCTGGTTTGAATATGTGGTGCGAGTGTACCCTCACCATACTGACTACAGCGGTGTGGTTTGGCACGGGACTTATATTACTTGGATGGAGGAAGCTAGGGTGGAAAGTTTGCGCTCTCTGGGCATCGAGTATGCAGACTGGGTGGCCCAGGGTTTGGAATTGCCCGTGGTGGAACTTTCGCTGCGCTACCACCGCTCTGTACAAATGGGTCAATCTGTGGTAGTCAGAACGCGGATGACTGCTAGCGAGGGGGTGCGGCTGGCTTGGGATTACCAAATTCGATCGCCCGAGACTCAGGAGTTATATGTGACGGCACAGGTAACTTTGGTTGGTGTCGATCGCGACAAGGGCAAGATTATCCGCCAATTGCCGCCGGCGCTGAAGGAGGCTTTGACAAGGCTTTCGGTTAAACCTTCAACCTAAGCTGCTGTTAACTATCAAAAATAGTTTGTGCAGCCCTAGTAAGTAGAATGGGCGACTTTTGAGTCACTCGATTCGCAGCCCCAATTTTCTTTCGTCACGCATCCTACACAACCGCCTTCTACCTTCGTGGGAACTTTTAATAATGTCAAAAAAGCTGGGATTGCCAGAGCAAGATATTGACCTGCTGCGCAATAGTTTGGAGGAGAATGAGTTAAACTCTGCCTTAAAAACTGAAGAAAAGACAAGTATTGTTTCTGCAAGCCCGGACAATTTTAAAAATGATGAGTTAGCTGACACTCAAGGTAAAATTTGGGCGATCGGAGCGCTGTCGGCGGCGCTGCTAGCGGTGTCGCTGGCTGCAATTTTTATTAGGTTGAGCGAACGGGAAATCAGCCCGAATGCTACTGTTTTTAACCGTTTGTGGATAGCAACTGTGATATTTGGACTATGGAACGGTGCGGGTGCTGCGCGCCGCCGAATGTCTGGGGAACAAGTTGAAGGGCGATCGAACTACACTTGGCGGGATGTGATGCTGTTAACAGCCGTAGGCATGGTTTCTTCTGCTTCTTTGGGTTTCTGGGCCTGGTCACTGACTCAGACTAATGTCGCTAATTCTACTGTACTGCGAAACTTAACTCCTTTATTTACTACTTTGGGGGGATGGCTACTGTTGGGGTGGCGCTTTGACAACAGGTTTTTGGTGGGACTGGCGGTGGCTTTGTCTGGCGCAATTGCGATCGGAATGGACGATTTGCAAACTGCGGGAGACAATCTTGCCGGCGACATTGCTGCTCTTTTATCGGCGATGTTTTATGCAGGAAATCTGCTGATTGCAGAACATTTGCGAACGAAGTTTTCGGCGACAACTATATTGATGTGGCGCTGTTTTATTGGCAGTATATTGGTTTTGCCACTGGTTCTGCTTGCGGGCGATCGAGTTTTCCCTTATTCTTGGCAGGGATGGCTGGTTGTAATTGGTTTGGCCGTGGTTTGCCAAGCTTTCGGTCAGGGACTGCTCATCCACAGTCTAGGCCGTTTGTCGTCCGGCTTTGTTGCTCTTTTTCTGCTGCTAGAACCAGTGATTACCGCTATTCTTGCCGCAGTGCTGTTTTCGGAAACCTTGAGCTTGTTTAATTGCTTTGCTTTCTCCGTGGTTTTGGCTGGAATATATTTAGGAAAATCTAGTGGTTCGGTAGCTCAAAAATGAAACACAAAGGACAAAAAACTTAAATGATTGCAACATCAATTGGCATGAATCGCTGGCATTATGACTTTAGTTTGCTGCCTCAATATTTGGAGGTGCTGTTTGCTAAATTGCGGATTGCTGTGGTGTTCGGCGGCGACGGCGCTCTCCCCGGATCGGTGATTTATAAAACTCACAATCCCCGCTCCTGGAAGAGTTACGAATTCGTCGCCCGCGAGATCGCTAAAGCATTAGCAGAAATAGGATTTCAGCAAGTCTTTGTCCTGCCTGACGACATGAAGTTGCCGGAACAACTCAAACAAAAAAATATCCATTTAGTGTGGCTGAATACTGGCGGAGTCCAGGGCTACAATCCTGTTTGTCACACTCCCGCTTTATTGGAAATGTTGGGAATGCCTTATGTCGGTCACAATCCTTTAAACAGTTCAACATTAGATAACAAACACGCTTTTAAACGGGAACTGCAATCAGTCGGAGTTAAAACCGCTCCGTTTATGACTTGGCATCCTTCTCAAGGGATTTTGCAGCCTAATTTGCATCAGCGTTTTGCCATTGCATTTGGTGAGTATCAAGGACCTTTTGTTGTCAAACCAGTATCGGGTCGTGCTTCGCTGCACGTTCATTTTGTAGACAAGATTGAGGGTTTGTCTCAGGCGATTTCGGAAGTTCACCGAGTAACTCACAATACTGCTTTAATTGAAAAGTATTTGCCAGGACGAGAATTTTGTGTCGCGGTTTGCGGCTATGTTAACTATGCTAAAGGCAGTTTTTATAAACATACGAAACCCTTTGCTTTTTCGACGATTGAGCGGGTGCTGGAGCCGGAAGAACGCATCTTTACTTCTATGGATAAAAAGGCAATGACGCCCGATCGAGGACGGTTGATCGGGAGCGAAGAACCGGAACTCAAGCAGGAGTTAATTGAGTTAGCTCGTAAAATTTATTGGGAGTTTAGTTTGAAAAGTTTGGTGCGGATTGATGTCCGAAGTGATGCTGATGGCTCACTTTATGTTTTGGAAGCAAATCCGAAACCGGATTTGACGCATCCAGGGGAAAATGTGACGAGTTTGGTGGCTTTAGGTTTGGCGGAATACGGGATGAGTTATAACGATTTAATTTTTAGTTTACTGGCGGATAGGTTGGATTATTTGCTGACTCAGCATATCGAGATTATTCCTCATATTGTGGATTTGCTGCATTAATCGGACTTGCAGGGTGCGCTAGGCGCACCTTACCTGTAAACAAAAACTATTTGTAAAGAAATATAAATTCTCGATCCAAGTGAAAAGAGGCTTGCAAATTGTGATAGCTTTAAGTAAGATAGGGATTTGTTGAAGTCCATTTTTTGGGCGAGCATCAAGATAACTCAACTTATATCAATTAGATAAAAATATGGAAGCATTAGTTTTATTAATAGGATTTGGAGGCGGGGCATTAGTCTGCTGGCTAATTTTGAATAAGCGAAATTCACGCAATTTGGTGCGGATGCAGGGTTCACAGGAGGCGATATCGAAGTTGGCCCAGCAGTTGGATGCCCGCAATTCGGAGTTGCAGCAAAAGGTGCAGAATGAAAATCAGCTAAATTCTGAATTGTCCCAGTTACAAAGTCGCTTGGAAACTGTGACTCACGAGCAAGATTTTTTAAAAAATCAAGTGTCGGAAATGGAAGGATTTTTGGCAGGAGTTGCCCAGGATCGATCGCAAATTGATTCTCTGATTACTGATTTGGAGTTTCAGCTAGAAAATGCTCAACAAGCTGAGTCGCAGTTAGCAGAAGTGGCAGAACTTAAAAATCAGTTAGAACTTGCGGCGCAGGATCGATCGCAGCTTAACGCTCAATTGCTGGAAATGCGAGCAGAGTTAGAGGCGGTTGATGCAGAACGTTCTCAATTTCACGCTCTGCTGTCTGAATTTGACAGTCAGTTGAAAACTGCTAGTCAAAGCAGATTGCAGGTACAGTACCAGTTGTCGGAAATTCAAATTAAGTTCGATCGCTCGATTCAAGAGCGGGAGCAACTTCAGTCTCAACTTTCGGGTTTGCAAGCTCAACTGCAATTAGTCGAAGAAGAGCGATCGCAATTTACTTCTCAATTCTCTGAGCTACAAGCTCAATTGGAGAATGCAGAGCAAGAACGCGACATACTCAACTCTCAATTGCAAACCGCTCGCCAACAAGCAACGCAACCTCAATTTGAATTATTAGAACTGGAAACACAGTTAGAAGCTGCTAATCTGGAGAAAATGCAGTTAAACTCTCAAGTTGAAGAAATACAAAGTCAATCAGAAATGGTTGTTAGGGAGCGAGAAAAACTGCTGTCTCAGTTGTCAGAATTGCAGGCTCAGATAAATCGCAGCGAGGGAGATAGCTCGCAACTTCAGTCTCAGTTATCGGAACTGCAAGCTCAATTAGAAACTGCTAACAGAGAACGCTCGCACCTTTATTCTCAACTGTCCCAATTGCAAAATCAATTCCCGACAGCAAACCAGAATCAAAATCACCTTCAATCTCAAATATCCGAGTTAGAAAATCAGTTAGAAAGTGTGCGTCAAAGTCGCTCGGAATTGGAAGCTCAGCTAGAAGCTTCTAACACCGAACGCTCGCAACTTTATTCTCAAATCTCCCAATTGCAAAGTCAAACCGAGACAGCAAACCAGAATCAAAATTACCTTCAATCTCAAATCTCCGAGTTAGAAAATCAGTTAGAAAGTGTGCGTCAAAGTCGCACTGAATTGGAATCCCAACTCACTTCTCAAATATCGGAGTTCCAAAGTCAAACCGAGATAGCAAACCAGAATCAAAATCACCTTCAATCTCAAATCACGGAGTTAGAAAATCAGTTAGAAAGTGTGCGTCTAACTCGCTCTGAATTAGAAGCTCAGCTAGAAAGTGCTAACACAGAACACTCGCAACTTTATTCTCAACTGTCCCAATTGCAAAGTCAAACCGAGACAGCAAACCAGAATCAAAATCAACTCCAATCTCAAATCTCGGAGTTAGAAAATCAGTTAGAAAGTGTGCGTCAAAGTCGCACTAAATTGGAATCCCAGCTCACTTCTCAAATCTCGGAATTCCAAAGTCAAACCGAGACAGCAAACCAGAAGCAAAATCAACTTCAAAATCAAATCTCGGAGTTAGAAAATCAGTTAGAAAGTGTGCGTCAAAGTCGCTCTGAATTGGAAGCTCAGCTAGAAGCTTCTAACACCGAACGCTCGCAACTTTATTCTCAAATCTCGGAATTCCAAAGTCAAACCGAGACAGCAAACCAGAAGCAAAATCAACTTCAAAATCAAATCTCGGAGTTAGAAAATCAGTTAGAAAGTGTGCGTCAAAGTCGCTCGGAATTAGAAGCTCAGCTAGAAAGTGCTAACACAGAACGCTCGCACCTTTATTCTCAAATCTCGGAATTGCAAAGTCAAATCGAAACAGCTAATCACAATCCAACTCAACTTCAATCTCAAGTATCTGAGTTAGAAAATCAGTTAGAAAGTGTGCGTCAAAGTCGCTCTGAATTGGAATCTCAGCTAACTTCTCAAATCTCGGAATTCCAAAGTCAAATCGAAACAGCTAATCACAATCAAACTCAACTTCAGTCTCAAGTAGCCGGCTTAGAAAATCAGTTAGAAAGTGTGCGTCAAAGTCGCTCTGAATTAGAAGCTCAGCTAACTTCTCAAATCTCGGAATTCCAAACTCAAATCGAAACAGCTAATCACAATCAAAATCAACTTCAATCTCAAGTATCTGAGTTAGAAAATCAGTTAGAAAGTGTGCGTCAAAGTCGCTCGGAATTAGAAGCTCAGCTAGAAACTGCTAACATAGAACGCTCGCACCTTTATTCTCAACTCTCGGAAACTCAAAGTCAAATCGAGACAGCAAACCAGAATCAAAATCAACTTCAATCTCAAGTAGCTGACTTAGAAAATCAGTTAGAAAGTGTGCGTCAAAGTCGCTCGGAATTGGAAGCTCAGCTAGAAAATGCTAACACAGAACGCTCGCACCTTTATTCTCAACTCTCGGAAACTCAAAGTCAAATCGAGACAGCAAACCAGAATCAAAATCAACTTCAATCTCAAGTAGCTGACTTAGAAAATCAGTTAGAAAGTGTGCGTCAAAGTCGCTCGGAATTGGAAGCTCAGCTAGAAAATGCTAACACAGAACGCTCGCACCTTTATTCTGAACTCTCGGAAACTCAAAGTCAAATCGAGACAGCAAACCAGAATCAAAATCAACTTCAATATCAAGTAGCAGACTTAGAACAAGAGTTAGAAAGTGTGCGTCAAAGTCGCTCTGAATTGGAATATCAGCTCACTTCTCAAATCTCCCAATTGCAAAGTCAAACCGAGACAGCAAACCAGAATCAAAATCAACTTCAATCTCAAATCTTAGAGTTAGAAAATCAGTTAGAAAGTGTGCGTCAAAGTCGCTCGGAATTGGAATCTCAGCTAACTTCTCAAATCTCGGAATTCCAAACTCAAATCGAAACAGCTAATCACAATCAAACTCAACTTCAGTCTCAAGTAGCCGAGTTAGAAAATCAGTTAGAAAGTGTGCGTCAAAGTCGCTCGGAATTAGAAGCTCAGCTAGAAACTGCTAACACAGAACGCTCGCACCTTTATTCTCAACTCTCAGAAACTCAAAGTCAAATCGAGACAGCAAACCAGAATCAAAATCAACTTCAATCTCAAATCTCAGAGTTAGAAAATCAGTTAGAAAGTGTGCGTCAAAGTCGCTCTGAATTAGCATCTCAGCTAGAAACTGCTAACACAGAACGCTCGCAACTTTCTTCTCAATACTCGGAAACTCAAAGTCAAATAGAGAAAGCAAACCAGAATCAAAATCAACTTCAATATCAAGTAGCAGACTTAGAACAAGAGTTAGAAAGCGTGCGTCAAAGTCGCTCTGAATTAGCATCTCAGCTAGAAACTGCTAACACAGAACGCTCGCAACTTTCTTCTCAAATCTCCCAATTGCAAAGTCAAACCGAGACAGCAAACCAGAATCAAAATCAGCTTCAATATCAAGTAGCAGACTTAGAACAAGAGTTAGAAAGTGTGCGTCAAAGTCGCTCTGAATTGGAATATCAGCTCACTTCTCAAATCTCCCAATTGCAAAGTCAAACAGAGACAGCAAACCAGAATCAGAATCAACTTCAATCTCAAATCTCAGAGTTAGAAAATCAGTTAGAGAGTGTGCGTCAAAGTCGCTCTGAATTGGAAGCTCAGCTAACTTCTCAACTCTCCCAATTGCAAAGTCAAATCGAAACAGCTAATCACAATCAAACTCAACTTCAGTCTCAAGTAGCCGACTTAGAAAATCAGTTAGAAAGTGTGCGTCAAACTCGCTCGGAATTGGCATCTCAGCTAGAAACTGCTAACAGAGAACGATCGCACCTTTATTCTCAACTCTCGGAAACTCAAAGTCAAATCGAGACAGGAAACCAGAATCAAGCTCAACTTCAATCTCAAGTATGTGAGTTAGAACATCAGCTAGAGACAGTTTATCAAGAACGCTTGCAGCTAACATCGCAACTTTCCGAAGCTGGCGATCGACAATCTGAGCATTTTGACTCGGAATCAGGGCAAATTGAAGCATCTACTTCTGAGCCCAAAGTTTTGAAGAGTCAAAACTTTGTTGTTTGTCAGCAGGGTCAAGGCGATTATACTACTATTAGCGAAGCGCTGAAAAATGCACCACCGGGCACGCGGATTGACGTGCATCCAGGCGTTTATCGCGAAAGCCTAATTCTCGACAAATCCGTAGAAATTATCGGCAGCGGAGAGGTCGATCGCATTGTTGTTGAAAGTATCAGCTCAAACTGCATTAAAATGGCAACTGACAGTGCTTTAGTGCGGGGTTTAACGCTGAGCGCAACTGGGAAATATTACGCTGTAGATATTCGCAAAGGCGAGTTAATCATAGAAGACAGCGATATCACTTCTGCGGACTATTCTGTGGTGGGAATTTGTGGCCCTGATGCAAATTCTATCCTCCGCCGCAGTCAAATTCATGATGGGGTATGGAACGGAATTTTTATATCGGATAATGGGAAAGCAACGGTGGAAGATTGCAGTATTTTTGACAACGGCAGTTTGGGAATAGGTGTCGGATTGGGAGGAAAATTGATCGTGCGCCGGTGTCGGATTAATGGTAATGAAGGTGCGGCGATCGGCATTTACAGAGATAGCATTGCTACCGTGGAAGATAGCGATTTAACGGGCAATGCTGGGGGTGCTTGGCGCATTGCAGATAACGGATACCTGCGCGATAAAGGCAATCAAGAATAGTCATGTTTGGTGCACCCCTGCACCAAACGCCTAAATTCCTAACAAACAAGCTGGATTTTCCTTCATCATTAAATCAATTTCGCGCCCAGAAATGCCTTCGCCCATCAATTTTTCCACAAATAACTTGTAGCCTTCTGCAGGTAAAGGATCGGGTTTTCTTCCCAAATCTGTGCTGAGAACAAAATGCTCGGCTCCGATTAGTTTAATCGCTGCTGCCATCTTACTAATAGAAACTTGATGCCAGTTTTTGTGTCCCTCATCAGCGGCATTTTCTCCCATCAAATCGTTGACAAATGCTAGTTCTAGAAAAGCTCCCATCTGGGCGGCTCTTTGCATATTTTCTAGGGACAAACCGGGTACATCTGCCATTGCGTGGGTAATCAGGATGTTCTTAATGTTGAGAAGGTTGGCTGTACCGACAACCGTCATCACTTCTTCTGAGGAAATATGACCGGTTTCCAATACCAAATTCTCTTTTGCTACAATCTTCAACACCGCTGCTGTTTCCGGTAAAACCTTGCCATTTTCCGCAACTTTAAGGCCACTTCCTGACTTGTGAAAAACCTGCAAGTGATGCTCAGCATCAACCGTTGGTAGCCACACTACTTTACCGTATTTGCCGCCGATGCGGTGCATTGCGTCTACAGCGTCGGGATTAATGCCACCGACAGCATGATTGAGAACGACTCCGCCGAAAACTTCGATTTGTGGTACTATTTTATTAACCAAAACTGCCCGCGCTGCTGTGCTGGCATAATGATTTTTCAATACAACAGCTTTCATCTTCGCGCTAGCAGCTAATTTCGCTACTTCAAAATCGTCTAATCTGCGGGGAATCACATCAGGAGAAGAATGAATGTGAAAGTCGATCGCACTTTCGATCGTACTCTTTGGCAAATTGATTATCGGCGGCTCTCCGACAGCATAAACTGGCAGACAAAACCAATAGCAAACAATCCAAACTAACGTTAAAAAAACAGCTTGCATTCATCCCCTCTTCCCTTCTCCCCTCTGCGTTCTCTGCGCCCTCTGCGGTTCATTCCCTCTTAATTCTCTCAAATAAAAAATTTAACCGCATTTGCCAAAGCTTCTGCATTCTCTTCGTGCATACCCAAAGAACCGGGAATAACTCGCGATACAACACCCGGTAATTCCGTTAATGCTTCCATTTCAGCCTTTGATTTGGGCGGCGCATTTTCAGCAATTACAACCATGACCGGCACTGCTAACTGTTGAAATTTATCTGTAAATTCCGATCGCACTTTTGCCGGATCTAAACTACCAGTCACAAAGGCAGCGGAACCCTATCTCGCGCCCGCTTTTTGAGTAACTTTCCACTTATTTTCGATGAAATCGGGCGTGACTTTTGCAGCATCGACATAGACGTGACGACGGTACATGAGACTGAGGAATGACGGCGCAGTGTTTAGTTTGTATAGGAATTGTCCCAGTAAGGGCGATCGTACTAATTCTCTCACAATTCCATGCCACCCGCTTTGCTGTTTGCTCATCGTCGGCAAAGGTCCGCGCCAAGTCGGTGCAGCTAACACAATCTTTGACCATACATAGGGCTTTGATTGCGCTAACTGCATCGCATAACCCGCAGCGTGACCTGCCGCAACTACAGCCACAGGACTATTAAAAATGGACTCAACAAAATCCTTGAGAAATTGATGGTATAATTGCGGCTGATAGTCAATTCGCGGGCGATCCGATTCGCCAAAACCCGGCCAATCTAAGCTCACAACTTGAAATTGGGGAGCTAACAATTCTGCTAAAGGACGCATTTCTTCTCGTGTAGAAACCGTACTGAATGCCGGCAGCAACAATACAGGATTTCCCTGTCCTCGGGTTTCGTAAATAACTTGGATTTCCGTGGCTTTCCACTTCCAGAGATATTTTTGCACTGTCGCAGGATAGTTGCCAGAACCTGATTTTGTTAAATCTGTAGTTTGAGTCATGGCTGTTTATTCTTTTAATTTGCTTCGGCTTGCTTGCTCAATTCACAAGCAAGTGCCTTATTTTTCATCATTTGAAAAATGTTGTAAAATCCGTTAGCGCGGGAAGGTGTCAGACTCACATTCAATCCCGTGTCTTGAATAAAATCTGGGGTAATGGTGACAATTTCAGCAGGCGTTAATCCGCTCAAACCTTCCACCAACAAGCCCACTAATCCTTTGACTAGCTGAGCGTCTGAATCGCCTTGATACAAAACTTTTCCCTCTGCCAAATTTGCGGTAATATAAACTTGCGACACGCAGCCAGAAACTTTGTTTTCCGGCAGTTTATCGCTTTCGGGAAATGCTGGGAGTCGCTTAGCGTACCACAGCAGTTGCTCGTAGCGCTGTTTCGGGTCGGAGTGTCGCTGGAAGCGCTGGACGATTTTAGCTAAGGCTGCAGGTAGCGCGGTATTTGCGGACATGATTCTAAGTAGTAGTTTATTTTGCTAATATTATAAATTTTATTGTAGCAGCAGGTGTGCTCGATTTGCAACATCGGGTTGAGCTGCATTTATCTGCTCCCACTGAAGCCGTCTTCAGGTGAATGGGTTATTGTTATTGTAGTTAACGAGTTCAAGCGTTCAAAACTGAGGAAATATGGTATTTAGTGGTGTTAACGAAGATTGGTGTCGAGTCGTAATGAACCGCGAAACGCGCAGAATTGTTAAAAGCTTGCAGCCCGAGCGATTGAATGTATTAGAAATCTCCGGCAATAGTTGGGGTGATTGGGAGTTTTTCAAAAGCTATAAATCGCTCAAGTATCCCGATTTTAATATTTGCGAGTCTTGCCTCGACGAAACATTTGATTTGATAATTCCCGAGCAGATATTTGAACATTTACTTTGGCCTTACCGCGCTGGAAAAAATATATATAAAATGCTCAACAGCCCGGGTTACTTTTTAATAACCACACCATTTTTAATTCGGATTCACGATTATTCTACAGACTGCTCTCGCTGGACAGAAACTGGCATCAAATACTTACTTGCTGAATGCGGTTTTAATTTAGAAAGCATTCAAACAGGAGCGTGGGGAAACCGACTTGTGTAATGGCAAACTTTGCGAGGTGGGAGCTTGACAATCCCTCCATTCATTCGCTAGCAAACGAGCCGGATTTTCCCTTGGTAGTTTGGGCGATAGCGCAGAAATAACTCTGCAAAAAGGCTATTTATCTAAAAGCAAAGCGGTATAATATAGTGTGAAAAAAATCTGGCTAAAATATCGAGTTTTTCAGGCAGTTGTATTCTTAGGATTGGGTTTGCTGTTAACCATCGCCCTTTCGCTTTCTTTTGGTGCGGTACCCATGAGTTCAGCTCAATTGTGGCAAGCATTTTTGCACCGAGGTGATGCTGTCAATCAAACTATTTTCTGGGAATTGCGTTTGCCCAGAGTTGTGGCAGCGCTGACGGTTGGTGCGGCTTTAGGAATGTCGGGATCTTTACTGCAAGGGTTGCTCCGCAACGGTTTAGCCGATCCTTTTGTATTAGGAATTTCGGCGGGTGCAGGGTTGGTTGCGATTACCATGCTGACTTTGGGAATATTTCAAACTTGGGTGCCTTTGGCGGCTTGGATAGGCGCTATTTTAACTTCAATGCTTGTCTACTTTTTGGGAAAAACTAAAACGGGGATTTCTGTTGAACGTTTGGTTTTAGCTGGTGTGGCTGTGAGTTCTCTGTTTGGGGCAATACAAACTACACTGTTGCTGTTAGCTGAAGACAGCCGCTTGCAAGCTGCTTTGAATTGGTTAATCGGTAGTTTGAACGGTCGCGGTTGGTCGGATTTACAGGTGGCTGCACCTTATATTTTGGCTGCTTTGCTGTTAGGATGTTTTTTGGGTCGATCGATAAATTTGCTGGCTTTGGGCGACGATTTAGCTGTTGGTTTGGGGGTTTCGCTGGTGCGATCGCGCTTGTTGATTGGGGGTGTTGCTACTTTGCTAGCTGCGAGTGCTGTCAGCATCGGCGGATTGATTGGTTTTGTGGGATTGGTTGTGCCTCACGGGGTGCGTTTGTTGGTTGGTAATGATTATCGGTTTGTATTGCCGCTGAGTGCGATCTGCGGTGCTTGGGTGTTGACTTTTGCTGATTTTTTGGCTCGTTTGGGTGCCGTAGAATTGCCTGTGGGTACGGTTACGGCTTTGTTGGGTTCTCCGCTGTTTGTCTGGCTGCTTTATCGGCGTTCTAGTTATTAATAAGAAGGAAGAAGGAAGAAGGAAGAAGGAAGAAGGAAGAAGGAAGAGGGAAGAAGGAAGAGGGAAGAGGGAAGACGCAAAATTAATTACCGATTACCAATAACCAATAACTAATAACAAAATATAATGTCTTTAGAAATTAAAAATTTAACTGGTGGTTACGGCGAAGTTGCGATCGCCCACAACATCACTTTATCTTTACAACCTGGTGAGTGGTTGAGTCTCATCGGTGCCAACGGTTCTGGTAAGTCTACTTTCTTGAAGTTAGTTAGCCGCATCCTAACTCCGCAGCAAGGAAGTGTGTTGCTTGATGGCAAAGCAATTCATACTCAACCTGCGGCTGTTGTCGCTCAAAAATTAGCGATTTTGCCGCAGCAGCAAACAGTGCCAGAAGGTTTGACGGTAAGGCAATTAGTTAGTTTGGGGCGTTCTCCTCATCAGGCTTGGTGGCAGTGGGAATTGAGCAAGGAAGATGCGGAAAAGGTGGATGTTGCTATCAGTCAAACTGGGATTGAGGAATTTCGCGATCGCCCTGTCGAACAACTCTCAGGAGGCGAACGCCAGCGCGCTTTCCTCGCTTTAGCTTTGGCTCAAAACCCGCAAGTTTTGCTATTAGATGAACCTACTACTTATTTAGATATTTGCTATCAGTTGCAATTGTTAGAGTTGCTTAACCAACTAAATCTAAAACAAAAATTGACGATTATTACGGTGCTGCATGAAATTAATTTAGCTGCCCGCTACAGTTCGCGGATTGCTATGTTAAATAAAGGGGAACTTTTTTGTGTAGGAACTCCCGTAGAAGTTTTAACTCCTGATAATTTAGCTAAGATTTTTGGCGTAGAAGCTATCATTTTAGAAACTTCTGTAGGCTTGCAGATTTGTGCGATCGCTCCCACTCTTCACACTTAATACTTTTATGATAAGTATAACCTTGCCCTCGCACTAAGTTCTCAATTTCTTGATAATTATTTCTATTGACTTATTGCCACAATCCGCTGTTGTATCTGAGTGCCACAGGCTTTAAACTATTGCCTAGTAGTAGTTCCAAAGAATCGAATAAAAGTTAAGAGATACTTAAAAAATCTGAAATTAGGCAATAAATGCGGTTTTTTATACAAAATCTACCGTAAACTATTGATATTTAAATCATTAAGCGCTAAAGTGCGATCGAACTTCCCGTCAATTCTGTCTCAACCTGGTCTAAACTCGCTGTAACTCCCGCCTAAACTATGTACAAAACTTTTTTTTCTCGTATCGCTATCCTGTTGCTGAGTTTAGCGTTTACCGCTTGCTCCGCCGCCACTTCACCGCAAATTCAGCAATCAACTCCTGCTGGTTCGCCAGTTAATCAACCACAAACAACTAACAGCGAATCAGCACAAAAAGTTGTAGCTTTAACACCTTTAACCGCCGATATTATCCATCAACTCGACCCAACCAAACTTGTAGGAATTCCAGGCAGCAAATTGGTCAGCAGCAATCCCAAATTTACAGGGATTACCGCAGTCACTGCCGAACGCACCCCTCCTAATTTGGAAAAAATCATCGCATTGAAACCAGATTTGGTAGTAGGTGCATCGGGATTTCATGACCAAACAATGCAGAAGTTGCAGCAGCTTGGAATTAAAACTTTACTCACTCAAGTTGATAGCTGGAAATCCCTAGAAGAGTTAACAACAACCTTAGCTAAATCCCTCAATGTTAATCCCGAATCTCTGTTAAAACGCTACCAAACATTTTTAACAGACATCCCGAATCAAAGCCCCGCCACTTTAGTTTTGGTAAGCAGACAACCGATTTTATCGCCCAATCAAAGCAGTTGGGCTGGAGATTTGCTGGGTAAGTTTAAGGTGAAAAATGTCGCAGCCCAATTGCAAGGAGATAGCCCCGTTCGAGGCTACGTGACGCTTTCAGCGGAAAAGATTTTAGAGGCTAATCCGGAAGTAATCATTATTGTCGATCGGGGAGAAGGAATTTTAGACGAATTTAAATCGGATTCATTTTGGAATCAACTAACAGCCACCAAAAATAATCGAGTTTACGTTTTTGACTACTACGGATTGGTCAACCCAGGTAGTATCGAAAAAATTGAGCAAGCAACTGCTCAACTTAAACAAGTTCTAGCTAAAAAGTAGAACCCCGATTTTGAGAGATAAAAAATCTCTAGAAATCATGGAACAAATTGACTACAGTTTCTCTAAAAGTGAGAAAGCTAAATGCACTCAAAAGCGCGCAGTGATCGGAAACCTGGTTTTTGAGCCTGACTCCCAATGCTGTCGGATCGATCGCATATCTTGCACCATTGTCAGCAACAGGCTTTCCGGCCTGTTCCACAAAAGATAAATTTTCTTGTGGAACAGGCCGGAAAGCCTGTTCATAAAAGGTTAATTGACAATGGTGCAACATATGAGATCGATCGGCCTCAAGTCAGATCCAGAGGCGGCAAACCGCGCAACTGCCGCAGCGAGTTGATACACGCCTGGCAGTCGCAGCCAAACAGCGCCGCCGCCGCATCGCTTTCTTCTTCCGTAAAATCCAGCATCGCCACCCGTTCTTCGCCCGGGCGCTGCCAAGTAATTCTCGGCTTAGAAGCCGCAGCAGCAGACTTGCCAGGAAGGCGCACGCAAGTCAGACGCTGAGTGTGGGGCGATCGCACACAGTTGGGCGAATCAGCCGATTGGCTTGGTGTTTCGCCAATTTGAGCGGGATTTGCGATCGCGCTTAAAGACATCACAGATCCCAACAGCGTCGGACTTACAAGTAAAGTGAGGAGCAATCGATTCATTTGTCGTCCTTGAGAACTTCAACGTATACAGTAGCCGATTATCTGTTGCAATTCAACAAGGTTTTCGCCCGAAATCAGTACATTTTGCCGCTATTAAGGCTTAAAATCTGAATATTTACCGCCTCAACCTCGAATAATTGTCCGCGTATTAGCAACCAGCATTTTCTGATAAGTATCACCTTTGCTTCCCAGTTTAAGATTTGTTGCAATTTTAGTAAATCCGGATTGCCCGTGATAGAAAAGTCATTTAATGTGGGTAAACTGATTGCAGCAAGGGCCACTCGAAGCAGCGAACAAGTTTACCTCAAAAAGCAGGTGGGGAGTGATGAGTACAGTTTTAGTGGTGGAAGATTCCCGCAGCCAGCGGGAGTGCATTTCACATCAGTTGAGGTGCAGCGGATTGAATGTAATTCAAGCATCAGACGGCGTGGAAGCGCTTGATAAAATTGAGAAAATTTACCCGGATTTAGTATTATTAGATATCGTAATGCCCCGAATGGACGGCTACGGTGTTTGCCGTTTAATTAAAGCTAATCCCGAAACGAGGAACATACCAGTCGTATTTTTAACAGGAAAGGGACAGCAGTTAGGTTTATTGTCTAGGGCGATCGATCGCGCAGAGGCTTATGTTAGCAAACCTTGGCAGCCCAGGGAACTTTTGGCAACCATAAAAAAAGTTTTGCTCAATACCAATATTAAGTTCGATCGAGCTTCAGCGGACGCTTGGACAGAATACGGAATTTTAAACTTAAGTACAGTTGAACTGTATCAAAGTCGCGCCGATGCTTGGACAAAATACAGCGCCCAAATTATTAAATTGTACGAGGCAAGCTTAGCAGCTTTCGAGCAAGCTTTGGCAATTGAACCGAGTCACCCGAATGCAAACAAATATCGAAACCGAGTGCAGACAATCCGGGCAATTTTGATGAAAAAAATAGAGCAAACTCAACCTTGCAAAGTCTGCGATTATTATTACGGCAAGGACGGGATCAATTGTGCGGTGCATCCTGCTGGTCGCCCTCAAGAACTGTGTCGCGATTGGGAATTTAATTAATCTAAAATGAAAACAAATAACCGCGCTTATTTGGAAAGCTTGCTGCAAGAAAGAAACGAACATCCCGAAAAAATGGAGGAAATTGATGCGAAAATTAATGAAACTTTTCGCCAAACTTACGCAATTTTAGTAATGGATATGTCGGGATTTTCGCGCACGACACTCCGCTACGGAATTATTCATTTTTTGGCAATGATTCACCGGATGCACGGAATTGTTAAACCGATAATTTCCGAATGCGCCGGCACTGTAGTTAAGGAGGAAGCAGACAATATTTTTGCTGTTTTTTCCGATGTAAAATCGGCGGTGGAAGCTGCGATCGACTCTCTCAAGCAAACGGCGGCTGTCAACACGACAGTGCCACCGGAGATGGATATTTACCTCTGCATTGGTATTGGTTGTGGCGATGTTTTGATGCTGGAAAAAGAGGATATGTACGGATCGGAATTTAATCTGGCATCAAAGCTGGGAGAGGATTTGGCGGAACGGGGAGAGATTTTGCTCACCTCAGCAGCCTTTGAAAAGTTGGAAGGTGACAAGCAAGATTGGCAAAAAATGGAACTTTCGATTTCAGGTTTGGAATTGGTGGCGTACAAGCGGCTGGAATCAACTTAATTTCTATTGTTATATCTTTGAACACTCGGCGATTTAAATCGCGTCTACACCAACTTTCGTCGGCCTGCGCGAACTTACGAAATACAGCGTATTCCAGGTTTATGAAGTAGGGATAGAGCGAGAGCCGGGTGTCTTTCATAAACTTGGAATATGCTGTAATAATTGTAGGGTGCGTCAGCCTTGGGTTATCAAGTGATTATTGAGAGTTTTGAACTGACGCACCTTACTAATTTTGACAAGCTTACCTTAGTCCTAATAAAATTTAAAATCAGATGATAGATCGCCCCAAAACTTGGCAACCTATGAATTTAGCCGCTATTCAGCAGCGGCTTGCTTGGCTGCAACAACAGCCGGATGGAATCATTTTTTGCAAAGATTCGGGAGTTCACTATGTTGTAGTCAGAAAAGACAAATACAAAATTAAGCTAGCTTTAGTAGAAAAACTTAATTTGCATACAGATTTACTGCAATCTGTTTTCGATCTCAACAATCCTTTACATCTAGTGTCTGAATATACTCAGGCAATGCTATTAGGTTTAGTGTGGCAAAGCCAACCTCAAAGAATCTACATTGCTGGTTTTGGCGGCGGCAGAATTCCGTTAGTTTTGCACCACTATTTGCCGGAAACTGTTATAGAATGTGCGGATGTCGATCCGATCGCGATCGAAGCAGCTACACAGTGTTTTGGGGTGCAGTTGGACGATCGGCTGACTGTGACAATTCAAGACGGCAGAGAGTATCTGGAACAGCAAAAACCCGATATCCAGTACGATATCATCATGACGGACGTATTTTTGGGCAACGGCTACTTTCCGCACAGGCTGGCTACCAAAGAATTTTATCAACTCTGCGAAAAACGCTTGTCAAGTGAGGGAGTTGTGCTGGTAAATCTGCTGCAAAGAGATGAGTTTTATGCGGAAAAAATCAAGACTTTTCAAAGCGTGTTTTCTCAGGTGTGCGTGTGTCCGTGGAAGGATATTAACAGCGTTTTGATTGGTAGCAACAGCGCTATTTTAGAGAAAGACGAGATTGTTGCTAGGGCAAAAGATTTGCAAGATGGCTATCAATTTTCATTTCCATTAACAGAGAGAGCACAGGAAGTAAAATTAGGTACAGAATTGGCGGAAGCTGTACCTAATTTAGATCGAGCTCAAATTTTGCATGACGATGCGCCGCCTGTTGGTTATTTTGATTCTTGGTTGCTTTGATATTGATAATAAGTCCGGGTTTACTCTTTGTGGAACAGGCATCTTGCCTGTTCCTGATGCGGCTTTCACGGTTTGGATGCGTAATCAGATGACGGGATTTTTTGCCAAATTTTCAGCATCGATCGCCGATCGAGAAAAATTCTATAATAAATCCATATTCTAAAATCTATAATCAAATGGCGACACCAGTTGATTTTCCTAAATATCTTCAATCCCTGGTTGAGTCTTATAAAAAACAACAGCATCTCTACACGCTGACGGATTTACAGGTGGAGGTGCGGGTGGAAAAGCCACCGGAGGATCGATCGCAACCTCGATCCCCACAAAATAAACCAGAAACGAAAATCGAGCGACTGGAAGTGCTGGCGGGACTCCGCAAGTACGTGCAGCAGGGAAAAGTGCTGCTGCTGGGCAAGCCAGGTTCGGGAAAATCGACGGTTTTGCAGCGTTTTCGGTGGGAATGGGCACTAGAAGCGCTCAAGGAGGGCGATCGACAGATTCCGGTGTTGGTGCAGTTGAGGAGCGATCGCTCGATTTTAGAAGCAATCTGTGCCGAATTTCGACAAGCAAAGCTGAGAGTTAGCCAGAAAGAGGTGGATGATTTGCTGCTGGATGGCAGGTTGCTGCTGTTGCTGGATGGCGTGAATGAGATGCCATCGCAACAAAGGCGGCAGGATTTGCAGCTATTCCGCGAGGAAAATTCCGATACGCCGATGATTTTCACGACGCGGGATTTGGCGCTGGGCGGATCTTTGGGAATTGAGCAACAACTGGAGATGTGTGCGCTGACGCAACCGCAGATGCGGGAGTTTGTGCACAAGCATTTGCCGCAACATGGGGATTTGCTGCTGGGGCAGTTGCGCGATCGCCTGCCAGAGGTGGCAGAAACGCCGTTGCTGCTGAAGATGATGTGTGAGGTGTTTGAAAATACCGGGGAAATTCCCCAGAGTAAGGGCGAGTTGTTTCAGAAGTTCGATCGCCAGTATGACGAGTTTAAGGGTGTTCCCTCGGTTTCGGACGATTTTCGGCGGTTCAAGCCAGAGCTTTTGCAGCAGTTGGCTTTTGCGATGTTGCAGGGCGACTCGCAGCGCCCCACCGATGGTTGGGTGGCGATTTCTCGCGATCGGGCTGAGGAGATTTTGGAGTGCTGGTTGCGCGATCGGGGGGTGCTCGATGCGCCAACGAAGGCGAAGGAGTGGCTAGAAGATTTGCTGGAGCACCATCTGTTGCAGGTGGCGGCAAAGCCGGAGGAAATTGAGTTTCATCACCAATTATTTCAGGAGTATTATGCGGGGCGGGCGTTGCTGAAACTGTTGGTTGAAAGGCCTATTGATGCGATCGATGATGAACGGTTGCAGCATTTCTATTTGAATTATTTTAAATGGACGGAGCCTCTGGCGTTCATGCTGTCGTTGTTGTGGGATGAGGTGCAGGCGGTGCGGGTGGTGGGGCTGGCATTGGATGTGGATTGGAGGTTGGGGGCGCGGCTGGCGGGGGAGGTGCAGCGGGAGTTTCAGCAGCGCACGGTTGGGTTGGTGGATGGGTTGGATGTGCCGGGGTGGTTGAAGGTTGGGCTTTTAAGGGAAGCGCGATCGGATGATGCGATTGGGGGATTACTTAAACTCCTTGAACATTCAGACTCTTCTGTGCGTTGGATGGCGGCAGATGCCTTAGGCAAAATCTGTGACGAAAAGGCAATTCCGGGATTACTTAAACTCCTTGAAGATTCACACTCTGATGTGCGTAGGATGGCGGCAGATGCCTTAGGCAAAATCGGTGACGAAAAGGCGATTCCGGGATTGCTTAAACTCCTTGAACATTCACACTCTGATGTGCGTAGGATGGCGGCAGATGCCTTAGGCAAAATCGGTGACGAAAAGGCGATTCCGGGATTGCTTAAACTCCTTGAACATTCAGACTCTTCTGTGCGTTGGATGGCGGCAGATGCCTTAGGCAAAATCTGTGACGAGCAGGCGATGACGGGATTACTTAAACTCGTTGAACATTCACACTCTTCTGTGCGTAGGAGGGCGGCAGATGCCTTAGGCAAAATCGGTGACCATCAGGCGATGACGGGATTACTTAAACTCCTTGAAGATTCAGACTCTGATGTGCGTAGGAGGGCGGCAGATGCCTTAGGCAAAATCGGTGACCATCAGGCGATGACGGGATTACTTAAACTCCTTGAAGATTCAGACTCTGATGTGCGTAGGAGGGCGGCAGATGCCTTAGGCAAA
>Ga0247770_1000373_pt1 | contig 43826 bp, 26 predicted proteins | sample UWRJL136409B6_FD_179943 | JGI IMG/M metagenome (GOLD analysis project Ga0247770, IMG submission 179943) | Plant litter microbial communities from Arlington Agricultural Research Station in Wisconsin, United States - UWRJ-L136-409B-6 | ecosystem: Environmental > Terrestrial > Plant litter >... | reverse complement strand
TAACCCTAACCCTAACCCTAACCCTAACCCTAAGTTACTATCTCCCTCGCTAGTTTCCCCGTTAGCCTTATAAGTTTGCTAAAGTAAGTTACCCCTTTAATCAGTACCTGTAAGCTTACCCTTTAATATAAATGCTATAGTAGTATACATATAATAATGTTTAGTAAGGAGGGTTAAGCTAGATAAGCAGTTTAAGTTAGGGATTAGCAGCACCTTTACAGTAATATTAATATACTGCTTATTACTATTCTTAACAGATAAGACGTCTCTAACGATTAAAAGCTAGTCTTCTTAGAACTCCTTAATGTATTCGGATAGGAATCTCTATTACTAGGTCTTAAGCTTAAGCTCTTTACTATTATAAACGAAGAATATATATTAGAACAGTCAGAAGTTAAATTCTTAAAAGTCGTTACTGCTTATAAATATATCAAGGTGGGAAAGTACTTCCTCTATCTTATTCTACACTACTATATCTTTTAATAAGGTAATAGTGATGTTAATAAGCTTACTACGTATATTACCTTCTTTATTAAACTTCTTTACGTTAGCTTTAAACATAATCTTAGCGGCTAGGAAGGATATTAGGAGGTGCTAAGAGGCTGGTAAGGCTGACAGGCTAGCGTACCTGGCAGAGTCCGCTTAGTAAGAGAGCTGCTAAAGGTTAGGGAGTAGACGCTCTTTGTAAAATACACTATATATCTTATCGGTAATGTAGATAGAGTATTTAAGCTGATATATAAAAGGGAAGAACGTGTAAATAAAGTAAGAGTAGGTACTAACGGTAGTAAATATAATATGTGGTATTTTATAAAGGAGGATATTAATTAGCTTATCGTTAATAGTTAAGTTATAATAAAGATAAATAAACTTACTAAAGAGTATAGATAGTAAAGGGATAATAGGGAGTAAGATTAACCTTTAAAAAGAGTTAAGGTTTATAAAAATTACAATAACGCTATTAATATCCTTAAGCAAATACTACATTAGCAGATTAACAGTATCCTTATAAAGGTATATCTCCTCACCTTCGCTTAATAGTCTAAAGAAGAGCTATTAAAGGTGCTTAGCGTTAAGGAATACTATACAGTCCCTGTTACACTATAAGCTTAAGATGTCTTTGTTAATATAATAAATACTTAAGTTATAAGACATCTTAGCTACGTAAGGCACGACACTTATATAAAGTATATAAATAATATAACGTGTAAGTTAACGTTTACGTCCTTAAACGCTACAGATCCATTTTAATATAGCTGTGGGTAACGGGAGCTACAGGGCCTGTCTAATTAGTCTACTGTTATTATTTAACTATATTAAAACATTATTTAAAAATTCGTTATCTAAGTCTTCTAATTAACTGGTAAACTTACTAAGAGTGTCTTAAATATCGTCTAAGTTACTAAAATTAGAGAGCAGGTTAAGATATCTTTATTAACTATATGGAGGAGAAGGGCTATACAAGGGGTTATTATAATAAGGGTTATCGTTACCGTTAATAATAGTATCGGCTTCGTTCTTAACAGCGCCGCTAGCATAGCTGTTAAGATTATAACCTGCTTTTCAGTTAGGGGGTGTTATATACTAAGGAGCATTTACGTTACTATTAATACTTAACTTATTATTACTAATAATAGTCTTATAAAATATTATTAACTTACTACTGTAAGGTAAATGGCTAAATAGGTTAAATAAATACCTTTTATAAAACGACTATATCTTCCATTTCTTTAATTATTATAAACTGGTAATAGGATTTGCTTATTTCTTATAAGATCTGTAAATAGTAAGTAAGTTTCATATATATTAATATAATAAATAATGTAAAATACCTAATTATAAGACGCTGCTAACTTTTATTAAATAATACTTATATCTGGGTTATAGTAAAGGTTCTGTTTAAAAGATGCTAAGGGTTATAACTGTTAGGGTTAATATTATTTTAAGGCATACTATCACCTTTATTATTATGTTAGTTAAATAGGATTAAATCCCCATTAAATAAAGTAATAAAGGATAGCGTTTGTAAGTGCTGTTAGCTTCTAGTTACTATACCTTATAAGAAGAGGTTGGAAGTTAGAATAAAGGAAGGCGCAGCCGTAAAACAGACTTTAAATAAATGGTAAAACTTTAAAAAGGGAGTAATACACAGTAAAAGGTGTAAGAGGAAGCTTATTATAAACTTTAAGGCGAAGGTGCTTATTTTAACGGCTATCTTTATATTAATGCATTATATTATTACATCTTAGTATTATAAGATGTTAAGATCCTGTTATAGTAAAATTATATTATATACTAAACTGTGTCTTTTTAAGTATAATATTTCGGAATTTATAACTTAGCTAATATGTTAGGGATATAGGCCTTTATTATCAGCTAAGTTAAGGATAAATGGGATATCCTGTAGCGTGATATTTTCTAAAAAGGTATTAAGATAACAGATAAGGAATTTATAACTTAATAAATAGCGTTAAGGATATAGGCTTTTATTCTTAGCTAAGGTAAGGATATAATATCCTGTAGCGTTATATTTTCTAAGAGGTACTGAGATTAATAGATAATAACACTTTAAAGATAGAATATAAAGTTAAAATCAGAAATAAATATATCGATCTACTGCCGTTTTAAGAATACCTAAACTAAAATTAGCAGATTATCTAACATACTTAACCTTATAAGGGGAATAATACGTAATTAACGTCCTTAAGATAATCTTAATTAGAATCTTCCCCTATTAAGTTATTATTTACAGCCTTAATTACATTATTAGACACCTTATCGCTTAGCTCTTTAATAATCCTTTACTTAAAAGTTACTTCGTTTGTTATAAGCTTTTACACCTTTACAGATTAGAAAGCTAAGAGCTTACTTACTTTTAGGAGTATAAGTCCTAACATTAATAATAACTTACTCTCTTTAAGGATAGGGTTTACAAGATTACTAAAAGCCTAAGTGTAAAGATCTGTAATTTTAAGAATCTTTTCTAACATCTTTTTAACTACTGTATAAAACACTAACTTACCCTTATCCTTACTATATAGCTTTTTAACTTTAAGGTGTAGTTTGTTAAAAAGAGGGATAAGCCTTATATAAGGTAAAAAAGTAAGTACCCCCTTTTTAAAGTAGTAAGTAAGGATAAGGAGAGGCTTATAATATAATGCCGTGTTAGTGAAATTCTTATTAGGGATTAAAAGTTTATATATAATAAAGGACGTAAGTTATAATTACTTTATTTAACCTTTTTTACTACGTAAGCTTTACTGGTTAAGGAAGTCTTAGAACGGAGTAAAGGTGTAAAGCTTTTTAAGCTCCTTTATATAACTGCCTTCTTATAAGTTAATAGACTCCCAGATGTAGATAATCTCTAAATAAGCTTTTAAGTAACGTATATCTTTACACTTAAGACCTTTACTTAAGGACTTAAACTTACTTTATAAATCTATAAGTTGGGATAATATAGGGTATCTAAGCCCTTTAAGATTAGAGATAACTGTAGTTGTAAGTTTAGTAGTAATAAAGCTCTTATAGTTATATGTTCTGTAATGTTCTTTATAAAGAGAATAAAATTAGGTATATTTATTTTAACTAAAGATGTGGATTAGAAGGGTTAAGCTTATAAGAGCTTTATCTTTAAGTTCTGCCATTTTAAACATTTATAAAACCTCCTTTATAACGTCTTACATAATATAAAAGGGCTTATAACTATATTAGTGGATAACGATAGGATTTTAAGTCTGTAAAATAATAACTAAGTTATTAAGTAAGGTTATATTAAACCGCTTAAGCTATTTCCTAATTAATTTATTACGTAAGTTAGCTACTCTTTTCCGTTTAGCGTCCTTAGGCTATAGTATATTGTTATTACTATTTATCTTATTACCCTTATTACTACTAATAAACGGTTAGCTATTATCGTTAAGGTTACGTGTAATAGTGTCAGATTGCTTAAAGGATGTTAATATATCTCTTTCCTACTAGTCTTAAGAGCTACTACACGGTAACGACGGTATATAGTTAGCATCCCTTTCCGCATTACGGCTAGGTGTTATTATCCGTTACATTCCCTAACTTATAATACTTAATATTAAATTTAACTTATTTATATCGGCCTTTTAGGTAGATATAAGGCTAGGTGTTAACCTGTTATTTATTAATATAAAGTCCATTTCTAAAGGTGTGGAGGGATATTAGTTTAAAGCTGGATATTAAAGTTATTATAAAGGTATACTGTTATAGGATTAAGGCAGCACTCTTTTTATAATTAACTTTATTAATAAGCTAATCTCCTTAAGTGCCATAATATAATTATAGCTTAATAGTTTATAAATAATGTTTCTAAAGAGCGTTCAGTTATAATATGTAGTAATTTTAAATATAAAGTCTTTAACGGCTGTGCTTCCTGTATTAGCTTAAGTAAGATGTGATGGGCTTATTATAGTAAAGAGGGTAGGTAATGGTAAGGTTATAATGTTATGAATTTAAAGGTATAATATTTAATAAAGAGAGGAAAACGGGAAACTTTAATATTAATTAACATCCTTAACTTATAACTTATATGCTATTACGTGTAATATGGCTATACACCTGCTATATACCTTACTTAATATTTATAATTTTAATAATAAGGGTATAATAACTAATATAACAGAACATTAGCTAAGTTAGATTAAATTAACTAATTTTATGCTCTTATAAACACGGATTAGAGTCCGGACCTTACGAAATGCAAGGAGAAAAGAAAGTATCTGTCACTTTCGTAAGGTTACAGCTTATAACTGTTAGGTTTTATATTATAGTATCTGGATTTAAAGGCTATAATATAATACTGTAAATATCTTAAAGTATAGTGTTAAAATACACTTAAAATGATTTATCTTTAATTGATTAAAGGGTAAAAGGTTTACAAATTGTTCTTACGATAGCAATACAGGACAGTAAATTAGAGTATAGATAAGATTACAGTTAAGAGATAAACTTTAAGCTGATATAACTATTAAGATTAGTAATAATACACTAAATACCTAATCCCCACTCCTTAAACGAGAGAATTAGTAATTATCACAGTTAGTATATAAAGTTCCTTATAAAAGAGTATAACAGACAGTATATATATACTAACTTCTACTTATCTAAGGCTCTAATTACTGTCAGCTAATATATATAGGTTAACTTAAAGCTGTATGTTAATTAACTATAGCGTAACTAAACTAATTAACAGAAACAGTGCAGTTAAGTTAACGTAAAACCATTAGAATATTAACACTCTAAATCACAAAGCTAGTATCATTTTTAGTAAGATTACTTTAAGATATATTACACCAGTCTAAGTAACAGCCTGCCGCTTTATTACAGGTACTCTGTTATATAAACGGAACGATATAAAAAGTAAGCGTATTTACAATTATTATAATAAGAAACGCAGCTACCTTTTAAAGACTTATAAGTAACTTTATCTAATTAATATTATAATCGTTTACTAATTTAAGGTTATTATAAGTTTTAAATCTAAGGATAAGGCTATTACTAACTTTAGATATTTAAAAAGCCCTTAAATATAAAGGTACTTACTTACCTTTCTATTACTTACTTAGCTTTAAGAGCTTAACTAATAAATCTCTTTCCTCTTCTAATCGTTATATTATACTCTACTTATATAGATTTTAAGGGAGAGTAAAATAAAAAGCTTATTAATAATAGTAATAAGAGAATTAATAAAATAAGGCTTATACGGTAAGATATCTTAAGTATCTATAAATACATTACATTAATAAGATCTGTTAATATATCTCTTTACTTAAAGTAAAGTATCTAGTAATAATATTCTCTTAGGAAAAGAGAGTGTAAATAAAGCTATTTATTAATATAGATATAATATTTAAAATATCTCTTTTACTTCCTTAAGCCTTCCAGTCTAGACGTAAGCTATTTAAAGAATTCTCTATTACCTTATTATAAATAATTACTAAAGATGTAAAAGAGCTGTAGTTAAAAGGTAACTAAACCTATATATTACTAATCTTTTAACTAGCTTAACTTTAAAGAGATATAAACACGTATAAGTAAAGCTAGTCTAAATCGGGAATAAGGGGTAATTACTTATAAAAGACCTACACGTAAGCCTTTAACTATAGACTTTTCTTTCCTCGTCTTATTATTCTATAAATTAACTAGATTATTACTTTAAATTAGTTATTACTGTAATAATTAGTAACACTTAAAATTTTAATAGGCTTTCCGCTTTAGGTATTATATTAAAGGTTAACTTTTTTTCCTGTCTATAATAAGAAAGATCTATATATTTAAGACGTTAAGGAAGCTAAGCGTACTTTATTTATTCTTAGAAAATTAATAAACACCTTTAATAAAGACCTTACAGCCTCCTTATAGGGAAATGTTACTACAGTAAGCAAACAGGTCTCCCTTTAATGTAAGTAATTAATAAGGAAAGTAATTAAATTCCACAACTTAACAGTTAACCTTTATTATAAGTGAAAGATAGTAATATCCTCCTTACTAATACACCTTATCTTTACCTGTCTTATCTGATTAGTGTAATTATCAGTTCCCACGTTATCTAAGGTAAGATAGTTCCTTTTTAAGAAGTTCCCACCTTATAATAGCTTAATCCATCCTAATACTAATAACCTAACTATCAGGAGGTATTATTAAAAACTGACAGCTTATAGCATTACTACTCCTTTACACTTAAGTATATAGTTAAGTTATAAATTAGCGTTACTCTTATCCATTTTCAGCTTAAGAATAAGGTAATAGTTTAGTATTAAGAGTAGTAAGTTCCGCTACATTAAGCTATTAAATAAGATTTAGCTAAGATATATAAAACCTTTATAACATATTAAGAAAATATAAATAGTATAACGTAACGTGTAACTAAATATAATTATCACTTAATTTAATTTAACATCAGTAACCCTATCTTACGCTACACTTCTTCCCTCTCCCTTCACTTTAATTAGATCTTAATCTTTCTATATTTTACTTATTAATTATTAAATACATTTACTATTAAGCTTTATATCTTTAATTAATTATATTGTTATTAAGCTCGATTTCTACATAAAGGGAGGGTTACGTAGTTAAACTTCCCACTTTACAGAAGTAAAGATGTTATAATAAGGTCAGTTTACATTATTAAAAGGGAAAGCTTTTTAATCTTAAGAAGATATATTAAGTTAAAGTAGCTTAATAACCTTTTAAAGCTCTTAATAGCTTTAACGTTTTATAATATTTACATTATAATAACCTAAGTGCTTGATCTTAGTATCTTATAATACTTAAATTTAAGTAAGTAGCTTAAGTGCTTAATCTTAACATCTTATAATACTTAGATCCAGGTAAGTGGTTTAAATGCCTAATCTTAGCATCTTATAATGCTTAGATTTAAGTAAGTGGTCTAAGTGCCTAATCTTAACATCTTATAATGCTTAGATCTAAGTAAGTAATCTAAGTACCTAATCTTAACATCTTATAATGCTTAGATCTAGGTAGGTAGTTTAAGTGTTTAATCTTAATATCTTATAATACTTAAATCTAAATAGTTAATTTAAATACTTATTCTTAGTATTATATCCCACCCTATATTATAATAACCACGTAAAGCTATCCTTATATCATCTTATCTTTAAACTCTGGGAAGTAAGGTTTAATTATGTTAAAAAAGACGTAAGTAAAGTCCTTAACCCTCTCCTTAATCCAGATAGGTATAACCCTCTTAATAGTCACTTTTTATGCTTAGGCAGACACGCCTATCTTAATGATCGCCTGGTTAAAGGTTATACGCAGACTTTTATAGGCCTTACTAGCTTAAGCCGGAGGCGGAGCGAAGCCTTACTGGTGACCCTTTAACCCCTGAATAAAGCCATTCCCGGAAATGCCAATATGCAGACGCAGACTATAACATTAAACCGCAACAAGGTACGTGACGGCTCTGGAATCTTCTCTCTCCCTCTGATTAGAGTAACACGTTTGTGTACATAAACGAGAGGGCCTTTTATAAGGCCTCTCCTCTCTTTCTTCCTTTTCCTTACGTTCTGCGTCTTCGTTAAGTAAGCCTGGCTAGTTGTAACACACTACCTTACCTGTTACATTATTAATGTTTAGATTATAAAAGTCTAAGTGCTAAAAGTAAAATAACTTGTAAAATAAGGTACAGGTTAAAGTAACTATCTGCCTTATTCGTAAAGTCTTTAAAAGCTATTAACTTAAATTGTATTTTAACATAGTAATATAATGCTATATATATATGAAAATACCTTAAACCTAACCTGAAGGCTACTATATAAATCTTGGAAGACTTGAGATAGAACTCGAGAGGCTAGATCCTATAAGAAAGCTTCCTGTCGCGACGCTGCCTGTGCTTCTTAAACGATGCTGTGTACTTCCAGTGCGGCCTAGAGACGCTAAGTGAGGGGGGTGCTAACGAAGAGTTCCAGGCGTTCCTCTATAATAAGACATTGATGGCTGACGAGTAGGTCCTGAGGAAGGCAAGCCAAACTAATCCCCTCGTAGAGCTCAAAGCTCGCTAGATATACTGAGGGGCCATGCACAACTAAGCAAGACATTCAAATTCTACAGTGAACTTGTCCAGCCTTACAGCCGGCGAGATTTCACCAACAAGTCCGACATACTTAACGGGTTTGCGGGTATATTTGCCGTGCTGGAGGAGTACTTCGAGAGTACCACCTTCCTCGGGCTTCCAGTGGCGGTATTCAGTCACGCCCTTCTCTGGAAGCTGGCTGCCAGACTTCCGCGCCGAGGGACGCGGCTACCGACCTCGCCAAGCACGCCTAGAGGTTTGCTGGATTCTAAACTCCCGAGCTGGTCGTGGGCGGGATGGGACGGTCCGATCGAATGTCGCATGTTCCGGGTAGCCGATGGAAGGACGCTGCTGCCCACAGCGTCACCGCACGCACTGTACCCCTCCGAGCCTTCTAAATCACACCTCTCAAAGAGTACCCCAGCGTCTCATCCTATGTCCACAACCAGAGCCCTCAAGCCGTTCGCCATATCCACAACCGAGATGGCAAGCACTGTGGACTCTGGTGGGAGCAGGCTAGCTACGGCTATGTTGGGGAGGGCATGAGTGCCGAGGCGGAGAGCAAGATTGGTATGCTGGAAATTTCGAGATACGCCGGCAACGCGTACTCCTATCGCCCCCGCAAGGAGCTATATGGAGTCGAGGGAGAGATCGAAAAATTTGACGACAAGGCGTTTCCCGTTGTGGGACCAGAGAGCGGCCTGGTCAATGTCCTGGTGGTGGACTTGGATATGGGCTATCCGGATGGGATTGGTGATCGCTGTACCGTGGCTGTGATTTATTTCAAGGCGCGGGAAGCGGCGAGGTTGTGTGATAAAGAGGTGCGATTGGCCTAACAAACGACATGGCATCGAGAAATGCTGTATGTGATGGATTTCTAAGAGAAATTAGAACGGGATTCTGTTGCCACTTGGGAAAAGCCTCCCGAACGGTCGATCTCCGCCAGCTCAGCCATGGTGATGTTGTACAGCGTGGCTGGATCAAGACCGAGGGATTCCTGCAAAGGGAGGCCCGGGCTGGGCTCGATGTGTATCTCGAAGGTCTCTCAATTGGCATCTGCGCCGGCTTCTTCGCTTTGCCGGAACGTCCGCGCCCGCACAGGCAGCCCGGAGCCAAGCCTCTGCAGTGGGCTGGCTAGGGCTTTTGAAAGATACCAAGTTGCTTTCTCGCCCTCACATTAATAGCCGTCATGATGATCTCCTTCCTCTAGCCCTGTGATATTTTCGGCCGCCAAGGCGCGCTGTATCTCTGGCATCCAATAGAGTATAGGTCCAACGGTTGGGAAATGCAGCCTTTCAGATTGTGAGAAACTCTGGCAAAAAACAGTAAGCTTGAAGAAACTTGTTGAGGGCCACCGTGTCCCGGAATCCGAGCAATCTCGCCTTCGTGCTTTCAAGGAACTCTTTACTCTAGTTGACATGAGGTGCTTGACTTTATTCTCATTGTCGTTGTGAGTTGTGGTGTGGTGGCTGTGTAGTTTGTGCTGGAGGTTTTGTTAAGTTGCCAAGCACGTGCTATGTTGGCAAACCCAGGACTGGCCAATCAATGGTTGCCGGTTGAAAGGTACAATGCTGACGGGGCGCCAAGGTACTGGTTGAGGATGCACACCGAAAAGGATGGCGGCCGACCCCTTTAATTAGCCTGGAATCCTTCAAAGCGGCGCGGTCAAGTTGGGCTATATAACCCACGTCACGGCTCATCGTCGTATTTGACAACTCAGATTGAAAATCATCAGCCTCTCGAAATCCAGCGGGCCGGAACAGGCCTCCGCACCTTGACGACCATGTTGCCACGGTGGGCCCCTTTCCTCCTCCTCCTCCCGTTGACAGCAGTCTCAGCCGAAATCCCCTTCATTCGAGGCGTCTCGAATTTCGACCCTGACATCAAAGAAGCCGTGACGGACACGGTATGGTACACCGCCTTCACCACTCCCAACGCCACCGGGAGCATCAGCTTTCCCGGTCGCGACACCAGAAAACCGTACCCCGGGACGCCATCCGAGCCGTGGAAATACACAATCAAGATCCGTGACGACGTTCCCCGCACCGACGGAGGATTCACAACAGGCGCATGGCTTCAGCTCGAGGTCCCGCAAACGCTCACGAGAGAGAACACGTCAATCCTGGAGACTCCATTCACAAAACCTCTTTCGATCACTGACAGGGGCATTCCACAGCATGAGTCCTGGGAGATTTGCCAACAAATATTTCTGGGACCAGGGCTGGTCCATGACGCGACAGCTTCGGGGACGACATGCCAGGCTCCGGCGATGGAGGGGTGCTTGGGCGATCTGAAGAGGTGGCTGGAGAGTAATTTTGGGAACCAGGGCATTGTTTCACTGAGTAATTGCCCGTTGCCGAGCCCAAGGCGGGTCCCCGAGAGTTGTAGGAGTTTCTTGAACGTGAATGGGAGTCTTGGGTGGGGAGTTGGTGAGTCCAATGCCTGATTTCTCAACGGCACTCACAGCCTGAGGTGCATTGATTTCGGTATAAGGGTACAAGGAAGCTGACCTGGATTCGGGGGTAGGATTTGACGGAACGGCGACATTTGACAGGGACAAACCTCGTCCTCCCAGTGCTGCTCTCCCTAACGGTACCTTCTCGTTGATGATGTTCGGGAGCGGCCTCGACAATCACCAAGCAGGAGACAGGACCTTCTACGAAGTTGCAGTTCGTCGAGCCTATGTTGTCGGCCACGTCTGGGGGTATAAGCGCGGTTTCGGGGACAATACTACGGCGCCTTCTGCCGAGGCCTTTTGCCTCGAGGCTAGTGACCAAAATAGTAAAAAGCAGGTCGGGAACGGGTCTGCTAGTGGAGGTAATGACCCGGCGGGAGGAACGGAAAAGAAAAGCGGAGCAAAGGGGAATATAGTGCACTCTGCATTGTTTTCTGCTCCTGCAGTTCTTGTTGCACTGCTTTGGACTACATTATAGCAAGTATTGACACCTTCCAAGAACGTACATGATAAGCGAGCGGTGACTTTTCCACTAACTAACCATGACAATCCTCAATTATACAACCACAACACTACCTAGTCAACAAGTATCATTTTCTACCATTAAGGACACATAGACTATCTAAAAGGTACCTCCGTACCTAGATCTGGTCGGCCGGGTCTCTGTGCCTATATAGTAGAGACTTCCTTGACAGAGACCACCGTCTCATGGGTCTCTGTCAACAGAGATATGTCTTAGCACGGAGACCTCCCTGGTCGGTCGTAGCGGCTTCGGGTCTTTTGTACCCCAGATAACTTGTAAGATTCTGTAAAGCGAACAGGCTTGGACAAAATTGGGGTTGCCCAGCTATGCATCTGGCTTTGATTCCTCTTTTTCAATTCCAGTTCCGCCTTCTTTTGCCGGAGTGCGCCCGAAAGTGCATTGAGCTTTGTGATCAGAACGTCCTTCTCGACCGTGATATCCTTGGTGCGTTTCTGCGAGACGCCTGTCTCGAGATACCCCGTAAGACGTAGCGACGCAACGACGACGTATAGGATAATCCATTTGTGGGTATGTCGACGTGCGCATCTTGCAGGTGCGCGTGTGGTTCTTGGGGTCAAATCACCTACAAGAGTCGCCGTTCCGAGTTAGCTATGCTCTTGTATAGCGCTAAACGAATGAATTCTACAGGAGTCTTTTCTTGTATAACAAAAGCATGTGCGTCATCCATCAGAAACATAGCTAAAGAACGTGGCTCAAACACTCGCTCCGATATCTCCTCTTCCACCGCCTCCAAGCAAGCAGACCGTAGTTCGGCCTCAGACTGAGAAGGAGCACGCTTCGACTTTTCTAATAGTTGTATCACAACATCCTCGACAGTCAGTACGTAACCGGTAAGATCCTACCCCCGATCAGCTTAGAGGACGATCTGAACCGTACGGATCAGTTCTTCCACAGTCTCTTCTTCACTCACCATATTTTAATACGCCAGGGCTGGTACGCAGCTACCATACTCAAAGAATCAGCTATCCATCTCTTCTTCGTTAAGGGAATGGAAATATTAGCGTAAAGGGGATTGTTTCTTCTTAGCTATTGTAATACTTTTTAGGGAACACTGGGATAGACGGTCAGGAGTTTGCTCACTTCCATAAGGGTTGGGCGCTCGAAGCAAGTCCAGATTACATACATCTGGCCTAGAATCGATACGAGCGGATATGGTAAGATCGTGGTAACCAAAGATTCCACGTTATTAGGGAAGACCGTGATATGACCCACGAAATACTTCCGATATATCGAACCGGTCTACTGGCTGTATTGGATGTAAAACTTGGTAATAAACCCGTATACGGAATTAAGCGAGATCGGTTTCCATTCAAGTGGAGTAAGATCCCTAAGCTCCTTCGGATGTTTATGCTCACAGCCCATGAGCATGGTGCTCCCCATGCAAGCCTCTGGAACTCGGCCTCAACCGATGGCAGCCTGGCATAGAGAACTGTTGGTGAGGTGTATGGCAGGATTACGTGACATCGGCAGGCAGGTGGAAGGTGGAAATGTGAGCCGGAAGCCTGTCTTTTATACCCGTGTGGGCAGTCTTGTGGGCAGTCTATTGCGTGGCCTGCAGCCTACAGTCGTCGGCGCTTACAGCTGTCGGCGCCTGCAGTCGTCGGTGCCTGCAGTCGTCGGCGCTCCAGTCGTTGGCACTCCACTAAGCCATGGAAGGCTTGTAATCGCCCACATGTCAGGTCAGGGTTGTAAACCCAACAGGAACAGATCAGCAATGCCCGCCTGTCTTCCGACAATTCGCTATGATGGATGTCCACATCCACAATTCTTCCTTAGTATAGTGGTCAGTATGTGAGCTTGTCACTCCGAACTCGCTCGAGACCGGGGTTCAATTTCCGGCGCGATTTATCCTATTCTTACTTTTTGGCAGGAACTATGCGGCGGTTACAGTAGCAAGAATGTGGGCAGAGGTGTGCGAGGGGAAAGGGAGGTGCTTTTCATATATGTAGATGGGGACTGTGATCTTTCCCTCCGTGATCCGGTCTGATTTCATGAATTTCGAATTTGAGAGCCTGCAACCCCCCATCCAACGTAACCGCAGGGACAAATACCTCCAAGTGGCGATCTTTTCCTCGGAAGAAAAGCCGAAGCTTCGCAAATACCGTCTACAGGAGAAGAAACTCTTCATCTGCCTTCTTTGGAGGCAGCTTTGTTATCTCATTTATGGACGTGTCAAACGTCCCAAGTCGCTTGTACTGATTTGACGTTCTCTCGACCAACCGAACCACCAGACCCCGGACCCTACCTTCCCGAGACAAAAGCATTGGTAGGATGAAAATTTCAATCTTCTGCCTAGTCGGCAATCGAAAGTCCGAGCGGAGGAACGTTCCGTTGAGAGCCGCATCCTCTTCATTCCCATCCGACACTTCCTTCGTAACCGGCTCTTCAAACATCACCCCCTTCTGAAGACCGTCGAACACACGTTGAGCCTTCTCTTCTGCTGCCCGCTGTTTCCGCAGCAGGTCTTGTTCGTGAACCGCTTGTTGTTGCGCCCTCGCCAACTCTTCCTGGTGGATACGGCCCGAAAAGAAATAAGGATAAACGTACATAGGCCACCACCTATTAACGAACTTTCGAGAGAAATAGAGCGCGGTGCCTACAGAGACCGCAGCGACAACAATAGCTGCAAAAATAGCTCCTGGTTTCGGCGCCGTAATTATAAGTACGATGAAAAGTCCGAATGCGGCAAAGGCGAGTAGCTGCAGGCCGAGTGTTAAAGCGGCCAATGCACGCTCTGACTGCGAAATGCGTTCGGCGAACTGGCAGAGTGTGCCCTTGATGGAGTTTCTCGAGGCTGTAATGACTGCTTGAGCTTGTCCTAGGACCTGTCGAGTACAAACTTAGCTCGTGTCGCTTTGTCGACGGTCCGTGATATGAGGGTGGAAAAAGGACACTTACCGATTGTGCGAACTCCATTTCCTTTCTGTACTAGTTTCGGATTCCAGTCAGCCAAACAACCTCGAAACACCCAAGACGGCCACTCACAATTTCAGCTTGCACTTTTCCACACTCTCTCGTAACGATCGGACGGAGACTACTGGCCGGTTCATCGTCCGTCAATACCGCCGCCGGCAACAACTGGCCCCGTATCCTCAACACCTCCCTGATATTCCTCCCCATTGAATGTTCCGCACCATCCGTTCTCTGCAACTGCACCCCGCCAAGGACCGTAACCATATTACACTCAATCCGCGTAGTACCAGTGTCGAACTTGACCTCCCCATCCACGCACGCCCAGGAAAAGCTCGGCGCTCTATACTCGGCCGGCCTTGCCCCGACCTTGACAACAATTTCAACTTTCCGCTCTCCCTTCCTATGCTCGCCCGGATTGTGATGGCGCCCCACCTCCCAGAGCAACGCCCGTACCACATCCTCAGCATCCACCCAAAACCCCCCGCAGTATCCGACCCCGGTCACCCTGCTCACCATCTCCGCGATCCCCCTAATCGCAGGCAGCCTATCCGACCTCACTGTCAACTCACTCGCCATGTAGTCGCCCAAAAACTCCCACCACCCCGCATGGCTCCTCCTAACACCCGTCTTCCAGTCCAAAAGCGCTTCCAGCCTCTTCGTCTCCACCGCCACGCTGGTGAACCGATCGATGACATTTTCCCCCGTCTTCCCCGCCGGCCATGATTCGGCGGCTTGTAGCGTCGGACATCCCCAGAGGAGCTGCGTTGACGAGAAAACGAGCAGCCTGGGGGCGAGCATGCGTTCTTGGAAGACCCACCCTCGCTTGAACCACTCCGAGGAGCGGACGTGGGTATCGTGGAGGCGGTTCAGATAAGGGGGATGGATTTTGAAGGTGAATGGGGAGAGGGAGAGAGAGAAAGGGGACGGGACGATACATGGGCGGACGCGCAGGGGAGAACGCAGATGAAAGAGGCCTGCTTCGGGGCCAGCTTGGGCTTGGTTTCGGTTGGGCTTGGGCTCGGGTGATAGAGTCGGCAACTGTGGGAGCTCTTTGCGCGGTCCATTTAAACAAAGTCCAAAGCTGAAGGGAGGGAGGGACTCATATCCGGGTCTCTCTCCGGGGGCAGAAGTGGGAAAAAGCCCAGATGGTGAGCTGCCCGTGGTGACCGCGGCCGCAATGGTGCAGGCTGATCGATTGTAGACTCTGAACATGGTGCCGGACTCCTGCGCCCAGTCAGCCCCGCCGTCATCTTGGATGATGCACATGCAGTCGACCCAAAGATAGCGAACGCCGAGGGCGCGTGTGGCATGAACAGCATCAAAGACCGTAGGGGAAACGTCGGAGGCAGGGATAGCGGTTCGGTAGGCTTCCACGTTTGAGAGTCTAAGAATACGGCTTTGATCCGCCCCCCAGCGATGGCTGAGAGCAAAGTATGGTGATGCCGGGTCGAGGGAAGCCCCAGAGACAAGACGGAGCTGCGGCGCCTCTGCCGTACCAACTTCGAGCAAGCGCGTGGGGACAAAGGGCTCACCGGAGGGCTGGCGTGCGCCGCAGGACGAGTGATTGTCGAGACAGTCGTGCAGCCAGGTCTTGGCCAACTCCAAAGTCTCTGGCGAGCCAGTCGATGTTTGTGACTCCAAGTTCTTCTGCGCCAATGCTTCGAGCTGATCGTCGGGATCCAATAGCTCGATTGGCAAAATGATGTTCTCCCTCCCGTAAAACTGCAACACCACCCAGGATTTGGCGGCTTCTTCGGGCAAATTGGGCGCATCGGTGGCGAGAAGAGAACCGAGGCCATTGGGGGTGGGATCGAGCTCGACGCCGCGAAGAATCTCGGCCACCTCGGCGGTTTCATCTTCGGTCATGGTAGATTGAAAAGCATACCACTTCATGCCCTCCCCGTCGCGGGCCCAGTCGGGGTTGAGGGGTTTAAACGCGAAATTCATGTTGTTTGGGAAGTCGTCGAACGTAGGCGACTCGTAGCCTCTGCTGGCATCGATGAGGTGACAAAGGTGGCAGCCTGCCTCTCTGGCGAGTTGGAAGGTGTGAGGTGTTTGCTCCCATGGCTGGACACTGCCATATGCCAGCATTCGCGGCTTGAAGAAGATTTTCTGGCACGCGGGGCACAGCATTGGACCAGATCGGCGGCACCGGGCGAGTTATAACAAGCTGAGAGGACGACAGGAAAATGATTCGTGCTCAAGGTCGCCCGCTGTCCGGCATCGTGATTGTCCGGGAGAGTGAGGTGGGATTGAAACGAGCCAAAATCGACAGATGGGAGGGAAATTTTTTTGCAGGCGCTCGCTCAGCCACGACCGGGGGCGTCGCGAATGATGAGGGAGCCTGTGCGGCCGGGGCTTGCGCTGACGACATGGGTCTAACTGCTGAAGAAAGATTTGCCTCACCAAAGCCTCGGTGCCACATTTCAAAAAGCATTCCAATTAGTAGCTGTGTTGAACATGAGCGCCTGAGGCAGGTACCTAAGCAAGACGTGAAAGGCTGGCGGAAAGGATGCATGATTGCGTGAAAGGTTCTGAGCACTTGAGCCGACTGGCTGACTGAAATAGGGGGAAACAGTGGGTCCCAGAATCGGCATGCGCCCGAAGGCTCCTCATTGGATCGAAGGTACCGGCTTACATTTGGGTATTGCTTTTGGGGGCATGGGCGGACTGGACGAATCTCATAGTAGACAACCTGGGAAATCGTCAGGTAACCTTGGAGCTAGGATATCTGTAAACTGCTTACTTATCGGAATCAGATCAATGGAATGGCTGTTAACCTTCTTGCTTATATGCGTGCTGTGCGCTCTATTACGTATGCTTTTACGTAAAGGCTTGGCTAGATAACCATGAGCACGCTGCTTAGTTCTGGCTCACCGCCTCTAGGCAGCAGCATCTACCTTTCCATGCTCGCAAGGAAAGGGATTCAAGGCGCGTGCTCGGAAGGTAGCCATTATATACCCGTTTGCGCATTTACAAGTCGGGTCTATGATTTGTTATGTGAGACCGTTGTATGAAATTGTCAAGAATTCGCAGCAGGCTGTCATGATCAGTTTTCAGGTAAAGCTGTCTTGTAAAGGATAATGTTTATACCACTTAAGCCGATTAACCCTGTTTTATAAGTCCAGCGACGATAAAAATTCCGTGTTACTAAATTAAGTAAAAGTGAGAAGAGCCCCGGAGGGAAAACTTTAGCGTTTACAGGGTTTCGATCTGCTAGTATATAACCCAGAGGGGTTATAACTAGTCGCGGCAATCAATGGAGAGCTAGATGCGGTACCTCGACACTATGACCGTGAGTGAAGGAAAGAGGTTAAGCATGCAAGCGGTCGTGGCCGCCCGATTTAGCGTTATATGCTGCCGAATTAGAAGGATGAAACCGCGTTATTAAGACTAATAATATTATTATATTATGACCCTGGTCACGACGTTGGGGTGCCGTTGAGGTGGTTGGAGGAGGAGTGGCCGAGGAGGGGTGGGGTGTATCGGGTGACGAAGCAGGAGGAGGGAGGGGAGAAGAGGATTTTGCTGCCGAGGGTGGTGGGGGAGAAGGCGGAGCTGGAGAGGGTGGTGAAGTGGTTGACGATTTGTCGAGGACGGCATCATGGGTGTTGTGCGCCGAGAAAGGCCAAAGGCGAGACGGTCCGGTGGTTCAAAGTGATTGGCTGCGAGACGAGGGAGATCAAAGCGGTGAATTGGAGCGGGGAGAAGTACGTGGTGCTCAGCTACGTGTGGGATAAGGATATGGTGGTGCAGAAGTGGCCACCGACAGTCAGCGATGCGGTGGAGGCGACGAAGCTGTTGGGCGAGAGGTACTTGTGGGTGGACCGGCTGTGCATCGACCAGGAGAACGTGGACGAGAAGATGTATCTCGTCGCAAGGATGGACAAGATCTATATCGGCGCGACCCCACGGAACGTCCAACCGCGAATCAAACTGGCGTGTCGGGCTGGAGCCGAGAGCATTCGGACGCGAGAGATTGCCAACGACGTCGCCATGGATCTCCTGAATGTTGAGGGGGCGGAATATGAAAAGGAGACGGAGGGTCACACCAGCTATCTCGACCCTTACCGCCACGGGATGAATGATATCATGCGGGTCAGGATTGGTGATGTCCCCGTGGACGTGAACCTGCCTCTCCATGTGCGGAACCAAAAGTTCGTTGTCAAACACGTTCGTGAGGAGGATCATCATCCAGAGCCGTGGAAGGAGGAGATTGAGAAAAAAATGGGGGTGGACTTTTTCACCTTGTCGGTGATGCAAAAAGAGGCCAAAAGGAGGGGCGTGAAGCCGAGAAACCTCCCGAAACCCTTCCTTCCGCCCAATGTGGAACTATTCGCCCATGGCGGGCCCGGATACGACAGCGAGAGTGACAGCAGCGATGGCGAGAATCCTGGCGACCGACGGCATGCTCCCGGATTAGGCCCACGCTCCTCTCGCCAACACGGCGACTCGGACTTCGTCATGCACCCCAACCGGCCGTTCAAGACACTCCCGCCTGGAAAGGCACCGGAAACAACGTGGCTGGTCTCGACGATGCAGGAACCCCGAATCACCATTCGACAGTCAGAGTGGGCAACGCGAGGATGGACCTTTCAGGAGGGCCTTCTTGCCACCCGCCGGCTGGTCTTCACCAAAGACCAGGTATACTGGGAATGCAACGGCATGGTCGTCCACGAGTCCATCATGCTCCCCATGGATGCATTCCACATGGCATACCCGCCCATGACCAAGCCGCCCCAGTTCGTCTTTGTCGACTACATGCTCTCAGGCATCTTCTCAGGTGACCTTCATCGCACCCCAGAGCTTCAGTATGGATATCGGATCCAAGGAGAAGAGAAGCGGTCCGAGAAATTGCGCTCCCTGCTCGGCCACATCCACACCTTCACATCGCGGAGGCTGACCAACCCAAGCGATTCCCTCAACGCTTTCCTCGGCGTGGCGGCGACGTATTCCACTCCTGGCGGCCTCTGCCTCGTCGCGGGCATCCCCATCTGGACGGACCGCTTCGCTAACTCAGACGCAACACCAGGGCTACAACTGACTTTGGCCTTTGCCGTATCCATCTGGGTTCACTGGCGCGCTGGAGCACCTGCCGATCCCAAGTGTACTAGTATTTTCCACGCGGTCGATTGTGTCCGTCGACCCACTCATCCCTCTTCGCTCCGACACTATCACGAGCCCAAGGATCTCGTCGATGACGGGGTGGCTGACAAAATACGCGAAGACCTGCACGCATACTGTGAGCTTGGAGCGGTTCTCCCATGGCCCCTCGTATTCTCTGGGGCGCTCTTCAACTAATAGGTCCAAATTCCAGCAAACGCGTTGCAAGACTACCGCCTCTTTCGCACCGAGGGTCACTTTCTCTTCCCCACCGACGAGCTCATGAACCCGCTGGCCAAGGACATTGCGTTGCTCGACGATATGCGCCGCCGCCTCCAAGCGCCGCCTCCGGACTCGGAGGAAGCCGAAGTCCTGAAGTTGGCGAGAGAAGCTGAAGTCCTGACGTTGGCGAGAGAAGCCGAGGAAATCAGCGAGAAAATCGGGACCAAGCTACTAACGGCCATGAGAGTGACGACTTCAGGCATAACGAGGGTTCAGCAGCGCAGGGGCAGGCAGGACATGTGGGCGCGCCTCCTGATGGCGCTCGGAGGCGGCCTTGCCCTCATTGCGCCCATGCTCATCATGGATCTGCATCCAACCAAAGCCACGGCCTTGGTCACCACCTGCTGCTTTGTAGTCGCCGTTGCCATTGCTCTCGCCATCTTTATGCGGGACTCGAAGCCAAAGGACGTCGTAGCTTGTACCACGGCGTACGCAGCGGTTTTGGTCGTCTTTGTCGGTCTTAGTGGCGGTAATACTTGAGGACTGTTTCGTCGCACTACTAGGGCGGCAAAGATGAGCGACGGGGATAACTAGAGATTTTAACCGACTATTTGACTCTGCCATTATAGGGTGGGGAACCCACCTATACCTTACATAGCCTATGCTCCAGACCAGCTAGTACCAGTATTTAATACCGCAGCCGTTATTGGCAGAGATTCCTACTCTCCCATAGTATCACAAAACACCTTTTCCATACCATAGTCGTTACCACCTATATTAAATTACCATTTCACAATGAATATAATACGTCGATGGCCCTATTAAGCGAGATGTGGGATCGGTCGCGTGGTATGCGGCTTGGGTCCTTGCGGAGCGTATCTGTACGGGGGAGATGCCTCGCGAGTTTGTAGATTTTGGCCTTGGTTGTTCCTCTGATGAGTGAGACAGGGTATTGTAAAGACAGCTGGTGGTTATCGGTAGATGCTGCTATCAGACAGGAAGAAAGAGCAAGATGGCTCTGGTCAAGGCCTGGATCTTGGTGGGGAGGCTCATGTTCAAGACCATTTTTGCCGCGATGGACTTACTCCAGCGTCCATCATCCAGTAGTGGATGGATGGGAATGATAAAGTGAGCAATGTGAGGAAATGGCTAAGAAAGCCCGAATAGTCCAAGGGGGGTTTCAAAGATCGTGCACCATATGGCAGAGTCACAGAAAAAAATGACACGCATTATCAGTTACTGATCCGGATCAGTGAAGAACAGATGAAGCCTACCGCTATATCAAGTAGTAACGAACTCAAGCGGCAAATTGTGAGGCATCGTTAGAACTACCAAAGCCCTAAAGTTGACTAAGAATGAAGTACAAAGCCCTAAGGACCGGTGTTTCGTCCTTTCACCTGATTGGTTTGCATCTCCGTCGGCCCAGTCTTCCTCTAAGGCAGACTCGGAGATTCCCCGAGTTTTCGGGTCAAAAGGCAGGGACGCCACAGAAACCCGTAAGTCGTCGGATTGCCACCCGAGTTCTTCGCTCAGATGGCCATCTTCTCCCCGGTTTCAAGGTGCGAGATTAGGCGACGGCGACAGAATGGTAATAAATAATATGTTACCCTTCACTATTAGCTACGAGTTTTGGATCCTCGTTCAACGCCAAAACTTTATATCTCAATATCACGCATGTCACATTAAGCTCACTGCCTACAGCCACAAAGCAAGATGACGAAACGCACCACGGAAATTACTTATTTTCGCGCCCTCATGCAATGCAACGGTTCGTCTTTCCCATCTCGGCCTTGATGGTGCCTTCCACGGAGTTACTCCCGAGACATCTGTGTCGTGGAACTAACACAAGAGTCTAGAATTCGATGCAGGGCCCCTCCGTGTTGGGCGACGGCGCCCGCATGGCAATGGTGCTGCAACCCTGTCTCTAGTGCGAGAGCGATCACCCACAACGCAGGGATCTACGAGGGGTTCGGCGGGGAAGACACACCCCGCTTCGTGCACTGCAATGGGAGGTCTGGACAATCTTTTACTGGGTGTGGGGGCTTGGATCAATGAGCAGGAATAGCAACATCCAATCGCTCGCCTGCATCTGGGGGTGGAAGCGTGCATTGGAAACGTAGGCTCGCAATTTGTTCTTCTCACATTTTTGTACTATTCAATGATACCACAATGCAGTATTATCGGTGTAAAGACTTGCATCCCGTTTGTTCACCCGAGTACCTCTCCTCTGCCTTGGCCCAAGTCCACCTCAGGCTTCTGATCACCGAAACTTCGGGGAGGGCAGTCCTGCCCACTTGGGCATCTTGGCCACTACCCGAGCTTCTCGGAAACCCAATCTTGATTTGCGCTCCGATTGACTCGGGAGCCAAGCAGGCTTTCTTCCTCGCGTTCCTCGGAAATCGCTGGCAGGTCTTGGTTTGCGCTCCGATTGACTCGGGGAACCGAGCCGGTTTTGCTCCCCGACAAACTCGGGAGGCGCAAAATGGTGGGCAGAGTGTGATTGGCTAGGGCTCGGGTGTGTGGGGCACCATGAAGAAGGGAGGGGTCAGGTTTAGCGGTGATTATTGTCTGGAGTGAGCACAGCCTGCCAGGAAGTCTCGCTGCACTGAAGACATCGTAGGGTCGGTGAATTGAAACTTGCGAAGGGATGTGAGACTTGGTGGCTTCTCGGCAATGGGAAAGATGCCGACGCCGACTTACTTCTCCTCATCGGTTTCGCTGTCCGTGTTGGATGCGACCCTGGGAACAGGGAGGCTATCTTATAACACGCTTTAGCCTGGTTAACATCTTTCATAATTCTACCATCTTTCCAAACTATCAAAATACCTAGGTATTCTATAATCCTAAACTCGACAAAAAGTTGGAAGCGGAAAAATATATACCAACAATGCATCAATCCAAGACTCAACTCCTCGATCGATCCTCCCATCTCGAATTGGCGATGCTCCCGGTTCTTACGTCTGAACTGTCGGCCACCGACATACTTGCTATCCTCATCCTTTGTCCCAGCGTGATTAATATGGAAACATGCGACCTCAGAGACGCTCAGTCAAAAAGCCGACCACCCCACAACCGGATACCGAGCGCCAACCAACAGCCTGCCAACCACACCGTGTTGAACCCCAGGGATAGCCGAGCCAGGTCAAGGCTTCCACACATGCTCATACATCTGTGAAAGGAAATGATACTCGTGTTCGGCCTGGCGGGCCTTCCGGATGGTCTTGAATGTTTCCGCTGCGGGGTAAGTCAGCGACTGGATGATGGAGTGGGAGACGGGCAACACCGAGGGCAACACTAACCTTTCTCTTCGAGCTCCGCCGAGAGCTCGCGCATGAATCCAATCTGCTCAGGGGTGAACTCATCAAGCATCATCTGGTCTGGAGACTCCCAGTCCATCGAAAAGGGATGGTTGCCCTTGTTGCAGTGATGGAAGTACGCCAGAAGGATCTTTGCACCCATGTGGAGCTCCTCAATCAACTTCTCATCAAAGTAGCCACCCTGGTGTCGAGTATGATTGTCAGTACAGCCCATGCAGCCAGAAATCGCACCAGTAGGATTGTGGGTTACCTGAATTCCCTGTTTTTGAGCCCTCTTGATGTTTGCTGCAGTCAACATCGCGCAGCTGTGCAGCAAGATGAACAAGGTGAGGTAGATTGTGAACCAAGATTGGCGCTGCCGTTCATGGATCAAGTCCCGTAGCAACCGAAGAATCCGCTTCTTCATAGGTAGGAGAATCCGAGCCGTCATAATGATCTCCATCTGGGCAGAAAACACCGGCGGAGTAAGAATTTTCTCATTGTTTGGGCAGTTCAGGTGGCATTGATGAGGCATCATCCCGAGTGTCTCTTCGCCGCAAACGTATTCAGATCGGCTCTCCATTCGAGAAGCGCCCCAGAGCCGGAGGACAGCCTGGAGGAGATCTCTTTCCTCTTTGCGCTGTGTTGCGTTAGGCTGAGCAAATCTTACTGAGAAGCAGAGGTGAGGACATACCTGGGCTGACTGAGAATACCGGTAGGCCATCATGTATGTACTGCGCAGTAGCTTGTCCTTCTCATCAATGTAGAAGCTGATGGCATCCAATAAAGTCTCGTCGACGACCTTTTCCATTACGGATGCTGTTTCAGCCATGTCGGCGATGCCGTAAACCGCGCAGTCGTAATGTTCCTCAACTCCGTTGACTTTCCACCTTCTTGCTAAGGAATCGCCTGGCCTGGGGACAAATCGCCGTACCTTGATCGGGTATCTGATCCAGCCCCCACGGAGATGCGTAATGTGCTGCGTAATGTGGATCGTTCTGATGTTACGGGAGGCCCATTCGTGAATGTCAACTATCTCCATCCTCGACCAGCGTACAGTCCAGGAAGGTCGTGGGCAAACAGCGTGGTCGATTAGTTCAGCATCGGTGATGTTGTATCGGAAACATGGAAGGCCCCTCAGCCGGACACGCCTTGAGCGTTTAGCATGAAGGCAAGGCCGACAGCATCCATCCGATCGATTATGGTCGGGTTCGCACTGAGTCGCAGATGATGTCAACACAGGTAGTGTTCAGGGTTGAGCGGGATACTATTTACCTTGATACGCTGCAGTCTACAGCGGATGCATGCACCCATTTTCCGTGTTTGACTCCTCTCCAGTTGTCGAGCCACATCCATATTCCGGGAGCGCGGCCTTCCTTGGTTGACTATTGCATCTCCGGAGGCGAGGACAGGAGGCGGAGAGGGTCCAAAAACGAGCATGGCCGACTGTGCTCCTGTCCGCTGCTCTGGATCAGGCAACAACCGGGAGGCCCCAATCTCTTCCTGGTCAGCTGCCGCAAAAGGGGAAAGGAAGGAGTTATCCGCCATGCTTGTTCCTGCTGAGGGATTGATGTCTTGACAACGGTGCGCAGGATCGGGGGCCTGTTCAACCTCTTCCCCGGTCCAGAAATGCTCGGAGCCGAACAGGGAGCTCGGATAGAAGTGGTGAAGCCATGGGTCATCGGCGGAAGAGGCGATCGCGTCTGTTGACTCAATTGGGTCAGGCAACTCCTCCAACGGTACGGCACCCTGCCAGGTAGAGGGCCCGGGCGAAATTTCCGTCCCGTCGTTCGATTCCGGGGCAGTGCCAGCTTGGTTGCTCTGGGATGCAACCGACGGCAATGGGCATGGCTCTTGTGTGACAAGTTCGCGGCTGGAAGGTAAGTTGCCGCTTCTCGGGCTGCTCCTTGGGCTTGACGACGCCGTCCTAGCCACTTGGTAAAGGTTTTCGGCGGTCATGTCGAAGATGTTGGCGACATTTTGCATGCTCCGCCGATCCTCCACCGAGAGCGCGTCCAGACTCGGGGGTGCCATGGCCCTGACTGTCGCTGGAGTCGGGGATCGAGCTCGGCAGGTTGCGGCGCCGATGTTGACCGAGTAGAGCGTGTCTGTGCGGAAGAGATGACAGGAGTGACGAACCCTGGTGACAGCATCCAGTGAGTGCAGCGCTTTGCCTGTTTATCACTCCACAACAGCACTGGTCTCGAAAGATGTGGCAAATCTTTTGATGATCCCGGCCAACTGCCAGATCAGAGGCCGAGGAAACCGGGGCGATCTGCTTGTACCAGTGAGTTTATTGGCATAAGGGAATACCTTGACTAGTACAGGTGTTAGCCGACACGTGTACCCAATTTCCAGGCCCTAGTGAAACCTCTTGAGGCTCTGATTGAGCCCCAGTGTCACGGGGTATCCTTCGCGGATCTGTGAAGGAAAAAGCTATTGCAAAGGCCCCGCGCGAGCTCCCAAACATCCGTCCGTCTGTAGCTCAGTAACTGAGCAGATGCGATGAGACATCAAAATCGCCACCATCGTACGGCCCGGGCTGCAAGATGAGGTCATAGAAAAACTGGGTGTGGTAGGCCAGTCTGCCTGGTTGGAAGGGCGCTTGTTTGTGCTTGGAATTGGGGCCATGTGGTGGCGGAGACGTGCGCCTCCAGCTTTGACGTTGGGGCTGGAGGCGCCAGCAACAGCCACCAAGCCACCTTTGTGGAGGGGTATTTTCGTATCGTACGATCGTATTTCGTACAGCAATTGCCATGACGTATGATAGCATTTCCGGTCGAGCGAAACGATTGCGCATGAGGATCCCTGAGGACTGGCGTGACCGGCCAGAAGCATGGCGAGCAACCGTTCCAAGGCGGCACGAGGGGCGGGCAGGCTGACCCTCAGGCGCTTTTGAATCTGTCAACTGAAATCAGGAAGCACCAGTTCCCGGCATACCTATTGCGTCGTCCTCCACTGCAATCCTCTGTTGTTGTTTGCCTGAGGCACCTACTCCCAGTACCACGCAGTTGCAAACAGGCGGACCTCAGGTTGCACACAACTCGGCGCCTCCTCTTTCCGGCGCGACCCCGTTTTCTCGCGCCCTACCACTCTGTCGAATATTGACGACGCGCTGCGACTGGAGCCCAGGGCACTATCAACTGTTTTCATCCTCCATCCACGGCGGAAGCATCCAAAGGAGCTCCGCCAAGAACCGGTCTACCCAGAGAACGGCAACCCCTTTCGCAGTCTTGACATCGGACCCTTCAGCTTGGCTCCCTTCAGCTTATCCCGAAATGGTGGTAAATGGACCCTTCAGCTTGTTCCGAAATGTTGGTAAATGGGAGAGCCTTTGCACGTATGGTCGAAGTTATCAGTCTGACACTTTTTGGTGATGATCCCATACAAATCTGTCAAACTCATATCTTCGATCATGGTGGAGGGACCCTGCGGGGAAATATTGAAAGCCGCAGCAATGGAAAGCGGGGACGCGGTTTGTAGCCGAATCAGTGATTCGTCCAGAGCCTCGTCGTGAACTGACATGCCGCTGGAGGGCTTCTTTCTGGTCTAGACCCCGCCCAAGCGCCGATGAGGTGGTGTGCTGCCACCCCCTTCAACGACATTCGATTGGTGGGCACGGCATTGTACTGCGTCTTCGCGAAACAACGGCCAATCGGCTTGTTCTTAGATATGATGGGGGCTCCCACCAGCAGCACGATGGCTTCAGCCCGAAACAGCTCACTGAGCACAAGGGAAAATGCTGGAGTTGAGCCGCACGCGACGGAATAAGATGAGCTCGGTAGCGAGCCACTTCGGCCGCCGGCTCTCCCTGCTGCACCACACTACGGCTTTAGCATCACCACGGTCCAGTCAGCTCTCTATGGCGAACAGATTCAGAGAACGTGCATCGGATTGTTCAGCCTGAAGGATCACGCAAACGGGGTAACACTGCGCGATAATGGCGCCGCAAGGAGACCTGGACTTGGGCACGCGATGGAATGCTTCAACTCACCTGCCGTCTTCGTTCTCGATTGATTCCGTGTTCGCCAAAGATCTGGGGCTTGCGTTCGAGTCACTGATGCCCAACGCATATCATCTCGCCAGTCCTCAGCCTCCTGACTCAAACGACCGGGCCGATGAAGAGGGGGTGGTTGACTGGGTCCTGAAGCTCTCGCTCGGTCAAATACAAGAGATTGAGGAGGCTATTGTGTATTTCGAGCGTAAGTTTCTATGATGGGTCGCCTGGGCAAGTGTGGACTGACGAGTTCTAGGCCAATCGTTACCCCTGAATAAAATGCATGCGCGATACTTTCCCCTACCCACACTCGGCCCCCGGCTGAGGGAACGATGCATGCTTCTCCACAAAGACAAGCCCTTCTTCCTCCTTCGCGGAATAGGGCCGCAATGGTATAGCAAACGGAGAAACGTAATCGCCTTCCTGGGCATCGCGAGCTACGTGGGCACACATCGCGCGTGCGCAAAGGGAGATCCCACTGTCCTACGTGAGTAGCGGGCGGGAGGATTCGTGGTGGAAGTTTGCTGATGTGGTGCAGATCATATTACAAATCTTGAAGCAAGGCCCGGGGAGGGAGGGGAGGCAACCTACCGCGGACCTCCCAACAGACCGATTGCGATTGTAAGATACGAGAGCAACTTGAACCGAAGCCTTCTGTTCTTTACTTACACAGAATTGTTAGCCGTTCCATAACGACTACGGCGAAATCGTGGCACTCTACACACTCTCTCGGCCCGCCACCGGCGGAGACTTTTTTATCTCAGACATTCACGACATCGCAACAGAAATCGAGCGCGTGCGCCCGGATCTTCTTCATGTGCTGCGGAACCCCTACACAATGAGCAAGTACGTTGTCTTCGTGCCTTGACTCGTAGAGCTTTGCTAACTCCCAACTCTCAGCCCAGGAGCCGATTGCGGATATGAGGAGCGTCCTCTTCTTTTTGATACCCCAACGAACGGCTTAGTTATCCAGGCATCCCGGACTAGGCTCTTCAACGATTGTCCCCCTAGACCATCCAACATCAAAGGCCTCTCGCAAACTCAGATCGAAGCGCTAGATGCCTTACATACCGCCGGTCAGGAAGTCGCCCAAAGAATCTCCTTTCGCAGCGGCGACATGATTTTCTTCAACAACCTAAAGACGATGCACGCTCGAGACGCATACGTCGATGGAGATCCGAGAGAGAATACCACGGCGCGATATCTGTTACGGCTCATTCTCAAAGATGAGCGGAACCCAGCGTGGGAAGTTCCGGATGAACTAAGAGAGACATGGAGGGGGTTGTACGACCACGACGAGGATGAGGAAGCCATCCCTGTTCATCCGAAACTTGTTTCTCTCAAGGCCACGCATTGAAGACTAACAGAAGGGTTTCCTGGTGGCAATCGCATTATCGGAGCTCGGAGAAGCGCCACCGAGCCATCGTCGCCCTATCCTACTTCGGCCGCTTCGACGGGCTTCCGTTGCCGGACGAGCTCATCCTTACGTAACGGGCGGGGGGGAGGGTTTCGAACCACGAGAAGACGTCGGATATGCTGGAACCAGGAATAAGAGGTAAGAGCACGAATGTATGCTCGTGCGCGTATATAAACGGAAATTTAGGGAGCGACGAGAGAAGATGTGCGTGATATGGAGTTTTATTTCCCAAGACCAGATAAAAACACTATAAGGTCATGACCCAGGTCACGACATTGGGCCGTGGTGGCCTGGGGCCGCCATGGCAAGCCAATCACTACCAATGGCCCTGCGGGGCGCCTTGGCCAATCAGGTCTGTCCCGAGGTAGCGAAGCTTCGGGACACCGGGAAACAGCTTCTGCAGTATTAGATAGTTACTATATAGATAGCTAGTACGTAGCCCCTTGGTAAGGAACTGTTCTTGTTCCTCACGCAATCAATATCATGTTTACATCTATAATCTTGTAAAGTACCTTCTTCAAGCTTATGATAGAACACCCTGTTGAGACAGTGGACGCCACTGTCTGGACCTTATGTAACCTTCGTTCCCCCCCACTGTCAACAACCCCACAGCGTCCTGCCTTGCAGTCTAACCCACTATAGGTACAGGTTGTAACATATTATTCTTAATAATAATATTAATAAGGGCTTTAATATTATAAATATATACGCGGACGGTTTAGTTGTTAATAAGCTTAGCTGCCGTATTGGTATTAAGCGTTTATAAGTTGGTACGAATACCTTTTAAGAGACTTTAGATCTAGTTGCTAAGTTCTGTTTTCGTCTGGCTAAGGTCTGTTTTCGTTTGGGTAAGTTTTGTTTTTACCTCGGTAAGTTTTATTTTTACCTTGGTGAGTTCTGCTTTTACCTCGGTGATCTGGTTCCTGAGTTCCGCCTTTATGCGTTTAATGGCTTCGAGGATGCCGTCGTTGCCAGCGAGAGCGGGTATGTTGCTGAAACTCCTAACCTGGGCTCCGGCCCGTTACGGTCTCGACCATCCACAGCACACATGCTCTATCTACATGGTCGTGATTTTCCGGCCTTATAAGCATAGCAAATTAAGTAATGCTTATAAGGCTAAAACATATTCCTCTCTTTACGCGGAACACTTAAGGTAAAAGATTAATATATCGGTTGCCTTGCTTACGTCCCTTACTTAGAAAATAGGGTGTGCCGAGGACAATATTAAAAGGGGGGGCACAATATAAGATGAACTAAGCTATTCATCGTGGTTTACGATGTAGCAGACTGCTACGGTTAAATAGCTGCTAAGGTATTGCTTAGAACGCTTAAAGGCCAGGAATTAAGCTTTGTGCCCAGAGCTCCCTTCCAGACCCCAGTTCTCGACCCTTTTAGTAAGTTCTGGTCCCTGCGGAGTGAAGGTTTTAAGGCCCGGCATGTACTTATATATAGTATAGGATATTAAATAGTATCTTAATTTAATTTATAAGACTAGTACGTCGTATCTTAACATTAAGATAATATTTACTATATTAGTATAATCTATAATATAATATATAATATACTAGTAATAAAAAATATATCAGTACATTATATACGGACTTAGATATACCTGTATATATTATATAATTAAAAACTCTAAAAACCACTAAAGAGCATTCTTTACAGATAAATATTTCTGCGTAAAAACGTCTTTCTAAAGATCTATCTAATTTGGCTCACTAAATCTAATATAGACACTAACTAGGTAACACGGCTTACCAGTTTACCAGCTTTACTCTAGATAAAATTCCCAACTACTTCTAATAATAGGCGCAGATATTAAGACTAAAACAGCCCCTATTCTATCATTACTCTAATCCCTAGCACTTATGTATAAACTAAGTAGCCAAACTGTAGTGTATTAATAATAATGCCTATTAGAAGGCTGGAAATAAGGGCTGTAACAGGCAGTGTAATAAGCCAGCCAGTATAAATCCAGGCCACCATCTTCCAGTTAACGTTACACCAGTCGCTATTACACAAACCCACCGTAACAGTTAAGCCGGTAATATATTAGGTTATCGATATTAAGATCTCTGCCATATCTTATTAACTATATAATTATTTCTCTATTTTTATAATATTTCTTTTTACACTTACTTAGCTTAGTTGCTATAATAACTGTGATGGCCGCACCAAGCTCTATTAAAAAGCCCTAAAACGGTAAGTGTAGTGTAATACAGTTACCTAAGTTCCTTATAATGTTATATCTGTATATTAGTAGGCTAAGTGCAATGGCGCTACCACTAAACGCTAAAATCTAAATAGGAACTGGGCTTACCTTATCAATAATACTATGCTCTTAAATGTAGTAAATAGTAGTAAGAGGGCCCATAGCGTTTGAGATATCGTTAATGTTATAGGTAAATAAGGCAGCTAAGGCCGTTATAACTTACAGAAACAAATATATATACTTAACTTTATTATCGTAATACACGGCCTAGGTATACATCTCCTTAATGTTTCCTAACAGGGTATTACTCACCTTTTAAGCTTTAACAATATCCTTATCAATACCGTTCCAGAATGCCTTATTAACTACCTACTAGATAACTAAAAGGGAGTGCTAAGGACCCTCTGGCTAAGGCCTGTAGATAGACGTTTAAGAGGGTGTTAACGGCTCTACTTCCTTACTATAGCTACTGGCTTTACCCTACTTATCACCTTTATCTTAACTAGCTAAAGACTTATTCTTACTATTACTGTTTACTACCTTAATATTACTAACACGTTTTACTTCAACCTTTTTACATATTAGATAGCCCCTGTAATAGTCTTAAATAGTAATAATATCTTCTAGCTGTGGTGGGATAACGTTATATCTCCGGAGAAGAAAGGGCCCTAGGGGGATTTAATAGTATTTTAGGCACCAGTCCCTACAGACGACCTTAACTTAAAGATAAGGGAGGAAGAACACGACGATAAAGGCCCTTACACTAAAGCCGATATTTAGAATGGATCTGATAATTATAATGTCGCTTATCTTATCAATAACGGCCGAGATACCCTTCCAGATAATAAGCACTAAGTATATATATTCTGTTAGCTATAAACAGCCTTAAAGAGATAAAAAGAGGCGACTTATTAGCGATAAGTGAGCTGGTAATGATAAAATAAATCAGGACACTAATAAAGGACTACTTAACGGGATTATAGTAGTGTATAACGCTATATTTAGTAATAAGGAAGATAACAGTACTAAAAATACCTGCAATGCCTAGCGCTATAACCTAAGTAATAAAAACGGTTAACACGCTTATCTAGCCCTAGTTAACCTGGCTGGCACTAACCGTAGCAATACCTATGCTAATAACACTACTTATAATAAAGTGTGTTATAAAGACTAGTAAACCTACTTTAGTCGCTATAAAAATATAAGTTAAGGACCCGATTAGGGCGCACGTTATACTAAGTATTAAAACAGTAAGGTTATTCTTAAATAAGTTAGGGTTAATAATCTTAATATAGATAGTTTTAACTATATAGGCACTAGCACTAATAGCCCTGCCGATCTTTATAACAGTGGCAATATATACGGCTTACTTAAGGGTAAGAGATTGTGATAAGACAGATATAGCAAATAAGTTAGTAACATTATTTACCCTTATAATAAGAAAGTATTAATATAATATCTAATTCACTATTAACAGTGACTGGTAGCTCTTATTAATATTGTTGGGTTTTTACAACCCTAACCTGGCTAGTGTGGTTAAAACAGTGTGGCTGGATCCACGCAGCCGCTCCGCAGCTGCATCCGTGGATCTGCACAGCTAAGAACGCCAGACTCCACTGCTAACCTCGTATTCAGTCAGCTAACCTCGCTTCGCAGAAGCGAGTGTGGCTAATGCACTCCGTGCACTGGCTACCCTTACGGCTATAATAACACGGCTTCCACTCTCGAAGATAGAAATAATAAATCACCTTTAACACACACTGTTTTCTAATGCCTTAACCCCTTTTGCATTTCAACAAATATTCCACGTGTCGAAAAACGTAAAAATAATCCCTAAAGCGAAGATGTAGTTATAAATATAAAGAAACATAATGTAGGTTAGGAAGTGTATGGAAATAGTGTTTTTATCATCTTACCTATTCAATCCCCGATTATCCTGCGAGCTTAACGTTCTCTACCCTTTATATATCACATTCTTAAGTACTAGGGAATCAGCTGCCTCCATAACTTAGGAAATCTAGCTAACGCTACAATAAGAAAAGGTAATCAGCACCCACTAATAACGATACGTTATATAAGGATCTCCTTACCTCCTCTTACAATATATAATACAGACTAGATAATCGTGGACTGATAGGCTAGTGGCTAGCTGCTCCTTAAATAAGAGACTTTATAAAGAAGGGGGGTTAGCTTAGTAAGCGGCTAGAACGTAGAGGCCGAGCTAGACATTAGACGGTATACACGTGTAGCTACACGACAATGTCATTAGCGGCAGCCCCTTTTTCCCACCCTAAATAAAAACACGCTACTTTATAAATAATTATTAACAATAAGGCCTGCTAAACAGGTAAAGTCTACAGCTATAAGTTTATAAGTATTATCTCGTAGCGATTTGCGGACCTCTTAGTACTATAATGGCAGAATAAGTTAGCAGTTTAATAGTTACATATCTAAGATGTATATGCACTTTAGCCCAGATAACTAAAGTGATAATATACAGTTAAGCTCTTATTAAGCTCCTCTTAATACCTTAAGGACTGGGGCAGATATACTTATTATTATCCCTACCTATATTTATAAGATAACTGTCTCCTACAGTACTTAAGGTAGACTAAGATAGTCGCGGCTTAAATAATCCGTCCTATTTATTTAAAAAGCTTAGTAAGATGATGAGAAAAGAGAAGAAAACGGTATAGGGGCCCTGAAACCCTTCGCCTGCTATTACTAGTAGCAGTACGCCACTTTCCTAGCCCGCTTATACATTATCTGTTAATTAGATTATTTAGGAGATCAGCACATCCCCTATTAACAGCCTTAAGGAAGATAAGGTAAGGATTTACTTTAGGCAGTTTAGCTAGAATAAGTTTTAAAACAGTAATAATGTTACTGTTATAAAGGTTATAATTTAGTAACTGGTTAATACTATAAGTTTTATAAGTACCCTTTATTCCAGTTACCCTTACTACTGCTGGGTTATAACTGATAGTGTTATAAGGTGCTTTTTATAGTTATAATAGTAAGTTTTAGCATTTAATTATAGATTAAGGGTGCCTTTATTACATTTATTATTATCTTAAATGCTATTATCGGATTTATTCAGGAGTATAAGGTGGCTAAAATTATTAATTTTGACGAAAAGTAAAAGGGGTTAAGGCATTAGAAAGCAGTGTGTGTTAAAGGTGATTAATTCTTTCTATCTTTAAGAGTGGAAGCCGTGTTATTATAGCCGTGAGGGTAGCCAGTGCACGGAGTGCATTGGCCACACTTGCTTCTGCGAAGCGAGGTTGGCTGACTGAATACAAGGTTAGCAGTGGAGTCTAGCGTTCTTAGCTGTGCAGATCCACGGATGCAGCCGTGGAGCGGCTGCGTGGATCTAGCTACACTGTTCTAACTACACTGGCCGGGTTAGGGTTGTAAAAACCCAACAGGATTACTATCTTCAGATTAAGGACCTTAAGATAGCTATTAAGAAGGGGAGGCTTAAGAATGGATTATTACTACTATTTATTAAAGATATAATATTATTATAAGAGGTATTACAGTAACGCGTAACTCTACAGCGCTTATTAATACTAAGTTACGCTTTATAAGATAGAGCTACCTTATAATTAACGCAGCGCCTATAATAGAAGCGAATAATACCAGGCCCCCCTAAAGGTAACGTGCCGAGACTATGTAGCAGCACGTTGCGCCGCCTCTTGTAGTTTGAACTCTATAAGTATAGTAATGGGGAGGATAAGTTGGTTCCTGTGGAGCCGTAGTAAGAGCCGGAGCTGGAGCGTACGTTAATTAGGCTTACTCTTACGGCACGGCCAGGATTAAGCTCCTTGCCAGTAGTTAAGAGGAGGAAGATGGCAGTATTAATACTATAAGAAGTAGTTCAAGTCGAGTTAGTAGTAATGGGAATAGCCTTAGTTATTACGGCGCTTAAGAAACGTAGGAGACCCTTTAAAGTGGCTAAAGAAGTAATTACTCTGTAGGAGGTAGCCGCGATGGCGCTTAAGAGGCGTGGGAGACCCCCTAAGGCAGCTAACAGAGTAACGGCACTAGTAACTGCTCTGTAAGAGGTAACGCGGGTGGCGCTAACTACTGTTACAGCGCCCATTACAAGGGCTGGCAGAGCAGTCCGTCTTACAGCGAAGGCTGTGGAAGCTAGGGAAGTAGGGCGTCTTAGCTAATAGGAGTACTGTTAGGAAGGGGATATCTAGTGTCTTGTAAGTAGAGATAAAACATTGTATTTCGCTGTTTTATATAGAGAATCTTATGGAATTAATGTATGTGATGATATAGTAAGATAGGCTAATTAATTAAAGTTAATTAAGCTGTCTGTTATTGGTGCCGCTGTTAAGATCTTGCGAGATCTGGCGAGTTGGATCGCGATTGTAAGATTACGAGGTATGCTAACCACTGGTAAATAAAAAGTGGATTTTGGGAGCCCTATATATAACTCTAACCCTGGATGGACTACTGTGTGGATAGCTAAAAGTACTATTACGTAATTAGCAATTGTCTATTTTATGAGGGTCTTAACAGCACTAAGTGTCTAAGCAACGTGAGAAACTAAGCTAATTACGGAAAAAGGGTTTATAAGAAAATGATAGAAATTGTACTAAGAATAGCACTAAATTAAGAAGGCAGGTGTAAGGGAGCTTTTACTAATCGTATCGTTATGCGGAGCTTTGGAAGTAGTACATTCGTATTATAGAAAATACCTTACTTTGTAAATAAAGGGAACGGGCTATAAGAGCTAAGTTAAATATATAATCTAGGGCCTCCTGGCTATTAAGAACTTATATACTAAAGGTACAGTACTAACTTACAGTATAGCCCCCTAGATTAGTATATACTAGTATAGGGTACCTAAGTACTAAGCCGCTATCCACCTTGATATACCCCTTAGGTAAGTTAAGTCGCCTAACTTAAAATACCTACGCTAGTGGCGTAATTCGTCATTATAATACGTTTTTTACAGGATTTAATCTTTATAAGTCTAGCGAATATAAGATATTATCACGCTAGTCCTTATTTACTATAAATACGTTATAGTTACGTTTTTAGTTAGCGGCCTTGAATTTTTAGTCAGGCGTTACCAGGACGATTAGAAATTACCTCTTACTGCTTTAAATTCTACTAGAATTTTGGATTTAGCTAATTAGAACGTGCCGTTTGGAGGGTATAAGGCTTAAAATTTTTCTACGTTATTAAAAATAAACTTCCCTATCTGGAATTTCTATCCTACTTTCTTTCCCTCTTTAAACCTAATAATTACTTACATTTATAACTATAGGTCTTAATAAACGCCAGGCTAGCTCGGCTATATTATTTAAATCGTAAATCCTTTTAGTTTCTTTATTTTAATTACCTTATTATCCTTAATTAATTTTAATTCCCTAAATATCCTTAATATCGTAAGTACGTATATCTTAAGTTATACCCGGGTTAATCCTTACTAATCGGTAGGGTTCCTATATATATTCCCCGTATTACCTTACTTTTCCCGCGTTTTATAAACCTCGTTCCACCTTTATAAAATTAATCTTATATAGAGATCCCTTTTATTAGGATTTTTCTTATCGTTTTAGGAGGTCCCTATTTATTAGAATTATCGATCTCGCTAGGAATCCCCGCTAATTAGGGTCGTTAGAATATTAACCGATTAAAACTTAGACTTAAGAAAACTAAATAAACTTCCGCCACGCTTCGCGCCAGCTCGCCCGACCCCTTCGCTCGAATTCTCTTCCCTGGGGATTCCTCCTCTAACGAGCCCCTCGTCGCCCGCGCGCCCGAGCGCGCCGCTTTAAAAAAGCGTACCACCGGTACCGCCCGCGCCCGGGAGCCCGTTACCTTGGTACGCCGCCTCTCCGTACTATCCAACCCCTCGTCCGCTTAATCTCGCGGGTCGAGACGTCGTTAGCGCGCCCCCTTTGTATCCGCGACCGCGCTTTTCGAGGGTACTAGTAGCCCGCCGCTCGAGGAGGTTATATCCCCTAGGGACTTCGTTCCCGCCCGTTCGATACGCTCGCGCCCGCCTACCCCCTCCGTTTCTTAGGAGTTAAAGGGAACCGACAATAACGACGATATTTTAAGTCTGCCGTCTTTTTATACAGTTAAGGTTTTACGTACTCGCGCGTATCGGCTTCGCCGCGAGGTAAAGGCCCGCGGTAACTCTGGTAAGGAGGACTCGGACGACTCGGACAAGACCTCGCCCGCCGAGGAGGGGGCGCCTATCGGGGCGACTTTTAAGAACCCGTAAGTTTCCTATTTTAAAATTTCTTATAAACTTAAGAATTAGAAAGCTAACGGGGCGTAGTTATATTAAACCGATCCTAAGCGTTCTTTGTTAGCGTTGATATATTAAATATATTAAGTCCGTCCTATATGTTAAAAGTATTAGTACTTATATTGATATTTAAAGTTTCGCGTACTATATATACTATTATAGTTATCGTAAGTATAAGTTTATATAAGTTTTATTACCCTAAGGTATTTTTCTATACTAACCCTTTTCTAGTCCCGAGGAACTTTATTTCTAAATCGATAGCTTTTACCGATATCTTTAAGATAATAATTTTATAAGTTTTTCCTTACTAGTTTTTAATATCTTAAAGTTAATTATTCTTTAAGTAAACGAGATTTAAAAGTAACGTATTACCCCACGTTTTATACTAACGTAATTTCTAAAGGGCCTTTAAATTCCCTAGTCAGGTACCGTTATACCTAGCTCTTTTTTAACGGTATAAGTAGCTCCCTTAGTTATAGTAATATCCACTTTATCGGTTCCTATCTCCGCGGTGTCTGGTTTTCCCTCTTTCGCCTCGGTCTTATCTTTGGCAGATTGTACTATCTAAACGTTCTTAACGGTAATTACTAATATAAGTAAGAATAAATAGTAATAAATAAGTTTAGGATTCGGTAGGCCGGCGTACCCTAAGCCTATATACTCTATAGGATTTTTATTTACAGTAATTATACCCTGGGCTTACGTACCTTATCTAAGTAATATTTATAACTAGTATATTACTTGACTTAAAGTACGTTTTCAGGGCTTTATCCTTTGTAAAATCGTTACGTTAAGTATACGTAGTAATATTAATTACTTAAACTTTAGTTCCTATACCTATTTATAATTATATACCTAGTATTCTTTATACTTAAAAGTTTTCTAAAGTATTTAAACTTCTAGCGGAGAAAGGCTTTATTAAGTTTATTTACTAGTATATCCCTAATCTAGAATATTTTACTTCGAAAAACCTTTTTAAATCCTCTTAATATACCTATAATTAGTAAACGTCAATATACCAAAGTTTAGTACTAAACCTACTCCTGTCTAGAGTTACTAAGCGGATAATTTATTAATTATTATAGTAAACTATTAACGAGGATTTTAAATCTAAAGTAATATTCCTTAATAATTTATTTAATACTATATTTTCTTTTCCTATAGTTATAAGTATTAATAACTTTATCTTAGTCGATAAAGTAGTAACTATATCTTATTTTACCGATTTCCAGTTAATAACGTTATTAAAAAGAAATATAATATATTTAAAGGTAAATTTCCAGGTATTTAGGTTATTTATATATAATATATTACCAGTAATTACTAACGAATCTTTAGGTTTATAATAGCTACTACTATACTGGATAGCCAGAAAGCGTATTCCAAATAAATGCCGGATTACCTACCTAGCTACTCTAATATACATAACTCCTAAGTTTATTAAGAAATGGGAAAAATAGGCTACAGCGTAAGCTATACGGTCTAATAGAAGGACTCTATTCTAAAAAAAAAACGTGCATTACCCTATACTTAACTGTAATTTAAAAAGAATAATACTCCCGACGTAAATCGAACTCATAACCTCTCGGCTCCTAGCTCTATATCGCTATTATATACCTTAGCAGCTCGTATCGGTATATAAGCTTATATCGGTATACAGACTTACATTAGTATACCGGCAGCTGTATAACTTATATCGGGTAGCCCTAAGTATTCGGATATTAATTACGGGGATAAAAAGCTAACCAGGAGCTACTCGCTCCTATTACTCTTCCTCCTTTTATTGTACTTATTATTCCAAACCGATATATTAATTACTTATTAATTATAACTCCACCATTATCGCAAGTATCCGAATCTTTCCCTCTCTCCTAGTTATTACTATTAACCATTTACCAGATACCCGAAGCAAAGGTACCTTATTACCGCTGAGAGGTAATAGATGTGATAATAACTGTTACAGGATAGCGAGAAGGAAGTACAGTGGTAACAAGATGGTGACGATAGGGTACCAGCTCCATTATATAGTTAATAATAGGCCCTAACATTTAGGGGTCGAGGGAGGAATCTTGCTTCTACAAGGTTCAATCTTTAAAAGCTTCAGAGGTATTAAATATAACAGCTTTAGGATACTATATCGCCAGTAGTTCGCTACTATCTAGGAGGTTATTTATAATAGTTTATCTTCCTTAGTTACTACTACTTTATATTTATTAAACCTTCTTATCCCAGATTAACCGAAATAGCTCCTATATTTAATAAGCCGTCGACCCTTTAACGATAGGGCGAATTAATACTAATTCCCCCTTAAAGTAATATCGAAGAGGAGAATACTCATATATAAGAATCATTAGTTTTACTAGAGGAGATAAAGTGGTAAGTATAAGAACGTATTATACTACTGGACACGTTGGAAAGAACTCGGGAGCGTAAGAGAAATCTTATAATAAAATTAGGAATAGATAACGTTACCTTACCAAAACGCCCTTAACCAGTAGATAATAAGGCTTAAGACTATAAAGCTAAAGTTATTAAAGTCAAGAACGTAATCGAGTTCGTCCCTTATATAACCTTCCGGCGCTGCGAAAAGTAGTTATAGGACCTGGAACGAGCCTTTAAAAGCGATTCGTATAAATATAATTCGTTAACGAATCAGATCCTTTTCGCCCTGGAATATATGGAATATTTTATTCGAAGCCGGTAATATAGCTACTGTAATATATAAAGGACCCTTAGTAATAACTCTATAGAAGATAATTAGGAGTATTTTAAATAGTAGACTTTTCGTCTAGTTACTAATCTTAGAGATAAAAATTCCATAGTAATAAAAGAGTTGGAAAAGGCTAGTTAACGACTTAAGTAATCCCCTTAGGCGTTTAGCTCCTATCTTGAGAGTTTAAAGGTACGATTTCCCCAGTAAAGCGAAAAGGACTGCGCCGATCGATTTTTCGTTAAGCTATACGAAATCCTACGCAAGTATCTGGAACTCTATTAGTACAACCAACGACCTACAAATCGCGAAGATATAATTTAGTAGGCTTAACGAGTCTGGACTATAGTAAAATTCCAACGCGAATTCGTCAAGTTATATAAATATAAGCGAAATGGTAGCAAACGATAACTGAATAAGTCCTAAGGTGATTTTAAATACTATAGATGTACTTTACGATGAGGAAGAGGAGGAACGAATTCTAACGTTACGTACTATACCTATAGTAAGACTAGTTATATATTAATAGTATATTAGAATAATAATAAAAATAAGCGAGGAGGAAGAGGAGGAGTATTAAGTAAAGGACCTGGGTATAGCCAAAACCCTTAAGAATCGGAAGTGAAGAGATAGGGAAACGCCTAGGCTCCTTATTCAGCTACGATAACAAGGAGATAAAGATAACCATAGTAACCGGCCAACGTATATGCGCTAACGCGATATTGATTTCCTTTAACGAAAAGATTACGATTAATTTAGATACGTACGTTAAACTTAACGTTATTTTTTATTTATTCGCATAACGTTATTCCCTATACCGAATCGGTATTAAAGCGTTACAAGTTTAATACCCTAACGGTATATCTTATAAAAATTTAAGTATATATAGGGTACCTTTACGTTTATTAAATAGTCGAGGTTATATACGTTATATTACTATTTCTTATACTACGATTACGCGTAAAGAAGAAAAAGGAGAATTGCTAGTAATTTTAGGAATACCAATACTAAGCGAGGAGGTAATTCTTCTCTTTCCAAAGGAGAATCAGTAGTAATTCGCTATTACTTCAGCCTCTATTCGAGTAGAAAAGCCTAAGAAGTTTTTAAAGTTTTATTGAGGAGAACCCAGAATATACCAGATTATACTTTACCCTAACGTTCCAAATAACCTATTACCTAACGAAAAGGAGGAGAAACCCTATCTAACCGTTAAGGAATTTATTCTATATAAAATTTATGATTTTAAAGATATTTTTAATTTACAAAAAGCGGGTATATTACCATATTATTAAAGTTTAGATTACAGTATTAAGTTAATACCTAGAACTATACCCCCTTATTCTGGCTTATATAACTTATTAAGAGTAAAGTTAGAGGTTCTCCAGAAATATATTAACGAAAACGTAACGAAAGCGTAGATAAGAGAAAACTAGAGTTTAATAACGGTAGTAGTAATCTTCATCCTAAAGAAAAATAAAATATTGAAGCTAATAGTAGATTATAGGGGACTTAATAAGATAACGGTAACGAATCGCTATCCTTTACCCCTTATTTCCGAGATTTTTAATCGCGCTAGTAGTTATACAATTTTCTCTGTATTAAACCTTAAGGACGCTTATTATAGGATACGAATAAAGGAAGGCGAGGAGTAGAAGACGGCCTTTCAGACTAAATACAGCTTATATAAGTATTTAGTAATACTAATAGGGTTAACTAACGCCCCTACTACTTTCTAGAATTATATTAATAACGCTTTATAAAGGCTAACCGATACTATTTATACGGTATATATAAACGATATCCTTATCATTTCGAAAGACCGTGAAAGTTATACAGAATACCTACACCAAGTTATAAAGCGACTACGGGAAGTAGATTTATACTATAACCTTAAGAAGTATAAATTCTACGTAGATAACGTTAAATTCCTTAGTTATACTATTAGTCGAGACGGTCTCGTTATCGATTTGGAACGAATTCGTACTATCTAGGAATACTTAGAACCAGAGTTATTTTATAATATATAAGTCTTTTTAGGTTTCTATAACTTCTTCTGTCGATTTATTAATAGTTTTTCTAATATAATAACCCTATTATATCGGATAATAAAGGGGATAAAGAACGGAAAGAAGCTGGGAATAGTATAATTAAATAGTAAAAAGTAGGCGAGTTTCTAGCAATTAAAGTATACCTTTACCTACGCTCCTATACTATAGTATTTCAATCCCGAAGAACTTATTATTATAGAGACAGATGCTTCCCAGTTTATAATAAAGGTTATTGTTAAGATGCAAAAGGGGTTAAGGCATTGGAAAACAGTGTGTGTTAAAGGTGATTAATTGTTTCTATCGAGAGCGGAAGCTGTATTATTATAGCCGTAAGGGTAGCCAGTGCACGGAGTGCATTGGCCACACTCGCTTCTGCGAAGCGAGGTTGGCTGACTGAATACGAGGTTGGCAGTGGAGTCTGGCGTTCTTGGCTGTACAGATCCACGGATGCAGCCGCGGAGCGGCTGCGTGGATCTAGCCACACTGTTCTAACCACACTGGCCGGGTTAGGGTTGTAAAAACCCAACAATAACTCTTAACTAGTACACTATAGCAGTGGTGGTGGCTAGTGGGCTGGTGGAACGTATATGCATTAGGCTGCGTTTAGTTATTACTTAAGTGGGGAGTCTGTAGCTTTTAACTAATACACTGTAGTAATAGTAGCAGCTAGTGGGCTGGTGGAACGTGTATACACTAAGCTGCGTTTAGTTATTACTTAAATAAGGAGTCTGTAGCTATTAGCCAGTGCACTGTGGCAGTGGTAGTAGCTAGTGGGCTGGTGGAACGTGTATGCACTAGGCTGCGTTTAGTTATTACTTAGGTAGAGAATCTGTCTGTTTTAAGTTATTACTTAAGTGGAGTATATATAGAGTCCTAGTATGTGCGTGAGTTAAACTGCTTTAAGTTATTGCTTAGGTAGAGTTATTACTGTTTTAAGTTATTGCTTAGGTAGGGTTCTAAAGTGGGGCGTTTTAAGTGGAAAAATGAAAAACTTACACTTTTAAAGAATATTTAACTAATTAACTAAAATAGTTAGCGTAAAACGGATTTAAGTTCTGTATTACAAATTAGTGAAATATTATAATGTGTAAATGTTATATAATTTTATATTTAAATAAACCTAACCCTAAGGCAGAAAGCATAAAGAGAGATACTTTACTACAGGTTCAGGGAAGGAGTTAAAACGTAAAAAGCGAATCGGTATACCCTAAGGTCTTTCAAATTAGTTATATAGCAGTGTGTGGTAGAAAAGTATATTTATAAGAATAAACACTGATAAGAATGGAAGTTAGTAAGAAAAAGAAAATAATAAAAACGTTATATTACAGTATATAGTTTTTAAAACTATAACTTATATTATAAAGACTTTTATAAGACTTAAACTTATAACCTCTTGTTAAAGGAAATAAACGCATTACTATTATATTAAACAGCTATTTTGTTTATTAAAAGAAAAGAGTTACAAATTAAGTTAAGAAGTTATTACTAGTTAAGGTAACTTTTTAAGAAGAGAACTAATAGGTGTTTTAGCTAAGAACTCCTTTTAGTTAAAGGAAGGAATAGGCTAAGCAGCTAAACGTTCTAAACGTTCCTCTTCTTACATAATATTAATCTTATACCTATACTAAATAACTCCTCTACGTAAGCCTGTAGCACTTAAGATTGCGCCTTTAAGCAAAGGAGCTTCGATAAGGTATCCTTCTTCTTAACATTAAGGTGTTTCTTCTCGTTAAGTACGTTACGAAATAAGGGAGGGTTATTACTGTAAACCTTATAGTTAAGGCTATTCACTTTAACGCAGTACTTACACAACTTACTTTAACTTATAACCTTATAAGATAAATTAAGCTTAAGGAGCTTATAGTAAGAATAACTGATTAGCATTACGATCTTAAAGGTTAGAATGAAAAGTATGTTTTTATAGCGATAGTTAATAAAGGAAAGGTAAGGTTTCAGTTACTGTTTTTAGACTCCGTTAGTAAGTATAATTACAGAAGGAAGGAGTAACTTACGGGAAAAGTTCTTTATAGAAAAAAAAAAAACGAAAAAGGAGGGGAAATATATAAAAA
>Ga0247770_1000371_pt1 | contig 43911 bp, 36 predicted proteins | sample UWRJL136409B6_FD_179943 | JGI IMG/M metagenome (GOLD analysis project Ga0247770, IMG submission 179943) | Plant litter microbial communities from Arlington Agricultural Research Station in Wisconsin, United States - UWRJ-L136-409B-6 | ecosystem: Environmental > Terrestrial > Plant litter >... | reverse complement strand
GGGATCAACAACAAGATCAAGGTCATCAAGCGCCAGGCTTACGGCTTCCGCGATGACGCCTACTTCATCCTCAAGATCAAGGATGCCTTTCCGGGCGAGTTGCAACCAAATCCGCGATGAACCAATTTTTTTTGAAGAGCCCCCTTTCGGCCCTCCTCCTCTCGATGCGCGTCCGCCCGACCGCAACCGCGCCTCCATCGCCCGAAGCAATCGATCGAGTGCGCCTCCCACATCGCAAACAGCGTCATCAGGAGGATCGGCGCGGAATCCGGCCTCCGCTCCATATCCTCCCGATGACCCAGTTGACGGAGCCTGGGCGAGCACGACCCTGGTCGTGGGCGAGATGGATGGGCGATCGATGCGGCACGCGGCGACACGCAAAGCGGAGGAACGGAGAGATTCCTCCGTTCCTCCGCGACGCGCGCGGCCGATCCGCCGCCCCCAAAACGAAGCCGCCGCCCCGATGATTCGGGGCGGCGGCGTTCAGCTTCGGCGGCGGTCTTCGTCCACGCCGGGAGGGAGCGCGCGGTCACCGGGGGGAGCCTGGTCGTCGGGATCGTCCTCGTCCGCCACCCACCGCACGGGATCGCGGCGCTCCAGGAAGCGGAGAAGGAAGCCGACGCCCAGGATGCCGATGGCGACCGCCACCAGCACGTCGCGCTCCAGGACCATCCCCGCCATCAGCACCGCCGCCCCGGCGAAGAAGAGGCCGATCTTGAGCCCCACGAAGCGGCTCGGCTCGTCGCGGCGCCCGCGGTCCAGGAACATCAGCCGCGCCCGCGGTCGGGGGCCAGGAAGCGCGCCACCCCCGCCTTCATGTCGTCCGTCATCCGCGCCACCACGTTGACGTCGGCGCCCGCGCGGACGGCCGCGTCGAAGGTCATCCCGTCGGAGTGGTAGAGGAGGCGCTTGGAGAGCTGCACCGCCGACGGGCTCCGCTCCGCCAGCTCGGCCACGATCTTTCCCGCCTCCGCGTCGAAGTCGGCGTCGGGGAAGACGTGGTTGATCAGCCCGATCCGCTCCGCCTCCGCCGCCGAGATCGGCGCCGCGCGGACGATCAGCTCGAAGGCGCGCTTCTCGGAGACGTTGCGGCGGAGGATGGCCATCACCATCGCCGGCACGAAGCCGATCTTCACCTCCGGGTAGCCGAGCTGCGCGCCCTCGGCCGCCAGCACCAGGTCGCACGCCGTCGCCAGCCCGCACCCGCCCGCCAGCGCCCGCCCGCGCACCAGCGCGACCACCGGCTTGCGCATCCGGCGCGGGAGGAGGAAGAGCTCCGCCAGCTCCTCCACGTCCTCCAGGTTCTCCATCACGCTGGAGCCGGCGATCTTCCGCAGCGCCGAGAGGTCCGCGCCCGAGCAGAAGTCCTTCCCCGCCCCCTCGATGACCACCACCCGCACCGACGCGTCCGCGTCCGCCTCGCTGAGCGCCACCTTGAGCGCGGCGATCAGCGACGCGTCCAGCGCGTTTCGCTTCTCCGGCCGGTTGAGCACCAGCCGCGCCACGGCGCCCTCGCGCCGGACCAGGAGCGGCGCGGCTTCCGCCGCCGCGTCGCTCACGAGGCCGAGGGCCGCGCCAGCGCGGCGATCTCGTCGGGGACGTCGATCTCCATCCGCAGGATGGCGGTGGAGAGCACCTTCCCCTGCGCGTCGGTCTTGAGCGACACCGTGCCGCCGCCGCCCAGCGCGTTGTGGAGGAGGAAGTTGAGCGCCTCCAGGTTGGGAAGCTCGAAGCGGTCCACCCCGCCGTGCACGATGCCGGCGAAGTGCGCCTTCACGCGCTCGGGGGTGAGCTGCTCCACCAGCACCGGGTAGAACTCCGGGCGCAGGGCGATGACGCCCACGTTGGCGGTGTCGCCCTTGTCGCCGGAGCGGGCGTGGGCCAGGTGCAGGAGCTGGATGCGGGCCATTCTGGCGAGGTCCGTGGTTGGGTCGGAGGGCGTCTTCGCCCGGGAAAAGAGCATCGCGGTCGTCAGCGGGACTCGCGCGGCGGAGAGGCGTCCCGGCCGCCCATAAGCCCAGCACCCGTCGGAGGTTGGACGTCTCCGGGAGCCCGCCGGGGCTTGCAAGCCGCGCGCCCGCCGCTCAGCCGGTGATCGAAGGGCCGAGCGGCGCGGAAGATAGGCCGCGGGAAGGACGGGGACAAGCGAAGGAGGCGGGACGCTCAGTCCAGGATGGCGAGCAGGTCGCGGTGGATGGCGGGCCACGGCTGCGCCAGGTCGATGGACCGCACGTTGAAGCGGTGCCCCATCAGCTCGTAGCGGAACGCGAACGCGTCCCGCACCACGGGATACAGCAGCATCCCCTCGTGCGGCACGCCGGGGCGATGGGCGTCGCGGTTCTGCACGTAGGCGAACACCTGGTAGAGGTGCTCGGCGATGATCCGCTTGTTCTGGCCGCGCCCCACCAGCGAGTCGGCGTAGAACTTGGTGTCCAGCACGATCCGCCGATCGGGGGACTCCAGCACGATGTCCGTCTCCATCCGCGGCAGCCTGTCCAGGTCCGCGTCGCTTCCGCGCCGGCCGTGCCACTCCATCATCGGGCTGGAGATATCGAACACCCGCTGCTCGCGGACGAAGAACTCCCGCACGAACTGCTGGAACAGGATGCCCATCTGCTGCTGCGTGGTGTGGTGCTCGCGGAAGCGCGTGCGCCCCGTCCGCGGATCGATCATCAGGTTCTCGTGGATCAGCTCGCAGATCCGCATGGCGAGCTCGTAGAGCGCGTTGTTGCGGTGGAGCTGTACAAGGCGGAAGTCACGGAGCGTGACGTCCACGTCGGAGACGGCCCCCAGCCTCTGGTACAGGCGGCGGACCTTCGTCTCGTTGTCCCGGTGGAGGGGCGTGTCCAGGAGAGTGCGCAGCGTGGCCTTGAGGATCCGGTTGTGGAGGACGTCGTGCTCCAGCTCGTCGAACCGGCAGTGCGCCTGCGCGTTCGCCAGGTGGTTGCGCTTGAGCGTCCCGGCCAGCTCCAGCTTTCCGCGCACGCCGCGCACCGCCTCCTCCCGCGCCACGTAGCCGCGGTCCAGGCCGCGCGCCAGCACCCGGCCCGCGGTGTCGGCCAGCACGTGGGCGAAGAGGTCCTGGAGCTCCGTGTACCCCTCCTCCGCGGCGTCCGTCGCCGCCCGCTCGCCGATCAGGCGCCAGGCGTACAGGAGAAGGTAGTAGACGTTCTGCACGGGAACCTTCACGCCAGGAGCCTTTCCATGTGTCCGCGCACCTGGTCCTCGCGCCCGAACCAGTATTCGTTGAGCAGCGGCTCGATCTCCTGCCGCACCACCCGCTCGTACCACGCGTCGTCCAGCGTGCCCCCGCTGTCGCCGGGGACGAAGAAGCTGTGGCCGATCTCGTACCCTGGCCCCAGGTTGCGCGCGTCCTGGGCGATGGCGCGGTTCAGCTCCGTCATCCGCTCCACGATGCGCCGCACCAGCTCGTCCGAGGCGCCCAGCTCGGCCAGGTGGTTGGCGAACTGCTCCGCCCCGAACGCCGGCTGCAGGCGGATGAAGCTGAACCGGCGCCGCAGCGCGTAGTCCACCATCGCCAGCGAGCGGTCGGCGGTGTTCATCATCCCCAGCAGGTACAGGTTCTCGGGAACATGGAAGGGCCTGTCCGGCGAATAGGCGAGGGGGACGGCGAAGTCGGGGCCGCGCTTGTCGGCCTCCATCAGCATCATCAGCTCGCCGAAGATCTTGCTCAGGTTGCCGCGGTTGATCTCGTCGATGATGAAGACGTAGTCGCGGCCCGGGTCCGCGGCCGCCTTCGCGCAGAACCTGTGGAACACGCCGTCCTGCAGCCCGAACCCGTTCCCGTGCGGCCGCCATCCCTGCACGAAGTCCTCGTACGCGTACGACTGGTGGAACTGCACCATCTGCACGCGCGAGCCGTCCTTCTCCCCCATCCGCGCCCAGGCGATCCGCCGCGCCACGAACGTCTTCCCGACGCCCGGCGCCCCTTCGAGGATCACGTTCTTCTTGCGGGCGAGCGCATCCAGGATGGCGCTGAACTGCTCCGGCCCCATGAACAGCTCCTTGAGCGCCTGCTCCGTCGAGTACGGCTCCACGGGAGGCAGCCGCGGCGCGGCGACGGGCGGCTCCACCGTGCTCTCCGGGCCGGGGACCGGGTCCGGTCCTCCCGCCATGCCGGTCGCATCCTCACCGACGGTCGGGCCGCTCTCCGTGTTCCCGACGGTCCCCGGATCGGCGCCGAGCGTCACCGGACCCGGGCCCGGCGGGCGCACGCTCGGGATCGCGGGATCCATGAGGGGGAGGGCCGCGTGCAGCCAGCGAGGATACGGAGTCATGTCCGTCAGCGTCTTGACCACCATCCGGTGCTCGGGCGGCAGCGTCCAATGCCCGGCGAGAACCCAGCGCACGTCGACCACGTGCCGGTACTCCGCGCGGTTCTCATCGTAGCGGTAGGGAGACGTGACCTCGCCGAGGCCCAGCAGCACGCTTCGCCCCTGCTTGGCGATGATCAGGTCTCCCGGCTTGATCTTCTGCGCGAACTGGAAGCAGGCATTGGCGTCGTTGGTCGGGTTTCCGCCGTGCATCGCCTGGAGAGCCGCGTAGACCTCGTCGTACGTCGTCAGCTCGGACAGGTTGGTCAGATCGTCCCAGCCAATCGCCGCAATTCCCTCGCGCTGGAACTCCGGCCACAGGCGCGCCCCCTCCGCGGGCGCGAGCAGCCACACCTGGCGCTCGCCCAGGTGGGTGCGCTGCCACTCCGCCGCCGCCTCCTGCGTCGTCGGGTCCGCCTCGGAGCCCACGGCGGCGCCAGGCTGCGCGCCCTGCCAGTCGCCCTGCACCGGAGCCGTGTAGTAGTCGATCACCTCCGCGCCGCGATAGTGGTCCTCCAGCAGCGGCCGGAGCTGGTGCAGCGCCCGGTCCACCCGCGTGCGGTTGCGGAAGTCCACCTCCGCGCCGACCCCGAACCGCGGGCCCAGGCGCTTGAGGATCTGCTCCTTGTGGCTCCCCGTCATCACCCGCTCGAAGTGGCCGGGATAGAGCAGGTAGAGCAGCATGTGGCGGAACTGCCGGTTGGCGCTCGCCGGATGGGCGTCGACCCAGGCCGCGAACGCCCAGGGATCCTCGTCGATCTGCTTGCGGAGAGGCCACTCCACCGCTTTCCAGTCGCGGGCGAGCTCCACCAGGAACGAGAACTCGCGCCAGCGGCTCGCCTGAAACGCCGTCCCCGGGTTCGCGAAGCCGACTTCCAGCGGCGCGCCAAGCATCGGTGACTCCGGGAGCGGCTCGCCGGACCACTCCCACACCTGCCGGATCTGGAGCCGCTTCGTCGCGCCGCGCATGGACGTATCGCTGACGCTCAGGTACAGGATCCACAGGTGCTCGGCGGCCAGCTGCTTGACGGCGGGCGGCGTGGGGGCGAGCTGGTCCTTCAGCTTTTCGAGGAAGCCGCGCGTGCCTTCGTCCAGGTTCTGGACGAAGTAGCGGTCGAGGTACGCCAGGTTCTCGGGCGTCCAGAGCTCCTGGTCCGAAAGGATGGAGCCGTTCGCCATCCAGCAGCGGTCGCGCCAGGCCTGTGCGGCTTCCAGCGCCTCGGGAGAGCGATGCCAGCGGGTCATGGGGATCTTCGAGAGCCTGGCGGGAGGAAAGAATTGCGCGAAGTGGCGAGCCGCCGCCGCAACTCTGGTGCCGTTTTGGAGGGAGGAAGAGGAGAGCGGATCAGGTGGATCAACGCGCCGGCGCACTGCACCGGGACGCGCCACCGCCACCGATCCCGGATGCCGGCACCGCACCGCACCGCACCGAAAACGAAGACCGGACCCCGGCATCCACGCCGAAGTCCGGTCCCGATCCCGATCAAGAGCGAGTCACGAACGCGCCTTCGCACCTCGCACCTCGCACCTCGCACCTCGCACCTTCGTCCCGCGTCACGTCGAGTAGTTCGGCGCCTCGCGGGTGATGGTGACGTCGTGCGGGTGCGACTCGCGCAGGCCGCCGCCGGTGATGCGCATGAACTGCGGCTCGGTGCGGAGCGCCTCGATGTCGGCGCACCCCAGGTATCCCATCCCCGAGCGCAGCCCGCCGACCAGCTGGTAGATGGTGTCCGACGCCACGCCCTTGTACGGCACGCGCCCCTCGATCCCCTCGGGGACGAACTTGCGCGAGTCGCCGGCCTCCTGGAAGTAGCGGTCGGCCGAGCCCTCCTGCATGGCGCCCAGGCTCCCCATCCCCCGCAGCGTCTTGAAGCGGCGCCCCTCCAGCAGGAAGCTCTCCCCCGGCGACTCCTCGGTGCCGGCCAGCATGGAGCCCATCATCACCGTGTGGGCCCCCGCCGCCAGCGCCTTCACCACGTCGCCCGAGTACTTGATCCCGCCGTCGGCGATCACGGGGACCTGGCCCGCGGCGCCCTCCACCGCGTCCAGGATGGCCGTCAGCTGCGGAACGCCCACCCCCGTCACCACGCGGGTGGTGCAGATGGAGCCGGGGCCCACCCCCACCTTCACCGCGTCCACGCCGCGCTCCACCAGCGCCTCCGCCGCCTCGCGGGTGGCGATGTTGCCGGCGATCAGCTGCACGTCGGGGAACGCCTGGCGGATCCGCGCCACGGCGTCCAGCACCCCCTCGGAGTGCCCGTGCGCCGTGTCGATGATCAGCACGTCCACGCCCGCGTCGATCAGCGCGCGGGCCCGCTCCAGGTCGCGCACCGGGTGCGCGCCGATGGCCGCGCCGGCGCGCAGGCGGCCGCGCTCGTCCTTGCAGGCGTTGGGGAACTGCGCGCGCTTGCGCACGTCCTTCACCGTGATCAGCCCGCGCAGGTGGCCGGCCTCGTCCACCACGGGGAGCTTCTCGATGCGGTGCTGGTGCAGCACCTTCACCGCGTCCTCCAGCGAGGTGCCCACGGGCGCGGTCACCAGCCGGTCCAGCCCCGTCATCAGCTCGCTGACGGTGCGCTCCGGGTCGGTCTCGAACTGGATGTCGCGGTTGGTGATGATCCCCACCAGCCGCCCGCCCTCCTCCACCACGGGAACGCCGCTGACCGAGAACTGCTCGATCTGGCGGAGCACGTCGCGCAGCGTGGCGCCCGGCCCGATGGTGATGGGGTTGGCGATCATCCCGCTCTCGGAGCGCTTCACGCGGTCCACCTCGGCCGCCTGGCGCTCCACCGACATGTTCTTGTGGATGATGCCGATGCCGCCCTCGCGGGCCATGGTGATGGCCATGCGGCTCTCGGTGACCGTGTCCATGGCCGCGGCGATCAGCGGGATGGCCAGGTCGATCCTGCGCGTCAGCCGGGTGCGGACGTCGGTCTCGGCCGGGTGCACCAGCGAGCGGCGGGGCACCAGCAGCACGTCGTCGAAAGTGAGCCCCTCGCCCGCGAAGCGGGAGGAGGGTGCGTCCGGTCGGTTCATCGCGCCTCCTGTATGCGGCAAGCCCGCCGGTCTCTGCTTCCCTCGCGGGAGGAGACGGCGGGCATCGTGCGAACGTGATTATGGGGTTCCATGGGGAAACTTATCCAGGCCCCGTCGACCCTGTCAACCGCCGGGGAAGTGCGAAAGTGCGAAAGGGATCGGGTGCCCGGTGCCCAGTGCCCGGTGCCCGGTGCCCGGTGCCCAGGCGAGTCGCTGACCCACTGGGCACTTGAACCTGGGCACCGGGCACTTCCAGCCGACAGCGCGAAGGCCGGCCTCCCTCGCGGGAAGCCGGCCTCCGATCGTCATCCTCCGTCCGTCCCGCCGATCCTACCGGCGTCCGCCGATCAGGCCGCGGACGGGGTCGGGGAGGTAGCGGCCGGCGCGGTCCAGGACGGAGAGCGCGGCCTCCAGCGACGCCATGTCGCCGTCCCAGTGGTCCATCAGCACGTCGGTGCCCGCGTTGTTCAGCAGGCGGCTGAGCGCCAGCCCCAGCAGGAACACGTCCTCGATCTCCCCCAGCGCGGGGATCCAGTCGGGGAGGGCGTCGGCGGGGAGGAAGAAGTAGGCGACGGCGCCCGCCACGATGGCCTTGTCGGCCGCGGAGACGCGCGGGTCGCGCGCCAGCCGCGCCAGCAGCTTCACGAAGTGCGGGATGTCCTTGACCAGCGCCCGCAGGCTCTCGCGGTCGCCGCCGCCGCTCTTGCCGCGGCGAAGGCGGGGCGCCTGCACGCTGCGCGGGCCCACCAGGTCGTCGTCGTCCTCGTAGTCGCGCTCGTCGCGGAGCCGCGAGGCGGCGGGCCGCTTCTTCCGTTCAGCCATTCATCCGTCCGTGTCCGGGGTTGTGCCGGCGCTCACCCGGCGCCGGGCCCTGCGTGCGGGTCGTGGTCCGGCCGCGCCGGCGGGGGAAGCTGCCCGGGCCGCGCGTCGCTGCCGCTTCCCGGCGGCGGCGCGGGCGGCATCACCACGTTCTCCACTTCCTTGATGACGGTGCGCCCGGCCTCGGTGATCCCCGAGACCACGCGCCCCGCCGTTCCCATCACCCCCAGCGCGCCCTTGATGGTGCCGAAGGCCAGCCCCTGGCCGCGCATCTTGTCCTCCAGCAGCTCCGTGAAGCGCTGGATGCCGCCGGGCTGGCTGACGCCGCGGGCGTACTTGGAGGAAAGGAACTCGATGTAGTCGAGCACCTGGTAGACCTGGGCCTCGGGGAGCGCCTCGATGTGGCGCATCAGCCGGGCGCGCAGCGGGTCGTGCATGGTCCTGGGCCTTCCGTGGGCTTCGTGGGGAGGGGCCGGGCGCGATTTTCGTGCCGCCCTCGGGTGAGCTGCCGGGCGTTGGTACGCGCCGGCCCGCCCGGGGGTTTCGCTTCATCGAATCTGGTCCAGAGTGCGAAAGCGCGAAAGTGCGAAAGCGCGGAACCACACCGAATCCTAATCCGCACGATGCCGCCGACGTCAGCCGTTGCCGTTCAGCCGACGCCGTCCAGCCGACGCCGTTCTACCGTTGCCGTTAAAGCAGTCTTCCTGAGGCCCGGCCGAACGGCTCCCAAGGAATTCCGCCAGGGACCGCAGGGCCGTAGGATCTAGCCGCGGCAGCGCGAGGCCCGCTGCGGCAGCCGCACCGCAGCCAAGGCCACGCCCCAGAGGAACATCGGATTCGATGAACATCGGGACGTTGATGCAGATCGGGCTGACGACGACGATCGGGATTCGATGAAGATCAGGATGATGATGACGGTCGGTTGATCATGACCGGATGATGCAGATCCAGATGATCCTGATCGGGTGATGAAGATCGGGGGAAGCAGATCCGGATGATCACGATCGGGGGATGATGATCGCGTGATGCGTGGACGATGCGATGCGCGGCGATGAATTGCCCCGGATCGGCGGCCCGGATACCTTGCGCCCGCTCCCGCGGCCACCGCCGATGTCGATCTCCCGGGCTCCATCGTACGAACCAGATGCGCTTCCCCGCCCTCTCGCGTGCGTTCGCCGTGCCGATGTTCGTCGTGCTCGCCGCGGCTCCGGTGGAGGCGCAGGAGGCGCGGCGCGGGGTGCCGGACGAGGCGCTGTGGGTCGGCGCGGGGGCGGCGCTGGTGGGGGCGGTGCTGCTGGACCGCACGGTGGACGGGATGGTGCGCGACGGCGGCGGCGAGCGGCTGGAGTGGGCGACGAGCGCGCTCAACTACGGCGGCCGCCCGCAGATCGCGCTGGCGGCGCTGGGCGCCACGTGGGCCGGCGCGCGGCTGGGCGGATCGCCGCGCACGGCGGAGGCGGCGGAGCACATCGTAGCCGCGCTCTTCGCGGCCGGCGTGGCGAACGGCTCGCTCAAGGTGGCGCTGGGGCGCGAGCGGCCCAACGAGACCGACGATCCCGCGCGCTTCGATCCGTTCAACCGCGAGAACCGCTGGCAGTCGTTCCCCTCCGGCCACACCACCGTCGCCTTCTCCCTCGCCGCGTCCATCTCCGAGGAGGCGCGCGAGCCGTGGGTGACGGGCCTCACGTACGGCACCGCCGCGCTGGTCGGCTGGTCGCGCATCTACGACGACAAGCACTGGACCAGCGACGTGGTGGGCGGCGCGCTGATCGGCGTGGTGGCCAGCCGCGCGACCGTCGCCTGGCTCCACCGCCGCGACCCGCACGGCGAGCGCGAGGGGGAGATCCGCGTCACCCTCCTCCCGAACGCCCTCCTGGTCTCCATCCCCCGCTGACCCGCATCGGGACGGCGCCGGAGGAGGAAGATCGAACGACCAGGCCGGTGCCGCCGAAATCGCCTCGATCATCGGCCGCACCACCGAGCGACGCAGTCGCGTGCAGCCTCGCCGACCGATCCTTCCCGATCGCGGATCCCGTGGCGAGCTTCCCGTAGTTCTAGCCGGCGGGTTCACCCGCCGGCCGCGGGGGCGGCGCATCCTCCGCCCGCACCGGCGCGGGCGCGGCTCGCCACGGCGCGATTGCCGGGGGTTGCGCGCGGGCCTACTTTTCGGGTCACGAGGAAGGATCACGCGAAGACCGACGACAGACTCCACCATGCCTATCTATCCGCTCCGCAAGCTCGACCCGTCGGCCGAGTCCGTCGACCTGTACGACCGCTGGCTCGGCGAGCTGGCCGAGGCCCTCGAGCGCGGCGACGACCGCTGGGAGCTGTGCCGCCGGACGCTCACCGGCATCTACCATCCCCACCTGGCCGACGCCGACGCGAGCCGCCTCCCGCTGGCCGCGCAGGCCGCGCTGGCGCAGATGGACGCGCGCAACGTCACGCTGGAGCCCGAGTACTACTTCGAGGTGGACGTGGAGAAGTTCAACGAGCGCAAGCCGCTGCTGTGGATGTGGCAGATGTTCGACAAGTCGCCGCTGGGCGGCAACGTGCACCTGGGGGTGCGCTTCCGGCGGACGCTGGCGCCGTACATCCTCAAGCGCGTGGGAAAGAACTTCAAGTGCTTCCATTTCGTGGAGTTCTCGTACGGCTACAACCTGGAGGTGGGCGACGACGTGGTGGTGCACCGCAACGTGCTCCTGGACGACCGCGGCGGAATCGTGCTGGGGGACAAGGTCTCCATCTCCGATTACGCCAACATCTACTCGCACACGCACTCCATCGTCGACCAGGCGGACGTCAGCAACCTCCCCACCATCATCGGCGAGGGGGTGCGCATCACCTACCACGCCACGGTGCTGGCGGGGACGCACGTGGGCGAGAACGGGATGGTGGGCGCCATGGCCCTGGCCACCAAGGACGTGCGCCCCTACCACGTCAACGTGGGCATCCCCGCCAAGTCGGTGCGCGTCAAGCCGAACGCGCCGCCGGAGGCGTACAAGGTGGTGCTCCGCGGCGACGGCTCCGGCGCGCCGGCCGGGGCGGGCGCGGGCGAGGGGTGAACGGCGAAGTACGAAGGTGCGGGGGTGCGAAGGTGTGAAAGTGCGGGCGACCGGCGGCTCTCGCGCGGCGCACGGAATCCGCACGAACACCGTTCGATGATCGGTGCCGATCGGCGAGGTGGAGTCGATGCTTCGCCGGGCGCCCGCCACGCGGTTCGTACGCAGGATCGCGGGAGCCTCGGCTGCCCGGCGCGACATCGTGGGGAGATGCCGGACGGGTGTCCGGGGTCTCCCCATTTGTCTTGGGCGGGCGCGGCGGTTACTCTTCCGCCCGATCCGCCTGGTGATGCTTCGATCGATGAAAAGGCAGCGAACGTGATGGACGACAGATCGGCGGCGACGGTGCCGGTGGAGACCACCGACCCGGTGAACGCGGCCATCCTGGCCGTTTCCGAGGACCGCCTCCAGGGCTTCCAGGAAGAGCCGTTCGCGGAGATCGCCCGCCTCTCCGGCGTCGACCTGGAGACGGTGCTGGAGCGCATCCGCGCCATGCTGGCCAGCGGCACCATCCGCCGCGTCCGCCAGACGCTGATGGCCACCAACCTGGCCCCCGGCGCGCTGGTGGCGTGGCAGGTGCCGCCCGAGGCGCTGGACGCGGCCTTCGAGTACATGTGGACCCAGGACCCCTTCTCGGGCCACATCGTCGTCCGCTCCACCGACCGCGAGACCACGGGGTCCAGGTACCGCCTGTGGACCACCCTCAAGGTGCCGCAGGGGTTCTCGATGGAGAAGCACTGCCGGTTCCTGATGGAGAAGACGGGCGCCGTGGCCTGCAAGCTCCTCCCCGCGAAGGCGCTGTTCACGCTGGGCGTGGGCCACGTCCGCCGCCGCGGCCTGGAGCCCGGCGCGCGCTCGGACGAGCCGGGCGCGGTGCAGCACGTGGACGTGGTGGAGCTGACCGCGCGGGAGTGGCGCATCCTGGAGGCGCTCAAGCGCGAATTCGCCATCGACGAGGTGCGCGACCACCCGTGGGCCGGGCGCGCGGAGGAGGCCGGGGTCTCGCTGGAGGAGTTCGTGGCCGTCGCGCGCGACCTGAACCGCCGCCGGGTGATCGGACGCTTCTCCACCTTCCTGGAGCACTACAAGCCCAACGCCGCCGGCGAGCGGGTCACGCGCTACAACGCGCTCTTCCACTGGAAGGTGCCGCCGGGGAAGGAGATGGACGCCGGGCGCGAGGTGGGGCGCCACTTCGTGATGACGCACGCCTACTGGCGCGAGGGCGGGCCGGAGTTCGGCGACGTCAACGTCATGGGCGTGGCGCACGGCACCGAGAAGGACGCCGTCCTGGCGCACAAGGCGGCCATCGACCGCCACCTGGAGGAAGCGGGGATCCCCGTCTCCTACACCAACGTCTTCTGGGGCGGCCGCAGCGAGATCAAGCCCTCCGAGATCTCCCCCTTCGCCTACGCCGAATGGTGCAGGGAGGTGGGCCTCGATCCCGAGGCGATGCGGGACTGACGGCGACGGATGGCGAACACGAACGATCGGCGGCGGGGATGCACGGCATCCTCGCCGCCGATCGTTTTCATCGAACGCCCGATGCATTCGGGCACGCGTCACCCCGTCCCCGGCCACGGGGTCCTCGACCCGTCGCGCGGACAGATGGACAGCCCGGGGCGTGGACCGGAGATCGTGCTCGGGCGCGCCCCGCAGCGGCGGCGCCATGGACCACGCCCCACATTGCCGTCCGGATCCCGGCTTTCGCGGGCGATCCGGCCCGTGGCGGCCTGCACCCGCGCCGCCGCTCATCGGACGCACGCACACGGGGTAGCAAACGGCGCGAAAACAGCGGTCATGAACGGCGGCACATTGCTGGAACAAACGTACTGAGAACGGGGTATCCCCGCGCTTCCCACATCGAGACGGGTCCGGAAGTGTGCTGGTGGTGGCTTTCCCGCGTCATCTATTGTGATCAGAGCGTTTGCATCCCGGTGAAAGTGATTTGCGCAAACGGATCGCGCGCGCGAAAAGTCTTGCGTTTTTACGGCCGAAGCATAGAATTTTGCGTCATGACCATCGATCTCAACGACAAGCAGCTGGACCTGCTCCGGTACCTGTACCGGCAGACGGGGCCCGTCCCCTGTGACCACCTGGACGGACGCGTAGTGCGCGCGCTCAAGTCGCGCGGCCTGCTGGAGGAGAAGGGCGACTGGATCTCGGTGAGCCCCTCCGGGCGGGTGGAGTTCGAGAAGGTGCGCCGCCGCCGCGTGGCCAACCCGCACGCCGTGAACGGCGTCGCCGGATCGTCGCGCGGCGCGCGCGCCGAGGCCATCATCCGGGCCGTGGAGGCGCTGGAGCTGGCCCTCCCCCGCGACGCCGAGCTGATGGTGGGAGACATCCCCGCCTACGCCGACGACGTGGTCGCCGGCCTCCGCGGCTACGCCCGCCAGCTCGCCCGGGTCTGACCCATCCCGCCGGAAACGCCGATGCGGACGAAGCGAAATGCCTCGTCCGCATCTTTGCGTTCCCGCCGCCGTGATCACGGCGGGATCCGCGGGTCCCATCCGGTTGCCGTCACGCAGTCATCCCACGCTCCGGCCGCGCCCTCACCCGCACACGGCCGGGGAGGTGAGCGCGATGCAGGGACACTCGCGCGTGCGGGCGGTGGGCGCGAACTCGGCGGCGTTCACCGTCCCGCGCTCCTGCTCCACGTCCACGCCGAACGACTCCACCCGCAGCTCGTCCACGCTCAGCTTCATCTTCTCCATGGGATGCTCCTTGTGGGGATTGCGCGTGCGCCGCCATCGAACGGACATCGCGTGATGCAAGGTAACGCCCGTTGCAGTTGCGCGATAGTGGTTTCGACTGCTCCTAATCTTCCGCTCACAGGCGGCATCCCCCTCCTGGCGCGTGGCGATGCGGACCGCGTCAGCCGGGGCCTCGTTGCTCGCGGAAAGATCCAACCCGTGATCGCAGCCATACCCGGATTTTGATCCGTTGCCGTAAATCCGTTGCCGTAAAGCAGTCATCACGAGGTCCGGCCGCGCTGGATCCCACGCCGCACGATCGACGGCAGGACCGTAGGATCTAGCCGGCGCAGCGCGAGGCTTGGGCGCGGCGGCGACATGACAGCCGAGGCTGCTGCGAGATCGTCGCGTACACGCGCGGTCGCGTGAACCCACGCTGACGCGCGGCGGCCGAGGCATCACTGCCGCCGCCGCGCTCAAGCCTCGCTTTTCGCATGGTAGATTCCACGGGCCTGCGGGCGGTGGCGTGCCGGCAAAGTCCGTTCGGCCGGCCCTCTGAATGACTGCTTAGAAGCACGAGCAGAGAAGCGCGGAGCGCCGAGGTGTTCCCCTCTCCCGTTATCGTCCCGTGATCGGGAGAGGGGAAAGCGTGATGTGTCCGCGAGGCAGTTTTCGCGGACCATCCCTCGAGGGGTGGGGGCCGCCGCGGGCGCGCGACCCTGCCCGCTCTCTCGCTGGACTGGCTGTTTCGCACCGGCTGAACCGCAACGACAAAGACGACGAAGCCGCCCCGGCATCTCGCGGGGGCGGCTTCGTGCGTTGCGCCGTTCGACGGGCGGACTACGAGCCCCAGTTGACGAGGGGGAGGATGCGGCGCCCGGGAGGGTTGTCGCGGACGTGGTTGATCAGGCCGATCTGCACGCCGCTCAGGGTGCGCGCGTAGTTGAAGATGCCGATCGACAGGCCGCGCTGACGTCCGCGCACGTCGTTCCATCCGGCGATCCCCACCCCGTTCATCGCCTCCACCCGCGTGCGGAAGCCGGCGAGGGCGATCCCGTCCACCCCATCCGCCACGATCCCCACCCCGCCGACGGTGAGCCCGCGCGCGCGGCCGTCCACGACGACCCCCAGCCCGCCCACCTGGATCCCGTCGATCCGCCCGTCCACCACCACCCCCAGCCCGCCCAGCGTGATCCCGCGCACCGGGCCCTCCACGATGGTCGCCAGCCCGCCCACGCTGACGCCCGTCACGCTCCCTTCCGCGATCGTCGCCAGGCCGCCCACGCTGATCCCCGTCATGGAGCCGTCCAGGATGCTGGCCAGCCCGCCGACGCTGATCCCGGTGAGGTCGCCCTCGATGATGGAGGCGAGGCCGCCGGAGGCCAGGCCGTTGACGTCGCCCTCGGCGACGGTGGCGAGCCCGCCCAGGCCGATGCCGTTGATCCCCCGGTCGCCCACCATCGCCAGCCCGCCGACGCCGATGCCGTCCAGCCGCCCCTGGGCCACCGCCGCCAGCCCGCCGAGGGCGACGCCGTGCACGTCCCCGTCGGCGACCACCGCCAGCCCGCCCGCCGCCACCCCCGTGATCTCGCCGTCCGCCACCACGGCCAGCCCGCCCACGCCGATCCCGTTCAGGTCGCCCACGCCGGGCGCCAGGAGGCCCACGGCGACGCCGTTCATCACGAAGTCCGGATTGTGGCGCGGCCGCCAGAGGGTGAGGTTGAGGCCGGTGACGCGCTCCACGCAGCGGTCCACCGCGTTGATCCGCACCCCCACGTGCCGCGCCGAGTTGCCGATGCTGAGCCCGTAGCCGCGCGCCGGGAGGTCGATGCTGCGGTGCTCCACCGGGCACGGGCTGACGGTGTCCGCCTCCGCCCCGTCCTGCGCGGCGAGCGAGGGGGGAAGGGCGAGCGCGGCGATGGCGAGCGCGAGCAGACGGACGGGGGTCCGCGGATGCATGGGTCCTCGGGGGATGCTGGAAACGAGAGCGCGGCGTTGGGTTACGCCGCGCTCGTACGGGAGCCTCCGGAATCCGGTTTCACGCGGTCGATCGATCCCGGTCACGCGCCCTCGGTCCAGGCGGTGAGGCGGTGGAGGAGCGCCTCGATCCGCTGCCGCAGCTCCAGGTCGGAGACGTGCCCGGCCGCCTGGTCCAGGTAGTGGATCATCATCCCGATCTCCCCCTGCGCCAGCTCCTCCACCAGGAGGCGCGGGTCGAGCCCCAGGTCGTGCGCGGCCACGGTGACGGCGCGCACGCAGAGCTCCGCCAGCTCGCCGTCGCGCGCCATCCCCGCGTCCGGCGCCGCGTCGGGCGCGCTGGTGCGCTCGCCCGTGGCGCCGGCGCCCGCTCCGTCTCCGTTCTCGTCCACCCGCTCCTTCTCGATCTCCGTCACTGCTCGCCGGCGCCCTGGATGGCGGCGCGCAGGCCGGAGATCATGTTCTGGATGTCGCCGGTGAGGAGGCCGCGCCAGTCGCCGCCGTCGCGCGCCAGCGAGAGGACGGAGGTCTGCGTGACGGTGTTCCCCTCCACCGCCATCCTCAGGCGGTAGACCACGTGGGCGGTGTCGCCCTCCATCACGTGGCCCACCACGTCGAACGAGGCGCCGCGCATGGCCTCGATGGCCTGCGGCTGCATCCGCGTGATCATGTTCAGCACGCGCTCGTAGACGCGCGCCGGGGGGAGCGCCGCCAGCTCGTCGGGCTGCACGCCCAGCATCGGCCGGATCATCGTTCCCGCCGAGTCCAGGGAGGCCAGCTCCACGAACATGGACTTCATGGACTGCAGCGCCTGGGGGTGCATCATGGCGGCGGTCGCGCTCCAGTCCATCGCCTTGGTGGCGGCGAAGTAGCGCTCCGCCGCCTGCTCCGGCGTCTGCTGCGCGGACAGGAGGCGCGGGATCAGCGCGAGGAGGACGAGGAAGAGCGGGAGGCGGATCGTGGAGCGGTTCATCGACGTCTCCATCGGTGGGAAGAAAGCGGGCCGCCGCGACGGGCGGCGGCCGTTCGGATCGCGGGCCAGGATCGGGATCCGCCGCATCGCCGCGATCCCGACGCAGGCCGTCCCCTGTCCCCTGCCCTCCCTCAGCGGCCGCCCGTGGGCGGCCGCACGCTGGCGAACTCGGCGTCGCGGTTCCACCGCGGGACGGTGGAGGCGTTGGCGACGGCGGTGCCGAAGTCCAGGAGGAGGGTGGAGAGCTGCACCGCGCCCTTGAGGTCCCACCCCGGGCGGTACTCGTCACCCGGCTGGTGGTAGCGGTGGGTGGTGTAGTCGTTGGTCTGCTGCTCGCCCCACCCCGCCGGCCGCCCCTCGAAGTCCTCTCCGGCCCCGATGGAGACGGAGGGGACGCCGGCGCGGGCGAAGGAGAAGTGGTCGGAGCGGTAGAAGGCGCCGCGCTCGGGGTGCGCGTCCGGCGAGATGCGCCACCCGCGCGTGGCGATGTGCTGGGAGAGCGCGGGCCCCAGCGAGCTCTTCACGTCGCCCAGCACCCGGAAGTCGCGCGAGACGCCGAACAGGTTGCCGCCGTCCACGTTCAGGTTGGCGACGATCTTCCCGATGGGGACGACCGAATTCTGCGCGAAGAACTCGGAGCCCAGCAGCCCGCTCTCCTCGGCGGTGACGAAGACGAAGAGCCGCGAGCGCTTCGGAGCCGGCTGCTGCGCGGCCACGCGGGCGACGGCCAGGAGGTCGGCCACGCCGGAGGCGTTGTCGAGCGCGCCGTTGTAGATGGAGTCGCCGTTCATCTTGGGCCCGATCCCCAGATGGTCCCAGTGCGCGCTGTACGCCACGTACTCGTCGCGGAGCGCGGGGTCGCTCCCGCGGAGCACGCCCACCACGTTGTCGCTCTCCAGCCGCTCGGCGCGGTTGCGGAAGGCCACGTCCAGCGTGATCCCCGTGGCCACCGGGCGGAAGCTGCGGGACTCGGCCTGGCGGCGGAGCGCGGCCAGGTCGTGGCCGCCCTGGCGGAGGAGCGCGACGGCGGCGCTGTCGGTGATCCACCCGCGGAAGCCCAGCGGCGCCGGTCCCGTCGCCGGGCGCGGGAGCATGCGCTGCTCCTTGGCCCACGATCCGACCACGGTGTTCCACCCGTAGCCGGCCTGCTCGGTGGTGTGGACGATGAGCATCCCGGCGGCGCCGCGGCGCTCGGCCTCCTCGAACTTGTAGGTCCAGCGCCCGTAGTAGGTCATCGCCCGCCCGCCGAAGAGGGTGGGCTCGCCCTGGGGCGCGGGGGGATCGTTGACCAGGACCATCAGGATCTTCCCCTTCAGGTCCACGCCCTTGAAGTCGTCCCAGCGGAACTCGGGCGCGGCCGCCCCGTAGCCCACGAAGACGATCTCGGCGTTGGCGGCCGACCGCTCCGTCGCGGAGCCGGGCCACACCACCACCTCCTGCGGGTAGCGGAGCGCGCCGCTGGCCTTTCCGCCCGCCGCGACGCGGATGGTGGCCGGGTCGGCGCCCACGACGTCGATGGGGACGCGCTGGAAGTAGCCGCCGTTCTCCCCCGCCGGCTCCACCCCCGCGGCGCGCAGCTGCGAGGCGATGTACTCGGCGGCCAGCCGCCCGCCGCGGGTGGCGGGGGCGCGCCCCTCCAGCAGGTCGCTGGAAAGGAAGCGGATGTGCGCGTCGATCTCGGCCTCGGTGACGGACGGCGTGGTCTGCGCGGCGGCCGGCGCCGCGAGCGCCAGGAGAAGCGCGAGCGCCAGCGGGGTGCGTGTGGATCGCATGTTCGGCGGCGGATTGCGTGTTTCGGACGGGCGTTCGAAGACGGCCCGAAACGTAAGATGGAGATTGGGCGCGGGAAAGAGCCGAGGCCGCGGGGGATGCGCTCCCCGCGGCCTCGTCGCCGTCGATCGATCCGGATCACCCGCGCGGGGCGATGCGGGTCACTGGTCGAAGCGGACGTCCTGCTCGTACTGCATCTGCACGGCGATGCCGTCCACCAGCCCGGGACCGTAGCGCGACGACTGGAGCATGCGGACCACGAAGTCGTCGATGCTGGGGTCGCCCGAGTTGCGCGTGGCGGTGACGCTGATGGGGCGCCCCTCGGCGTTCACCAGGATGCGGGCGCGGAAGAGCTGGTAGCTGTCGCGCCCGGCGATTTGCGGGCGCCGCACGTTGACGCGGTCGGGGCCCTGCGGCTCGCAGATCTCGGAGCGGCCGATGAGCACCCGGCGGGTTCCGGGGTGGATGCGCATCCGCAGGTAGCCGCCGCCGCGCTGGGGCTTGATGGTGCGCGACACCAGGGACTTGAGCGGCTCGATCATCTCCTTGGCCACGTAGTAGTCGATCTCCTGCACGCGCTCCACGATGCCCTCGCCGGTCAGCCAGACGGAGAGGAGGACGAACGAGGTATCCTGCGTGGTGCGGTATTCCATCGCCAGCGACTCGATCCCCGCCATCAGCGCCGCCGAGTCGGCCAGCACGCCCAGCGTGGGGAGCCGCCCCGGCCGCGGCGACTGGCGGCACCCCGCGCGCGGCGACTCGCGGTCGGTGAGATAGGTGGCGCGGCGGTCGCGCTGCGCGGACGCATCCGTGGGCGCCGCGGCGACGGCGCCGAGCAGCCCGAGCGCAAGCGCGAAGAAGCCGGCGGCGCGCCGGGCGGAAACGCGGGAGATGTGCATGGGATGCGAATCGGGAAAGCGGGAGGGACGCGGAAACGGATGGTACAGTACGCGCGGAATGGCCGGTTTGTCAACGGCGAGGGACGGAATGGTGGCCGGGTGCACGGGTGATGGCGTGTCGACCAGGTGCTGCGCCAGCCATGTGCGCGGCCCAAACGGAACGCGATCGACCGGCCCCGCGCGGGGCGCGTGAACACGTCCGTCAGAACTACGGGAAGCGCTCCGGGCTGATCGGCGCGCGGGCGAGGGCCGCGCAGAGCATCGGTGGTTCCGAGGGCTGTCTCGCCGCTGCCGTGCCCGGGCCTCTCGCTGGCGGGCTGGATTCCACGGGCCTGCGGGCGATGGAGTGGACGGCAGTTTCAGCCCGGCCGGCCCTCTGAATGACTGCTTAAAAAGCGACGAACAAAAAGCGCGAAGCGCCGAGGTGTTCCCCTCTCCCGTTATCGGGAGAGGGGAAAGCGTGGCGTGTCGACGGGCAGTTTCCGTCGACCGCCACGCGAGGGGTGAGGGCCCGTCGGGCGCGCATCAATCCCCATCGCCCTCAGTCGATCCCCAGCCCGAGCTGCGGATCGCCATCCCGATCCGCCGTCGCTTCAGCCGGCGCCGCCCGGTCCTGCATCTCCAGCCACCGCGCAATCACGGCGACGGCGTGGCTCCGCTCCGCCTCCGTCATCTCCCTGCCCCGCGGGACACCGTGCCACCTGGCGAGGCAGCCGCGGCAGCAGGTGGCGGTGGCGTGCTGGGCCACGAACACGGGGTGGCCGCGCATCGGCGTCTGCTTGCCGTCGTTGGCGGGGTCGGCGGGGGCCAGGCGCGCGGCGATCATCTCGCCGGCGTGGCGCAGGACGGTGTCCATCCCCTTCGACCGCAGGTAGCGCAGGTCACTGGCTCCCAGGCGGAAGCGGCTTCGGAAGCGCGACTTCCCCAGCCGCTCGAACAGCTCGTCCAGCGGACCTGGGGTCACCGCGAGGGCTGGCGCATCCCGGCGACCAGGCGCTGGATGAGCGCGGGGTCGTTGGGGAGGAGGCCGGCGGCGGGAAGGCGCGGGATCAGGTCCGCCCAGCGCGGGTGCACGGCGTGCGCGCGGCGGAGCCAGGGGAGCGCCTCGTCCACGCGCCCCGCGGCGGCGTAGCTGATCCCCGTCCAGAACACGGCCTCGCCGTTGGTGGCGGCGTCGGGGAGGATGCTCGTCGCCCGGCCGTACAGCTCTCCGGCGGCGGCCATGTCGCCGCGGGTGACGGCGGCGTCGCCGGCGTTCAGGCTGGCGTAGACGCGGCCCAGCGTGACCAGGCGGCGAAGCTCGACGAGCGGCGTGGGATGGTCCTCCACGCGCAGGTCGAAGACGCGGTCCGCCCACGGCCGCCCCGTGTTCTCCGGGCCCACGATGATGATGGCGGCGGACTGGCGGCCGCGGATGTCGCCGCCCTCGCGCTCGGCGGCCTCCAGCGCCTGCAGGAGGCGCTCGGCCAGGTCGCCCCGGGCGCTCTCGTAGGCGCGCGCCATGGCGGGCCACACCGTCGGCCTGTCCATCAGGTTGGCCTGCACCGAGTAGCCCCTGCCCACGTGGTGCCCGGCGGCGGGGACGTCGCGCGAGCCGGTGAAGGCGGCCACGCGCCCCTGCGCGTCGATCATCGCCACCTGGCGGACGGCGGAGTCGGCGTCGGTGGTGGTGAGGGCGCGCAGCGCGTCGGGGGCGCTGCGGCCCAGGCGCATCAGCTCCAGCCCCAGCGGGCCGTACGAGGGCTCGGTGAACGACTGCGTGGCCACGGCGCCCACCCCCGCCTCGGCCCACGGCACCGCCGTCCCCACCGAGAACCAGTGCGACTGCACCGCCACGCCGATCTGCCCCGTGGCCGAGTCGCGGGCGACGATGGAGTAGGTGGCGACGGGGCGAAGCGGGACGCGCTGCGCCGCGGCCGCGGCGGGGACGGCGGCCATCGCGGCGAGCACGACGGCGGTGCGGGCGGACTTCATCGGGGGCGCTCCGGGTTGCGCGGAAACGGACGTGTGGATCGCCCGGAAGGTACGCGGAGGAGCAGAGGCCGGCCAGACGGGAACGGCGGAGGATGGGCGATCTGATCCCGCGCGCCGCATCGGATCGCGCGGTCATACATCCAACCGTGCATTTCCCGAATTTCGTCATCCCGAGGCCGGCCACGCCAAGCCCGAAGTCGACACAGGTTTCCGCAGGCCGAAGGATCTATAGCGTGGGCCGCGAAAAAGCCGGATTTGTCGCACTGCCGGCTATGGATCCTTCGGCCTGCGGGAGCCTGTGAGGGCATCGGGTTTCCGCGTGTCCGGCCTCAGGATGACAATTTGAGGGGATGCGCAGGTGGATGCGGGATCCGGTATCAATCGCTCAGCCCGCCGTCGCGTCGGATTACGATCTTCCCTCATCTCCGCTCGGCCGGAGCTTCGTGCCCGCCCAGGCATCGTCAACTGCGCCATCGGTGGGATGTGGAGCAGGGCCCGATTGCCGCGCCGATCCCCTGATGACGCAGTTGGCGATGCTGGAGGACGCGCGCCGATCCGTGCTTCGGGGGACGGAGACACGGGGGCGGGATCGGGGAGATGGGAGGACCGAAGGAAGCTTTCCCCGAGAAGATTTCGATGCTCATCTCCCACGAAGGCTCCACGGCGGGACGCGGGCGTTCCTCCTCCGGATGCGACCTAGGGATCGACCATCCTCGCGAGCATCTCGATCAGGGCGTTCAGGTCGATGGGCTTGGCCAGCACGGGGACGTTGGCCTCGGCCAGGATCCGCGAGGCGGACTCGCTGGCGGTGTCGCCGGTCAGGAAGACCAGCCGCCGGTCCATCCCCTGGCCGTGCTCGCGGAGCCGCGCCAGGAGGGCGTCGCCCCCCAGCCCGGGCATCCGCAGGTCGGAGAGGATCACGTCGTAGCGCTGCGGATCGCCGTCCAGGAGCGCCAGCGCCTGCGCCCCGTCGGCGGCCTCGTCCACGGCGTGTCCGTTCCGGGCCAGGAACCGCACCACCACCTGCCGCACGATCTCCTCGTCGTCCACCACCAGCACCCGCAGCCGCCGGCCCAGGGGAGCCCGGATCACCGGCTCCGGCTCGCCCGCCGACTCCTCGGCCTCCGGGGCGCGGGGAAGGTCGATGCGGAACGTGGTCCCCGTCCCCACCTGGCTGTCCACGCGCAGCTCGCCGCCGTACTCGGTGACGATGCGGTGCACCAGGGAAAGCCCCAGCCCGGTCCCCTCCCCCGGCGGCTTGGTGGTGAAGAAGGGATCGAAGACGCGCTCCAGGTGGTCCGGCGGGATCCCGGGGCCGCTGTCCTCCACCTGGATGGTCACCCCCGACGCCGACCGGCGCGTGCGGAGAAGGAGCCGCCGGGCGCCCTCGCAGTCGTGCAGCGCCTGCTCCGCGTTGACCACCAGGTTCAGCACCACCTGCTCCAGCCGGCCGCGGTCGCCCAGCACCGGCGGGAGGTCCGGGTCCATCTCCTCGCGCACCTCCACGTTGTGCGTGCGCAGCGAGTACTCGCGCGTGCGGAGGACGTGGCGCACCACGTCGTTGACGCTCACCCGCCCGGCGGCCGGCTCGTCCTCGCGGTCGCGCGCGAACAGGCGCAGGTCCGAGACGATCTTGGCCATCCGCTCCGCCTCGCGCCGGATGGTCTCCAGGTCCTCGCGGTCGTCCGGCATCCGGTCGTCCATCAGGAGGAGCTGCACGAAGCCCACGATGGCGGCCAGCGGGTTGTTCAGCTCGTGCGCCACCCCGCCCACCAGCGTCCCCAGGCTCCCCAGCCGCTCCGCCCGCCGCAGCCGCTGCTCCCGCTCGATCTCCTCCGTCATGTCGCGCCCGATGGTGAAGATCAGCGGCTGTCCGCCGTCGGCCACCTGCTCCATCCGCAGGCGGACGGGGATGACGGTGCCGTCCGTCCGGTACCGCGTCACCATGCCGGACCAGGCGCCCTTCTGGCGCACCTCCTCGATCGCCGCCAGCAGCACCTCCCGCGCGTGGGCGTCCGGGACGAAGGCGAAGATCCCCTCCTCCGGGGGGTGCGCGGGATCGTAGCCCAGCATCCTCGCGTGCGCCGCGTTGGCGTAGACGATCTTCCCCTCGCCGTCCACGATGCTCACGCTCTCGCCCAGGTTCTCCAGCGCGGCGCTCAGCAGCCGCATCCGCCCCGCCCGCGCCCGCTCCTCCGTGACGTCGCGGGCGATCCCGTGCAGCCCCACCGCGGCGCCGCCGTCGTGGATGGCCGCCGCGGCCAGGCAGAGGAGCCGCGTCTCGCCGGAGGGGCGCACGATGCGGAGCTCCACCTCCACCAGCGGGTCCTGGGCGGAGAGGAGCCGCGCGAACGCCTCGTCCACTGCGGGTAGGTCCTCCACCACGACCACCTCGGCGTAGCGGCGCCCCAGGAGCTCCTGTGCGGGGCGCGCCAGGAGGTCGGTGCCGGCGGGGTTGATCTCGGTGAAGCGGCCCTCCAGGTCCAGGGCGAAGATGGGCTCCGGGGCGCTGGTGACCAGGCGGCGGTAGTGTGCCTCGCTCCGCTCCACCGCCCCCACCAGCCGGCGGTGCTCGGTGACGTCCTGCATGGAGCCGATGGCCCGCACGGCCACGTCGTCCTCGCCGCGCGCGATCAGCCCGCGGTCCAGGACCACGGCGTAGCTGCCGTCCGCCCGGCGGAAGCGGTACTCGGCGGACCACGAGGTCGCTCCGGCCAGCGCCACGTCCACGCTGGCGCCGACCCGCTCGCGGTCGTCCGGATGGATCCGGTCGATCCACCACGCCAGGGTGTGCTGGACCTCCTCCGGGAGGTAGCCCAGCGTGTTGGTGAGCCCCTCGTTCCAGGAGAGCGTCTCCGCCCGCAGGTCCAGGTCCCAGATGATGTCGTTGGTGGCCCGCGACACCATGGCGTACCGCTCCAGGCTCTCCTGCAGCGCCTGCTCCGCCGCGCGGCGCCGGTGCTCGGCCTTCTTCTCGGCGGTGACGTCGTCGTGGGTGACGATCACCGCCAGGTACGGGTCGCGGCAGGGGGCCACCCGCACCGAGAACCAGCGCTCCTCGGTGGGGCCGTGGCAGGGGTACTCGCCCGCCCAGGAACCCTCCCGCCCCTCCGCCACCGCGCGGATGGCCTGCGCCACGTGGTGGGCGATCCCCTCCTCCGCCGTGGCGCACTCGCTGACCTCCACGTAGCTGGACCCCACGCCGGCGGTGTCGTCCGCGTAGCCGTTGGCGGCCGCGAACGCCCGCCACGCCTGGTTGACCAGGATGATGCGCCCCTCGCGGTCCAGGACGGCCACGTGCGTCGCCAGCGAGTCCAGGGTGGCCTGCAGGCGCCGGAGCTCCACGAAGGCGGCGTCGGTGCGGCGCCGCTCGATGGCGTAGCGCAGCGCGCGCCTCAGCCGCTGCGAGTCCAGCTCGGACTTGAAGAGGTAGTCCTGGGCGCCGCGGGCGAGCGCGTCCAGCGCCACCTCCTCGTCGTGGAGGGCGGTGAGCACCACGATGGCCGCGTCGCCGGCGGGCTCCCTCACGGCGTCCACCGTCGCCAGCCCGGCGGAGTCCGGGAGCATCAGGTCCAGGAGGATGACGTCGAAGACGCGCGTCCCCAGCACCCCCAGCGCCTCTCCGAGGGTGGAGACGCGCACGACCTCGCCCGCGGATGCGCCCTCTCCCGTGAGGCCGAGCAGCCGCTGCTGGATGTAGGCCTGCGCCGGGTCGTCCTCCACCACCAGGATGCGGAGCGACTCCAGGACCGCCGGACGCGCGGGTCCACCCGCCGCCCCGGTCGAGCTCATCCCGGGCATCGGTTTGATAGCCATTTTCGTGTAGTGTGATAACGCGGAATCAGATAACACACTTACGATCGCTCATTGCACGTAATTTTACGATGCCGGGCCGGTTTCCGCAAAGATGGAGATCCACGGAAGCCCCGGCCCGGGGCCCAGGGCGGGAGCGCGGCATCGGGAGGGTGGGCGCGGATGGCGGCCCCGCTCCGCATCTCCCGATGACGCGGTTGGGACGGCCTGGAGACACGAGAGTTCGATCGGGGGAGATCGGCCGCGCGATCCGCCGCGGCGCGGATGCCAAGCGCACCTCGGGCATCGTCAACGGCGTCATCGGGAGGGCCGGCGCGGATGACGGACCCTGCTCCACATCTCACCGATGACGCGGTTGGGACGACTTGGAGAACGGAGAGCGCCGATCGGGGGAGATCGGCCGTGCGACTTGACGCTTCGATCCAGGGTCAGGTCACGGTGAACTCGTTGGAGAGGACCTGGAATCTGCTGGCGGCGCCGCCGGTGACGGTGAAGACCAGGCGCAGGCGGTACTGCCCCGCCGCCGTGACGGCCCGGTCGCCCTCCACCCGCCCGCCGGAGCTCACCTGGACGGGCGCGGTGGACTGTCCGCCCGTGCAGGGGACGTCGGCGACGGCGGTCCAGCCGCCGTTCTCCAGCTTCTCCGCCACCACCTGCACCCGGCCGCCGCAGGCGGGGATCTGGATGGCGGCGTCGGTGCTGTTCTGCACCGCGAACGGCACCGGGGTGCTGCGGCCGAAGGTGGTCCCCACCGTGGAGACCCGCACGCCGACGTCGGTGTCGATGGGGTTGGTCCCGCAGCCGGCCAGGAGAAGGAGCGATGCGGCGAGGGCGAGAAGTCTCTTCATGGATCGATGGGGGAGGAGGGAGCGCCGGAAGACCACGGCCGAGCCATGAACGCGCGCGGGCGGTGGATGGTGACACGATAACACGCGGCGGCGCGGCCCGCATCTTCGGTTTTCGTTTGGTATGCTTTCTGCGTAAACGTTTGCGAGAGCGAGGGTTGGCACCAGACCCCGCACAACCGCCATCCAGGAGCACGGACGATGACCGACAAGGCCACGCAGGAACACGCCGGGGAAAGCAACATGATCAAGGACCCCGACAAGTGGGTCACCGGCGACCAGCCCATGACGGGCGCCCAGCGCTCGTACCTGCACACCCTGGCCGAGGAGGCCGGCGAGGAGATCGGGGACGACGAGCTCACCAAGGCCGAGGCGTCCAGGATGATCGACGAGCTGCAGGAGAAGACCGGCCGAGGCACCTGACCGCCGCCGTCGGCCGAGCCCCGTCGGCGTCTTTTCCCAGGATCCCCGCCGCGTCCGCCGCGCGCGGGGATCCGTGCGTCCGGGGGATCGCGGGATGTTTCCGTCCCCATGGCGCAAGCGGAAAGATCGCTTATATTTACGGCCTGACCGGCCGCGATCCCCCTCGCATCCAGCCCCGCGCTCCCCCAGTCTCGGCGGAACACCCTCCCCGGCGGAATCTTCCTCGTCATCCGCGCGTAGTGTGCGCCGCCCGGACACCAGAGATCCGGGAAGGAAACCCCGATGGACCTGTATCTCTTCGCGCTTCTCCTCGGCTTCTGCGGCCTGGCCGTCATGGGACTCGGCGGCGTGCTGAGCCACGGCGGCGGCCACCACCAGGGCGGCCACGACGCGGGCGACGTGTCGCTGGGCCACGGCCACGCGCACGGCGGGCAGCTGCACGCCGGCGCGCACCACGCGGCGGGCGGCGCGGCGCACCACGCGGGCGCCGGCGGCCATGCGCACGGCCACGACGCGCACGCGGGCCACCACCACGGAGACGGGCAGCACCACGCGGGGGAGGGCGCCGGAAGGGCGGCGTCCGACCTGATCCTGTCGTTCCTCTCGCCCCGCGTGATCTTCAGCGTGCTGGTGGGGCTGGGGGCCACGGGGCTGGTGGCGGACGAGTGGCTGGGCGGGGTGCTCCTCTTCCTGGTGGCGCTGGCGGGCGGGGTGGCGTTCGAGAAGGTGCTGGTGGGGCCGTTCTGGAACTTCCTCTTCCGCTTCGCCTCGCGCCCGGCGATGACGCTGGAGAGCGCGGTGATGGACACCGCCACCGCCGTCACCGGGTTCGACGCGCGGGGGCAGGGGGTGGTGGCGATCGAGCTGGACGGTCAGGTGGTGCAGCTGCTGGCCACGCTTCGCCCGGAGGACCGGGCGTCGGGCGTGCGGGTGCGCGCGGGCGACGCCCTGCTGGTGGAAGAGGTGGACGGCGCCCGCAACCAGTGCGTGGTCTCGTGGACCGGGACGGCGGCGATCTCCGCCGCCGGCCGGTAGACGGTCGAAATCCATAGGAGGAAACGATGGAAATGGGTGTGCTGATCGTGGCGATCCTCGTCGGCGTCTTCGTGATGCTTCCGCTGATCGTCTCTTCCATCCTGCGCAACGTGGAGGCGGGCACCATCCGGCTGGTGAGCTGGATGAGCGGCGGCACCGCCATCTACCGCGGCCCGGGGAAGTCCAAGGAGATCCCCCTGTTCACCACGGGGACCACCATCTCCAGCAAGGCCATCAACGTGGACCTGGACATCACCGACCAGACGGCCGACCTGGACGGCACGGGGACGCCGCAGCCCATCAAGGTGCGGGTGCTGGCCAGCGCCATCGTCTCGGTGGGCGACTCGGACGCCATGATCAAGACGGCGGCGAACCGCTTCTTCTCCAAGCCCAACGAGGAGCAGATCAACATCCTCATCGACCTGCTCAGCAGCTCGGGGCGGCGCGCCATCAACCTGCTGACGCACGACCAGCTCTTCTCGGCCAAGACGGCGCCCAAGATCGCCGCCCCGCACGGGACGGCGGTGGCGGTGCGCCACGACGACCCCTCGGCGCTGGGGCCGGTGCTGGACCGCAACGGGATGCCGGTGGAGGACGACGACGACCCGCTCGCCATCATCATCCGCAAGGCGTGCTCGCGCGAGCTCACCGACCTGGGGCTGATCTTCAACTCGCTCAACATCAAGGTGGTGCAGAGCGAGGTGGCCGAGGCGCGCCGCCGGCAGTCGGCGGCCGAGGCGCAGGCCAACGCGGACATCGTGGCGGCGCAGCAGTCGCGGCGCGCCAAGGAGGCGGCGCTGGAGGCCGAGCGCGTCATCAGCGACAAGCAGCGCGAGCTGGAGCAGACGCGGGCGGCCAACGCGGCGCTGATCGCCACGGCCGAGGCCAAGAAGCAGGACGCGCTGGCCACGCAGCGCATCGCCGAGCTGGAGGCCACGCAGCTGGCGCAGGCCCGCGCGGACGCCGAGCGGGTGGCCATCGAGGCGCGCGCCCAGGCGGAGGCCGAGGCCATCCGCATCCGCACGGTGGCCGACGCCACGGCGGAGAGCATCCGCAAGGTCAACGAGGCCATCCAGATGGGCGGCGAGGCGTACTTCCGCTACAAGCAGATCGAGATGCTCCCGGAGGTGGCCCCCTTCATCGCCGACGCGCTGGCCAAGGCGCGGATGGTGACCATCTCGGGCGGCGGCGGCGAGAGCGCGCCGGAGATGGCGGCGGGGAACATCACCAGCGTGATCCAGACGGTGCTGGCGGCGCAGCTGGTGGCGAAGGGCGGGATCCTGGACGGCGCCGCCGCCGAGCCGGCGGCGGACGAGCCGAAGCGCATCGCCGTCCCCGCGGTCAGCGGCCGGACGAGCTGACGCGGTCGTCTCCATCGACGGAGCCGGTGGACGGGCCGGGGCGATCGCCGCCCCGGCCCGTCCGCTTTGGGCGTGACGTTTTCCGCCGCCGCGCGTCAATCAGCCGATTCCCCGTCGACATCGCCGCATCCCGCCTCCGCGGCGGCCCGCCGCTCCCGCCGGGGCTGGCGCGAGTCTCGCGCGGCGTGGTATCGTGACGCGCGACGGATCGGTGCGGGCCCAACCAGGAGCGTGAGGATGGCGGAGCAGCCGGAGAAGGCGGATCGCGAGCCCAGGAGCGGCTCCACCCGCAACAAGGTGGTGGGAGGGGCGGCGCTGCTGCTGGGGGCGGCGGGGCTCTTCGCGTTCATCGTGGGGATCAAGCGGCGCCACAAGCTGGACGAGGAGCGCGAGATCGCGATCCCGCCCTCGCGCGGCGCCACCCACGCGTGGACCGACGCCACCGCGCGCCACGACACCGACGAGGACGAGCCGGAGCAGCGCGACAAGGCCTGATCCGCGCCCTCGCTTCGATTCGGATCGACAAGACGGCGCCCGCCGGGGAAGATTCCTGGCGGGCGCCGCCTTTCGTCCCTCGACCGATCTCCGCCGCCGTCCGACACCCGCCGCAGCACCGGACTGCTCGCCCCCCAATTTCGTGATCCTGGGGCCGCCACGCGGAACTCCGTCGCCCACACGGTCTTCCGCAGGCCGAAGGATCTATGGCCGACCCCCGGGACAAACCCGGCCTCTTCACGACCAGGCTGCAGATCCCTCGATCGCTCGGCGCCATCCGGATGATTCGCAATGCGCATCGAGCCGCGAAGCCCGGGCGGATCTCCCGTCGCGCGGCGCGATGCTGTACCTTGGGGCCTCGCAGATCGACCCCAACCCGGATGGAGCCCGCCGTGAACGTCAGCCTGAACCTCCTTCGCTCGCACGTCCCCACCCTTCCCGACCACCCGGAGGAAGTCGCCGAGCGCCTGCGCGCGGGCGGCATCGGCGTCACGCGCATCGTGGCGCTGGCGGAGCTGCTGAAGCCCGTCGTGGTCGGCCGCGTGGAGTCCGTGACGCAGCACCCCAACGCGGACCGGCTGAAGGTCTGCGTGGTCGACGACGGCACGGAGCAGCGGCTGCAGATCGTCACCGGCGCGGACAACGTGGCGGCGGGCGCCTTCTATCCGCTGATCCGGAGCGGGGTGACGCTGCCGAACGGGACGAAGATCAAGAAGGGGAAGCTGCGCGGCGAGGTGTCGGAGGGGATGCTGGGGTCGGCGGACGAGCTGGAGCTGGGGACGGACCACGCGGGCCTCCTGACGCTCTCCGGCGAGCCGGCGCCCGGCACCCCGCTCCCCGACGTGCTCCCCACGGACGGCTGGGTGTTCGTGCTGGAGGGGAACCCGGAGATGGACGAGATCGTCCGCGTGCTGGCGTCGTCCGGGAGCGAGGGCGCGTGACGCCGGCGGTCGTCGCCCTGCAGCGCGCGAAGATCCCCTTCGCGGTCCGCGAGTACGACCACGATCCGGCGGCGCAGTCGTACGGGATGGAGGCGGCGGAGAAGCTGGGGCTGGACCCCGCCGCCGTCTTCAAGACGCTGGTGGCCTCCGTGGACGGCAAGCTGACCGTCGCCATCGTCCCCGTGGCCCGGTCGCTGGACCTGAAGGCGCTCGCGGCCGCCGCGGGCGGGAAGCGCGCGGCGATGGCGGACATCGGCGAGGCGGAGCGGGCGACGGGGTACGTGGCCGGCGGCATCAGCCCGCTGGGCCAGCGGAAGCGGCTCCCCACGGTCATCGACGAGAGCGCGACGGGGCTGGAGCGGATGTACGTCAGCGGAGGCCGGCGCGGGCTGGACATCGAGCTGGCGCCCGCCGACCTCCGCGCGCTCACCCAGGCCAAAGTCGCTCCGATCGCCCGCTGATGCCGGATTCCGCGATGGTTCTGCATCCGAGATGAACCCGGGGTGTCATCCTGATGGAGCCTATAGCCTGAGCCGGGGTTCTCGTGAGGCCGGCTATGGATCCTTCGGCCCGCAAAGGGCTGTGTCGACGACGGTTGCGGCGTGGCCGGCCTCGGGACGACAACGCGGAGGTGCCCAGCTGGATGTGGAATCTGGCGTGATTCCGATCCGGATCGACCCGGCAGCGATCTTTTTACGCAACTCTGACGGTCGCCCTCCCCCGCCCCGCTCCGCCGATCGTTACGATTCGCGTCATCCTCTCCCTCCCGATCCCCCACCCTCCGGGACCCATGATGCGCATCTCCCTGTCGATCCTGATCGTTCTCGCCGGCTCGGCGTCCAAGGCCGGCGCGCAGACGACGCAACACGAGCGCGACGTGGAGACGCTGCGGGCGGCCATCGTCCGCTCGGGCGAGGCGTTCAACGCGCGCGACCACGCGGCCATGATGGCGCCGGTCGCGCGCGACCTGGTGCTGACGTATCCCGGCATCCCGGACATGGGCTACGACAGCCTCTCGGCCGGATATCGGCGGATGGCGAATCCGCCGGCGGGCGTCACGGCGCGCACCGTCCCCACCGTGGAGGAGATCCTCGTCTCCGGCGACATGGCGGTGATCCGCATCACCTGGACAACGACGGTGACGGAGACCACCCCCGCGCGCTCCACCACGCGTCAGATGCGCGACATGCAGGTGTGGCGGCGCGAGGCGGACGGCGGGTGGAAGCTCTTTCGCGGAATGCACTTCCGGAACCCGCCCGCCACCCCGCCCGCGCTCCCGTCCACCACGACGTCAGGCGGGTGATCGGAGGAAGGGCCGCGAGAAGGCCGGGATTGTCGCGGGGCCGGCCATAGATCCTTCGGCCTGCGGAGACCGGTGTGGACGACGGATGCGGCGCGGCCGGCCTCGGGATGACAGAAACCGGGGGATGGGCGGGTGGAGGTAAGATCCGGGGATGATGGACGAGACGACGCCCCTCGCGCCCGTGCGCGGGGGGCGTTACGCTTTCGGGATTCAGAGCCTGGGATCCGGCGGACGGGAGACGAGGGAGATGGTGAGCTTCAACGAGGTGCGGGAGATGGCGATGGCGCTCCCGGAGGTGGAGGAGGGGACGTCGTACGGGACGCCGGCGTTCCTGGTGCGCAAGAAGAGGTTCTGCCGGCTGCACGAGGACGGCGACTCGCTGGTGCTGATGATCAACGTCTTCGAGCGCCAGCTTCTCCTGGACGCCGAGCCGGACGCCTTCTACATCACCGACCACTACCGCGACTATCCCGCCGTCCTCGCCCGCCTCTCCGCCGTGGACCGCGAGACGCTGCGCGAGCGCCTCACGGACTCGTGGCGCATCCGGGCGCCGAAGAAGCTGGCCGCCGCCTTCGAGCGCGACCACCCCGCCTGACGCCCCCTCAGCCGATGGGGACGGCGCCGGCCTCGACGGCCGCCTTCTCGGCGATGCGCTCGCGGACGCGGGCGGCGATCACCTGGATCCCCGCCAGGTTGTTGCCGCCGCGGGGAAGGATGATGTCGGCGTAGCGCTTGGTGGGCTCCACGAACTCGAAGTGCATGGGGCGCACCGTGGCCAGGTACTGCTCCACCACCGACTCCAGCGGCCGCCCGCGCTCCTCGATGTCGCGCCGCATCCGGCGGATGAAGCGCACGTCGGCCTCGGCGTCCACGAAGATCTTGAGGTCGAACATCTCGCGGACGCGCGGCTCGGTGAAGAGGAGGATGCCGTCCGCCAGCACCACGTCGCGCGGCTCCACGCGCACCGTCTGCGGCGCGCGGGTGTGCGCCGTGAAGTCGTAGACGGGCCGGTCGATGGGGAGCCCGTCCACCAGCCGCTGCAGGTGCTCCTGGAATAGGTCGATGTCCAGCGACTCGGGATGGTCGTAGTTGACCTGGCGGCGCTCGTCGAAGGAGAGGTGGCCCAGCTCCTTGTAGTACGAGTCCTGGTCCAGGAACGCCGCCGAGTCCAGGTGCAGCGACTCGTAGATGCGCCGCGCCACGGTCGTCTTCCCCGACCCGGTCCCCCCGGCGATTCCGATCAGGAAGGGTTTCATCGCTCCCGAAAGCGTGCAGGTTCGCGCCGTCCACCTTGGCGGCGCGGGAACATGCCGCGCGCGCGCCGCGGGGGCAAGGCTGGGCGCGTGGAATCCGGCCCGCCGACGAGAGGCCCGGACGCGGCGGCGGGACCGGCCGACCCGCCGTCGAGCACGAAAAGAGGAGCGGGGCGGCCCGAAAGCCGCCCCGCTCCTCTTTTCCGTCACGCCCTCAGGCGATCAGCCGGAGCGGCCGATCAGAAGGAGTAGCGGAGGCCAAGCTGGATCTGGTAGCGCGAATCCAGGTTGGAGGTGGTGAACCGGTCGCTGCGCGGAGCGAACGAGCCGTACAGGCGGCGTCCCTCGGCGTCCGGGTTGTTGTTCACGCCCGTCCCCGTCGCCAGGAAGAGGACGTTGTCGGCCTGGTTGCTGACGAAGTCGCTGCGGCCCCAGTCGTTGTTGAGCAGGTTGGCGACGTTCAGGATGTCGATGGTGAACTGCGCGCCCTGCCGCCCGAAGGTGCTGAAGTTCTGCGCCAGGCGGAAGTCGAAGCGGTTGCTCCACGGCGCGCGGCAGCTGTTGCGCTCCAGGACCTGGCCGCGGTTCTCGCGCAGGCACTCCGTGTCCTGGATCAGCCGCTCCAGGTTCCGGTACGACTGCGCCGCCGAGAGGGTCGCCGTCTCCTGGAAGCGGATGTCGCTGGCGTCCTCGGGAACGTAGAACAGATCGTTGCCCGTGGAGCCGTCGCCGTTGATGTCGCTCCCGTAGCGGTACGAGTACGGGAGGCCCGACTGGCCGATGTACACCAGCGACAGGTCGGTGGCGAAGCGGCGGATCAGCTCGAACCGGCGCGACGTGGTGGCCACGATGCGGTGCGGGATGTCGTTGTCCGAACGCGTCAGCCCCGGGTTGTTGGGGTCGTCCTGCGTCAGGTTGAACGACCAGTTGGAGAACGCCGTGCTGTTGTTCAGCGGGGCGGTGTCCATCGCGCGCGAGTAGGTGTACGCGAGCGAGAAGTCCCAGCCGCCGCGGAACGGGCGCTGCACCTGGCCGGTGAGGCTGTAGGTGTAGCCCTCGTCGGTGTTGGTGACGTCGATGACGTCGCCCAGCCCCGGCGTGTTCGCGCGGTTGCGGTACAGGGTGCGCCCCTCCACCTGGGCCGCGCCCGGGACCGGCTCGATGCGCAGGTTCCGGTAGAGCAGGTCGTTGATGGTCTTGGTGTAGAGACCCTCCACCGTGCCGATCAGCCCCAGCGGGAGCTGGCGGTCGACGGCCAGCGACCAGCGCGACACCTGCGGCAGCTCCAGGTCGGGGTCGACCAGGTTGATGTTGTTGGGCGCCGGGGTGGCCGGGGTGGAGCCGGCGCAGTTGCGCGGCTGGGCGGCCGGGTTGGCCACGAAGGCCGGCGTGGCGGCCCCGGTGCAGCGGAACGAGACGTACTCCAGCCCCGTGTTGCCGTAGGCGTTGGAGATCCAGACGAAGGGCGCGCGGCCGCTGAAGAGGCCCACGCCGCCGCGGACCTGCGTCACGCCGTCACCGGTGACGTCCCAGTTGAAGCCGAAGCGCGGGTTGACCAGCGTCCCGGAGTTGGGGACGTCGCTGGTGTGCCGGTTGTAGGTGCTGAAGACCAGCGGGTTCTCGACCGGGTTGTCGGGGAACTTCTGCACCTCGACGCGCACGCCCAGCGTGAACTGGAGGTTGTCGCTGGCCTCGAAGCGGTCCTGCGCGTACAGCGAGTGGCGGCGGTAGCTGAACTCCGCCCGCTCCTTGCCCGGCTGGTCGCCCGGGGTGGCGGGGTCGGCGTCCGGCACCAGGAAGCGGAAGTCGTACTGCGACGCCTTGCCGGCCACGAAGTCGTCGTAGCTGTCGAAGCGGTAGTTCCCGTACAGGTTGGCGGCGAACAGGTTGCTGAACTTCGCCCACTCGTTGCTGGTGCCCACCGTGAAGGTGTGCGCGCCCGCCGGGATGGTGAGGTCGTTGGTGAACTCGAAGGCGTCCTGGTCCAGGACGTTGGCCACCGAGTTGTTCTCGCTCCCGGCCACCACGCTGCGCGTGCCGAAGCGCACGTCGATGCGCGGGAAGAGGTCGCCGCCGATCTCGCGGTGGTCGCGGACCCGGTTGTACCCCAGGCGCAGCTCGTTGAAGATGCCGCCGCCGAAGCCCGAGTTCAGCTGCACCACGCTGCTGTTGGTGGTGTTCTGCTGCTGGTAGCCCGCGTTCCCCAGGGTGAACGAGGCGGCGCTGCGGGGGAACTGGTCGCGGAAGCCGTCCACGTAGTTGTGGCGCAGCGTCAGGCGGTTGTTCTGCCCCAGGTTGAAGTCCAGGCGCCCGAAGAGGTTGACGCTCTCGCGCTCGACGTCGCGGTCGGACGCGCCGCCGGCGTCGTAGCCCAGCGCCTCCAGGCGGGTGCGCACCTGCTCGGCCTGCGCGAGGGTGATCCCGTCCGCGGTGTTGGTGCCGGCGACGTAGTTGAGCGGGTCGCGGCGCGCGGTGGTCTCGCCGGCCACGAAGAAGAAGGCCCGGTCGCGGACGATGGGGCCGCCGAACGAGGCCGCCAGCTCGCGGTTGTTGAACTCGGTCAGCTCGTTGGAGAGCGTGTCGGCCGAGGTGACGAAGCGGCCGGCCAGGCTCTCGTCGCGGGTGAAGCCGCTCACCGAGCCCTGGAAGCGGTTGGTCCCGGAGCGGGTGATGGCGTTGATGGAGGCGCCGGTGAAGCCGTTCTGGCGCACGTCGAAGGGGGCGATGACCACCTGGAGCTCCTGCACGGCCTCCAGGGTGATGGTCTTGGCGCCCGCCTGTCCGCCCGGCGAGCCGCTGGCCGAGAGGCCGAACAGGTCGTTGGAGGCGGTCCCGTCGATCTGCAGCTGGTTGAACCGGTTGTTCCGGCCGCCGGCGCTGACGGCGCCGGTGGTGGAGTTGGTGGTGGCCAGCTGCGGGACCAGGCGGGTGAAGTCCTGCAGGTCGCGCGTGATGGTGGGCGAGCGGCGCAGCGTGCTGTCGCTGACCGTCTGCGCCGCGCCGGTGCGCGTGGGCGAGATCACGGCGTTGCGCTCGGCGACGGCGGTGATGCCGCCGATGGCGAGCGCCTGGGTGCCCAGGGTGAAGTCGGCCTGGGCGGTGTTGCCGAGCGCCAGGTCCAGGTTGCGCGTCTGCGCGGCGTACCCGAGCCCCGTGACCTGCACGCGGTAGCTCCCGGGCTGCAGGCCGGGAAGCAGGTAGCGGCCGTCCGAGCGCGTGACGACGCGCGATTCCGAGCCGTTGGCCGTGTTGGTGGCGACGACGCGGGCGCCGGCGACCGGGGCCTGCTGCTCGTTGAACACCCGGCCGCTGAGCGCGGACGTGGTCACGGCCTGCGCGCGGGCGAGCCCCGGCCAACAAACGGCCAGAAGCAGCGCCCACAGCACCATGGCCGCGGTCTGCGAACGACGTTTGATCACTAGTCCCTCTGGATCGTGGGAGTGGGGGGAGTTTACCGACGCGGTGCGCGCCCTGCGCCAAACCGGCGTAGCAGCGGGCCGCGTGGGCAGCGCACAATGTAACGGTTGCGCTCCGCGAGGCAAGGGAAGCGAAGCGCTCCCCCGCCCTGTCCACGGCAGCCCAACAAGATACGCAAGTTGCGCCCATGGCGCCAGTTGGGGCACCAGGAGGACTTCTCGTGCCCCCGAGCGCGAGGAGACGCGCGGGAGATTCCGGGAGGAGAAGGACGAGGGCGGGGCCGGCGGCGGGGGATCGCGGCGGGGTCGGAGCCGGCCGGGAGGCGCCGGCGGGGGCGAAGGGCTTCGGCGCGCGTCCTCGGCGGCGGCGCCCCCTCCCGCGCGGTCGTCCACGAACGGCGCGTGGACGACTCGCGCGACCTCCCCCGTTCCGGGGGAGGTGGGTGCGCCTTCGGTGATTCGCGGGTTGGGTCGGACGGATTGGGCCGGCTGTAACCTGTAACCTGTAACCTGTAACCTGCTGTTCGCGTGAGGGATGCGCGCCCGAAGGGCCGGGACGGCGCCGCGCGCGCTCGGTCGCTCCGGATCCGCGTCGAGACCCTGGCGCGGCGGCGGCCCGGCGCGGTTGGCAACAGTCGTATCGTTGCCTACCGCGCGCGCAGCCCGGCCCGGAGCGCAGCGGAGGGACACGCCCAACCCCCGTGGTCCGATCCGTAGAAGCATCGGCCACGAGAAAAGACGGCGGGGCGGCCCGTGAGAGCCGCCCCGCCGACGCTGCGTCCAGGAAGTCCAGGGACTTCAGGCGCCGGTCAGAAGGTGTAGCGGGCGCCGATCTGGATCTGGTAGCGCGAGCCCAGGTCGCTGAACTCGAACACCTGGTCGCGCGCGCCGAAGGCGTTGAAGAGCGCGCGGCTGTCGGCGCGGCCGCCCACGGCGGTGCTCCCGTTGCGGCTGAGCAGCTGGAAGTTCTGGTTGTTGATGAACTGGCTGCTCCCCCACTCGCTGTTGAGGAGGTTGCCGAAGTTCAGGATGTCCATGGTGATCTGCAGCCCCTGCCCGCGCAGCGTGGGAACCGTCTGCGCCAGGCGCACGTCGAAGCGGTTGTTCCACGGCTGGCGGCAGGCGTTGCGCTCCAGCACCTCGCCCCGCGCCTCGCGCAGGCACTCCACCCGCTCGATGAAGGCGTTCAGGTTGGCGAACGACTGCTCGGGGGTGATGGAGTTGTTGCCGCTGACCGGCTGGAAGCGGATCTGCTGCTGCGTCTCGGGGACGAACACCAGGTCGTTGGCGTTGGAGCCGTCGCCGTTGATGTCGCCGTTGTAGGTGTACGAGTACGGCCGGCCGCTCTCGCCCACGTAGATCAGCGAGAGGTCGGTGGGGGCGCGGCGCAGCACCTGGAACTGCCGGGTGAAGCTCCCCACGATGCGGTGCGGGGTGTCGTAGTCGGACGGCGCCAGCTCGGGGGCGTTGGGGCTCTCGATGATGGGGTTGAAGCGGAAGTTGGACGCGGCCTGGCTGCTGCGCAGCGGGTTGACGTCGTACGACCGCCCGTAGGTGTAGGCCAGGGAGGCCTCCCACCCGTCGCGGAAGGGGCGCTGCAGCTGCGCGGTCAGCGAGTAGCTGTAGTTCTCGTCCGTGTTGTAGACGTCGTAGATGTTCCCGAAGCCCGGCGCGGTGATGCGGCCGTAGGCGCGCCGTCCCTCCACCAGCGAGTCCAGCGGCGCGCCGATGGTCAGGTCGCGGTAGACGGGGTCGTTGACGCTCTGGGTGTACAGCCCCTCCAGCGTCCCCAGCAGCCCCAGCGGGAGCTGGCGGTCGAAGGCCAGCGAGCCGCGGACCACCTGCGGGAGCTTGAAGCCGGGGTCCACCAGGTTGATCTCGTTGGGAACCAGCGTCCCCGTCTGCACGCCGCCCGTGGCCGGGTTGCGGCACCCCTGCGGCTGGTTGAACGGGTCGCTGGAGAAGCTGGGCGAGGTGGCCGAGGTGGTGCACTGGAAGCGGGTGTAGTCCAGCCCCGTGTTCCCGTAGGCGTTGGAGATCCACACGAACGGGGTGCGCCCCGTGAACATCCCCACGCCGCCGCGCAGCTGGGTGCTCTGGTCGCCCAGCACGTCCCAGTTGAAGCCCACGCGCGGGTTGAAGGTCATGGAGGTCCCGGGGATCCGGTCGGTGCGGCGGGTGAAGCCGCCCTGCCCGCGGGCCCGGCTGACGCTGTCGAAGACCTGGGTGAAGCGCGCGTTGTACCCCGGCGACTCGGGGAACGAGACCCACTCCACGCGGGCTCCCACCGTGAGCGTGAAATTGCCGGTGAGCCCGATGCGGTCCTGCGCGTACAGCGAGTACTGGTTGGCGGGGAAGTTGGCGGTGCGCTGGGCTCCCTCCACGTCCTCGTTGAAGAAGGAGAGCTCGTACGTCTGCGGGCGCCCGGCGCGCAGCGAGTCGATGCTGGCGAAGCGGTACAGGCCGTACAGGTTGCGGGCGAAGAGGTTGTCGAACTTGTAGAACTCGTTGTGCGTCCCCACGGTGAAGTTGTGGATGCCGCGCGAGAAGCTCAGGTCGTTGGTCACCTCGATGACGTCCTGCTCCAGGACGTTGGCGATGGAGAAGTTCTCGGGGCCGGCCACCACGCGGCAGGTGCCGCCGCAGGGGGTGACGCCCACCTCCACGCGCGGGAACGGGTCGGTCTCCACCTCGCGGTTGTCGCGCACGGTGGTGTAGCCCACGCGCAGCTCGTTGAAGAAGTCGCCGAAGAGGGTGCTGTTCAGCTGCGCCACCGTGGAGTTGGTGGCGCTGTTGAAGACGTACCCGCCCTGCCCCAGCAGGTAGACGGCGTCGCTGCGGGTGAAGTTGTCGTCCCAGGCGTCCACGTAGTTGTGGCGCACGGTGAGGCGGTTGTTGGCGCTGAGGTTGAAGTCCAGCCGGGCGAAGACGTTGTTGCTCTCGCGCTGCAGCTGGAGGGCGCCGGCGCTCCCGGCCTCGTAGCCGTACTGGTTGGCCAGGATGCCGGCCACCGAGTCGATCTGCGGGGAGCGGATGGAGAAGCCGGGCGAGCCGAAGTCGGTGCTGGGCGAGCGCCGGCGCGCGATCTCGGCGGCCACGAAGAAGAAGGCGCGGTCGCGGACGATGGGGCCGCCCACCGAGAACGCCGCCTCCACGTTGCGGAACTCGCCGAAGTCGGCCGACTCGGACTCGTTCCCCTCGCGCTCGAAGCGGAAGTTGCCCACCAGCCCCTCGTTGCGGCCGAAGAGGGTGGCCGAGCCGTGGAAGTCGTTGGTGCCGCCGCGGGTGACGGCGTTGATCCCGGCGCCGGTGAAGCCGCCCTGGCGCACGTCGAAGGGGGCCAGCACCACCTGGAACTCCTGGATGGCCTCCAGGGTGATGGGCTTGGTGTTGGCCTGCCCGCCCGGGGTGCCGCTGGCCGCCAGGCCGAAGACGTCGTTGTTGACGGCGCCGTCGATCTGGATGTTGTTGAAGCGGTTGCTGCGCCCGCCCGCCGTGCTCCCGCCCGTCCCGGCGGTGCTCACCTGCGGCACCAGCCGGGTGAAGTCGGTGAAGTCGCGGGAGATGGTGGGCATCCGCGTGATCACGGAGTCGCTGATGACCGTGGAGGCGCCGGTGCGGCCGGGGGAGATGACGGCGCCCTCGTCCTCGGCGGTGGCGGTGATGGCCTCCAGGGCAATGGCCTGGGCGGCCAGGGTGAAGTCCACCTGCTCGGTGGTGCCCAGCGCCAGGTTGACGTCGTTGCGGGTCTGGGCGGCGAAGCCCAGGCCGCTCACCTGCAGGCGGTACGGGCCGCCCGGCTGCAGCCCCTGCACCAGGTAGCGCCCCTCGGTGCGCGTGACCACGCGCGAGGTGGCGCCGGTGCGGGTGTTGGTGACGGTCACGGTGGCGCCGGCGACGCCCTGCCCCTGCTCGTTGGTGACCCGTCCGCCCAGCGCGGAGGTCGTGACCTGCGCGCGCGCCGTCCCGCCGAAGCCCAGTGCCAGCAGCAACGCCAGCACCAGGGCCGCCGTGTGCGTCCCTCGATTCATGGGGAGCCCTCGAATGGTGGAGAGGTGAGATGCCTCCGCCCATGGGGAAGCGGAGCGTGCGCCATTTTACCCAGCCCGCGTACCGTGATGTAGCGGGCAATGTAACGGCGGGGTCACGCCGCTCCAAAGAAAATTTTCGGCGCGATTTGGGTACTCGGCGGCATCGGAAACGGGTGGCGGCGGCGCGGAGGACGGGCTTCTGCGCGCGCCCGCGGGCGCGGCGCCCCCTCCCCGCGGTCGTCCACGAAACTGCCCGTGGACGACTCGCGCGACCTCCCCCGTTCCGGGAGAGGTGGGGGCCGCCTCCGTGTTTCGCGTTCGGGCTTCGTGCTTTCGACCACTCCTTCCAGCCGTTCGCCATCGCCGTCCAAAGGTGTCGACGCGAAAAAGCCGGCCCCGAGTGCGGGACCGGCTTCGCGTCGAATCGCGTCGAATCGCGTCGATTCGTGACGATCGTCAGCGGGCGATCAGAAGCGGACGCAGCGGAAGGGGTTGTCGTCGTGGTTGCCGTTGTTGAGGTCGGCTTCCACGCTGTCGCCGGGGTTCATGCGGACGCGGTGGAGCCACGTCCAGCGGTCGCCGTCCACGACAGTGTCGGCCCAGAGGCGGTAGCGGCCCGGCGGAACGCTGTCCACCGCGAAGCGCGCCCGCGCGTCGGTCGCGACCGTGCGGACGGTGCGCTCGCGGAGGATGCGGGCGCGCTCGCGCCACGCCTGCTCCCGCGCGGCCGGCGTCGACATCGCCCCGTTTCGCGTGGGGCAGATGCCGCCCAGCGCGGAATCGATCTGCGTGCTGGCGCGCTCGCCCTCCCACACCAGGTGGATGGTGGTGCCCGCCAGGTTCTTGATGTCGTCCACGTCCTCGGCCAGGTACACGTCTCCCTGGATCTTTCCCGGCGCGTTGCTGCACGCCGCGAGGACGATGGACAGGGCGAGGATCGGGAGAACGGCCAGGCGCATCGGCTGCATCGGTGGAGCGTCGGAGGAACGATCGGGATCACGCCCGGAAGATAGGAGCGATGCGGGATCTCGCAAACCGCGCGCGATCCCCCTCCCCGCCAGCCCCGATCGCCATCGCTCGATCATCATCTTCTCGATCAGCATCTCCCGATCACCATCTCCCGATCGCCATCTCCTGATCGCCATCTCTCGATCACCATCTCCCGATCACCATCTCCCGATCGCCATCTCCTGATCGCCATCTCTCGATCACCATCTCCCGATCACCATCTCCCGATCACCATCTCCCGATCACCATCTCCTGATCGCCATCTCCCGATCGCCATCTCTCGATCGCCATCTCCCGATCACGATCTCCCGATCACCATCTCCCGATCACCATCTCCCGATCGCCATCTCTCGATCGCCATCTCCCGATCACGATCTCCCGAACGCGCGGAAGCCGGCCCCTCTGACGGAGCCGGCTTCCGTGGATGATCGCGATCGGGATCGATCGGTCAGCTGTCGTTGGTGACGTAGCGGAGGATGTCGCGGCGGGTGACGATGCCGGCGAGCAGTCCGTCGCGGCGCACCAGGACGGCCGGGTTCTTGGAGAGGAGGCGCGTGATGGCGGCCAGCTCCACGTGGTTGTCGACGACGGGGAGCGGCGGGTCCATCAGGTGCTGCACCGACTTGTCGAGAACGGCGGTGTTCTCCAGCACCTTCCCCATCAGCGTGGCCTCGAACAGGTGCCCCACGCAGTCGCCCTCGGCGATCACCGGCACCTGCGAGATGTCGTGCTGGGTGATGAACGACAGCGCCTGCCGCACCGAGGTCTCGGGCGCGACGGAGACGAGCGAGGGCGGCGCGCCGACGGACTTGCCGCGCACCACGTCGCCGGCGGAGACGCGCGCGGGCTCCAGCATCTGGTTCTCGCGCATCCACTCGTCGCTGTACACCTTGCTGAGGTAGCGCTCGCCGGTGTCGCAGAGGATGAAGACCACGCAGGCGTCGGGGTCGTCCACCTCGCGGGCGACCTCCAGCGCCACGTGCGCCAGCAGCCCGGACGATCCGCCCACGAACAGCCCCTCCTCGCGGGTCAGGCGGCGCGCCATGGTGAGCGAGGTGCGGTCGTCCACCGAGCGCCACTCGTCCACCACGCTCATGTCCAGCGTCCCGGGGATCTTGTCCTGCCCGATCCCCTCCACCTTGTACGGCGAGGTCTCGGGCTTCTCGCCCGTCTGGGCGTAGTGGCGGAGGATGGAGCCCACGGGGTCGCCGCCGATGATGCGGACCCCCGGCTTGCGCTCCTTGAGGTAGCGCCCCACGCCGGTCAGGTTGCCGCCGGTGCCGGCGGCCGAGACGTAGTGGGTGACGCGCCCTTCCGTCTGCTCCCACACCTCGGGGCCGGTGGTGCGGTAGTGGGCCTCGGGGTTGGCCTGGTTGTAGAACTGGTTGGCGTAGATGGCGTTGGGCGTCTCGGCGGCGATCCGCTTGGCCATCATCACGTAGTTGTCCGGGTGGTCCGGCGGGACCGCGGCGGGGGTGACGATGACCTCGGCGCCGTACGCCTTCAGGAGGCGCACCTTCTCCTGGCTGAACTTGTCGGAGATGGTGAAGACGCAGCGGTACCCCTTGATGGCGGCGGCCAGGGCCAGCCCCACGCCGGTGTTGCCGCTGGTCCCCTCCACGATGGTGCCGCCCGGCCTGAGCGACCCGTCGCGCTCGGCGGCCTCGATGATGGCCGGCCCCACGCGGTCCTTGAGGGAGCCGCCGGGGTTCATGAACTCGGCCTTGGCGTAGACGGGGGTGCGGATGCCGCGGTTGACGCTGTTGAGACGGATCATCGGCGTCCAGCCGATGGTCTCCAGCACGTTCTCGTACGGCCGCTGGTTGCGCGCCGGGGCGGCGACCACGTCGGTGGTGTCGATGCTCATGGATTGGTCTTGGGGGCGGCCGCGCTGTCGGCCGGGTTCAGCTCGAACTTCACCGGGAGGAGGAACCACGCGGCGACGGCCTGGTCGCCGCGGGTGGCCGGCTGGAAGCGGAGCGACTTGCTCCCGGCGATGGCCGCGGAGTCGAACGCCGGGTACCCGCTGGCCTGCTCCACCCGAGCCGAGTCCACCGTGCCGCGCTCGGTGATGAAGAGCCGGAGCGTGGTCTGCCCCTCCACCTGCGCGTCCCACAGCTCTTCCGGGTACTGGAAGGGCGATTCGGAGAGCTGCCGGGGCGGCGTCTCGGGGACGGGCTCGCGCTCGCACGCGGCGGCGCCGAGCGCCAGTGCGGCGCACGCCAGGAGGACGGCGGAGGCGGGACGGCGGGACATCGGCTCCGGGGGCTGCGCGGTCGGAACGGGCCGGGAGGTTCCGGGGCTTCGGGAAACGCTGGAAAGATGGAGGGATGCGGGGTTCCGGGCAACCCGGCGGCGGGAAGGGGAAGTGCGAAGGTGCGAAGGTGCGAAGGTGCGAAGGTGCGGGGGTGCGGGGGTGCGGGGGTGCGGGGGTGCGGGGGTGCGGGGGTGCGGGA
>Ga0247770_1000370_pt1 | contig 44011 bp, 42 predicted proteins | sample UWRJL136409B6_FD_179943 | JGI IMG/M metagenome (GOLD analysis project Ga0247770, IMG submission 179943) | Plant litter microbial communities from Arlington Agricultural Research Station in Wisconsin, United States - UWRJ-L136-409B-6 | ecosystem: Environmental > Terrestrial > Plant litter >... | reverse complement strand
GACGGGGCGGCCGGCCTCGCGGATGGCCTCGCGGCAGCCGAAGACGGCGGCCTTGACCTCCAGGATGTCCTGCGAGGTCTCGATGAGGAGGACGTCCACGCCGCCCTCCACCAGCGCCCGCGCCTGCTCGGCGAAGACGGGGACCAGCTCGCCGAAGGTGATGTTCCCCAGCGTGGGGTCGGACGCCGACGGGAGGAACCCGGAGGGGCCGATGGAGCCCGCGACGAAGCGCGGCCGCCCGTCCTGGGCGGCGAAGCGGTCGGCCACGCGGCGGGCGAGGGAGGCGGCGGCGACGTTCATCGTCCGCACCTCGTCCTCCAGCCCGTACTCCTTGAGGGTGATGCGGTTGGAGCGGAAGGTGTCCGTCTCCAGCACGTCGCACCCGGCGGCCATGTAGCCGGCGTGGATCTCCTCGATCACGTCCGGCCGGGTGATGACCAGGTAGTCGTTGCACCCCTCCAGCCGCTCGCCGCCGAAGTCGGCGGCGCTGAGGTCGTAGCGCTGGATGGAGGTTCCCATCGCGCCGTCGAAGACGAGCACGCGCTCCCGGAGCGCGGACAGGTAAGGCGAGCGAACGTCGGCCATGCTCATCGAAACTCCCGAATACGGAAAGCCCCGCGACTCGAACGAGTGCGGGGCACGGGTGCTCCGGGATAGAGTGGTCCGGAGCCTGTCCCGACTCTTTAGCGTTTTTTTAACGTGGTCGCAAGCGGTCGCGCAAATCCATCCACGGCACGCGGTAGCGTGCGATGGCAATAATAATTCTCCGGTCCGTCCGGCGCAACCTCACGGAGAGTGCGGAGGTGCGGAGGTGCGGGCGGTTCGACCAGCGGTGTCGCATGCCTCGGCGGCCCCCCTCCCCCCGCCGCGCGATGGGAGGGAGTCTTTTCTACCGCCTGGCGAGCTTTGGCGCGCACGAGATGCCGTGGCTAGGAAACCTCCCACGGAACGGGCCAGCACAGGCCGCGCCCAGCGGTCAGGCGGGGGCGCCGCCGCCGAAGCGCGCCGCGGTCCGGCGACCTGCGGACGACATCCTTGCAGCCCGCCAATGATGGGTGGCCGATCACTCGCACGCGCGCATCCACATCCTCAGCCAACAGAGCCACCAGGATGAAGATGAAGCTGGACCTCGAATCGATCTCCGTCGAATCGTTCGATACCGCCGCCGGTCTCATGGGACGCGGCACCGTGCGCGGACTCGATTCCTGGACCGAGCCCCAGGAGCCGGACACCATCGTCGCCGCCTGCGGCTGCCCGCCTCCTCCTGCTGGCAGACGTGGAGCGCAACGCAGACGTCCAGGACGTGCGCGCCGCTCTCCGTCTGCTCAAGCCGAAGGAGCGCGAGGTGACGTACGTCCCGCGCCTCTCCTCCGCCATCCGCGACACCTGCAACGTCTGCGGTCCGCAGGGGCCGAAGGGCTGATCCTCCGCAGAACGGGGGAGGGGCCGGCGTGGCGGCGACGCTCCGCACGTGATCCTTGCGGCACGGTGGGGAGGCGATGATCATATTGTCGCCATATGTCATTCTCCACAGGTCCTCCGACCGCTGGCCATGGCTCGCCGGTCCTCTCCCCATTTACGGAGCCGCTCATGAAGAAGATGACGCTGGACCTCGACTCGCTCGCCGTGGAGTCGTTCGACACCTCCGCCGGGGTGGCGGGACGCGGGACGGTGCGGGGCCACGACACGGTGGTGGAGCCGGTGCAGTCGCAAAAGAACACGCAGTGCCTCTGTCCCGTGACCAGCATCTGCATCGTCACGGACGACGACGCGAGCTGCGGCCAGACCCTGTGCAACCAGAACACCTGCGCCTGCCCCGGCCCCACGGAGGTCGGCCCCAGCTGCGACCAGATCAGCTGCTACCTGACGCAGTGCCTGAACACCTGCGCCCGCTGCGACAGCTTCACCGGCCAGATCACCTGCTGACCGGCGCCGGACCGTGAACGCGGAAGGGGCGGACCTCGCACGGGGTCCGCCCCTTCTCGTTCCAGAAAGATCGCCCTCCGGCGTGGCATTCAGGCGGGAGGATCCATCGGCCGCGCGGCTTCCGCGGCGGCGAGGTGCTCGGCCAGGAGCTGGTTGATGCGCGCGGCGTCGTGGATGGGGACGCCGTGGGAGGCGCGGGCGATCTCCACGTAGCGCGCGCCGGCGATCCCGGCCGCCAGGGCGCGGCCCAGCTCCGGCGGGGCGATGGGATCGTGCTCGGCGCTCACCACCAGCGTGGGGATTCCGGCCAGCTCGCCCAGGCGCGGCGCCGCGTCGTACGCGCGCATGGCGGCCAGCTGCCGGTCCGTGGCCGGCTCCGGATCGCCCAGGTCGTGGCCGAAGAGCGGGGCGAGCTCGGCGGCCAGCGCTTCGCGGTCGGCGCCGGCCAGCATCTCGGGCGGAAGGATGATCTCCAGGAAGGCGCGGCGCCGCATCCGCCGCGTTCCCACCCGCGTCCGCATCCCGATCCACATCATCCGCGCCGAGCGGGCCGCCTCGCTCCCTCGCGCGAAGGTGCAGAGGAGCGCCAGGCTCCGCACCCGCTCCGGCGCGCGCAGCGCCATCCCCAGCGCCACCAGCCCGCCCAGCGAGTGGCCGACCACGTGCGCGGACGCCCACCCCCGCGCGTCCATCAGCGCCAGCGCGTCGCGGGCCATCCGCTCCACGCTCACCTCCGCGCCCGCCGGCCGGCTCCGCCCCACGCCGCGGTTGTCGAAGGTGAGGCAGCGGTACCGGTCCGCCAGCGCGTCCACCTGCGGCCGCCATCCCTCGCCGTGGAGGCCGACGCCCTGGATCATCAGGACGGGCGGGCCGTCGCCGCGCACGGAATACGCGAGCCGGCAGCCGTCGACCTCGACGAACGCGGTATCGGTCGCCGCCGGCTCGCTCGAGGGCGGCGGAGAGCCTGGATTCGCCGTGGCGGCTCCCGGCTCGACGGCGGAGGATTGCGGCATCTCCACCCACGCCAGCCCGTCGGCCGTGGCGCAGAGGAGCGCGTCCGGATACAGCGCCACGACGTGGCCGGGCGCGGCGGGCATCGGCTCCGGCGCGTGGCCGAAGCGCCAGAGGAAGTCGCCGTCGGCGCAGCGCACCCAGGCCATGGGCGCGGTGGCGCACGGCGCGACGCCGCGGAAGAAGCCGTACGGATGTCCCGGAGACCGCACCCGGCAGGGGAAGCTCTCCCCCGTCGCCGGATCGACCGCGACCAGCCCGGCGCCGGAGCCGTGCGTCACCAGCACGTGGCGCGCCCCCGCCGGCTGCAGCAGGTCGATGGGATCGTACACCAGCCCACCGAACTCGCGCGACTCGCCCACCACCCGCCCCAGCATCCAGCCGGTGAACGACGGAATCGCCAGGTGCGACTGCGCGAACCCGTAGCACCCGGCCAGCAGCCAGAACATCCCCTCGTCCACCATCCCGATCTTCGGCTCCCCCCACCACGGGATCGCCACGGCGGTGTCCACGTGGTCCAGGTAGACGCCCTCCGGCTCGGGCTCCTCCGCCTCGTCGTCCCACACCGGATTCCCCTCGTCGTCCCGCTTCTCTTCGCGCGGCGTCCATCCCTCCGCCTCGCGCTGGTGGAAGACGCCCGTCCCGCTCCACGACGGCGACGCGGCCGTGACGTCCAGCGTCCACCCGCGCTCCTCCTCCAGCGAGACCAGCCACCTGCCGTCCGGGCTCATGCAGACGCAGCGGCCGGGGACGTGGTCGATCTCCGCCAGCACCTCGCCGTGGGGAAGCCCGTGCACCCGCGCGCGATCCGTCCAGATCACCACGCGGTCGTGCGCGGCCGAGAACGAGACGCGCCCCCGCTCCAGCTCCAGCGCCCCCAGGTGCTCGGGTGCGATGGTGATCCGGAGCGCTTGGGTGGTGACCGCGCGGCCATCGGGATCCACCAGCAGGAACGTCGTCCGCCCGGATCGGCGATCGATGGCCAGCGCGCGGCGGCCCTCCGCGCCGAAGTGGAAGGAAAGATGCTCGGTCGATTCGGGGAACGGGATCGTCTTGGCGACGCGGAGCGAGGGCATCGGACGAATGGCGGAGGGGGGAGGATGCAGCATCGTGGGGCGCGATTCACCAGAAAGGTGAAGCCGGGGCGCGGCGAGCGAAAGATGGACGGCGGAAATCCGCGTCATCCGGGAGATCCGCGTCCCGCGCGCGGCGGAACGGCATCTGCCGGGAGATGCGCCGCCCGCCGTGAGGGCGCACTTTCCCACCCGCCTGGAGCGCACGATGAAGAAGATGATCCTGGACGCCGAGGAGCTGCGCGTCTCGTCGTTCCCGGTGGTGCTGGAGATCGACCGGGAGCGCGGGACGGTGGCGGCGCACGCGGCGACCACCACCTGCCCCACCTTCCCGCTGTTCGAGTGCCCCCGCTCCGCCTTCCCCACCTGCGGCATCCAGTGCTGAGCCGCCGCTGAGGCGGAGCGTCGCCGCGAAAGGGCGGGAGACGAAGATCCCCTCCCTCACCGCCGCCCGGGCACCTTCCGCACCCACCTCGTTCGACCGTACCTGCCGATCCGGATCCTCGCATGATCACCACGGGGGCGCCGCTCACTCGAGCGGCGCCCCCGTGGTCATTATCATCCCAAAATCCACAGGTGGTCGTGCATCCGAGCTGCAACTGGAAGTGTCATCCTGATGGAGCCTGAGCACCGATCATCCCCCGATCTCCATCATCCCCCGATCTCCGTCATCCCCCGATCTCGATCATCCCCCGTCCGCTCATCCCCCGTCCGATCATCCGCCGATCCCGATCGGCCGTCGTCCCGCGCCTACGCCGACGCAGCCATCGCGTTTGGCACGATGGCGGATGCTTCCAGGCTCGCCATCAGGCGCTTGCGGCGGCGGCCGGACCAGACGCCGTGGCCCCACATCGCCGGCCCCACCAGCCAGTAGACCATCCCCGCCACCAGCCCGGGCATCCAGGAGACCGTGTACGCCGCGACCATCGACGCCAGGCCGATGGCGACGTTCAGCAGGCACTCGCGCACGTTGTCGAGCGTGTCGTGCTCCTCCAGCGGATTGAGCGCCAGCGCGGCGCGGCGGCGCCAGGCGTGCGCGTGCAGCAGCGCGAAGATCCCCCACACCGCCACGTATCCCAGCCCGAAGATCAGCATCATCATGGGCGTCTGCTCCCACTCCACCCGCCGGACCAGCGTGCCGTCCGGCCCCGCGAAGGTGAGCCCGTCGCCCATCATCAGCCCGATCACGAAGCCGAAGACGAACTTGAGCGGATAGACGAAGAAGACGATGACGAACAGCAGGCAGGCGTTGAGGGCGATGGTGGGCCCGTCCTCCAGCCCGTAGCGGCGGAAGAAGCGGTACTGGTTGAGCCAGACCAGGAAGAGGAGCGCGAAGCACGCCGCGAACGCCGGCATCCCGCGCATGGCCGCCAGCAGGTCGGTGAAGGTGCGCGGCACCTCCAGCGAGATCACCAGCAGCGTGATGGCGAACCCGAAGACCGCGTCGCTCAGCGCCTCCACGCGCGACACCTCCCTCCCCCGCCACCGCCACCCCGGCCGGTCCGCCGCCCCGCGCTCCATCATCTTCTCACGCAGCATCCACCCTCCGCAGGGCTCAAAGTGTTCGGGAGATCCACGTACGAGCAGAACCCTCCCCAGCATTCACCTCGTAATCGATCGAACAAGCGAAACCAATCGATATCGTTGTATTCCAGGTGATTGACGATACCGTCCGATCAACGGGGAAGCGGATCGGGAGGCGCAGACCGATTTCGTTGCACTATCTCCAAAACAGAATTATTGTTGGCTGGAAACGATCAAAATGGATTGACGCGCCTACCGCGCGCCGACGAACACATGCCACCGGAGGAATCCATGCGCAAGAAGCTTCGCCTGGACGTGGACGGGCTCGCGGTGGAGTCGTTCGACACGGAGCGGGAAGCGCGGGAGGAGTGGGAGGGCACGGTGCGGGCGCACGGCCCGGCGTGCACCTGCGCGGCCAGCTGCGACTGCAAGACCGCCATCCTCCATTGCGCGGAGGTCGCCTGGACCGTGTACTCGTGCGACTACACCGCCAACGAGAGCTGCTACTACTCGCGCCTGCCCTGCACGTCGTAGGGAGTGGGGTGCCGTCCCGGCAATGTGCGGCACCCTTTTTCGTCTTCCGGAGCCACGGTGCGCCGGGGCTCCGTCCCATTCCTCACCCGGGAGCCCGACCATGCGAAAGAAGCTGAGCCTGGACGTCGAGAGACTGGCGGTGGACTCGTTCGAGACGGAACGGGCGGAGAAGGGGCGCGGAACGGTGGAGGCGCAGGGAGCGGGGCCGTGTACCTGCGCGCTCAGCTGCGCCTGCGCGACGGCGAAGTACAAGTGCGGGCAGTTCGCTTTCACCGCGTACTCGTGCGACTACACGGGCAACGACAGCTGCCTCACGGACTGACGGCGTGGAAGGGGTGCCGCCCGGATCACGGGCGGCACCCCTTCTCGCCTTCCGACCGATCGCCTGGACGCCGAAGGCCCGCCGCGGAAGCCGCGGCGGACCCGATCGACGGCGGAGGGGATCAGGCGCGCGGGCCGCCGCCGCCCACCAGGCGCTCCACGGCCTCGGGCTCCACGGGGACGTCGCGGGTGAGGATCTCGCGGCCGGAGACGGTCACCAGCACGTCGTCCTCGATGCGCACGCCGATCCCGCGCAGCTCGTCGGGGATCCCCTCCCCCTCCAGCGGCACGTAGATCCCCGGCTCCACCGTGAACACCATCCCCGGGCGCATGGGGAGCCAGTCGCCGCCGCGGGCGCGGTAGTCGCCGGCGTCGTGCACGTCCAGCCCCAGGTAGTGCGCCGTCTGGTGCATGAAGAAGCGCTTGTGCGCCTCCGCCTCGATCAGCGCGTCCACGTCGCCGTGGAGGAGGCCCAGCCCCACCATCCCCTCCACCAGCACGCGCAGCGCCGCGTCGTGCACGTCGGAGAAGGGCGCGCCGGGGCGCACGGCGGCGATCGCCGCCTCCTCCGCGGCCAGCACCACGTCGTAGACGGCGCGCTGGGCGGGGGTGAAGCGGCCGGAGACGGGGAAGGTGCGGGTGATGTCGCCGCAGTAGAAGCCCACGTGGGCGCCCGCGTCGATCATCATCAGCTCGCCGGGCTGGGCGCGGCGCTCGTTGGTGACGTAGTGCAGGATGGTGCCGTTGACGCCCGAGCCCACGATGGTGTCGTACGCCGTCCCGCACTCCGGCCCGGCCGCGCGGAATACGGAGTCGATGATGGACTCCAGCTCCCACTCGCCCACGCCGGGGCGCGCCGCGGCCATGGCGGCCGTGTGCCCCTCGGCCGAGAGGCGGCAGGCGCGGCGGATCAGCTCCACCTCGCCCGGCTCCTTGACGACGCGCATGGCGTCCAGCACCCCGCCGGGGTCGCGCACGTCCGCCGGCCCCTTCCCGGAGCGGGCCCGGCGCAGGCGCCACTCCCGGAGGAGCGCGACCAGGCGGCGGTCCATGGCCGCGTCGCTCCCCAGCGCGTACCAGAGCGCGTCGGCCGGCTCCACCAGCTCCTTGAGGCGCGTGTCCAGCTCGGAGAGGGGATACGCGGCGTCCGCCCCGAAGTGCTCGCGGGCGCCGTCCACGCCGGCGCGGGGGCCGTCCCACACCTCGCGCTCGGGATCGCGCGGGCGGACGAAGAGGGTGAAGCGGTGCCCCTCGTCGTGCGGGGTGAGCACGGCCACGGCGGGCTCGCGGAAGCCGGTGAGGTAGAAGAGGTTGCTGTCCTGCCGGTAGCGGATCTCGGTGTCGCGCGACTTGATCAGCTCCGGCGCGGAGCAGAGCACGGCCACGCCGTCGCCGATCCCCTCCAGGAATCGCTCGCGGCGGGCGCGGTACACGTCGTCGGGCGCGGGGGCCGGCGGGTCGTCGGGAAAGATCTCGGCGAGGGCGGTGGCCATGGCTTGCTCGGTCCTGGGTGCCTGGGCGGTTTCGGGGAGATCCGGACGGTCGATCGGATGAAGACGCAGCCGGCAAGGTACGTCGGAAATCGGTCGCGGACCAACGAAAAGGGGCTGGTACCGGAGCGGCGTGGGGCGAACGGCGCGCGCGGCGGGGCGATCAGAGCACGTCGCGGAGCGCGGCCTGCACGCGGGGCGCCAGCTCGGCCCAGTCGGCGGCGGGGTCCTTGGTGACGGTGACGAAGTCGGCCACCATGAAGACGGAGGCCACGCCGGGCTCGGCCAGGAGCCGCTCCGCCATGGCGTTCCCCTTCGCCTCCTTCGCGGAGTCGAAGGTGACGCCGCGCCCCTCGATCAGCGTGCGCCCCACGGTGAACTTCCCCGCCTGGGGATTGGGCGTCTCCTGGAACTTCACCTTCGCCCGCGCCTTCGCCACCGGTCCTCCCGCTGCTGGTCGCTCGCCGCGGCCACGCTCGGCCGGCGAAGGGCGTAGGATAGGCCCGGCCGGCCGGGCGGCGCAACGTCCATCCGCTTCAGCGTGACCGTGGGGCCGCAACGTTTTCGAAGCGCCGCCGGGCTTTTCGGAACGGATGCCGCCAGCCGGGCTGGCGAGAACAGCTCCAGACAGATAGAATACATGCGTTTGCAAACGATGCAAGCAACCGGTAAACTGGCACTTGCATCGTTTACAGCGTTTCGGTGGCGCGATACGAGCCTCCAGAATAAGTTACCTGGCGAGGCCGCACCGCACCATGCGCAGCCGATCTTCTCCCGCTACGAAGTCACGCGGCCAGTCGGCCGCGTGGCGGTCCCACTCCCTTGCCTGGAGGAGGCAGCCGTGGAAAAGCCGACGCTGCGCATCGACGATCTGCGGGTGGAGTCGTTCGCGACGGGAGCCGGAGGGGCGGAGCCGGGGACGGTGCGCGCGCACCATCACACGGGCAACCACGACACCTGCGCGGCCACCTGTCCGCAGACGTGCCGCCTCACCTGCGCGGAAACCTGCTTCCTCAGCTGCAACGGCGCGGCGACGTGCGTTGAAGCCACCTGCGGCTACGCGACCTGCGGCTGCACGGAGACGGAGCCGTACGTGAGCTGCGTACAGCCCTGCTGACCACCCGTCGGCGGGGCACCGGGCGAAGAGCAGACCGGCTCTCCGCCCGTATCCACACCGCGCCGTGCGGGATGCGGCGCGTACACGAAGGAGTGTCGACGTGAAGAAGCTTTCGCTCAACGTGGAGACGCTGGAGGTCTCGTCGTTCGCCACCGGCACCGAGAACGCCGCCGAGGCGGGGACGGTGCACGGGCACGCGGCGACGCAGATCACGGGGCCGTGCAAGCCCTCGTATCCGTACGTCACCTGCGTGGTGCCCTGCATCCCGCCCCCTCCCTGACCGGCGAGGCGGCACCAGCATCTCCCCGCGCGCCGGGCTCGTCCCGGCGCGCGGTTTCGTTGTCCCACCGAGATCATCCACGCGGCGGAGCGCATCCGCCCGATGAAAGGACCGTCCCGATGAACAAGCTGAAGCTGTCGCTGGAGGAGCTGCGCGTGGACTCGTTCGCCACGGGCGCGGCGTCGCGGGCCGAGGGCACGGTGCACGGCCACGCGCCGCAGACGCGCAACCAGAACACCTGCCAGTACACCTGCGCGGCCACCTGTCTCTTCTCGTGCGACTACACCTGCCAGTTCACCTGCGGGTGCCAGGTGACCGAGCCCAGGCAGACCTGCCTGGAGCCCTGCATCCCGCCCCCGATCGACTGAGCGACGGATCGCGCGATCAACGGATCGACGGATCGACGGATCGACGGATCGACGGATCGACGGATCGACGGATCGACGGATCGACGGATCGACGGCGAATCTCGGCTCTTTCGGCCCGGTGGATACCTTCCGCCGGGCTGTGTCGCATGCCGCGGCGGCCCCCTCCTGACCGCTTCGGGCGGTCTGTCCTCCCCCGTTCCGGGAGAGGGTGGAGGGGGGCCAGCCGGTTTCGGGTCGAGCGAGAAGCGCGGCGTGGCAGGCGCCGGTGCTCCCAATCCCCCTCTAGCGAAATCGTCATTCCGAGCGGGGCCCGATGCGCAATCGCCGCGGTGACGACAATGTCCGCCGGGCCCCCGAGGAATCTAGCCGCGGCCACGGCCAGTCCCTTCGAGAGCCACAACAGCCGAGGCCCACGCGGACCCGTGCCGCGCAGCGTGCGCCCACCGCTGTTCCGCGCGAAAGCCGGCACCATCGCGCGACGACGGGCCATACCGATGGACCGGCTTCTACAGCGGAAGCGCACGCTGCGCGGCGCGGGCTCGCGGCAGGCGGGCTCGGAAGCGTGGTGCGGGCCTGTCGGCGGGGCGGAGCAGATTCCTCGGGAGCCCGCCGGGCGATTGCGTGGACGAAGATTCGGCGCGGCGGGCTCCGCTCGGAATGACATCCGTGCGGATCCGGACCGATGGCTTCCCCTGTCCCCTGTCCCCTGTCCCCTGTAACCTGCAACCTGTCCCCTGTCCCCTCTCTCCACGCCGTTTCGCTTCGCGCTCCGAAAGCGTAAGTTGATGCTCGAAAGTCGGCCAGGCGCATCCACGAAACTGCACGGACGGACGGTATGGAGCTGGGAATCAAGGACCGCGTGGCGATCGTGACGGGCGGGAGCATGGGGCTGGGGAAGGCGATCGCGCGGGAGCTGTCCCGCGAGCGCGCGCGGGTGGTGATCGCGGCGCGCAACGAGGCGCGGGTGCGCGCGGTGGCCGAGGAGATCCGCCGCGAGACGGGCGGCCAGGTGCACGCCGTCCGCGCCGACATGACGCAGCCCGCCGACATCGCCCGGCTGGTGCAGGAGACGGTGGACCGCTGGGGGACGGTGGAGATCGCCATCGCCAACGCCGGCGGTCCTCCGGGGACGCGCTTCGAGACGACGGGCGCCGAGGAGTTCGAGGAGGCGCTGCAGCTCAACCTGATGAGCACCGTCCGCCTGGCCCAGGAGGTGGCGCCGCACATGAAGTCGCGCCGCTGGGGGCGCTTCATCGCCCTCACCTCCATCTCCGTCAAGCAGCCGCTCCCGGGGCTCATCCTCTCCAACACGGCGCGCGCCGGCGTGGTGGGCTTCGTGAAGACGATGGCGAGCGAGATGGCGCCGCACGGCGTCCTCTGCAACGCCGTCTGCCCCGGCTACATGCGCACCGGCCGCGTGGAGGACCTGGCCGAGGAGCGCGCCGCCCACGAGGACCGCCCCGCCGAGGAGATCCTGGACGAGATGGCCTCGCGCATCCCCATGAAGCGCATGGGCGAGCCCGAGGAGCTGGCGGCGCTGGTGGCGTTCCTGGCCTCGGAGCGCGCCAGCTACATGACCGGCACCACCATCCAGGTGGACGGCGGGTTCGTGCAGGGGCTGATGTAGGGAACGGAAGCCCGGGCCCGCTCCGCGGCGAAGGCGCACCCGCCTCCGCCGCGCGGCTCCCCGCGTCCGGAACCCTTCCGGCACGCACCCTGCCGCTGCGCCCGCGAGGAAACTCGCGCGGGACGGGGGCGACGGACGAGCACGAGGGAGGTGGAGCCTGGAGCGAGGCGCGGAGATCCACGCGGGGATCCTGATCAGCCGCACGGCGACGGCGGAGGTGGAGGAGATGCGCGCCTTCGCGGGCCGGCTCGCGGAGGACGCGGCGGAGGCGCTGGAGAAGGCGACGGGCGTGCGCTGGACCTTTCACCCCGTGGCGCCCGACCAGCTGGCGAACGACGCCCCGCGGCGCCCCTCCGAGTTCCTGGAGGACGCCAGCCTCCGGATGATCGAGGGCCCGTTCGACCTGGTGGTGGTGGTGACCGACGCCGCCGTGTCCACGCGCTCCAACCACGTGGTGCCGGGGGTGGCGTCGCGGCTGGCGCGCATCGTCATCGTCTCCACGCGCAAGCTGCGCGCGGCCCCGCGCGGCAGCGCGCCGCGCGGCCTGGGCGACGACGCGGTGCGCTGGAACGCCGCCGCGCTCCTGGCGCACCTCGTGGGCCACCTGCTGGGCCTGCGCCACCGCCCCGGCGGCGAAGACGCCATGCGGCCCTTCAGCTTCCGCGAAGAGCTCCGCGAGGTGCCGCCCTTCGCCCTCCCGCCCGGGCGGATGCAGCCCCGCGCCCTGGCCCTGCGCGAGCGCGAGCACCGGGGGAGGAGCCTCCTCTCGCACGCCGGCTTCCACCTGGAGAGCGCGCTCCGCCACCCGGAGCTGATCGGGGCAACGCTGCTGCGCAACCGCGCGCCGCTCCTCCCGCTGCGCCTGCCGACGCTGGCGACGGCGGCGGTGGCGCCGTGCCTGATCCTGGTTTTCACGGCCGAGATCTGGGACGTGGGGCTGAACGTGCCGGGCCGGGCCGCGGCCGGCTTCGCGGCCGTCTCCGCGCTGGCCGCCACGTGGTACCTGGTGCTCTTCGGGAACCTCTTCCTCCCGCACCGCGAGCGGCGGTTGATCACCGAGCACCTGGCGCTGGTCAACGTGACGGTGTTCCTGACCGTGCTGCTGGCGGTGCTGGGGCTCTTCGCCATGCTGGCCCTGCTGATCCTGGCCATCTCCACGCTGATCTTCCCCGCCGGCCTCCTCTCCACCTGGCCCAGCATCCGGCAGCCCGAGGTCGCGCTGGGCGACATGGCGCGCGTGGCCGTGTTCATCGCCTCCATCGGCGTGCTCACCGGCGCGCTGGGCGGCGGCCTGGACGGCCGCGCCCTCATCGGCCACCTCGCCCTCTTTCCCGAGGACGCGTAGGCCGCTCCTGCGCGGGCTGCCCGGGGAACGCGGCCATCTTCCTCGACGGGGAAGGATTTTGTAGCTTTCCGGGGTGAGATCCATCGCCATCCTCCTCCCGGGCATCCTCCTCTGCGCGCCGTCCATCGGCGCGCAGGCGGGGCGGCCCGCGCCCGTGCCGGCTCCCGCGCCCGCGCGGCCGCCGTCGCCCGCCCCCGCTCCTCGCGCGCCGGCGCCGGATGCGGGGGCGAGCGCGTGCTCGGTGCGCGAGATCACGCGACTGGGGCGCAATCCGACGCCGGCGGAGCTCCGCTGCCGCTACGGGGTGCGGGGGCCGGGGAAGTTCGGGCTGCTGTCGTACCTGGACGTGCCGGTCTACCAGCCGCGGACGCCGCAGCCGGGGACGCACGTCGTCGGCGTGCCGGGGATGCCGAGGCCTCGACCGGGGGAGTCGTTCGAGGAGTGGGAGTGGCGCGTGCTGCGGACCCGCTTCGGCTCCGGCGTGCAGAGCGTCTACCGCGGGCTGGAGCAGGCCGACCCCATCTTCGCGTCGCGGCTGATGCGGCTGGAGCGGATGCTGCGCGAGCGGGGGATCGCGGCGTCGCGGCGCGAGACGTACCGCCCGGCGGAGCGGCAGGCGTACGTCTTCCAGCAGGGCCGCTCGCGCCCGGGGCCCATCGCCACCTCCACGCTGACGTCGTGGCACAGCCGCGTGGACCGGCTGGGGCGCCCGGCGGCGCGCGCGGCGGACTACGACGTGTCGCCGCGCAACCTCCCCCGCTTCCACGCCCTCGCCGACTCGCTGGGGCTGATGTCGTACGGCGCGGACTCCAACGACCCCGGCCACGTCTACCTCCCGGACACCGACGCGGCCACCGGGATGGAGCTGGCGGTGCTGCGCCTGGTCCCCCGCGTCCCGCACGTCACGCTGGAGACGGGCCGCCCCTTCGGCGAGCCGGGGATCCCCGGGATGCCCCACTACTGGCGCGAGCTCACCGCCGAGTTCATCACCCGCCCCCGCCCCTTCCCCCGCGAGGAGCTGGCCGCCGCCGGCCCGTCCGCGATGCGCATCCGCGTCCCCCCGCCGCCTCCCGCCGCCCCCGCCCCGCCGGTGGATGCACGGCGGAGAGGCCGCGGCCGCCGGGGGTGAAGCTGGCGGACGATTCGGGAGATCGGGATCGATCGACGATACGATGACACGACGAATTCGCCCGCTCGAGCCTCGGCTCGCGCGGGCGAATGAATTCGCGGCAACGACGGCGCAACGTCCGCCTTCGCGGACTTCCTGCCGCGGTTTCGGTGCGGCGGGGCGGGCGGGATGGAGGTCCTCGGATCCCGGTCCCCACGTTCCTCGCAACCCGTTCCCCCGGTTGAAACCGGGGGCTACAAAAGCACAAAGTCCGCCTTCGCGGACTGCGGCGACCGGCATCCGCGAGCGATCGCCTGCGTTCGCGCGATGGCCGACGAACCTGGCCTCCGCGCGCGCACCTCTCCCCCGCACCGAACCAGACCGGAGGGCTTCCGTGGTTCTAGCGGGTGTGTTCACGCACCCGCACGGGGCTCGCGGCCGGCGCCAAATCCATCCCGATCACCATCCGCGCGGGTCCTGCGGGCCGCGCGGAATCCACCCCGCCACATCCACCCGTGCGAGGCTCTCGATCGGCGCGGATTCTTCGCCCTCACGGCCGCACCTCGCGCGAACTGATCCCGCGCGCGGAATCTGCTGATCCGCGGATTATCTCCCGCACCCCCGCACCCCCGCACCTCCGCACCCGCGCACCCTCGCGCGGCTAGCGGCTCCATCCATTGCCCACCCGCGCACCCATCCCGACTCGACGTTATCCGGCGCGCGCGATCTGGCGGCGGTGGTGCTCCAGGTGGACGCCGAGGAAGCGGACGGCCTTGAGCGGGGGGACGCGGCCGAAGAACGGGTGCGTCACCCAGCCGCCGCCGGCCTGCGCGGCGCGCTCCATCGTCTCCTCGAAGCGGCCTCCCAGCTCGCGCAGCTGCCGCAGCGCCTCGGCGCGGGGGGCGCGCGGGTCGCGGGGGCGGATCTCGCGGGGCGAGGGGGCGCGGATGGGGAACGAGCGGTGGAAGAGGATGTGCGGCAGGAGGATCCACCGCGTCACGTTGCGGCGCCACGGGGTGAGCTTGAGCGCCATCCCCTCCCCCGTCTCCAGCTCGCGGATCACCGCCTCGTATGCCAGCGACAGGTGCTCGGCCACCTGCGCCCGCGTCCACTTCCCCGCCCCCCACGGCTGCTCCCACGCCTCCGCGGAAAGCGCCGACGCGGTCTCCAGGAAGGCGGCGAGCGCCTCGCGGTGCTCGGCCATGGCCTCTTCCCAGCGGCGGGAGGACGTCGGCGTGCGGACGGGTGCGACGGTCACGGGCGGACCTCCGGGGAGCGGCGGATGCGGAGCGGAGCCGGCGGGGAGGGATGCCGGCGGACGGGAGGCGCGGGGTCAGTCCGCGCGGAGCCAGGCGGAGATGCGCTCGGGGCTCTCGGTCAGCTTCCACCCCTGGCGCGCCCAGCCGCGGACGCGCTCCATCAGCTCGTCCACCGACGCCGAGCCCTCGCGGCCCGGCGCCGTGTAGTCGGTGCTGGACCACTCGCGGTAGCCCACGCGGCCCGCCGTGGCGCGGAAGAGGAGGAAGACGTACCCCTCGCCGCCCGACGGATGCTGGGCGTGGAAGGCGAAGTTGTCGGGCGGCGTCACCGCGGCGCGGCCTCGGCGGCGGCGACGATGTCGGGGTTGCGCAGGATGATGGGCTGCTCGCCCAGGCGCCCCGTGGGCACCACGCCGTCCACCACCATCGCCCCGAAGAGGAGCGCCAGGTACAACAGCGAGCTCTTGTACAGCGCCCACGCCGGCTGCGTGAAGTTGGCCGCGCGCATCACCCGCACCACCCCGAAGAGGAACCACCCGCCCAGGAGCACCGCGGCGGCCGCGTACAGGAAGCCCAGCCCGCCGTACGCCACCGGCGCCAGGGTGATGGGGATCAGCAGCGCCGTGTAGAAGAGCATCTGCCGCATCGTCTCGCGCTCGCCCCAGACGTTGGGGGCCATGGGGACGCCCACGCGGCCGTAGTCCTTCTGCTTGACCAGCGCCAGCGCCCAGAAGTGCGGCGGCGTCCAGAAGAAGACGATGAGGAAAAGGTAGACGGCCGTCAGCGACACCTCGCCCGTGGCCGCGGCCCACCCCACCAGCGGCGGAAACGCCCCCGCCGCGCCGCCGATGACGATGTTCTGCGGCGAGGTGCGCTTGAGCCAGCGGGTGTAGACGAAGACGTAGTAGAGGAGCCCCGCCATGGCCAGCACGGCCGAGAGCGGGTTGACCAGGAGCCAGAAGAGGGCGAACGACGCCGCGCCGAGGGTCAGCCCGAAGCCCAGCACGTGCGCCGCCGACATCCGCCCGCTGGGGATGGGCCGCAGCGCCGTGCGCGGCATCCGCGCGTCGATGTCGCGATCGATGTACATGTTGATCGCGTTGGCCCCGCCGGCCATCAGGTAGCCGCCCAGCATGGTCCAGAGGAGCGTCCACCCGCTGGGCCAGTCGCGCAGGGCGATGACCATGGGCGCCCAGGTGGTCACCAGGAGGAGCGAGATGATGCGCGGCTTGGTGAGCGTCACGTAGTCGCGCAGCCGCTGGCGGACGCCGCCGGCGCCGCCGCGCGCGGCGATCCCCGCGCGGTGGGTGGCCGTGGTGTGCGGCGTCTGGAGCGCCTCGCTGACCGCCGTGGGGTCGGCGGGGAAGGTGACGATCGTTTCGGGCATTCTGCTCAGGTCCGGCTCGGGCGGGTCCGCGCGCGCAGGTGGGCACGGGACGAAACGGGCGAAAATATAACCCCGCGCCGGCTCCGCGCCACCCCGCCGGGGCGCGAATCCGCAGGTTGCCCCACCGCCCGGTGGGGAATCTCCCGACGCGCCCCGCGCCCGCGGCGAAGAGCTTTCTCCGCAGGCACTTGGGCGCCCCGCCGGGGCTTGCGCGCCCCGGACGCGCGCGTGTATCGTCCCCGCTTCCGCGCCCCGCAATCGCAACCCCCGGTCCCCCATCGTGACAGCTCCGAGCGTCTGGCAGCGCCGCTTCGCCCGCTTTTCCGCGGGGGTGCTGGCGTGGAACGTGGTGGTGATCCTGTGGGGCGCCTTCGTGCGCGCCACCGGCTCCGGCGCGGGGTGCGGCGACCACTGGCCCCGCTGCGACGGCGAGGTGATCCCCCGCCTGGCCTCCACCGAGCAGGTCATCGAGTTCACCCACCGGATGACCAGCGGCCTGGCCCTGATCGCCGTCGTGGCGATGCTCGCCTGGGCCTTCCGCGCCTTCCCGAAGCGCCACCCGGTGCGCCTGGGCGCGGTCCTCTCCACGCTCCTGATCCTTAGCGAGGCGCTGATCGGGGCGGGGCTGGTGCTGCTCCGGTACGTGGCGCTGGACCAGCGGGTGGGGCGCGTCTACTGGATGGCCGCGCACCTGGTCAACACCTTTCTCCTCCTGGGCGCGCTCACGCTGACGGTGTGGTGGGCCTTCGGCGGGCGGCGGATCCGCGTGCGCGGGCAGGGGGCGGCGGCCGTCGTCCTCGGGGTCGCCGTCCTCGCCACGATTCTCGTCGGGATCACGGGCGCGGTGACGGCGCTGGGCGACACGCTCTTCCCCAAGACGGAGGTGAGCCTGGCCGTCGCCTCCACCGCGCACTTCCTGGAGAGGCTGCGCGTCGTCCATCCCCTGCTGGCCATCGTGACGGGGATCTACATCACCCTGGCCGGCGTCCTGGTCCGCAAGCTGAGGCCCGGCGCGGCCACGGAGCGGCTGTCGCGGGTGCTGGTGGCGCTCTTCTTCGCGCAGCTGGCGGGGGGCGCGGTCAACGTCGTCCTGCTGGCGCCGGTGTGGATGCAGCTGGTCCACCTGCTCCTGGCCGACGCCGTGTGGATGGCCCTGATCCTCACCGCCGCCGCCGCGCTCGCGGACGAATCCTCGATCGAAGCCGTTCCCCCGAGGGCGGGATCCTCCGAGCCCCGCGCGGTGCCGAGAGCCGCGCCGGCCGCGCATCCCGCGTCGTAGCTCACGAAGCACCCTCTCCTCCAAACGGAGGGAGAACGGATCGGGGCGGTTCGATGGGCCGTGTCGCGTCCGCGGTGGCCCCCTCTCCCCGGCCCTCTCCCCCAGAAAACCCCGGGGGAGAGGGAGAACGGCAACCGATTCTCCGCACGAAGCCTCGCCGCTCGATCTCCGGCGTCACGGAGATCGATGGCGAGGCTTCCCGTGGGTTTAGCGGGTGTGTTCACGCACCCGCGCGGGGCCGGCGCCCGCCGCACGACGGCTCGTGGCGGCTCGACGGGCCTTGTCGCATGCCTACGCGGCCCCCCTCCCCCCGCCCTCCCCCCGCTGCGCGGTGGGAGGGAGCCTTTTCTACCGTCTGGCGAGCTTCGGCGCGCACGAGACCCTTCGGCACGCCGACCTCTCCCGGAACGGGGGAGGACAGACCGCCCCAGCGGTCAGGAGGGGGCGCCGCGGCCGCCGGAGCGCACCGCAGCCCGCCCCCACGCTGCCCCCTTTCCCCACATCGCCCCAACCTCGCGCGCCTCTGGAGCCGCGCGGGGCTCGCCTCGCTCCCTATCGGCCCCAGCGCGCCAGGATGCGGACGACGCGTCCACTTGCTGCGCAACGGGAGCGCAACAAATCCGCCTCATGGGTTGCCCATGTGCGCTATCTTGTTGTATAATGGTGGCTTCCGCCTCCTCCGCGAACCGGTATCGTCCCCTTTCGCGGTGCGCAGACGTGATCTCCATCCCCTGAAAAGGTTTCCCCGTGACATTGCTGCCATCGATCCGCGCGCGGCGGAAGTTCGCCGTGCTCTCGGGTGTGTTCGCCCTGCTCGCGGCCTGTACCGACGGCAACCCCGTCACGAGCACCGGGCCCGCGCCTCTCCTTCCGGCTGACGGCGCGGTCCAGACGCTCCTCTGCACGGCCTCCCGCACCGGCACGGTCTCGTGCGGCACGGAAGACCCCGCCACCTCCGGGGGGATCTCCGCCACCGTCGTCGCCGGGCAGAACATCAACGTCAAGCTCACCTCCAGCAACGTCGCGTACACGGAGGAAGACTCCATCTTCCGCTTCGACGTGACCGTGCAGAACCTGCTGGACGAGGACATGGGCACGCTGGACGGGGTCAACCCGCACGCCGAGGGGATCCGCGTGGTCTTCGCCGCGGAGCCCGCCGTGACGACGGGCTCGGGGAGCGCGACGGTCTTCGGCGCCGACGGCACGGGGACCTTCACCGAGGGGAACCAGCACTACATCCAGTACAACACGATGCTCGCCAAGGGCGAGGTGTCGGCGCCGCGCACCTGGCGGCTCAAGGTGGATCCCACCGTGGGCACCTTCACCTTCCGGGTGTTCGTCGCCACGCGGCTGCAGCCGCTGCTGGTGATCACCGAGATGATGGCCAACCCGGGCGGCAGCGTGCAGGACAGCCTGGGCGAGTACGTCGAGCTCTACAACGCCGGGCACTTTCCGGTGAACCTCAAGGGGATGACGGTCGCGGACAACGGCGGCAGCCACACCATCGGCTCCGACGTCATGGTTGACGCCGGCCACTACGCGCTCCTCGGCCGCACGGCCGACGCGTCGAAGAACGGCGGGATCGCGGTGGACTACGCGTACGCCCCGGTCACCACCGTCACCACGCTGACCTTCTCCAACAGCGGCTCCGACCGCTTCACGGTCCGGCTGGGGAGCGTCACGCTGGACTCCATCGCCTACACCAGCTCCGGCACGGTCGCGGCGAACGGCGTGTCCCGCGAGCTCAAGAATCCCTCGCTGGACAACACGCTGGTCGACGGGAGCAACTGGGCTTCGGCCACGACGAACTACGAGGCGTCGAACAAGGGGACGCCGGGGCAGTCCAACGGCTCCGGAACCCCGCTGCCGACCGCGGGCCCGCCGGCGACCGTCACGGTCAACCCGGGGAGCTTCGTCCTGGCGCCGGGCGGCACGCGCCAGCTCTCGGCCACGGCGCGCGACAGCATCAACCAGGTCACCACGACCACCTTCACCTGGACCAGCCTTGCCCCGAGCATCGCTTCCGTCAACACGACGGGCTTGGTGACGGCGGTGGCGAACGGCACGGCGTCCATCGTGGTGGTGGCCGCCAACGGCAAGGCGGACACGGCGATCGTGACGGTGGAGGCCCCGGCCGGGCTCTCGTACCTGAACCACCTGGAGTTCGGCACGCCGACGGACGGCACCCCGAACAACGAGCTGATCCTGGTGAAGCCGCAGTTCGCGCTGTCGTACAGCGAGACGCGCGGCGGGCCCAACTGGGTGAGCTGGAACCTGAACGCCACGCAGTTCGGCGGCGCGGACCGCTGCGACTGCTTCCTGGCCGACCCGCAGCTCCCGGACAGCATCTACCACGTGGTGACCTCGGACTACACGGGGAGCGGGTACAGCCGCGGGCACATGGTGATGAGCGAGCAGCGCACCGCCTCGGACGCCGAGAACGCGGTCACCTTCCTGCTCACCAACATCCTGCCGCAGATCCAGGACATGAACGGCGGGCCGTGGCTGAAGTTCGAGATCCACAACAACGACCAGGCGCGGATCAGCAACAAGGAAGTCTACGTCATCGCCGGCGGCATCTACTCCGCCAACCCCGCCACGCTGAACGGCGCGGGGAAGGTGCAGATCCCCACGAGCACCTGGAAGATCGTGGTGATCATGGACCGCGGCGAAGGGCTGGACGACATCTTCACCACCGCCGACGTGCAGGTGATCGCGGTGAACATGCCCAACCAGGCCGGCATCCAGAGCCAGCCGTGGGAGGCGTACCGCACCACCGTCGACGCCATCGAGGCGGCCACCGGCTACGACTTCCTGTCGTCGCTCCCGGACGCCATCGAGAACGCGGTCGAGGCGGCCCAGTAAGCTCCCGACACGCGAGGCCCCGCGCGGGCCTCGCGAGCCGGATCCGCTCCACACGAGGGGCGCTCTCCAGCGAGAGCGCCCCTCGTGGCGTCGGGGGATTCGGGGGATTCGATGGGCCGTGTCGCGTCCGCGGCGGGCCCCCTCTCCCCGGCCCTCCCCCCCCAAAAACCCCTGGGGGAGAGGGAGAAAACGGCAACGGATGTCCGCGCGAAGCCTCGCCGCTCGATCCCTGACGCCACGGAGATCACCGGCGAGGCTTCCCGTGGTTTTGGCGGGTGTGCTCACGCACCCGCGCGGGGGCGGCGCCCGCGCGAGCTGGCGCACGCCGCACGGCAGATCGTGGCGGTTCGACGGATCGTCTACAATGCCGCGGCGCCCCCCTCCCCCCGCTGCGCGGTGCCACCGCAAGCGGCGGGAGGGAGCCTTTTCTACCGCGTCGCGAACCTCGACGCGAGAGAAAGACTTGGACCCGCCAACCTCTCCCGGAACGGGGGAGGACAGATCGCCCCGGCGATCAGGAGGGGGCGCCGCCGCCGCCGGAGCGCGCGATGACCCTCCCCTCCCCGGCCCACCTCTTGCGCACCCGCCGCACCGTCCGGTTCGCGTCGATTCGGCGCGCGGGAAGGGGCTTCGCAGGGGGAGGGTGACGTGGCGGAGATGGAGATCGCGGAACGGCTCCGGCTGGGCGGCAAGGTGAACGTCGGGCGGACGGAGCGGATCGCCTCGGCGGTGGGGGGCGCGGCGCTGGCGGCGCTGGGCGCGCGCGAGCGCGGGGTGCCCGGGACGGTGCTGGGCCTGCTGGGGCTGGCGCTGGTGCACCGGGGCGTCAGCGGCCACTGCGCCGTCTACGGGACCATGGGCGTGGACACGGCCGGCCCGGGCGGCGGCGGGCATCGGCGGCTGGCGGACGACGCGGCCGAGGAGGCCGCCGTCAGCGTCTCCGCCTCGGCCACGGTGAAGCGGCCGGCGGAGGAGCTGTACGCCTTCTGGCGCGACTTCCGGAACGCGCCGCGCTACATGGACCGCATCGTCCGCGTGGAGGTGCTGGACGAGCTGCGCTCGCGCTGGACGGCGGCGGGGCCCACCGGGCAGTCGTGGGAGTGGGAGAGCGAGGTCACCGAGGACGTCCCGGGCGAGCTGATCGCCTGGGAGTCGCTCCCGGGCTCCGAGCTCCCCAACCGCGGCTGGGTGCAGTTCGTCCCCGGGCGCGAGGGGCAGGCGGAGGTGCGCTACTTCGTGGAGTTCGATCCGCCGGCCGGGATCGTGGGGCAGGCCATCGCCCGCGTCTTCCACGAGGCGCCGAAGGAGATGGCCCGCGCCGACCTCCGCCGCTTCCGCGCGCTGATGGAGTCCGGCGAGACCGCCGTCACCGCTGGCGCCGGCGAAGATCGGGGGTCCGATGCCGGCGGCTGAGCCCCGCCTGCACCTGGTCACCGACGAGGAGGCCGCGGCGGCGGCGGCCACTCCCCCGCTCTCCCGCGCGGAGACGATCGCCGTCGCGCAGGGCGGCTTCTACGCCGCCACGGGCGCGTGGCCGTTCGTCTCCATGCGCTCGTTCGAGGCGGTGACGGGGCCCAAGATGGAGCGCTGGCTGGTCAAGACCGTCGGCGGGCTGATCGGGGTGATCGGGGGCGCGCTGGTCTCGGCGGGCGCGCGGCGGCGGGTGACGCCGGAGCTGGCGATGCTGGGCGCGGGGAGCGCGATGGTCCTGGCCGGCATCGACGTCTACTACGTGTCGAAGCGGCGCATCTCCCCCGTCTACCTGCTGGACGCCGCGGCGGAGCTGGGGATCGCCGCCGCCTGGGCCCTGGCCGCGCGCCAGGACGCCGACGACCCCGCCGACTGGGAGTACGCCGACGACGCCGGAGCCGACGCGGTGGTCGACGGAGAGATCGTCGAGGAGTAGAGCGGGACGTGTGCGGAGAGCGGGAGGCGCGGGACGAGCAAGGTGCTCGTCCCGCGCCTTCGTTCGTATCCCCGGCTCCAGCCGCGAGGCGGATCGCTCCGTCCTTCACCGCGTTTCGTGACAGATTGCACGCGATCCGTATCGGACCGATGCGGATCGATCAGCGCCGGCGGGGTGATTTCGGCGCCGGAGCTGGATTTCGTCGTGGGAACAGCCGTTGCCCATCCTGGCCGCCGCAACCCGGCCCCGATCGCGGCCATCCGGCCGCGGCGCGCCGGGTTGCGGTGCCCCTTCGATAGCGGAGCCTATCATGTCGATGCAAGCCAACCCGTTCTACCTCGTCTCCGTCTCCAACGACCAGATCGCGGTCCAGGCCGGGCATGGTCCCGGATATGGGGTCACCCTGCAGAGGCTGGACAGGAGGAACGCGCACCAGCTGTGGGTGTTCCAGCCGCAGGTCGGCGGCGGCCTCGGCGGCGTCGCGCTCGTAAACCCCGCGACGAGGTGCTCGGCCCAGGGCACCGCCGCGGGCAACGACGTCGTGATGCAGCTGTTTGCTCCCGGCTCGCAAGACTTCGACACGTGGGTCCCGGCCGCGGTGGACCCGAACGGAGGCATTCTCATCCCGTGGACGAACGACCGCAATCAATTGTGGAATGCCTGGGGCGGAGGCATCGTGCCCGGCACCCCGATCAAGCTGTGGCATGGGACCGCCAACAACTCGAGGTTCCGGATCATGTTCGCGCCAGTGTCCGCCGACCAGACGCCCGAGATCGCCGACGAGGTACCCGCCCTCGCCGGCGAGCCCGCGGCGGTCTGACGCGCGGCCGATCGCATCGAACGCACGGGCCGCCGCGGAGAAAGCTCCCCGGCGGGCCGTTCGCGTTTCCGTGGCGGCGCGGGAGCCGTCGAATCCTCCCGAGCCCGCGCCTCGATCCATCCCCCTCGAGCACCGCGCACCAAGGACTAAGGACTAAGCACTAAGCACTAAGCACTAAGCACTTCAGTTATCCTCGGACGGCGGATCGACACATGCCAGGGCAGTGGGTGGACGCGCGCCGCTGCATCCGCACCGACGATTCCATCTCCCTCGATCCATCTCCCTCGACCGGTCCTCCTACCGCGTCGTCCCCTCGTCCGGGAGCGCGAACGCCACCAGCGCGTCGGCGGTGCCGAAGGGGCCGCCTCCGCCCGCGGCGACGACGACGAACTGGCGGCCGCCGCTCGTCATCACGTACGTCATCGGCGTGGCGCGGCCGCTGGCGGGAAGGTCGCCGCGCCACAGCTCGCGGCCGGTCTCGATGTCGAAGGCGCGCAGCGAGCGGTCGAGCGTGGCGGCGATGAACACCACGCCGGACGCGGTCGTGATCGGCCCGCCCAGGTTGATGGATCCCCACTCCGGCGGCGCGGCCTCGCTCAGCGCCTTGAGCGATCCCAGCGGCACCTCCCACATCTTCTCCCCCGTCCGCAGGCTCACCGCGACGAGGGAGCCGAAGGGCGGCGGCGTGCAGGGGAGGCCGCTGGGGCCGCGCAGCAGGCGGCGCCGCATCACGTAGGGGGTGCCGCGCATCCGCGTGTACTCGTAGTCCAGCCGCTCCCCGGCGGATCGCTCCCGCTCGGCGGCCACGGAGTCGGCGGGGATCAGCTGCACCATGGCGGCGATGCGGTTGACGGGGACGACGGCGATCCGCCGCTCCGGATCGACCGCCACGCCGCCCCAGTGCGATCCGCCGATGTTGGACGGCGCCTGGAGCGTCCCCCGCAGGCTGGGCGGGGTGAAGACGCCGTCGTTGCGCAGCCTGGCCATCTCCGCGCGGCACCACTCGCGGTCGGCCGGCGTGGGCCCCCACGCGTCGGCCGCGGTGAAGCCGTGGGGGCTGAGCGGCGGCGTGCGGACGGGGAACGGCTGCGTGGGCGACGCCTCCTCGCCGGGGACGTCGCTCCGCGGCACCGGGCGCTCCTCCACGGGAAAGATCGGCCGCCCCGTCTCGCGGTGCAGCACGAAGAGCATCCCCGACTTGGTGGCCTGGATCACGGCGGGGACCTCGCGCCCCTCCACGCGCACCGTGGCCAGCGCGGGCGGGGCGGCGTTGTCGTAGTCCCACAGGTCGTGGTGCACCGTCTGGAAGTGCCAGACCACGCGGCCGGTGGAGGCGCGGAGCGCCACGACGGAGTTGGCGTAGCGGTTGTCGCCCAGCCGCTCGCCGCCGAAGTAGTCCGGGCTGGGGGAGGAGGTGGGGACGAAGACCAGGTCGCGCTCCGGATCGGCCACGATCACCGACCAGACGTTGGAGGCGCCCGTGCGGTGCCCGTTCGTCCCCCGCCACGTCGCGTGGCCGGGATCGGCCGGGTCCTGCGGGACGGGGTCCCACGTCCAGCGCAGCGCCCCGGTGCGCGCGTCGAAGGCCCGCACCTCGCCGCTCGCCGCCTCCGTCCGGTTGTTGTCCGCCACCGCGGACCCGACGACCAGCATCCCGTTGACCACCGCGGGCGGCGAGGTGAGCTCGTACTCCGCGGTCTCGAACGGCGCGTTGCGCAGCCCCGTGCGCAGGTCGATCGACCCGCCGCGTCCGAATCCCTCGCAAAGCCGCCCGTCGCGCGCGTCCAGCGCCAGGAGCCGCGCGTCCACGATGGCCGCGTAGATGACGCGCCGGCAGCGTGCCCCCGCCGCCGCCGCGGGATCGACCCAGGTGGAGACGCCGCGCGTGGCGAAGTCGCCGAAGTCGAGGGTGGGATCGACCCTGGCGTCGTACATCCACCGCTCGCGCCCCGTGGCGGGATCGAGCGCGATCACGCGGCCGCGCGGAGTGGCCAGGTACATCGTCCCGTCCACCACCAGCGGCGTCGCCTCGAAGCGGATCTCCTGCTCCGGATCCGTCCCCAGGTCGCCCGTGCGGTAGATCCACGCCTGCCGCAGCCGCCCCACGTTCTCGCGGGTGATCTGGCGCGCCGGCGCGTACCGCGAGCCGCCCGCGTCGCGCCCGTACGCCGGCCACTCGCCCTCGCCCCCCTGCGCGGAGGCGGGCGAAGCGGCGGCGAGGCACGCGGCGAGGCTGGCGAACACGAGACGCGTCCGGGGGATGGAGATTCGCATCGTTGATCCTCGGAGAAGCCGCGACCGGGCGTGCGGCGGAGGGGATTCGGTGAGATGGAGCGCCATCGGGATCGGAGTGTATGCGATGCCCCGCGCTTCAACAATGGAGCGCGCGTAAACAAGGCGTATCGCGGTTGCGCGGAACGTTATCTTCCGCGACGGAAGAGCACGCGCGTGGAGCGGACGCATCCGGCTGCGTGCTCGGGACTTACCACACGGGACTTCGATTTACGATGGCGGAATACACGTTCGTGGCGGACCGCACGGGCGAGCTGACGCTCGGCGCGGAGGAGAAAGAGCGGCGCTACGCCGACGTGGCGGCGCAGGTGGAGGCGTGCCTGGAGGGCGAGCCGGACCTGTTGGCGGGGATGGCGACGGTGGCGTGCCTTCTCCACAACGCCTTTCCGTACTACTACTGGACCGGCTTCTACCGCCGCGTAGGCCCCACGCGGCTCCTGGTGGGGCCGTACCAGGGGACGATGGGGTGCCTGGAGATCGACTTCGCGCGCGGGGTGTGCGGCGCGGCGGCGCGCGAGCGGCGGACGCAGCTCGTCCCCGACGTGCACGCCTTTCCCGGCCACATCGCCTGCGACTCCGCCTCCGCCTCGGAGATCGTGGTCCCCGTCCTCGACGCCGCCGGCGAGCTGATCGCCGTGCTCGACGTCGACAGCACCGTCCCGGCGGCGTTCGACGAGACGGACCAGCGGTGGCTGGAGCGCATCGTGGCGCTGCTGGGAGCGAAGGAGGCGCGGCCGGTGGTGTGGGCGAAGTAAAAGAAGAAAAGAAGTGCTTGGTCCTTAGTGCTCAGTCCTTGGTGAACAGCATTGGAGGTCCGATGAGTCTCTTACCAAGGACTAAGGACTAAGCACTGAGGACTTCTGCTTTCTTACTCTGCGACTTCTACATACCTTCTACGCGGCACGGACCATGCGCCCGCCCCCACCCACGAATTGTCATGGGCGAAGCCGGCACCGCGCGTCGCGGCGCCGCGATCTCGCCCGCAACGGGAGGGGGCGTGGAATGTCGGACACGACGGTGATGAAGGTGAGCTCGGCGCACTCGCCGGTGGGCGATCACGGCCAGAAGTACCTGGCCTCCGGCAAGAGCCTGTCGATGCGGATGTGGGAGGACGAGCAGCCCGGCGACCCCAAGCCCGCCAGCCGCCGCGACTACGAGACCGTCGGCTTCGTGCTGCGCGGCCGCGCCGAGCTGCACCTGGAGGGGCAGATGGTGGTGCTGGAGGAGGGCGATTCGTGGGTGGTGCCCCAGGGCGCCGAGCACACCTACCGCGTCCTCGAGGCGTTCACCGCCGTCGAGGCCACGCACCCGCCCGCCCAGGTCCACGGCCGCGACGACTCGTAGCCCGCGCGGACGGCGTCTGAAGGTCGGTGGATGAAGATCGGAGGCGGCGCGACGATGGATTCGTCGCGCCGCCTTCGTCATCCCCTCGATCCCGGAGATGCCGCGCCGATCATCTCGGAGCCGTGGTCTGGCCAAGGAGCGCCGGGAGGATCTCCCTCGCCATGATGGCCGTCGCCGGGGAGCTCACGTTGTAGCTTCCGCCCGTCAGCACCACCACCAGGTCGAGCGAGGGGACGAGGTAGATCTTCTGCCCGCCGTTCCCCGTGGCGACCACCATGTCCACCCTGTGCGGCCCGTCCGGCGTCGCCGCGTCGACCCACTGGTGCCACCAGAAGTACCCGTACTCCTGGTCCCCCACCGTGGACCATCGCGCCGTGGACCGCTCCACCCACTCGCGCGAGATCACCTGCCGCCCGTCCCACTTCCCCTGCTGGTGGAAGAGCAGCCCCAGCTTGAGCATGTCGCGCGGGCGCAGGTACAGCTGCGCGAAGGTGGCGGCGTTGGAAGCGTCGAGCGTGTAGTTCCACCGCACGTCGGCGGCGCGGATCCCCAGCGGCGCGAAGAGGTGCTCCCGCGCGAAGAGCGGCAGCGGCGTGCCGGTCGCGCGCTCCACCATGCGGCCCGCCACCAGCACGTTCCCCGAGCAGTACCGCCCCCGCGTCCCCGGTTCGTCCAGCATCGGCAGGTCGAGCACGAACTTCACCCAGTCGTCCGACTGGTAGACGCGCGACTCGTTGCCGGGCGAGTCCGCGTCCCAGTCGTCGCACGCCAGCCCGGAGCGCATGGTCAGCAGGTCGCGGAGGGTGAGGCGGTCCTTGCGCGGATCGGGATTGGCGTAGGGCCCGTAGGCGAGATGCCTGACCACCAGATCGCCGTCCCCACCCAGCGCCCCGCGGTCGACGGCGATGCCGACCAGCGCGGAGACGATGCTCTTGGACGCGGAGCGCATCTGGTGCGGCCGCTCGCGGTCGTAGCCGTAGAAGTACTCCTCGAGGACGAGCCGACCCCCTCGATGCACGAGGATCCCGTGCACGTCCGGATAGGTGCCGTCCAGCACCCGCTCCACCAGCCGGGCCACGCTGGCCGGGTCGAGCCCCTGCTCGGAGGCATCGCCCACGCGAAGCCCGTCTCCCACGTCGGCGGGGACGGCGTACGCGTAGGGAGCCGGACGGCCGTCCACGCCCGCGGATCGAGGCCTCGCGCGCACGGCCGCCGCCGTCGCCGCGTCCACCACCGGGGTGCGGCGCGCGAAGAAGACGGAGCGCTCCACGAATCCCGACACGGCCCCGTCGGCGCCTCTCCGGAACGGGATCGTGTCGCCGCTCCCGTTCAGGAAGCGGTCGCCGCCCAGCGCGCGCAGCGGGTACCGGGCCTCGTCGAGGACGGCGAACAGCATCGTATCCGCCGCGACGAGCGCGATGCTGGTCCCGTCGTGGTACGCGTACACGCCCTCGTAGTCGGCGAGCGGCGCGTGCCGCGGATCAGGCGGGGAAGCCGACTGCGCGCCGAGCGGGAACGTCATCCCGGCCACCGCCATCGCGGCGGACAGCACGCGCCGCATCCCTCGCATGGCTGCATGGGTCATTCGCTCTCCATCAGCCGCGGAGGAGCTTGCCGCCGTCTACCGTGATGACGTGGCCGGTGACGAAGTCCGCGCGGAGAAGGTAGAGAAGCGCGCCCGTGACGTCGTCGGGCGATCCGTTGCGCTGCAGCGGCGTGGTGCGGGCGAGCGCCTCCACTTCCTCGTCGCTCATCTCGTCCGGCGGGAGCACCGCGCCCGGCGCGATCCCCACCACGCGCACCTCCGGCGCCAGCGACCGCGCCGCCACCTTCGTCAGGTGGATCATCCCCGCCTTGGAGATGGAGTGCACCGCGTACGACTTCCACGCCTGGATCCCCGCGAGGTCGCACAGGTTGACGATCACTCCCCGCCGCTCGCGGAGCGTCGCCGTGAGGTGGCGGATGAGGAAGAAGGGCGCGCGCAGGTTCACCGCCATGGTGTGATCCCACAGCTCCTCCGTCGCATCCTCCAGCCCCTCCGCCGGAAACACCGACGCGTTGTTCACCAGCACGTCGACCCCCCCGAACGCCCCCGCCGCCTCCCGGGCGATCCGCGCCACCTCCGCCGCATCCGACAGATCCCCCCCGATCGCCACCGCCTCTCCCCCGCCCCGTCGAATCTGATCGACCAGCTCATCCGCCGGCTTCGACGACGAGTTGTAGTGCACCACCAGCCGCATCCCCTCAGCCGCCAGCGCCTCGGAGATCGCGCGCCCCAGGCGCACCGCGCCGCCTGTGACGAGCGCGACTTTTCCAGTAAGATCCATAACAGAAGGGGACAGGTTACAGGGGACAGGGGACAGCCTGCAAAAAGAGCGAGGCTGGCTCAGACGAGCTTTGATCGCAGGGACGTGAGCATCTTGCTGATCTCGATCACGAGGCCAAGTGCGAATCGGGCATGATCCTGCGTCAGGTATCCGAGACGCACCGCGACCCTTTGGCGATCGAGACGAAGTGAGCGTAGTCCCGCGCGGTGGAGCGGGCGTGCCCTTCCGCGATGTTCGCCGGCACCGATGCGGCCGCGCGGGTAAGCTGGGAGATCAGCCGGTACGTCTCGTCCTTGGGAAAACGACGAGCAAGGCGATAGACCTCGACCGTGAGGTCCATCGCCTTCTGCCACACGACCAGATCGCGATGCGACCCGATCCGCGCCTCGCCCAGAGCGTCCATCGATCCGCTGGCTGTCCCCTGTCCCCTGTAACCTGTCCCCTTCTGTTCCCTACTCGTCGTCCTGCTTGAAGATCTTCAGGTTCGTCGAGTGGCCGGGGGCGATGCGCGCCTTGGGGTTGAGGTAGTGCACCGCGTTGTTCACCGCGATCGCCGCCTCGCCGTAGCCGGTGGCGATCAGCTCCAGCTTGCCGGGATAGTGCACCACGTCGCCGGCCGCGTAGACGCCGGGGAGGTTGGTCTCCATCAGCTGGCTGACCTTGATGGTGTTCTTCTCCAGCTCCAGCCCCCACTGGCCGATGGGGCCCAGGTCCGGCTTGAACCCCAGGAGCGCCACCACCGCCTCCACCTCCAGCTGCGTGTCCTCGCCCGTCTCGTTGTTGAAGATGGTGGCGCGCGCCACGCATCCCCCCTGCCCGTGCAGCTCGCGCACCTCGTACGGCGTCATCAGCTTCACGTCGCCGCGAGCGGCCGCCTCGCGCATCTCCGTCACGCTGGCCTTGTGCGCGCGGAACTCGTCGCGCCGGTGGATCAGCGTCACCTCGCGGGCGATCCCCCGCAGCCCCAGCACCCAGTCCACCGCCGAGTCGCCGCCGCCCACCAGCAGCACCCGCTTGTCCCGGAAGTCCTCCGGCTGGCGGACGTGCGTGTGCACCCCGCCCTCGTCCACGGCGAAGTGCTCGTCCCACCCCGGGCACTCCAGCACCCGCGGGTTGAGCGCGCCCTTGCCGGCGGTGATGCACACCGTCTTGGTCAGGAAGTCGCCGCGCGGCGTCACCAGGCGGATGAGGCCGTCCTCCCCGCGCTCCATGCGCTGCACCTCGGCCCCCAGCACCACCTCGGGCCCGAACTGCGTCCCCTGCTCGATCATGTTCTTCGCCAGGTCCTTGGCCAGGATCCGCGGAAGCCCGCCCACGTCGAAGATGTACTTCTCGGGATACAGCGCCATCAGCTGCCCGCCCAGCTGCGGGAGCGCGTCCACGATCCGGCACGAGATCCCGCGCAGCCCGGCGTAGAAGGCGGCGAAGAGCCCCGTGGGCCCGCCGCCGATGATGGTGATGTCGCTGACGTTCGGCTCGCTCAACGTCGTCCGCCCCAGGCTGAGGGAAAGTGTTGGAGTGAAAGCCCGCTAGCTTACAGCCCCCGCGGCGCCGGGGCAACCGCCGGCTCCGCGGGCGCCTCCGCCTCGGGCGGGTGCGCCCAGTCGCGCAGGAGGAGGGAGCGCGGCCCCGGGAGCGGCTCCAGCGTGAACGAGGCGCGCTGCGCCGGCGAGGTGGCCAGCGCCCGCGCGCTGTCCAGCGCCGCCGCCGCGCCGGCCGTGTCGCCGGAGAGGCGGAGGAGGCGCGCGTAGCTCAGCCAGCGCGTCCCCCGCCGCCCCGCCGCCCCCCCCGAGGCCGCCGCGGCGCGCGCCGCGGCCGTCGCCTGCGCGCGAAGGCCCAGGACGTCCAGCGTGAGCGACTCCACGTACAGCGCGTTGGCCCGCACCCCCTCGTCCGCCAGCTTGGTGTTCTGCGCCTGGCGGGCGGAGGCCAGCGCCTCCGCGTAGCGCCCCAGGTCGAAGCGCGCCCGCGCGAGCTGCGCGTGCACGTGGGGGACCTCGGCGTGCCGGGGGATCTGCGTGAGCAGCGCCCGCTCCGCCTCCGCCGGGCGGCCCAGCCGCAGGAGGAGCTCGGCCGACTCCACCGCCATGGCGGTGTGGTGCGGGCCCGTCTTGGCCTGCGCGCGGGCGTACCACGTCAGCGCCTCCTGCTCCCGGCCCCCCGCGCTCAGCAGCTTCGCCAGCCGCCACTGCACCACCCACAGCTCCGGGGCGTCGCGCGCCATGGTCAGGAACACGGTGTCGGTGCTCTCCCAGGTGGGGGTGCGCACCCAGGTGCGCGCTGCGCCCAGCGCCAGCACCATCGCCATCGCCAGCGCCGCCAGGCGCCGGACCTGGGGGCGCACCCCCGCCAGGAGCGCCACCAGCGGCGGCGCCAGGAACGCCACCGCCGCCGAGGGAAGGTACAGCGACCGCTCCGTCACCAGCGCCCCCGCGCCGAAGGGGAGGTTGGAGATGGGGAAGACGGCCGCCGCGAACCAGAGGATCGCCACGCTCACCCACCGCTGGCGCCGCCACGCCGCCGCCGCCAGCGCGAACGCCGCGATCCCCAGCGCCAGCCCCAGCCAGGTCCGCGCGTCGCCCCAGCCGGAGACGGGGAGGAGGTCCGGCCCCCACTCGGCCGAGAGCCGCGCCGGCCAGAGGAGGAGGCGCACGTACTCGGGCCAGGTCGCCACCGCCGCCGCCCACCGCTCGGTGGTGGAGAGCCCCTCCAGGTACGGCGCCGGCACCGCCCCCACCGCGGCCCCGAGCACCGCGCGGCGGAGCGCCAGGAAGGCGGCCAGCGCCAGCGCCGTCGCCACCGCCATCCCCCAGCGCTCGCGGACCACGCGCCGGAGCGGCATCGCGCCCGGCTCCGCGTCGAGGGCGTCCAGGAGGAGGAGGAGGAGGGGGAGCGCCAGGGCGATCTCCTTGGCGCCCAGCGCCATCAGGTACAGGACCCCCACGCCGGCCGCGCGCGCCCACGCGGGGACGCGGCGCGAGAGGTGGAGGAGGCAGGCGGCGAACACCAGGATGGCGGCCAGCACCTCGGCCCGCCCCACCACGTTGGCCACCGCCTCCACGTGCACCGGGTGCACGGCGAACGCCGCCGCGCCCAGGAAGGCCGCGGCCGGCCGCGCGCGCAGGCGGAGGAGGAGGAGGAGGAGGAGCGCCGTGGCCGCGGCGTGCATCACCACGTTGGTGGCGTGGAACAGCGCCGGCTGGTTCCCCCACAGCTCCCGGTCCATCGCCAGCGTCAGCAGCGTCAGCGGGCGGTACATGGCCGGCGGACGCCACCACCAGCCGGCCGTCAGCACGTCCCCCCAGCTCCCGTCCACCAGCGCCGGGTGCTGCAGCACGATCATCTCGTCGTCGTACGCCCAGCCGTTGCCGAGCGCGTTGGCGTAGACGAGGGCGGCGAGGAGCGCGGCGGCGAGCGCCAGGAGCGCGGGGCGGGGCGCGCTCCGGCGCGGTTCGGTCGTGTCCATGGACGGCGGAAGAGGGTGGATGCGCGGCCGGCGATCCAGCCGTGCCGCGCCGGCCGGGGCCCGCCGGACGCCGCGGGGAGGCGGATCGGCGTGCCGGCCGGCGCGCGCGGAGCCCGCGCGGGGCGGCCGGCCGAGGGGAGAAGGCTACCCGCGCGGGCATCGGACCGCAACCGCTCCCCCCGCGCCCTTGCAGCGTGCAAGGATTCGTGCAAGATCGCTCTCAAAAAGCCGGGGGGCCCCGGCGGATCTGGATCGCAAACCACCGATTCACAACGACTTGCAGAATGCCGGGCAGTTGGTATGCCCGTTGCCTTTCCCCAGGCCGACAGCACGACGGCGTGCTGGTTCACCCCCAAGACCTACCCCACACGGAGCACAGACCAATGCGCACTCGCACCATCCGCAACAAGCAGGGCTTCACCCTCATCGAGCTCATGATCGTCGTCGTGATCATCGGCATCCTCGCGGCCCTGGCGATCCCCCGCTTCACCAACGCCTCGGCCCGCGCCAAGGAGAAGGAAGCGGACGGCATCCTCAAGCAGATCTACACCCTGCAGCAGACCTACTTCGCCAGCAACGGGACCTTCTCGAGCAACTTCTCGCCCGACCTGGTCAACGTCGGCTGGGAGGACCCGGGCGCGCTCAAGCACTACACCATGCCCGCCACCCCGGCGTTCCCCGTCACCATGGCCTGCTCCGGGACCGGCTACAACCGCCGCACCATCAGCTCGACCGGCGTGATCTCCAACGGCGCCGCCTGCTGATCCAGCCCGGCACGCACGTCTGAAGGACAGACACCGGGAGCCGGACCTTCCGGCTCCCGGTGTCGCTTTTCGAGACAGCGATCCACCACCGTCGACACTCTCCGAATCGCGAACCCGACCATGCGCTCGGCACTCCGATCCAACCGCGGCTTCACGCTGGTCGAGCTGATGATCGTGGTGGTCATCATCGGCATCCTGGCCGCCATGGCGATCCCCCGCTTCAACATGGCCGCCCACGACTCCAAGGAGAAGGAGGCGGACATCCTGCTGAAGCAGGTCTACTCCCTCCAGCAGACGTACCGCGCCAGCAACGGCACGTACGCCGCCACCGAGACCGACCTGACCACCGTCGGCTTCACCCGGCCGGACGCCTCGATGAGGAACTACACGTGGACGGGGGACGTCACCCTCCCGCTCTGCCTCTCCTCCACGGGGACCTGGGACAACCGCCAGATCGACCTGAACGGAAGCATCAGCAACTGCTGAGCGGCACCGGCACCTGCCGACGCGCCCCCGGCGCCCGGCGGACCTCAATCCGAAGACGTCAATCGTGCAAGCGGCAACCCTGGAAGACGCGCCGGAATCCGGACTCCCCGAGGTGGGGAGCGGGCCGGCGTCTTCCGTTCATGCACCCGGTTCATCCACGGACGAGGGCGCCCGCGCCGCCACCCGCCGCCGTCGCCGCCTGGTGGTGCTGGGCGTGCTGGCGGTGGGGCTCGCCCTCCGCCTCATGCAGTACGGAGTCAACCGCGCCCTCTGGCTGGACGAGGCGCTGCTGACCGCCAACCTCCTGGGCCGCGACTGGGCCGGCCTCTTCGGCCGCCCGCTGGACTACGCGCAGACGGCGCCCTGGGGGTTCCTGGCCGCGCAGAAGGGGCTCACCCTCCTCCTGGGGACCCGCGAGTACGTCCTCCGCCTCCTCCCCCTCCTGGCGGGAATCGGCGGGCTCCTTCTGGCCCCGGCGCTGGCGCGGCGCTACGTCTCGCGCCCGGCGCGGCCGCTGGCCGTCGCCGTGGTCGCGCTGGCGCCGTACCTGGTCTATTATTCGTCCGAGGTGAAGCAGTACGCGCTGGACGCCTTCTTCACCACGCTGGTGCTGGTCCTGGCGTGGGACGCCGGGCGGTCGGCGCGCCCCCGGCGGGCGGCGCTCCTCCTGGGAGCGGCGGGGACGGTGGCCGTCTGGTTCTCGCAGCCGGTGGTCTTCGTCCTGGCGGGGGTCTCGCTGGCGCTGGCGGCGCACGCCCTCCGCCGCAGCGACCGCGCGCGGCTGGCGGCGATCGTCGCGGCCGGGGCGTGCTGGGGGGTCTCGTTCGTCCTCTCGTACCTGGCGTACCGGGGGACCATCAACGACCCCGAGTACATGCGGTCGTTCTGGCGCGACGGCTTCATGCCCCTTCCACCGCGGACGGCGCGCGAGTGGCTCTGGCTCCCCTCGCGGATCGCGCGGGTCTTCCGCGAGCCCATGGGGGTGATGGACGACACCGACTCGGCGCTCCGCTACGCCGCCAGCGCCGTGTCGATGATCGCCTTCGCCCTGGGCGGGGCGTGGATGGCGCGGCGGCGGAGCCTGCGCTTCGCGCTCCTCTTCCTCCCGCTGGGGCTCACGCTGGTGGCCTCCATGCTGGGGCTGTACCCGCTGGCGGGGACGTACATCACCTCGGGGCGGGTGCTGATCTTCCTGGTCCCCCTCCTGGCGCTCCCCATGGCCGAGGGGGCGGTGGCGGCGGCGCGGCGGCTGAAGGGGCGGGCGGGGCGGATGGCGTTCGCCGTGCTGGCGGCGGGGATCCTCCTCCCGGGCGTGGCGTACGCGGCGCTCTCGGTCCCCCACGTCCGGGCCGAGATCAAGCCGCTCCTGGAGTTCGCGGCCGGGGAGCGCCGCCCGGGCGACCTGATGTACGTGTATTACAACGGCCGCACCCAGTTCCGCTACCACGGCCCGCGCTACGGCTGGGCCGAGGGGACCAACGCGGTGATGGGGATCTGCGGACGGTATCACGAGGACCGCTACCTGGACGACCTGGCGCGGCTGCGCGGGCGCGACCGGGTGTGGCTCCTCTTCGTGGACGGCAAGGGCGCCGGCGGATACGACGAGCGGAAGATGATGCTGAGCTTTCTGGACCACATCGGGAAGCGCCTGGACGACCGGGTGGCCATCGGCGCGTCGCTCTACCTGTACGACCTGCGCCCCCGGCACACCAAGCCCGGCGCCTTCCAGGCCGAGGGCCGCAACTATCCCTACGACCTCGCGCTGGACTGCCGTGGTCCCTGGGGCTGAGAGCATCGTGACGCGGACGGACTTCACCTACTCGGGCGAGGAGCTGGACGCGCTCGCCGAGGCCCACAACTACTACGCCTGGATCACGGAGCGCTTCGCCCCCTTCCTGGGCGAGGCGATCGTGGAGGCGGGGGCGGGGATCGGCACCTTCACCGAGCACCTGCTGGGGGCGCGGCCGGCGGCGCGGATCACCGCCGTGGAGCCCGCCGACAACAACTTCCCGCACCTGGAGCGGCGCTTCGCCGCCCACCCGCGGGTGAGGACCGTGCACGGCTACCTGGACGACCGCGCGCACCCCGCGTCGACGGCCGACAGCGTGGCGGCGGTGAACGTGATGGAGCACGTGGAGGACCACGCCGCGTTCGTCGCGGCGGCGCGCCGGGCGCTGCGGCCGGGGGGGCACCTGTGCCTCTTCGTCCCCGCCCTCCCTGCGCTCTTCGGAACGCTGGACGAGGCGTTCGACCACTTCCGCCGCTACACCAAGCCCACGCTCCGCGCCGTCGTGGAGGGCGCGGGGATGCGGGTGGAGCGGCTGGACTACATGAACCTGCCGGGCACGGCCGCCTGGTGGGCCGCCGGAAAGCTGCTGCGCCGCCGCACGGTGGCCGCGCCGTACACGCGCTTCTACGACCGCTGGGTGATCCCGGCGGTGCGGGCGGTGGAGCGGCGCTGGAGCCCCCCGTTCGGGCAGAGCCTGCTGGTCGTGGCCCAGAAACCCCTGGAGAGTGAGCGATGATGAGGATCGACTCCGGGCCCCTCCTTTCGGTGGTGGTCCCCGTCTACAACGAGGAGCGGCTGGTGCGCGCCTCGCTCGAGCGGCTCCGCGCCGTCCCGCTGCGCATGGAGGTCATCTGCGTGGAGGACGCCTCCACCGACGGCACCCGCGCCGTCCTGGAGGCCGCCGAGCGCGAGGGGCTGATCGACCGGCTGGTGCTCCACCCGGAGAACCGGGGGAAGGGCGCGGCCGTGCGGACGGGGATCGCCCACGCCGGCGGCGAGGTGATCGTCATCCACGACGCCGACCTGGAGTACGACCCCTTCGACCTCCCCCGCCTCCTGGAGCCGATCTGGGAGGGGAAGGCCGACGCGGTGTTCGGGAGCCGCTTCACGGGGAGCCCGCGGCGGGTGCTGTACTTCTGGCACCGGCTGGGGAACGGGGTGCTGACCCTTCTCTCCAACATGATGACGGACCTGAACCTGACCGACATGGAGACCTGCTACAAGATGGTCCGCGCGGACCTCCTGAAGCGCCTCCCCCTCTCCACCGACCGCTTCGGGATCGAGCCGGAGCTCACCGCCCGCCTGGCCCAGTCGCGCGCGCGCATCTACGAGGTCCCCATCTCGTACGACGGCCGCACCTACGACGAGGGGAAGAAGATCGGCTGGCGGGACGGGATCGCCGCCTTCTGGCACATCGCCCGCGCCAACTGGTTCGGGCCGAAGGTGGAGCGCTGGACGCCCCCCGCGCAGACCGCGAGCGGGGCCGCGCACCTGGCGGCGCGCCACGGCGCCACCGCCTGAGCAAGGAGTCCCAAGGTCCGAGTCCTGAGTCCGAAGAGCAGCACCCCTCATGCGTGTGCAGTTCAGGACTCAGGACTTGGGAAGTCGACGGAACTTTCGAGCACTGACGTAGAGCCCCGCGCGGACGCCGGCCGTCCGCGCGGGCTCCCTCCCCACCCCCCACGCCACGGGCCGATGACCCCGGACATCTCCGTAGTCCTCCCCTGCTTCCGCGCCGAGCCGCTGGCGCGCCGCTCCGTCCAGGAGCTGCGCGAGCTCTTCCGCGCGCACCCGGCGGGCTCGTGGGAGGTGGTGGTGGTGGACGACGGCGGCGGCGACTTCGGCGCCGACTGGGACGGGGAGGCCGCCGTGCGCGTGGTGCGGCTCCCGGCCAACCGCGGCAAGGGCGCGGCGGTGGCGGCCGGGATGGCGGCGGCGCGGGGGCGGGCCCGCGTCTACACGGACGTGGACCTCCCGTACGACCCGGCGCTGATCCTGGTGTGCGCCGAGTACATCCTGCGCCGCGGCTTCCACCTGGTGGTGGGCGACCGCACCCTCCCCTCCTCCTCGTACCGGCAGGAGCTGGGGTGGGCGCGGCGGGCGGCGTCGGGGCTGGCGTCCACCTTCATCGGGCGGCTGGTGACGGGGGGGTTCTTCGACACGCAGTGCGGGCTCAAGGCGCTCCGCGGCGACGTGGCCGACCGCATCTTCCCGCTGCTGAAGATCGACCGATTCGCCTTCGACGTGGAGCTGATCTACGTCTCGCTGATCCACCGGCTGGACCTGAAGCGCATCCCCGTGCGGCTGCGGCAGAACGGCACCTCCAGCGTGCGTGTCCTCCGCGACTGCGCGCGGGCGGCGGCCGACGTGCTCCGCATCAAGTACCACCAGCTCCGCGGCGAGTACACCTCCCGCGCCCTCCACCAGATGGTGGAGCGCGAGTTCCGCGCGGTCTGCCACGAGGTGCCGGCCCGGCCGGTCCTCTTCGACGCGGCGGATTCCTCCGGGCCCGCCGCCGCCCCCGCGGCGGAGCCCTCCCTGCGGCCGTCGTGGGCGTGAGCGGCGGCGCTCCCGCAGGGGCGCCGGGCGGACGCGCGGCGCTCCGCGGCCACCTCCCGCTCGCCGTCGTCCTCCTGGCGGCGCTCCTGGTCTACCGCCCCTGGGTGGCGGCCCCGTTCAGCATCCTCGACTTCTCCGAGTTCCTCCCCATCCTCCGCGAGGGCGGCTCCTTCGGCGAGCGGCTCGGCGGGCTGGTGCGCTACTTCGCCGGGCACGGGCGCTCGGCGTGGCTCACCTATGCCTGGATCGCGCTCAACTGGTCGCTCTTCGGCGACTGGAGCACGGGGTGGGACCTGATGCGCTTCGCCCTGATGTCCGGGGTGGTGGCGCTCGCCTTCGTCTTCCTCCGCCGCGTCGGGTGCCCGCCCCTGGCGGCGGCGGCCGGGGCGGCGCTCCTCGTCGTCGCCACGCCGGCGCAGGAGGGGTGGACGCGGCTCACGGGGGAGCCGCTGGGGCTGGCGGCGCTCCTGGGCGCGGCGCTCCTGGCGCTGGGCTACGCGGAGGCGCCGCGCTGGGCGGGGCGGGCGATCGGCATCGCCCTCCTCCTGGGCGCCGCGGTGCTGGCGAAGGAGGTGCTCGCGGTCTGCGCGGGGCCGGTGCTGGCGCTGGCCCTCTTCCGGCGCGCGGGGGGCGGCGTGGGGTGGCCGGAGATCAGCCGGCGGAACCTGGCGCTGGCCGGCGCTTCCGCCGTAGTGCTGGCGGGGGCGTCGGCGGTGGTGCTCTCCACCTTCGGGGCGACGCCGGCGGACGGGTACGCGCAGGGCTACGGCGCCGGGGGGATGAACCTGATCCGCTACCAGCTGAACCTGAAGCTGATCGCCCTTCCGCTCACCCGCACCCTGCGCGGCGCCGGCCGGGTCGCCGCCATCCTGCTGGTGACGGTGGCCGTGGCGGGGTGGGCGGTGCACCTGGAGGACCGCGGGCGGCGCGCGGGGCGGGCGGCGGCGCTCCTGGCGGCGGTCTCCATCCCCCTGCTGGGCGCGCTGGTCTACCTTCCCTGGCCGCGGCTGGAGCGCTTCTACGCGCTTCCCTTCCTGGCCGGTCCGGTGGTCGTCCTGGCGGTCGCCTCGGCGGCGCTGGTCCGGCGGACGCACCCGGCGCTCGTGCTCCTTCCCATCTCCGCCGCGCTGGTGCTGGCCGCCTTCGACGCGGCGGCGCACGCGGACGAGTCGCGCGCGGTGCGGCAGGTGGACGGGGCGCTGGCGCGGGAGATCGGGGCGCTGCGGGGGATGGACTCGGTCTACGTGGCCGTGCCCACCGTGATCCGCTCAGCGCAGGCGTGGCAGGGGACGGGCGCCACGCTGCGCCGCTACGCCCTCGCCACGGGGATGGCGTCGGACGCGGCCCCCGGGGTGGCGGAGGTGCGCTGCGAGGACGGGATGGGGCGCTGGGCCGGCGCGCGGCGCCCGGCGGCGCTGGTCAGCTACGCGCACCTCTGCGGGGCGCTTCCCGGCGCCACGGTGGTGATCGAGCGCCGGCACGGCTACGTGGACCTGCTGGGGATGCGCAGGCTGGAGAAGTCGCGGCGGGCGGACGTGGGGCTGCCGCGGACGGTGGTCGCGGGGGTGGGGCCGTGAGCGCGTTCCCGGGAGCGCGGGAGGAGTGCGCCTGCCCGCTCTGCGGGGCGGACCGGCCGGTGCGCGCCGGGTACCGGGCGGACGGCTTCGAGGCGGTCCGCTGCGGGGCGTGCGGGGCCTGGTACCTGTCGCCGCGGCTGACGGAGGAGGCCATGCTCCAGGCGTACGCGCGCGACGACTACTTCGAGGGGGGGGAGTCCGGCTACGCGGCGTACGCGGCCCAGGAGCGGAGCCTGCGCGGCACCTTCGGGCGGCTGCTGCGGGAGATGCGGGGTCGGGGGATGGCGGGCGGGAGCCTGCTGGACGTGGGGTGCGGCTACGGCTACCTGCTGGAGGAGGCCGCCGGCTTCTTCGACGCGCGCGCCGGCACCGACTTCTCCCCCGCCGCGGCGGAGGAGGCGCGCCGGCGCGGGGCCGAGGTGTGGATCGGCGGGGTGGAGGCGGTGCCGGCGGGGCGCGCGTTCGACTGCGTGACGGCGCTGCACGTGGTGGAGCACGTCTACCATCCCCACGACTTCGTGCGGGCGCTGGCCGAGCGGGTGCGGCCGGGGGGATGGCTGGTGCTGGCGGCGCCGGACATGGGGAGCTTCTGGCGGAAGGCGATGGGGCGCCGCTGGCCGTCGTGGAAGTTCCCGGAGCACGTGATGTTCTACGACCGCGAGAGCCTGGGGCGCCTGGTGCGCTCCCTCCCGCGCGCGGCCGAGGTGCGTCCCCTTCCCTACCCGCACGCCTTCCCGGTCTCGGAAGTGGCGGCGAAGCTGGGGATGCGCGCGCCGGGGTTCCTGGCCGCCCGCAACCTCTGGCTCCCCGCCACCACCGTCGCCGTCGCCGCGCGGCTGAGCTGAGCGTCGATCGAGGTTCGGCGCGACGGACGATCAGGAAAGGCGGAGGAGCGGAGGGTTCGCTGCTCCGCTTCTGCTTTGCGCATGGTTGACGAGCACGGAAGGCCGTCATCCTGATCTCGTCCCCTGGACGCAACGTGCGGAGCGGGGAGCCGCATCCGGGAGAGGAACGGTCGCGTCCCGCCGTGGAGCCACAGGCGGAGATGAGTATCGAAACTTTTTCGGAGAGGCACCTTTCGGTCTCCCCCCTCCGGATCGGCCCGCTCGCGTCTTCGAGCATCGCGCACGACGTCATCAGGAGGGTTGGCGCGGACGCCGGCCCCTGCTCCACATCCTCCCGATGACGCAGTTGGCACGGCCTGGACGAGCAGGAGAAACCGATCGCGCGCGAGATCGATCGCACCGTCTGATGCGAGATCCGGCATGACATCTCCGGCGGGGGATGGTTCCCGTGGAGGGATGGCCCTGCGGGACCGAGCGCGTGGCCGTCGATCCCCCGCGGTCAATCTCCCGTGTAGTCGACGTGGAAGTCGGGGTTTTCGTGGAGGCGGAGGCGGACGAGGCGGGCGCCCTCCAAACGGGGAGCGATGCGCTTCCAGAGGAGGAGGAGGATGCTCTCGGAGGTGGGGATCATCCCGCCGGGGGCGAACTCGGGGACCACGAAGTTCAGGTGCTGGTGGTCGAGCGGCTCCACCACCTCCTCGCGCAGCACGCGGTCCAGGAGGACGAGGTCGATCGAGTAGCCCGTCTCCGGGTCCACCTCTCCCGCCACCGTCGCCTCCAGCAGGTAGTCGTGCCCGTGGCCGTGCGGGTTGGCGCAGGGGCCGAACACCTCGCGGTTGCGCTCGTCGCTCCACTCCGGCCGGTGGTAGCGGTGCGCGGCGGAGAAGCGGATCCTGCGGGTGAGCTGCATGGTGGGCATGGCGGACGGATCGGGCGCGGGGTGGATGCGGATCGGCCGGAGGGCGGCGGCGCGGCCGGGACGATCCCGGCGACGGCCACGCCGCTATCGATTTCAGCAGTCAGGACTTGGGACGATGCGCCGGAGATCGGGCGCTTCCCCATCGTATCGCCCCCCGCCCCGCCTCACAACCCGCCCACGCAGAACACGTGCTCCAAAGGCGACGTTAGCCGCCGTTCGGGGGTATGCTCCTTGCGTAACCGCAGGGGCGCACGCCTGGGCACCACGCCGCGGGTCTCCTGAGGATTTCCTGTACAATGTCAGCTTCACTCGCCACGTCGACGCATACCGAGCCGCGTCCGCCGCGCCCCGACGCGCCGGTGACGCGCCTGCCGTCCCTATCCATGCTTCCGCCGCACTTCATCGCCGCCGAGGGCAAGGAGCCGCCGGCCGTGCTCATCGCCGAGGACCACGAGGACAGCCGCGACGCGCTCAAGACGCTGCTGGACGCGCTGGGCTACCGCGTCCTGGAGGCGTCCAACGGCGCGCAGGCCGTGGAGCAGGCGCGCCTCCACCGGCCGGACCTGATCCTGATGGACATGATGATGCCGCAGGTGGACGGCTTCCAGGCCACGCGCATCCTCCGCGCCGACCCCGACTTCGGCGAGGTGCCGATCATCGCCGTCACGGCCATGGAGGGCGCGCGCCCCGCCGTGATGGAGGCCGGCTGCGACGACCTGGTCACCAAGCCGGTGGACATCCGCTCCTTCATCGACAAGGTGCGCGTCTGGCTGACCGCCGGGCGCGGCCGCGCCGCCTGAGCGCCCGCTTCGAAGGGGACGGCGACGCGGGCCGGGGATGATTCTCCGGCCCGCGCTTCGTTCGGGATCCACCGATCGCCCGGAGCGGGCGGGATGTCGTGAACGTGGCCCCTTTCTGGCAGGACGACGACAGATGAAGTAAACTCTTCCGACGCTTCTCTTCATCCTCGACGACTCCGCGTTCCCGCATGCCCTGCAACTGCCGCTCCGACGCCCGCGCCCTGGCTCTCCTCGCCCCCGACCTCGACCGGTATCCCGAGCTTTCGGAGCTGGGCCCGGACGTGGGGTGGCACGTGAGCCGGCCGCTGGGGGCCGTGCGGGTGGAGGTGGGCTCCGGGTGCCGGTGGTCCGGGGTGGCGGAGGTGTCGGCGTTCCTGCGCGCCGTGCTGGACGACGGGCGCTTCGGGGCGCTGCGGGCGGCGTGGCTGGAGAACGGGCGGCCGATGGAGGACCAGGTGGTGACGCTGATCCACGCCCGGCCGCTGTCGGAGATGACGGCCATCGACTCCTCCGCGCTCGCCGCGGTCCTCACCGAGGGGCGGGTGGAGACGTGGTTCCAGCCGATCTTCTGGGCCGGCACCCTGCGCGTGTGGGGGTACGAGTGCCTGATGCGCGGCCGCACCGCGGAGGGCGAGCTGATCGGCGCGGGGACGCTGCTGGAGTGGGCGCGGCAGGAGCACCTGGCGTTCATGCTCGACCGCACCGTGCGCGAGCTGCACCTGCGCAACGCCGGCCGCGCCGACGCGCCGCCGGAGTGCTCGTTCCTCATCAACTTCCTCCCCACCGCCATCTACCGCCCGGAGTTCTGCCTGGCGACCACGGTGCGCGCCGCGCGGGAGAGCGGGCTGGACGCCGACCGCATCGTCTTCGAGGTGGTGGAGACGGAGCGCCTGGCCGACCGCGACCACCTGCGCCGCATCCTCTCCTTCTACCGCGACGAGGGGTTCCGCGTGGCCCTGGACGACGTGGGGACGGGGTGGGCGGGGCTGACGCTGCTGGGCGACCTGGAGCCGGACCTGGTGAAGATCTCGCGCGAGCTGGTCTCCAAGGCGGTCTCCTCGCCCTTTCACCGCGAGATCTGCGCGGCGCTGGTGAAGCTGGGGCAGGACGCGGGGGAGCTGGTGCTGGCGGAGGGGGTGGAGACGGAGGAGGAGTGGAGGACGCTCGAGTCGCTCGGGGTGAACCTGTTCCAGGGCTACCTCTTCGGCCGCCCCGACCCCGTGCCCGCCCACCACGCCCTCGTGGAGCCCCGCCCCGCCGCCGCCCGCGCCTGATCGCCGGGCCAGGGGCGCGGCCAGGGGGCCGAACAGGATCATACCGGGTTCCACATCCCTCACGTGTCTCCTGAAATTGTCATCCTGAGGCCGGTCACGGGGAACTCGATGCCCGTCGCAAGCTTCCGCAGGCCGAAGGATCTCTAGCCAGCCCCGCGACGAACTCTGCCTTTCCCGGCCCAGGCTCCAGGCTATACGGTAGATAGATGTTGCGTCCCGTGCGATTGTGGTGATGTTCGCTTGGCCCGTATTGTAGCTGCGCGGGCTTGGCTCGCATCGACACTGACCGCGCGTTTGGAGCGTCGCCGCGGCGACGCTCCAAACGCGAC
>Ga0247770_1000369_pt1 | contig 44050 bp, 44 predicted proteins | sample UWRJL136409B6_FD_179943 | JGI IMG/M metagenome (GOLD analysis project Ga0247770, IMG submission 179943) | Plant litter microbial communities from Arlington Agricultural Research Station in Wisconsin, United States - UWRJ-L136-409B-6 | ecosystem: Environmental > Terrestrial > Plant litter >... | reverse complement strand
CAAATTATCCCCCCCCCCCAATCTCAAGGTCCGTGGGAAGTCTTACACCGTCGGGGTTACCAACGACACTGGGAACGACAATGTCATTATTTCGAATATAATGATAATATCCGACAGTACTCACAAACCCTTGCAACGGAAAGCGTGTCGAATGTCGTGGGAACTGGAGAGCCGCTGCCGCTACTTCATTGACGAGGCATTGGGAAGACCTATCAATGAACCCCCAGCCAAGTTAATGTGATCGTATCTCAGGTCAAGTATCTAGGTACCTGGATTTCTCTAAGGAAGCAGGAGGCTCTGCGCTGAAGAGCTCTCCGAGGCACCGCCTATCCCAGAAATTCAGCAATGACTTATCATGCCTCCTGTGATTCGATGCGAACCTGGTTGTCACAGAAGGTTGAAGGATATAACCCAAGTCAGGCCAAAAAGTGAGAGATAATATCATGTTCGACCGGGTGAGAACGTATTGTCTCTCGCTACCAACGCATGGAAGCCCCCAAGTCCCTCAATCCTCCGCCAACACAGGTCTGTTCCGCTTGCAAAAATAATATTAGCATGTTGCTTGCTGTGTACTTCCCTCGAAATTAGAGATGATAAGTAGGTTACGTGGTCAAACATAAGCAGCAATTCAACGAGAGCCAGGTTAGGATTATTTCGAGACAAGCTGGCTTCTGTGGGTGGAAGCAGCCCATCGCACCTTCCAATTCTGCAATATCATACAGATTTCATCCCATATTCGCCCTTATGGGCTTCTTCGGTTGTGCCCCATGACCACTTTTCCCGGCTGCCCTTCAAATCCCCCCTCCATCTGGCGCACAAAGCAGCCCGATCTCCCCCTCTAACCCAGAACACCACCTTCTCTTTCTCGTCACTCGTTCACCAACTTTGCGTCTTTCTCAACACTCACTTCACAACTCACCTCAGTCAATATCGACTAATCAAGTATCTGGTAAGTGAGCTCCATCGAGATATTCACCTGCCTGTCCTCGCCGTAATTTGTCGGCTTTCGAACACGAAATCTCCGAGTCTGGTTCGCCCCTTGAGCAGTCAGCCCACTGTTATACTGCCCTTCCACCTACCACCACCACAAATTTCACACGAGTTTTGGTCCTTCCAGCGTGGGTTCCAACGGCAAAATCTCGAGCCCCAGGTCCCTCTCGTATCTCTGTTTTCTACACGTGCTACTATTGAGTACACTCTAACGTCCATCTTCAGTCACTCGTTCGGTGTTCTACCAACATCACAATGAACTCCGCCAACGAGAAGAATGAAGCCGTGAGCGCCGTCGGTGCCACCGACTGCTACGAGCAGCATCGCGCCCCCGGCTGTGAGACCAGCTTCATTGAGCGCGACTCGCCCCATGAGGACGTCAAACCGCCTACTCAGCCTGCTCGTGGCGGCAGTGTGGTCCATCATGTCCGCACCAAGGTTCGCCTTCTGAAGCCTGACTTGTCGATGTTCCCTGCTGCCCTGTTTGCTGGCTTGCTGGCAGCGCTCGCTATCCTCTCCATTGTGGCTATTGCCATTCTCATTGTGGCTCTTGGCAACGGTAAGTTTCACAACTATGGTACACCTAGGTGCGACTGGATGGGGAACTGAACTGACATGATAGTAGTCAACTCCGCCCTGATCGCCAATGGAGTCATTGGAGTCAATGATCGCACTGTGGTCGGTTGGACTGCCACTGCGACTGTCATTGAGGGGACCGAGATCGTGCCGACCACCGTGACTGCTGCTAGAGGAATAAAGGCTTCGCAGACGACTGCTCGGGTTGAGGTTGATCCCACTCTTGATCCCCGCGCTTCGGTTGCTCCTCGCGCTCTCACCGACAGCAGCTATTACACTCTTCTCGGCGGCTACTACAATTCTACTGCAATGCCCCCTCCCCCGTCTGCGCCTGGCACTACTGGGGCCACTGAAGCAATCTCTGGTTCGATAGTCTCCGCCCCAACGGTCACTCCGATTCCGTTTGTCAATAGGTAAGTTCCCTTGGTTGTAACAACCCCAGACAGAGTGCCGCTAACTCGATTATTCAGAACCTCGACTATGAGTATTCATTCAACCTCGACGGTTACCGCAACCAGCGTTGTCGATTTCACAGTCACTGTTCCCGAGAGTACCGGACGCGCCACTGGCCATCCATCCGATTCGGCCAACTGCGCACCACCTGTGACAGTCACACTCACAGTTGAGGCAACCGTGTATCCTGAAGCCTCCACATCAGCTGCAACGGATGCCATCTCGACCACTGGACTCACCACTACCGTTTTCTCGACTCGTCCTACTGTGAAGTCAACCTCGACGCGGGTTACCACAAACAGCACTGTCACTTCAATGGCCCTCACTACCGGTACAGGTATCAGTCTGGTGACTGGTACCGGAATCGGAACGGCCTCAGGCTCCATTGTGACAGTCTGGACCCACAACACCACCTTCACTTTCCCCAAGGCTACCGCAACTCCTATTGTTGTCAGTGGGGCTGACTCCAACACGGTGAAGACATCGTCCAAGTCACGTAGCGGCACCGCTGTGTCGTACTGCGTCATCATGATGTTGGGGTATTACCTTGTCGGCCTTGTCTGAGCCTAGGCATCCATCTCACGGTCGCCCTGCTGCTTATTTTCTCCCTGGAACTATGAATAATGTAGCTCAAAGGCGGTAATGAGGGAGTTGGACACGGAGATCTGTATTCCTTTGATTAGCAGAAAGCGGGTTCCACCGGACGGCGACCGTAAATCTGCATGCTTTTTCTGTACATTTTCTCTGCAGGCGTTAGGTAATCTGGGAGGACCGGGTTTGGAGTCATGGATTGGGTCGTGAGGACATTAGGGATCGGCTGCTAGGGATTTGCGTTTATGATCAACGGATTAATATGGTATCCCGTAATGTCAAGAATGATTTCTTCCTGCTATTCTTCTGGTAGATGGGACCGAGATACTCTGGCAATATGGACAAGGATTTCCACACAGGGCGAGTTTGTACATGCCGAATGTACCTATACAATCTGTGACCTCACCTTCTGTATTTCTCGTGATCATTTTGAGCATAAGTCGTGTATATTTCACGTGAGACACGTACAAACAACCTGGGTTCAGTATCGGGACCAAGCACAACCAAGCTGTCCATCCGAAGGTTTTCCGTAAAGCCAAAGATATATTCCCCCCCCTTGCCAAAGCCAGATCAACTCCCCTAAAAATAAAAGTTTCCACCAAGTAACGCCTTTTGAAACAACCCGTGCTCATTATCGCCGCGTGCCATGGGTATACCAAACTATCGAACACTCCCGCCCAAGGTCCGACCTGGGTCCTAATGCTGCTGTTGCTGCTGAGCCCTGAGCTTCCACCCATCTTTGATGGCCTTGGCGGCATTCAGCAAATCTTCTTCGGCTACGCCATCCCGGATGCTGTCCATAACGCTGTTCACAGTACTAATGTGATTTGCTTCGTTCTTGTCATCGCGGAATCGGTACAGGCGCCACCTCTTCTCCTCGTCCATGCTGCATTCGATGACGCGGTCCTGTAGGGGGTCGCCGAGGGCTTTGAGAGTTTCCCATTCGGATTCGGTTATGTATAACGGTTCCTGAAACTCCTCATAGCCAGGCGCGCCCTTTTCGTTGCCTGTGAATATGAGGAGTTTTGCTTCGGGGACGCTATCGTAGTCGATGAAGGGTTCGGTGATGCCCTCAGCGCGCTCGAACTCGTCGGGCTCGACGACAGGGAAGTCGAGGTGCATGCGGAAGTCGATGGTATTGTCGTAGGGGGCTTTCCATTTGAGGATGTGCTGGTCCGTGCCGAACTGGTAGGCGCTAGTCCGGCAGGTGAAGATAAGCCCGTCGTTCTCGTGCTTGAGGTTCGGCAGGACCTGGCGGAACATCATCTCGATGCCGTACGAAAATTGCATCTCCTTCATCTCGACTTGAAAGGCCTGGAAGGGCAGCTCATCAGGGTACTCTGCAAAGAGACGCTTGTATGGCTTCATAACGTGTTCTTTGAAGTAGCCGAGCCGTTTGTCAAGCGATTTGGACAGTAAGTCGGCCTTGCCGTCGAGCGCGAGGAGGTCGAAGACAAGAAACCGGGGCTCCCGCTTGCCGTTTGGCATGAGGTCCATGACCAACTCTCCATCGATCAGAGTGCCCATGTGAAATGCCTGCGGGTCGTTCTGCAGTGGAAAGTGCAGATTGCGCTGATTGATGTACCAATAGTCATTTTTGCGGTCGATGAGGTAGTGCGCCTCATTGCCCTGGTTGTCCTGCGTCAAGTATAGGAGATATCGGATACCGTCGGACTTCTCGCAGACATAGTAGCTATGGGTTTTTTTAGCAAGATGGCTTTGGCGAGCGGAGGTTTGGTTGGAACTACTCACTCCTCCCGCCTCAACGCTTCGAGATGCTTCCGCGAGAAGCTCACAGGTTGCGCGCCCGGAAACCCAATCGAATTCCTATTTAACAATCGGGCTACCTCCTCACGAAGATTCCTAACAAGTGGGAATTCGGTTCTTATGCCGGGCTGCGTAATGTCTGGAATCGGTTGCGAAGTCTCGTCCATTCTTGCAAACCAGCAAAAGGATTGGGCAAACGGAGGTGCGCCTCGCCTTGAGGCGTTCTGTGTTTTTGTGAGGGCGCCGAAAGAAGAACACGATAGACTGCTGAATTCACCGGACCGCTGTTTTGGAAAAGATGTCAAACGCTTCGAGGGCTGTCTGAGGCTGATCAAGGGGTTCCCGCGAGGTTGTCGCAAATGGTTTTGTAGCTTCGTCTGCGCTTATCGATAAGCCTTGCAGGGTGGCCATGGACCCCCCCAAGGGCTGCGTAATAAAGGGGTCCGTATTTCGTGGGGAAAGGGAGCCTGTGATACAAAGACGATCAACTTGGGTGCAAAACGAATGCAGCGATAGAGGTTCTTCAGCTAGAACGATGAAATCATTAGTAAGGTATGCAAATGTGGTCCAACTTCGCATGTTCATCGTAGGGCATATTCGAAGCATATGCTGACACAAATCAGAAGACAGCCTTGGTCCGCGATTCTCCAGCATCAAGAAAAAAGGTTGCATGGTGAACTCAATTCAGCTTAAACCTTATGTTTATGCCAACTACCTGTCCCCTTGTGAGGAGTGTGAGAAACTCATTAAAAGAGCCTCTTCACTGACCATTTCCCGTAAAAATCTTCTCCGGACAAGCAGGTGCCCACCTCTATGAAGTACTTGTAGTCGCTCCCATACAATACATATCGGTCAGTCCATTTGTGGACCGCGTAAGGTTTCGTGGGAGAGGTTCAAGCGAAAAACACGGTCCACAGCTGGGTCTCTCCCTCGACGACATCAGTCATCCTAGGACTCATCTATCTTGTCGACCTCAGCCCTTGCTTCTTCCCACGTCTCCTGGTTCTTCTTCGCCCACTCAATCTGGCTTTTGGCGTAGGCAAGCTGTAGGCTCAATGTCAGAAAAATAACAGCTATAAAGGAGGGTGGATGTCTTACCATATACCGCTTCAAATCATCCTCCTTCTCTCGCTGGAAGCGCTTTAGATCCCTTAGTACGCTTGCGCTTGCATCCTTCACATCCTGCGCCGAAGCCACTTGCGCCTGCTCCAGCTGCTCAATCGACTCTCTCGTCTTGCTGATCGTGTCGCGCCGGGTGCGCTCTGGATCGACGTCGACAACACCCTGCACAGCGTGCCGGATCGGCCCAAATATTTTGTTCGTGATGGAATTGCCGCTTGGGACCTTCCGGTGGGTAGGACTACTTCCGGTTACGCGCTCTGGCGCTCCGATCTTAGCGGACGGCGCCGATGAGAAGTCGCCGTGTGTTGGAGGGAAGTCCGAATCAATCGATGCAGTATCTTCGCCGCTGCCGTCTCTCCGGTGGTGACTAGGGGGGTCTCTCGTGCTAGTAGATCTCCGAGGAGGTTGGATCTGCTGGCTGCTGCTGAGATACTGATCAAGCCTTCTGGTCTCGGCTTCGCTTCGCTCAAGATCCTCCAGGAGGCCTCGCTTTCTGTAAAGCTCGTCTGTTGTCATATCTTGCTGCACGCGCTTCAAAACCCTATATCGCAGCACGCCCCGGACTACACCGGCAAACTGCGCATTCTCGCGCATTGGTTCTGCAAAACTGGCGCCCAAAGAACTTGACAGCTCCTCTGTGGCAATGTATGACGAGTCTGCTGCCTGTCCAATCCTCTCGATTGCCGGCGCCAGAGAGGGCGCCGGCTCGGACAGCGCAAACGCATTGTACCTGGCACCCAGCTCTGAGAGGTCTGTGCCGAGGGATGATAGATGACTGAGGGTTCGACGGTTCACCTTTTCAATAGGGCCCACCAACAACGTCTCCAATTCCTTGATGGAGGCCTCGAAGGCAGCAAAATACGGGTCTAGCTCCTGTTCGCTAAGTGAACTGGAATCCGGAGGAAACCGCGCAAAGACCTGAGCGCCGGCTCCAGCATTATCCGCCCTTGCTAGATTGCCTTGACCCGATCTCAAACGCGCCGAACTGGGTGGCACAGGAAGATATAGATGGCCCGGGGTGGGATTGGCCGGGTCCAGTGGTGGAGCTTTCATTATTGCCTTGGGGATCGAAGCCACAGGATGCGAGTGAAGCACTTCGGTCTGCATGCTGTCAGCCAATAGCTCCCTTCCGGGAATGCTGTCTTTACATACCCAACTGGAATTAGGATCCAGAAACCGCCACCACACGCCATCTGTTCGGACCTGCTCCATTCGGCGGCAACGGTTCAGGAAGACGGCTAACATCCGCTTCCGTAAGTCGATTATTTGCTGATCTTGCTTCGCATTGGTTGGGTTGGCGGCGTAGTCGGCCATAGTGTGCTTCTCCGGTATGGGGGGGATAATAAGTGTAGGATGTAACCTTGTGAGAGCCTCTCGGAGGGAGGAGAATTCGGAGTACCGCCTGCGCACAATGAGCTCCTATTTCCAGAGGTTTGGTCAGTTGGGTCTCTCGACAGCAGCACGCGCACGCCTCAGCCTTACCCCAGTTTTGATGGTGTAGACGATGTATCTTCCACCACTCTCCGAGCTCTTGCCCGCATCTGTAATCAAGATGGGGAGCTCGGGGTTTTCGTAGAGCATCTGCTCTACCCGGCTGTCATAGCCACCCGGTTTACGCCGGGGCACAAGTTCGCCATGGGCAGGAGAATCCGAATCCTCGTCACTGTCTCCGTCACTGAGATCCCGCGCACCGGGTCCTGCAGGCGCCTCGTCGCTCGTGGTGGATGGGGTCTGAGGGGCATCGTAGCGAGGATCTAGCAAATCCCAACCATCATCAGCATCTTCCGACGAGGAGTCCAAGGGCACATCGTCAAGCACATCGTGCGTGCCCGCTATGTTGGTCATAACAGCAAACGGATAGCCAAGAGAAAGAGAGAGGCAGAAAATATTGAAGAGCAGCACCTACAGTCGCGAGTGATCGGGGACGAGGGGTTGGCTGAAGACGAGGTAAAGGAATCGCGACGCTCAAAGCTGCCACCGTAGGGATTGTTATCTTCGTCGTTCCACATGGTTCCGCTTTATTCACGGCTACCGTGGAGAATAAGAGCAAACAGCAACGAAGTCGATACGGTGGACGAGCAAGGAGCGCGCAACGGTCCTACAAGTCTCGGCGATGAGCAGCCGGGTTGCGCGGGGGTGGGGCTGTATGATGATGGAGCTCAGGGCCAAGGGCTACTGTTTGACGGCTGCATAGAAAGTCCTTTGAGCTTCCAAAGAGTAAACCAGGGCTCTTCCATCGGGGGTTGGAATTTGCGCCAGGTGGTTTTGCGGTTTGAAGGGCAGTTCCTATTGCTGGTGTTGATTGTTGTCAAGGAAGTTAGGTTGGTGGAACTGAGCCGGCCTAGCTCCCGCCCCTCTCCCACTGCAACCGATGCGCCAAGGGTTAACTCTGGAATGACGCGCGGGCGGCGCACTGATCCCATCTGGGGTCTTACGTAACCCCAGGTCTCCCCAATGAACAGGGCTTGGCAACTGATGCCAAGTGGCGGAAGGCTGCGTACACCTCCTCCAAGGTAAAATATGTTAGTTCGGGACATCCACCACTAATTTCCATCATAGGTTTAGATAACGGCTTGGCGTGACGCCTCCAGCCTTTTCAGGCATGGCACACGCAGGTAAAATGTAATGGACTTACCAGATATAGCAGAGGGTTGGTGAATTTATTTCAAGGAGGCAACTAGCTTAAAGAAACTGCTAGAAAGAATATATCTGAGATGTGGCGTTGATGGTGTTCATTCAAAGGGTATAGCTGGTGGGGCAGGTAACCGAGCTAACATATTTTACCCTGGAGGAGGTGTATATCTCTGATAACCTCACTTGTAAATAAATGTCTGAGTTCCATATCACAAGATGCAAGGGGGAGGAGCCGAACCAGTTAACGCTTCTGTATTTCTTTGACAGGGGATGCCAGACAATGGGTGCAGAATGTCTCCCAGATTCCGGGGCGGTGTTACGCCGCTCGCCAGGCGGGAGAGGTTGGATCAGCTCTTCTCTTCGATGTGTTTGCCAACAGTGGTGTGTGTCTCTAACTGAGAAGCATTCATTGCAATCAGGCATTTGCGGCCGAGACGCTAGATTTGGGTTCTCCGCAAACCAGACTTCCCCCCTCACTGTCGATCTTCATCTTCATTGCTCCTTGCTCTCGTTGATGAATTGGGGAATATATTCAAGCTCGAATGATAAACAAGCGAAATACGATTCCCTCACCAGTTTGAATCAGGAGCTATATATCTACCTTCATTCACCATTAATTATCACACCTCCCATGCAACAATGTCTCGCCCCCCGATACAGCTTGTTTCAATGAGAGACAGGTAAGTATGACTTAATCTGAATATCTCTGATGGCACCTTTCACGGGAGTGATGCTACATCAGCGGGTATTTCTTCGCACCGAGTCCCCTTTATCTGCGCCGTGCATACCCATAAAAGGAGCATCACCTAGAGCCGACTTGCATTGTTACCGAAACAGCAGCAAGCAATAGCTTTATCATTATTACTGTGCCCTCTAGCAGCATGAAGTTCATCTTCTTTCATCTCGCACTCGCCTCTGCTGCCTTTGGGAGTATTGGCGCAGGCAATGACAACCTAACAGTACATATTGCTCGCGCATTGTCGAGTTGCTCGCAGACTATCACCATCACAGTTCACCCTATCTCAGCGTGTGTATTCAGCCTCCAGCATACATTGACCTTTCGGGACTGTATTTGAGAGCTTATGATCTGTGTCATGCCCAGTTACACTTCAACTATTACTACGACAGCCACAGTTCATGGAACTACGAAGGCTCAGGCCAAAAGAAAGAGTCCCCTTAGCCAGTGCGAAAATACCTTCTTACTGTAAAGACCACCTCTGGCTTTCGTTACTACAGGCCATCCCCCATTCTGAAAAGATCTATATGAATACTGAAAAGGCCTTTTTGTATGTTGGAAAGGCCTTCTTACATTTCAATTGGGCCTTCCTGCCTGCAATGTGATAAGCCTAGACCTTACCGTTTCAGAGCAGGACCGTGTGAAGATTCTAAAAAGGCATTTTCGCACTGATTAAAGGGACCCTTTCTTTTGGCCTGAGCCTTCGTACACCCATGGGAAATCCGCTTATCAAACGCCAGACAACCTCCTCCTTGTTCTCTTCTTCATTTTCCTCCTCGAAATACCCATCGTCCTTGGTGTCCTCGGCCTTCAGCTATTCAAGCTCCACGACCGGTTGCATTGGAATTGTTACCACCACCGCTACTCTTTCAACTATCACAACAACAGTGACGAAGACTTTTACAAGGCCGCCTTCACCCACCCCAACAGAGCTATGTAAAGGGTCGGAATGTGGAAACTACACGATTTACCCTGCGACACCCCCCTCGGTAACTGTGCCTGGGGATTAGACGGGAACAACCATAGCTTCTGCTTCCAGAACGACGAGTGCCGGAAGGAGATTACATGCGCCGCGAACAGCCAACGTCCGGATGGTTACAGCTGTCTCATAGGAAGTTGCTGTGAGGTTGGAAAATGCGTGAAAGTTATGCCTGCAAGCACGTGTAGGAACCCAAGCGGGGCACATTTTATCTTTCCAGCTGATGCAGCTCGAGGGAACACCAGAAAGGGAGCGTCATGCTCAAACCGGAACCAGTCCGGCTGTCAGAAAGCGAAGAATTGATTCTCGTGTTGATCCGGGATGAAGAGAAAGTAGAGTGAGAACAGGGCATTCTATGAAAATTGATAAATAAATAAAATATTTATCCTCTGCTTTGCCAGAGGATGTCCCCATGCACTAGCGCGCCTTAACACTCGGGCTGCTCATACTCAGTTACATTGACAGACTTACGGCCAGAATAAATATCCTAGGTGATTTCACGACACGTCTTAACAGTATCTTGAGACTGTATAGGGCAAGGAGACGTTCACCTTACGTGGACAGGATTCATCTCAGGGGCATCGCCAACCTGGAACTTTCAGCCAATGATGTTCTCGCCATCTGAGCAGGGATTGACACATGCAAGGGTTGGTTCGGCAGGGGCGTCCAAGCTTTGGTAGCTTGCATGAGGTAGGTACATCCGTGCAGATGGATATTGGCACTGTGAATCCAAGGCCAGAATTGAGTTTCATGTGCTGTGGAGCACCGAAGTTCTGACGATTCGCACTGTACAGCAGCCTCAGCTCAGCCTCAACCCCAAAGTTCAAAGCCTTGTTCTGCACTGACGCGACTTTCACTCAGCCAGCAACCACCTTCCTCGCGCAGCTTTGTCGCATACTCACAAACAAGATGCGACACTGAAAACTTGCAAGCAACCTCAATCGGTCCTCGATTTACTTGCTAGGCGAATGAAGAAGTGCGCCTCCATGCGTTTTCTTTCATGCAGTTCCGCGTTCTTTGACTGACACAACCAGTTACTGCGACCGCGATCTCCATCTCGCTGCCGATTCCTAGCGCACCCGTTAGACTAGCACTCGATTCCCGATAAAAGTGCCATCATGAGCCCTCAACTCAACGGTGCCGTCGGCGCATTCAGCCAGCTCCCGAAGAGCAAGCGCTTCTCCGACATCCCATCTACGATCGACATTCCTGTCCAAGACCAAGACGATGAGGCCGTCGAAATTGACCTCGAGGTTTTGGCCGATGATCCTACCGAGCTATGCACACTTTTCGAGCAAGAGCACGCCGCCCGAACATACTGGATGACAGTCGCGCTGGCCTATGCGAAACAACGGAACATCGACTTCGCGATCGAGATTCTCATCCGGGGCGCGAATGCCATGCAGGCAAACAATCCGCGGGAGAAGTTGACTATTGTCAGCTGTCTATGCTGGATGTACTTGTGGAAGAGCAGGGAAGCTCCTCGTGTTGCCCCCGAGGGCTCTCTCGTCTCCGAGGCAAAGACGAAGGAATACTATCTTCAACTCGCCACACAAAGTCTCAACGAGGCATCGCGGATCAATCCTGCCTTCCCTCCGCTATTTCTCGCCCGCGGTGTTCTCTACCTCTTGCGCGCCTCACTGCAAGCGCCGTCCAAGGCCCCCGGTGCTTCCGATACAGACAAGGCAGAGCTGCTGCGCTCTGCGCTGAAATCTTTCGACGATGCGATCCGTGTATCGCAGGGGAAGAATATGCTCGCTGTCATGGGCAGGGCCCGGGCGCTGTTTTCTTTAGGGAAGTACCCTGAGTCGCTTCAAAACTATCAGGAAGTGCTGGCCAAGATGCCTGATCTTGTCGACCCCGACCCCCGTCTTGGCATTGGATGCTGCTTCTGGCAGCTTGGGTACAAGGATGACGCCAAGATCGCCTGGGAGCGATGCCTGGAGATCACACCGGACAATAAGGTCGCCAACATTCTGCTCGGTCTCTACTACTTGGACGCTAGTGGTCACGTTCCAACAAATAGTCCAGAGTTCATCAGGCTGTACAAGAAGGCTATGACTGAGTACACGCAGAAGTCCTTCAAGTTGGACAAGGACCTGCCTCTCACCTGCGCTACATTCGCGAACTATTTTCTTTCGCGAAAGCAGTTCCCGACAGTCGACACTTTGGCGCACAAAGCTATCCAGTACACTGATGTCAACGCGATTGCCAGCGATGGTTGGTATCTTTTGGCCCGAAAGGAGCATTACGCCGGCGACATAGAGCGCGCCAGCGATTATTACCGCCGCGCCGATGATGCTCGAGGAGGCGTTGAGCGCGGGTTTCTACCGGCGAAATTTGGCGTGGCCCAGCTGTCAGTTCTGAAGAATGATTTGGGAGAGGCCAAGCTCCGGCTTGAGAAAATGATCCAGCACTCCAAGAACCATGAAGCCATGATTCTGCTTGGCACCTTATATGCGGAGGAGGTATTCGCCAACCAGTTCGCGGCTGTAAAAGAGGACAAAAGCGCCGAGGCTAAGAAGGCCATTGGCTTCCTGGAGAGTGCTCGCGCAGCATGGAAGGACCCGAAAAAGAATCTGGCACCAGACTCCGCAGTACTCCTGAATCTCGCCCGACTCTACGAAGTTGAGAGCCCGGATAAGGCATTACAATGCCTGAAGCAGGTTGAACAAATGGAGCTTGATCAAGTTTCGAAGTCAGAGATCCCAACAAACACGGAGGACGAGGCTACTATTCGCGCAGCGCTGCGGAAGTTCCTCCCACCTCAACTGCTGAACAACATGGGCTGTTTTTACTACCAGGACGAGAAGCACGAGCTTGCCAGCGAGTTATTTGAAGCTGCTCTCAGTGCCTGCGTTCATATCGGCGAGAGTGATAGCGACTTGGATACGGACGCGCTTGTGACGACAATCAGTTTCAACCTTGGGCGGAGCTACGAGTCGCGCGGCCTGACGGATCAGGCTATCGAGGTATACGAGGGGTTGCTGAAGCGCCATGATGACTACACGGACGCGCGCACAAGACTGGCCTACATCAATCTGCGCAAGTTCCCGAACAAAGAGGGCCCTGATGCGGTTGCAAAACTTTACCAGGAGAACCCCTCGGATCTGGAAGTCCGGGCGCTGTATGGGTGGTTCCTCGGCAAGGTCACGGCGAAGAAGAGGCCAGGGAATGTGAATGAGGACCCAGAGAATCGGCATTACAAGCACACTCTCCAAAACTACGAGAAGCATGATCGCTATGCACTTGTGGGCATGGGCAACTTGCACTTGATCAGTGCGAGAGAGATGCGACGCGAGACGGAGCAAGAGAAGCAAAAACGCAGCGCAATGTACGGACGCGCTGTCGAGTTTTTTGACAAGGCGTTGCAACTCGATCCGAAGAATGCGTATGCGGCTCAGGGTATCGCAATTGCGCTCGTCGAGGACAAAAAAGACTACAAGAGTGCCCTACAGATTTTCAGCAAGGTGCGCGATACGGTCAAGGACGCCCATGTGTTTGTCAACCTTGGCCACATATTTGCCGAGCTGAGGCAATTCTCCAAGGCCGTCGAGAGCTATGAGATCGCCCTCTCCAAGGAGGGCAAGGCGAATGATTCTGTGATCCTCTCATGCCTTGGGCGGACATGGCTCAACAGGGGTCGGACAGATCGCAACCTGGATGCCTACAAGACGGCGTTGAGCTATGCTCAGAAGGTAAACCAGACATCTCGTTCTATACCCGAGAAGGCACGCTAACACATATTCACAGGCCCTCGCAGTTGCCCCCGACCAAGTGCATTTCAAGTTCAATGTTGCTTTTGTTCAGATCCAGCTAGCCATGACCATCAACTCGCTGAACGAGACCCTGCGAACATCAGCCCAGCTACAAGAGGCCGCGGACGGCCTCGAGTCTGCCATCAAGGCGCTTGACGAGATCGCTGGCTCGCCACAACCGCCGTACCCCAAACACGACATCGAGCAGCGCGCCAACATGGCGCGTAACACACAGCGAAAGCAGCTCGAGCGTGCCATCGCCAGCCAGAAGGAATACGAGGAGAAGAACAAGGAAAAACTCGCAGCCGCCCTTGAGCATCGCCAAGCCGCGCATCGCCGCCGCGAAGAGGAGCGTCAAAAGCTCGAGGAGAAGGAACGTGAGCGCCAGGAGCACATCCGCAAGGAGCGCGAAGAAATCGCCGCCCGGGACCGCGCCCTTGCTCAGGAGCGCGATGCGTACGAGGAACGCCAGAAGCAATCGGCTGCGGCAGATATGACCACCGATTCGGAAACGGGCGAGAAGACCAAGCGCAAGAAGAAGTCGGCATCTGGTGCCACCAAGCGCGCTGGAAGCGGTGAGCCTAAGTCGAAGCGCTCACGCAAGAAGAAGACCCGCCGTGACGAGAGCGATGGCGAAGACGACTCTGGCGATGAAGAGGCCGCCGAACGCAAGGCACCGCCCAAGAAGAGGCAGCGTCTTACCTCCAAAAAGGATTCCAACAAGTACAAGTCGGCCGAGATTGTCGTTGACAGTAGCGACAGCGACGCTGATGGGTTGGAACGTGCGGAGCGCGCTATTGAAGGTGCTGGCGCGTCAGAAGACGACTTTGGTGGGAAGGGGGATGGCAACGCCTCGGACCAGATGGAGGTTGACGAGGGCGGTGACAGAGACGACGACGACGATGAAGATGATGGGGGTGAGGCAGTTACCCGATGGGCTGCGCAGAGCAGGCGGCCTAGGAGAGGCAGGGTCGTCGACGAGAGTGACGAGGATGAGGGTGGAGATGACGATGCTGCTGCTGCTGCTCCAGCCGATACAAGCATGGCAGACCCTGATGACGAGTGAGTGGTTTGGGAGACTTAGAAGCCCAGATTGTAAAACTGTACCTCTAGAGATTTCCCCATTTAGTAGCATAACGGAACATGCTATTACCAGGGCTGGCAGACACGGATATCAAGAACTTCACAATTTAACAATGCAATGTGTACTGGTGTGGAGTTCACAAATGGGCGTTCGATGCCGTGCTGTCACGGACGTGTGATTACCAAAGGAGTTGCTCCCTCTAAAACACCCTTCCTCCTCGTTCGCCCCGACTAGGCATGGCTAGAAGTCATGGCATACATCCGGACATCTTGTTCTCTGTTGACTCTAGCCTTAGGGACAAACCCTTCAATGACCTCACACAGACGTAGAAGGACGATCGGTGTCCAAATACAAATGCTTAGGCCTCCCTACTCCGTCCGAAAAATACGCCAAAGAGACCCCCGCACGGCTTATGAGGTCAGAACGGGAAATCATGGGTTATTGGGTTACAGGCCTTGATCGCATCGTAATACGTCTTGATTATATACGCTGGAATAGGCCGTTGGATAGTAGTGTAAGATCCGCAACATCAGTCAGGCCCCTTGGGTCGCCTTTTGACGGCAACGAGGCATCCTCCGTAATAGCTGAGTGGACCTTTATTTGGCCTGAGCCTTGGTAGAAGACCGTCATCCATATGTCCCGATGATGTCCATTACCTTGCTAACTTGAGTAGGTACCGTCAAATAAACTGGTGATGTTGAGAAGCAACCTGATCTGAGTAATCTGAAAGTCGGAGTCGTGGACCTGTGTTCCGACAAAAGTTCCATCTTCTCATTCCTACCGTATATTCCGTCTACCCAAACCGGAGCTCCTTCGTGAAGGTATTACCTATCCAACAAGCCAAACTAGCACACACCAGCAGGGAACCGAGTCTAGCCCCAAAACCCCTACCCACGCAGCCACAATAAGTGAATACCACCCTGAGCAGTCACAACTCCTCCACCAAGAGCTCTTGCATCGCCACCCGATCATCCCAGTCCTCCCCCTTGATATTCCGCATATCCAGCACCTTCAACAGCAGAAGATCCTCTTCCCGTACCAAGTCCTCAATTCGCATTTGCGCACCCTCACAGTTCCCCTCCACACCCAACACATTCCTCAAGCAGCGCTGGTAAACATCCCGCGGGTAGGGGTCTCCCTTCTCGTAGCGACCTTCATTCTCATTGCCAAACAGGCAGGCCGTGTTTCCCATCAAACAGAGGAAGATGAGCGTCGCCTTTCTTTGTGAGCTACTATCCACCCTCGATACAGCGCTTTCCCTATCTTTCTGAGCGTGCAGGGCCGGGTCAGTCAGGCCCTCACGCATGATCGATTCCAGATGATATTGCAGCAGCGTCAGCAGGACAGCATACCCGCCGATATTTCTTGGCCAGTCGGGGAGTAATTCCTTGAGGTATAGCAACCCTGCTATTCGTAAAGCGGCCTCCAGATCGTGCGTCCCTGCTGCTGGGACGATGTGGGCATTCTCGTATAGACGGTGGTTTGCCATGTAAGTCTCAGCGGTGCTCATTCCCGACATGTCGTTAGTTCTTCCGCCAACAAAGGGGTTTTCTCCTACTTCGATTTCGCGCAAAGGTGCAGGTTTTGCGAGGAGGTCATATGTGACGGAAAGCCATTCGTCAGTGAGGGCATACGCGTCGTATGAGACAGCGCCGACAGACTGGCTGGCGAGGCGGACTGCAGAAGCGAGAAGGGATAGAGAGGTAAGCGAAGCAGGGGTTGGGGAGAATGGTGGGAGTAACGGCCCGAGGAGGTAGGATATAGAGGAGGTAATGTACGAGCGAATAGTAGAGGGCAGGATGAGGGAGACTAGTGGGTAAGTCTTGTTAAAAGGGATAAGTGGTGTGATGGCGAGAGCCGCGGCACCTCTAAGACCGGCTCTGGGAAGTGGTTTAGAATCGTAGATATCGTAAATAGTGGTAAAAACATACCTGTGTATTGTGGAGCTGGTCATAGGGTGGGAGAGATCGATAGGATCTCGGATATCGAGGATATTTCGAAGCCCGCCCATGTGCATCCACCAATCCCCTAACTGGCCAACGTCTGAACAGATGTCAGTTCACTAGTCTGTCTCTAATAACTAACAGCTATGAGGACGTCTGAGTTTGACATACAGCACTAAAGTGAGAGGATTGGCGCATCAGCATATGTTTTCCTCATGGGAGTTAATGCAGTTCTTACCGCGCTCGTGGCTAGTGACGCAATACAGGAAAGCGTCACTGAACCGACAGGCTTGCCCTCATCCAGATCTCGTTTGAGAATGGCGCACATCTTAGAGATGTGATAGGAATACCCTTTTGGGTCTACCTCGGAGTTGATGGCAGCCTGGGAAATTGATCCGCTCATCAAAACGCCTGTAGTAGCAGTTAGTGGAAGAAAGGGGGGCGAAGCTCGCATCGGAAGCCCACAGTGTAGTGAACACATGTCACTTCCTCCCACCGTAACCCAGTAGAACTCGGATGATCTTGCTGGGTTATCTGTCATGATATCTTCGTAGGGGAAAAGCTTTCGAGCGATATCCGTCCAATAGAGGTGGAAGAGCTGCCAATCTTCCCGAGACAAGTAACTTGGCCGACTTGGTGCGAGATTGATAGGTCTCGGTGTAGGTAACGAGAAATGCTCTTGGCTCTGGAAATAGCGGCCCTGAGGATGAATGACCGGGGCGAAGGACGAAGTGCATTCCCCAGAAGACGATCCGAGGAAAAAGGCTCGAGTAGACCCCCGTGGTTTCCCCTTAGACTGATCCTTCAATGCCGCCTTCCTCCGCTGCTTTCTCCCTTGCGGTGCCTCGGGGATAGGGGTAGCATTGATCTGCTCTGCGGTTTGTCGTCCGGCCCTAGATATTTGTTGGCGAGGTTCGTCTTCCCCCTCCACGAACCGGATCGGTCGATGACTAGACGACGCAATATGGTTTGGTACATTCGGAGCCTCTGTACTGGGTGGATAGGTCTGAGGACATGAATTGACAAATGATATCCCATTGAACTTCTGTCGGGACACCTGGAGGCCACGCCGCGTGTTGATCAACTTGCCATCTTGGACGGTTGAGTTGAAGTGATTCATGCTCGTATCATAGGGGGTGAAGGAAATCAGATACTCAAAGAATCTTTGCTTGCGGTAAGGCTGCCATTGAGCATTTCAGGAGAGCTAGTATTTATATTCTGGGATATATCATGGAAGCATTGTAACTCTGTTGTATCAGCCCTAAATCCCCAGACCTGGTTCCTGTACGGGACCAGTGGCTTGACGAAACAAGACTCGCAGACCGTATTTTCTTTGCACCCGGCATAGTGCACAGGAAGGCTGCAGCAGTGCGCTCTGCAGTGAGACCCGTCTTGTGGGAGACTGGCGATCACGATCACGCCGGGACTTAGAGCTAGGCTGTGATAGGAAGGATTGCTGAAAAGGGTAATTTCTTGGCATTGATTCGGTCTGGAAAACGCTGTTGAACTTGGCTGTCTGACTTGACGAAGCCGGGCCTTGGTACGAAGCCGGGGTGGCCATTGGCTTGGGAAGAAACAACGCCATGTGCGTGTTTGACATCCGAAGGGGCAGTTGCCTGGGGCTTCATTGCAACCTCGATCTTCCCAGCAGTTGGTAATGGCGGGTAGTCTGTTCGTACCGTTGATCAGCGCAGCCAATGGACACCAGGCGGGCTACGAAGTATTCTCACGTCAGCAGCCAGTTTGACGCCACCACCCTGTCGGCCTTTGACGGTTGGTGCGACTGCCAGTTAGCTGGCAGCCGGTTCGGTATTGCATCTGTGAGTCTACGGCTCGGAACCTTGTTAGTTATGGTTGGCTGCCGCAATGGCAGCCACGGGATACTTCAGCCGTAGAAGACGTCCCCTTTCATCAATACACGAGCAGTCCGGTGGAGTTCTGCTGAGATGATATTGCCGCTTCTCAAAGTCGTCCCGACTTCCAACCTTCCACTAGGATGACCAATAGAAATAAGGTCCTCGTTCCCGTCGTGCTGGGCAAGTTCATTGGGAATTGTGCCAGGAAGGCGAACAGCCGCGCCAAGACACAGTGCCAAGGTCAACGGGACTGCCTTGTGTGCCTGGCCCATTGACAGTGCCAGGCATCTGATGTTGACCTGCGGGTTGGAGGGCTTTTGTGATGGCGGGAAGATCAGGACGATCTTTGGTACACTCTGGATCTTTGGGTCAAGGCCCATCTTGGCGGCACCAGCTTGTCGGATCTGCTCAAGTCGCGCCTTGAGAGCCTGGTCAGCTTCAACACATTCGGGGTCCAGCGACTCCGGGCTTGCGATACCAAGATCCGATACTCTCACAAACACCCCAGGATTAGACACGTCGACGAGCGATGCCTGTATCGTGCTCCCATCCGACAGAACCAACGTGTCCATGGGAATGCCAGTCGGCAGAGCACGACCGGTCTTGGCGCCAGCAGGATCAAGAAAACTCAGCACAATCTTGGACTGCTTTCCAGGGACACCGTCCATCTCGTAATTGCCATCGGGGCAGTATCTCGGTGGGGAACCAGGCACGATCCTGAAGCGCGAGTGGATGATCTTTCCAGTGTTGGTGTTGAAGATGCGAACAAGAGTCGTGTGAAAGCCTCCCGTCAAATCCAGTTCTATCTCGGGGGGTCTCGTAAGCAGTCCTTCATCAAGGCTGATTGGGCCAATGGCCGAAGACATGTTGCCACAGCTCCCAGCCATGTCGAGGGTCCCATCGTTAACGTCCACCTGCACGAAGGTGAACTCGACGTCAGAGTCGGGCCGGGACGAGGGCGCCACGACGCAGATTTTGGAGGTTGAGGAGATGCCAGATCCCATGCCGTTGAGCTGGCGGCCGCTTGGGTCAGGAGAACCCATTGCAGACGCAAGGACGGCGGGCCATTGTTCAACGGGAGGGAGATGCTGCCGCAGTATGACCAGACCGTTTGATGTTCCCCCACGAGCGAATATGGCGGGGAACGAGCAGGTGCTCATTCTTCGCGCCGCGCGATGTACTTGGTTGCCGAACGAGGAGAGCATTTCCCCGATGTCTAGAAGTTGGCTCGGCGTGCAGGGTGTTGTTGCCCTGGGATGCAGTTCCACAGTCGTCGGCTCCTGCCGTCAAAACGCTAGTTGGGTTCCACAGCATGCATGTTGAGTGACTCTAGAACACGCTGCCAAGGCTGCGCGGCAACCCCCTATGCCCTATGAAGCAAGGGTCTTCGCTGACTGTGCAGGCTCCCTCGTGCTGCATCTGGATTGAGTAAGCAAACCAACAACCCCCTTGATGGCGAGGAGATATGTTGCTCTTGTGTTGCTCGCGCAAGTTCTTCTTTGCTGAACATACATTATGATATTATCTAGGTACATATACGGTCGCGTGTTGTAATCAACTGACATACAATATGTGGGATGTCTGCCCAACTCCTGTCTTTCCAACACAAACTGTTGAGAGTTGTAAACGAGCAATATGGCGAGCGGGTGTCGAACATCGAGTACTGCTCTATTTCAGGAATGCCATCTCCATATATAACCATCCCGGAAAGCGCCCGGGACGTGCGCCGTAGCGTACATGACGAGGTTCAGTCCCCCATGCACTCCAGCTTCGAAATACCCAGACGTCTGCCAGAATCGGATCAGTTCTGGGGCGGTCAGCTCCATACCGGCCCCGTAGCACTGCAATCCCAAACAGGCGCCAAACTCGCGGAACGCGACCCGGCGATCGAGAGGCATGTGATTGATTCCCGGGGGGTCGATGAGGGCTCTGTGCGCCAGCATGATGCTTTCGTTAGCCAGGGCGCGCACCCAATCTTCGCTTCGAAAGAACTGTAGCATCCACAAGCCCATGCCAAAGTCGAGCGGATCATAGCTGACGGTCAGCCTCCTCGCGCGGCTCATGATCAGGCGGTAGGATGCTATTTCGCGGCTGAGGATGCCCCAGGATCTGTCGATCCGCTCGGCGGCCGTTTGAACGAGTTGCAGGACCACAAATCCAGTTGCTGCATCGTAGCGACCCTCCTCAGGCACCAAGATTACCTTCAAGTCAACGGATGCCTTCCGCGCGAGGCGGAGCCCGCCGTCAAAGCCCGTGACAGTGTTATCCCAGCTAATAAAGCCGGAGAAAATTGCTTTGGCGAGCTGTACCGCAAGGCGGTTGTACTTTATCTCGCCTGTTGCCAGGTATAGGCGGTGAGGGCAAAGACCCAGAGAACAAGGTGGTGATGGTTCTGCGGTTTGCATCGTCAGCCTATCTGGTCATGATCAGCCGTCAGATAAGACGGCAGGTACCTACCTGGCCATCGCATTGGCCATTGCATTCATCCTCCGGGTCACCGCTCCGTAGTCCACCTTTCAGTGGCTGCTCGTCTGTTGCGGGATACAGTCGGGTCATCCCATCTCGAGTCTTGCCCAGCACGTTGTGAACGGTATGGACGAGTCGCTTTGCGAGAACGAGATACACCGGGGAGGTTGTCTCTTTCGCCAGCGTGATAAAGTTGATCACGCCGAAGGCATTGGTCAATAGATAATGCCCCCTATGGCCTCTCGCCCCAAGATTGTCGGGCGGTATCCACATATGCCCCTCAACTTCCGTGAGGGTGTCGAACGGGCCGTAGACTCTCCTCATATCGCACTTGAAGCGCTGGATCTCGACTAGCGTATGCATTGCGTGCTGAAACCACCAAGTTTTCATCCACGCGCCAATTTCGGTAACTGCATCGTTCCATGCCTTGAAACTGGAGAGTCTGCTCCTTCAAGTAGAGTCCATTATGACGCCCCATACCCGCTAGAAGGTCATGGGTTCACTGAACGCGACGCACTCGGCATCCCGTCTGGGACAAAGGAAATACAGCAAGACGCGTTGTCGTCCACGACCCTCTTTTGTTCCAAACCAAGAGTCCTTCCAGTCGAACCATACCCATGAGCTGAACCCGATTGCCTTCTCACCTCAACGACATGAATATCTCATGCCATGCTTGTCACGCGAGCTGCATCAGCTGGAACGGATGAGATGACGTTCTTCAGTCGGCTTCGCCTTGTGGTGTGAGAAATATCAGTACAATGACGTCATACCATGCCCAGTTTTTCGATGTCGCCCGTGTTCATCGAACGATCTACTGTATTGTCTTGTAGCGGGCCTCAAGGTCACCTGATCATCGCTGGGTCATCCAAGTACATTTCGCGCTGGTGTAGTGTGTGATTGTTAACGATTACACTGCAAGGCAGCTAGAATGGCTTCAATTCAGAATAACTAGCCAGCGTAGCAATGCATGCAGCTGCCGTTTGATATCTAAAATAACCTGATCCCGCGCAATTGAATCATGAAGTTTGCATAATGATGTTCTAGCTGAGTTGTCTGGCAGTGGTCGTCAAAAAGCCAAAAGGTGGGGTTTGGATGACAATGCGGGCTTACTGATAGCCCCGCACTATCTGATTGGCTAGCCTTTATGCCGGAAGGCACGGGCGTTATTTCCCCGCCGAAGCTGGGAACAGGGGCCATTGAAGCTTCTAGAGGCTACTAGCGGTTGCCATCACCGTCTGGTCCTTCGGGCACCAAACACGCAACAACTTCGTCACACTACTAATAAAAACTTTCCCAGCGTCTGCGGTTCTGCCTTTTTCTTCTTCGTACAACTCAAACAACTAAACGATCAACGATCAACGATCAACGATAAACGAGTCGGGAAATCACACAATCTGTTTTCGCAGCCTCACTTTAGAGCCTGACGTCACACTCGACATCCCACTTTCCATTTTCCATTCGCAGATAATACGAACACAACCACGAAGCTCGAGACTTGATCTCATCAGCTCACGAAGTCAACATGGCTTCAAACAAGATGGAGTTCACCGATAGGGCGAAGAAGGCGTTGGAGGACGCCATGACCCTTGCCGAGCAATACGCACACTCGCAGTTGTTGCCACTTCACCTGGCTGTCGCCCTCATTGACCCTCTGCCCGATCAGAGCAAAGACCAGCAGAATGTGCAACCTGGAACGACAAGCACGCTCTTCCGCCAAGTCATTGAACGCGCCCATGGCGATCCTCAGATTTTCGACCGAGCACTGAAGAAGGCACTGGTCCGGCTGCCCAGTCAGGACCCTCCCCCGGACTCAGTCTCCATGGCACCGTCATTCAACAACGTGCTCCGCAAGGCGATGGAGCTTCAGAAAGTCCAAAAGGACACCTACATTGCCGTCGACCACCTCATCACATCTCTTTCAGAAGAACCATCCATTCAGGTTGCACTCAAGGAGGCCAACGTACCTAAGCCAAAGCTGATTCAAGATGCCATCGCAACCATCAGAGGTACAAAACGGGTCGACTCCAAAACGGCGGATACCGAATCAGAGACTGAGAACCTGTCAAAGTTCACGATCGACATGACCGCAATGGCAAGAGAAGGCAAGATCGATCCCGTCATTGGCCGTGAGGAGGAGATCCGACGAGTTATTCGCATTCTGTCCCGCCGCACCAAGAACAACCCGGTACTCATCGGTGAGCCCGGTGTCGGAAAGACGACGGTGGTGGAAGGTCTCGCACAGCGCATTGTGAACTCAGACGTCCCCGACAACCTTGCGGCATGCAAGCTGCTGTCGCTCGACGTTGGTGCCTTGGTGGCTGGAAGCAAGTACAGAGGCGAGTTTGAGGAGCGAATGAAGGGCGTCTTGAAGGAGATTCAAGAGTCTAAGGAGATGATTGTACTCTTCGTCGACGAAATCCACCTGCTGATGGGTGCCGGCTCATCTGGGGAGGGTGGTATGGATGCTGCTAATCTGTTGAAGCCCATGCTCGCCAGAGGACAGCTCCACTGCATTGGCGCGACAACTTTGGCCGAGTATCGCAAATATATCGAGAAGGATGCAGCATTCGAGCGACGCTTCCAGCAAGTCATTGTGAAGGAGCCGACTATCCCCGAAACCGTGTCGATTCTTCGCGGCTTGAAGGAGAAGTATGAGGTTCACCATGGCGTGAACATTGCCGACAGCGCCATCGTAGCCGCTGCAACCCTAGCCGCTCGATACCTGACGCAGCGAAGACTTCCGGATTCAGCCGTCGATCTGATCGACGAAGCTGCCGCTGCGGTTCGTGTGGCCCGCGAGTCCCAACCTGAGATCATTGACTCGCTCGAGCGGAGACTCCGGCAGCTCAAAATTGAGATCCACGCTCTGTCTCGCGAAAAGGATGACGGATCCAAGGCACGGCTTGCTGTCGCCAAACAGGACGCTCAGAATGTCGAGGAGGAGTTGAGACCCCTTCGCGAGAAGTATGAGCGAGAGAGAAAACGCGGCAAAGACATCCAGGAGGCGAAACTCAAGCTGGAGAATCTTCGAGTCAAGGCCGAAGATGCTAGCAGAATGGGCGACCACAGTCGGGCTGCTGACCTTCAGTATTATGCTATTCCCGAGCAAGAACAGGTCATTCGGAAGCTCGAGAAAGAGAAGGCAGCCGCCGATGCCGCGCTCAATGAGGGTGGTGGTGATACGGGTGGCTCGATGGTTACGGACGTCGTTGGACCCGATCAGATCAACGAGATCGTTGCGCGGTGGACTGGAATTCCTGTCACTCGACTCAGAACATCGGAGAAGGAGAAGCTGTTGCGCATGGAGCAAAACCTGGGAAAGATTGTTATCGGCCAGAAGGAAGCGGTGCAATCTGTTTCCAACGCCATCAGACTCCAACGTTCTGGTCTCGCCAACCCGAACCAGCCTCCGAGTTTCCTGTTCTGCGGCCCCTCGGGAACTGGTAAAACACTGCTCACCAAAGCTCTGGCCGAATTCCTGTTCGATGACCCAAAAGCCATGATTCGATTCGACATGTCGGAATACCAAGAGCGACATTCGCTCAGTCGAATGATTGGTGCGCCGCCGGGATATGTCGGGCACGACGCCGGTGGACAGTTGACCGAGGCGCTTCGCCGCAAGCCGTTTTCTATCCTCCTCTTTGACGAGGTTGAGAAAGCGGCAAAGGAAGTCCTCACAGTCCTGCTCCAGCTCATGGACGACGGCCGCATCACGGATGGCCAGGGCCGTATTATCGACGCGAAGAACTGCATTGTGGTCATGACCTCGAATTTGGGGGCCGACTTCCTCGCACGTCCGACGGGGAGAGATGGCAAGATTGACCCCACAACACGGGAGCTTGTCATGGGCGCCCTCCGCAATTACTTCTTGCCGGAATTCCTCAACCGCATCAACTCCATCGTCATTTTCAACCGTCTCACCAGGAAGGAGATTCGCAGAATCGTCGATCTTCGGATTCAAGAGATCCAGAAGCGCCTGAACGACAACGACCGCAACGTTACCATCAGAGTCTCAGAAGAGGCCAAAGACAAGCTCGGTGCCGCAGGTTATTCTCCTGCATATGGAGCACGACCGCTCCAGCGCCTCCTGGAGAAGGAGGTACTCAACCGCCTGGCGATCCTTATCCTCCGTGGAAACATCCGTGATGGCGAGATCGCTCGTGTTGAGGTGGTCGGCGGCAAGGTCACGGTCATCCCCAACCACCCCGATGGCGAGGGTGGTGAGGACGACGACATGATGCTCGACGACGACGATGATGCGATTGAGGAGATCGCTCCTGATTCGATGGACGAGGACATCTATAACTCGTAAGCACTCCACGCTGCCGCTGCTTATTGCTGCCGCGATGCGATGGTTGCTACGCGTTTGTATTTTTTTCCCCCCAGCCAGAAGATGTCTAACAAACACAGCGTTCAATGATAAGGAGTAATGAAAGGAATGGTTCATGAGGTCACGGGATGAGAATTGGCAGCGGTAAGGGGATGTGGTCTGTTCTCTGTTGATCAGTATAGTGGCGTTTTTAATGGACCCAGAAAGGCTAAAGTCCTTGGGAGTAGTGCCAGTTACATACTGCAAAATATTATAGAAATTTGTACATTTGAGATGAATCCTTCAGTTACGATGTGATGTGTGTTGACAACGTGAAATGAAGCTTAGAATTGGAGGTCAAGTCCGGTGCTAGCGGGCCCACCTTTTCCAGCTTTGCCACCCAATGACTGCGAACAATTCATCCCCGTCAAAAAAAGTTGCGAGGCCCAAGCTCGCCATCGACCTCGTCAACCCAACTTCGACGTCGACATTGAAAGCCTGCTCAAACCGTTGCTACCCCGTCTACACCGCGAAAAACGGCCACGAAATAGCGGCGCGGCGCAAGGCCTCGAAGCCGCAGCCATGAATACTCTCCACGCCCCACCGGCTTGTCGCCTGGCGCTCGGCATGTCCCGGCTCACCATGCGACAAGCTCAGCAATTGAGGTTAGCTACCACCGCAGCTGTTTCTACATCTTCGACATTGGCCCCGACTACTACCGAGCAACCGGCACCCGAAGAGAATACACGTGCCGAGCGCGACGCCGAGGAGGGCCGTGTTCATGGACATTTGCCCAACCATGGCCAGAAGATATGGATCCATAATCATACCTATGATGGGCATATCCTGTACTCGTTCCACCGAATAGTTGACGTATGATTTGCCCTCCTTGTACGGTACCGTGGAGGAGAACGATGACACTGACAGGTTTGTGTGGCAGACCAACAAGGTCTACCGACAGATGCCCTACACGGGCAAAAAGCTAGTCCCTGCCAAGCTGAGGAAGGACTACTGGCGGCCAATGGCCATGATCGAGTTTAGCCCTGGGCTCAACGAGGTCGGCCGCAGTGTGTTCCAGAAACTGCGCGAGTTCAAGAAAAGACACGAGCTGGAGTGGGGGCGCGACGACCCAGAGGAGGAGCATCGGCTTTTGCACATGAGCAAACACGAGCGCGGAAAAGCGCTCAATAACCAACGCCCGAACTCTGTTGCGGACGTTGCGGCCGTGCTGGGTGGTGTGGGCAAGGGGACCAAGATGTGGATGGTGGATTGGAACGATTTGGCGGATAAGAGGGTCACTGTCAAGAAGAGGGGGAGAGACACGGTGGCTGTGCTTCAGGAGGCTGAGAAGACGAACAAGAAGAACTTGAGGTTGTTGGCGGGTATGGGCATTAGTGTTGAAGAGGCCGGGGAGAGAAAGTTTGTGGACTGGCAGACGATTACGAACTTGGCCGTGGAAGTAAAGGGCTACAAGCCTGCGCCGGAAATGCCGAAGAAGCATCCAAAGGAGCCAAAGGAGGGCGGGCAGCTCGTGGAGGGTGAGGCGCTGGAGAATGAGCCAAAAGAGGGTGAGAAGCTCGTGGAGGCTGAGACACAGGAGAAGAAGCCAAAGGAGGGTGAGGTGCCGGAGAAGAAGCCAAAGGCGGTGAGGTTTGTGGTGGATGAGGAGTCGTCGATCGACCTCGAGCCACTCAAGAAGCTGCACACTGCTACCATCTACTGGGCCAAGGAGCAGGACCTTCGCTACGCAAGGGAATGGACCGACAACGTCGAGCACGTCGTTGGCTTGCCTGGAGATGGCACAAAGCGGCCGCATCATCTCAACAGGGACGGGATGAAAAAATGGCGCGCCGAGAAGGCTGCCAGGAGGGGGCTACCTGCAGTGCCGGAGCCGGCGAGCGAGATACCTCAGGCGGCGAGCGAGGTGCCCCAGGCGGCGCCTGTAGCGGCATAGGGAAACCACTGCTTGAATAGCAGCGCCGTCTCGTAAAACTCATGTACTTTTACTGTATCACTGTACATCACTGGTAATCTTGGCAACCAAAACGCAGAATAGACAGACGTGGTACCAGGTTCTCTTTAAGACCCGATATTCTACTTTTACCGACAGCAACCAGGCTTCCAAAGTCAACACGCCGTCTATATGTTGGGTATACATGATCCTCCTATTCTCCGTATCTCTCCATTCCCACTTTTCCAAAGCGTACTCAAAACTTCATAGCAAATCCTTTGAGATACTCATAATCTGGAATATTTGCGTTGACACACTCTCTGATAACCTTTGCTGCGTCTTCGCCAAACTTCTCCTGCCACTGCTGATCCTCCTCTGCTTCAGTCGGCGTTTTCTAATCGCTTATATTAGTGACGGCCCCACCCACACATCACCCAAGATACGAGACACCCGGGGGGGGGGGTTAACATACCATGGCATGCGCTCTCGGCTTCAGCGACGTACTCCCAATCGCATCATCATGAAAGCCGTTCCACTTTTCAAACGCCTCCTTCGCTCGTTGCTGGCTCTCCTCATCCTCCCATTTCAGCATCTCCTCTGAGAAATCGAGACCCACCTCGCGACAATACGCGCGGATAGCCTCCGCCGGGCGGTTGAGCAGGTCGTCTGCGTCCACGACTGTGATGCTCACTTCATCTGGGGAAAGAGGGCTCGGGTCGCCGGCGAGCCGAGGACCAATGAGTCTGGCGGAGCGGAGGTAGTCGAATGTGCGACGGACTTCGTCATAGCCTGCTTCGGAGGGGAGGAAGTTGTAGAAGCCTGTGACGGCGTCCAGGGGCGGGACGGTGCAGCGGTAATAGGAGGGGATGGCGCGGCGCGGGTGGCGGATGAGGAAGGTGAAGTGGAACTGGCGGAGGATGGACTTGGGGATGACGGTTGGGTTCTTTGGTGTTGCTCCGTTTGCGCCGTTTGCTCCATTTGCTGAATGTGAGTCGTTGTCCTCGTCCCGGAGCGAGGGGGCGATTTCTGCTGGGGCGCTGTTCGGTGGAAAGAGGTAGTGGATGATGTCTTTGATAAAGACACGTTTTCCCTGGGGTTTTGTTAGTTTTGTACCCTCGAAAATCGAATGCCTTCTGAAATCCAATGGCCAATTCTGGTGGTGAAGCTCGCAATGTAAACAATGACCCCCTAAATCAGGAGCTCGCGACACGCTTGTGTCACGACCCCATCTTCCAGTTGACGCACGCCATCCGCCATCAACCCCAAGCACATAACCACCTCTTAGAGCAAAGCATATTGGAATGATGAAAACCAGAAAGCAACAAGACAAACAAACCTTTGCCATCTCCTCCTTTAGCTGATTGACAACTGTCCCGAAGGTAACATCTGAAAACCCGCTCTTTTCCCTCGCCTGCTCGTCATCTGCGTATCTCGCGCTGAGACGCTCTGGCCCAAAATAAAAGGCATCCCCAAATGGCTCATGGATGCAATTGAGATCTGGGCGTGTCATGAACACCTGGTGAAAGAAAGAGTCAGCTCCTATCTCAGACCATCCGCATCGCGAGAGACACAAAGGCGAATGGGGGAGGTTTGTAAACATACCCTTTCAAAGGCAGTAGAGCAGGCCCTCGGATGGGTAGCAACGAAGATTGGTTTATTCGGCATTTTCTTGTTGTTTATTCTCCGCCTTGTTGACGAGATACAGTCGATCCGAGATATGCAGTTTGCTGCAGAACAGGCGTCAAAATTGGAACGGAAATATGTGGAATAATATAAGAAACCCCAACAAAGTCTTACTGAAAAAGTAGAATTTATTTCAATAGAATTAAAGTACATCAAAGGTCCACCCGCACAACTTACTAAATAGAACAAACTTTGCCCGAAACTTGGGATCTCGTGGACTGCTCTCCGCATCCTGAGCCATATTCCCGGATTTTGGCAGCTTTGGCCCTCCTTGCGGTCACATTCAAGGGCTTTCCCATGCAGAAAAACGCGGGATGTAGCCAAGATCTTCAAATTTTCTTACCAAATCGGGTGCAATTGCAACAGCACGTTCTTCGTCATCCCGGTTCCTGGAATTCATAGCGTCATTCTCCCACCGCGTGGCTGTTGAGGGAATGCTGCAGGGAGTTCTAGTTTGGGCGCTATGTTGTCATAATCCATGTGGCTTGGCATACGGCATTCGGTGGGATGCCCCACGGTCCCAGCATACCTAGTGGATCTGTGAGGATGACGGGTAGAGTTTTACCCCTGAGATAGTTGATAGTTGCCACAGCCAATTGCCCGACACAATTCCTAAACGCCGAGTTCCGGGGGTCTTTGGCGTCCGCGGCACGCTGACGGGACCCCCGCGAGCCACAAGATCCACCGCTTCTAACCGGCCGCGCTGGCCACATCACGGAGTGGAGACCGGTGTCGCCGCCTGGGCAGTAAACGTGGACGCATTATTAGGTGAATCCCCTCCCTTCACCATAGGCGACATTACGGCGCACATCCAGCAAGGCCCCCGTGAACATCTCACTGCCGTTTCTTGTCGCTCGTCTCCGATGTCCGACGCGGCTCGCTTCCGTAGCCCGACTTCAGATACACCGACAGCAGCTTCCACGAAACCCAGGCAAAACCGGCGAGTACCACCGCGGCCGTCCCGACGTTAACCCAGCCCGCCTTGTCCAGATCCAGAACGGGCACCCTAATGGAGCTCGTAAGCCTTTCCGTCATCTCAGGACGAGGCTCAACATGCCAGAACACGGTACGAGGGCCAAAAAGGCCGTCATAGCCTAGATTAGCCCTCTCAAATGGGTTGGTCGGAAATTTTGTGCCTTCCTCAGAGTTGCAGGCCCAGAATAACGCAGGGTACGGAATCTCTACATCCTTATACCCTCCGCGGGCGGGGGAAAGGTAGCGAAGATGTAGAGGGACTTCAGCCGTCCACGGTTCAGCTTTCTCGCTTGTCGGAGGCTCGAGCTGCAGCAACGCAGCCGAGCCCCAGGACTTCATGACGTACTCCGGTGCCTCCAGGTCGACGGGCTGCGAGATATATCGCAACGCCGTCAGATTCTTAGAGGCCAAAAACAAGTCGTCGGACAGCTGGTGTCTGTCGGCAAAGATAGTCCTCGGGAACGTAAAGTATGCGTGCGGCGCGCATTGTGCACCCTCGACGGGCGGCTTGTTCGATGCAAGTTGGAGCTGGAGCGTAGGATGGAGCCCGGTCTGCACGAACTTGGCCGAGAAGCCATAGTCGGCATCCCGATGCCGGGACGGAAATGAAAACATGGTCGCCGACGGCTTCGAATCCTGGCCGAGCACGGTGAGGAGACCAGAAACGCCGAGCTCGTGAGCCTCCATCGTGGGAGTCTTCTCCTCCGATAAAACACCGACTTCTGTCCGCACATGCGGTCGGGATGAGGCCTGAATTGCCTGGTGTTGGTAGGGCCATAGTGCAGTGACCTTAAGAGCATGGGAGATGGTGTCGTACGAAACATCAAGGGCGCTCGCGTCAGCCAGCGCATCCAGCCTCGCGATGCAGACGGAATCCCCTGTCCCGCATAGTTGCGCCTTGGCGTAGGTGATGAAGTTAGTCAAATTCTCCAGCGGCTGGAAGTATTGAAAAGCAGCCGCGTGAGAGAAACGATCTGACGGTAAAGCGGTGAAAGACTCCTGTTTATGTGTCAGCTACAGGCGCTCGATTCTCAAACCGTTCGATCTCGAACGGGAAAGGTAACCAACAGTAGGCGTCGTGCAGGCAACACTCCCAAAAATCTCCCCCAGCTTCAAACACAAACTATCCGATGTAGTGGCCTCCTTCCCCGTTCCAGGCGTAAAAAAGAGGTGAAATCCCGGTGGTAGTCTGGCAAGAAGCGGGCTGACGGTGTTGTAGGCGACGGGGCTCACCCATCGAATGTGCAGCTCGTGGGACCCTTTCAGCAAGGTGCGGAGCTCACTGGAGAGCTCGTCCAGCGCGAACGTCAGCCGCTCCTCACGCACCGCCTGCACATCCGGCCCGCTGATTTCGGTGCTTGAAAATTTGAGCGACGAAGGCTCCAGGGAGTGCCCCCGCTTCTGGATATAAGTGATTCGCTCGCGCATGATGATTTGGGGTGTGCAAGAAGGTGGTGAATGTGAGCAGCGACCTCGAAGTGCCAGCGACGCAGGCACCGAAGCTCAAGCCACACGAAAACAAAACAAGGGTTAGGGTTGCGGTGAGCCCCTGAGCCAACCCCTGAACAGGTATGTACGACAAAAGCATGACTGAAAGGAAAGTTGAGGGCAATGTTTCTTCTGGACAGATTACATCACGTTGAGAAAGTTCTACTACGGTTGCTTAGAAATATTTGCGGATAGCTATTCTCTCGATCCATACCTAAACATACCCCCAGGGGGAACTTACACTTGCCCCCACAAGCGAAAAAAAAACGCCACATTCCAATAGAATGTGGACATGAAATGTTGTTTCGACGTGGGCCTGATTTGAACAGACGCTCCCGAAGGAAATAGATTTCTAGTCTATCGCATTAGACCACTCTGCCACCACGCCCCTTGATTGGTAGTGGATGTCCTGCGCTCGCTTATATGGTCACGACTCAGACAACTGGACGGTCAGGGTCGGGTATAGAAAAATATTTGGCAAGTATGTACGGTTATGGGAAGTATGTACAAGATAAACTATGTTCAGAGAAATAAAACCCACCAGCTCAATAATCCCTCTCAGAGGCACTGAGAGTAGTAGTCGTTCTGGTAAGTGCACTTGAACGGTGCTGCGCAGACGAATGACTGAGTCCACTGAATACCTCCGCATTGTCCGTACCTAATGACCGCCTTGTTCGCTGGCAGAGCAAGGATCTTCTGCGAGGCGTGCTCAGCCGCTGTGACGATGTAGCTGGACGGGTTCGTCGTCGGAGTTCCCGGGAAGATAGAGGCATCGACGACAAAGAGGTTGTCAGTGCCATAGACTCTTGTGTCAGTGTCGACGACCGCAGAGCCGCCCAGACGGCCATCGTCGCGGCCAATCTTGTTGGTTCCCATCCAGTGGTTGGCCCGGCGGTTCGAGTAAGAGACGACCATCTGCTAGGGTTAGTGGCTTGAATGTGGCAGAGGTTAGGAGAAGAACATACGTTATTGACATAGTCGGCGGCGCTCGTGCTGGGATTAGGGTGCTGCCAGGTCAGACCCTTAACATTCTTCAAGGCGTTCTGTACATTCACGATGCCCTGGATGACAGCGGCCTTGTCGTTGACATCCTTCAGATACGGCGCGTCTGAGACGATAGTTCCGAGGCTGGGAGTAATGGTCATTCTTCCCCTCGAAGTAGCACCACGGCCGAGATACTGACTCATAGTCATCGAAACTGAAGAAAATCAGTTAATCTCACAGTCTTAAACTCTGGGAGTAATAGGGTACACACATCCGTTGGGCGTGTCCAGGCTTCCCTCCACTCTGGCGGTCCATTGGAGTTGGCGGACGATACTATCGGATCCCTTAATCTCCTCCCAGAACCTTTTTCATGTTAGCAATATAACTTTGACGCATGAGCAAGGATATCACTTACATAGGGCCAATATTGGGGGCAGCTTGAGCGAGAATTCCCGAGCGGCGATCTACAAATTATCAGTGAGCTATTGGCAACCAAGACGACAAGATAGTGATGAACCTACTCAAATAGTTGCTGGCGTCCGTGGAATTAGGGGTGTTCCATGCCTCGTAAAAGTCGTAAAACTTAACATCCGGGTGCGAGACGACAGTGTCGGTCTGTGAATGAGAGGTTAGCAGGATCCCTCGAGAGATGACACTCCAGATCAGGGCTTACGTTGACATGATCATCCAAGTTGTAACCAACAGGGAGGTTGATCCAAGAATCCGCGGCGACCATAGTAGGACCGTCAGTCGAGGCCTTGACAATGTCCAGCTGATCCTTCGGACCAATACCGCTCCTCAGAAGAAGCTTGGCACTACCGAAGGTACCAGCTGACAGCACAACACGGCCTGATATGCTCGTGACATTGATAATGCCCTTGTAGCCACCGTCTCTGAAGGCTTCGACTTCGACACCGGTGATATGGCCTCCCTCACGGATGACACGCTTAACCGCTGTGTTCAACCACATCTTGAAGTTGCCGCGATTGCTGGCGCTGGCGAGGTAGGTTGCCAGAGGACCCCCTCGCTCGCCACCGGAGAACATGAAGGGGCTGTGGGCGACAGTTCTGTTCTTCTTGTCCGGAGAGTTGTTTGCTGTGACCTCAGTCCATCCGGAGCTTTTCAGTCCTCCGGAGAGGACATTGAATCCCTCCTGAAGGTACCGCTTTCCGTCAACTGAAGGCGCATCCGTGCCGGGAATGCGAGAGAACACTCGGTTAATGGCTGCCTTTACGTCCGCGGACTTCCAACCCGCAGGGAAGAGGTAGTCCCAGTCAAGTGCGTATGGCTATTTGTTCGGTCAGCAATCTTTGGCGTGATTTATGTTACGATGAATCCACGACATACCTTAAACCACAGTCCTGCGTTCACAGCAGTGCCGCCACCAAGAACACAGCCAGCCATCTGATCAGTGTCTGTGCAAGCAATGCCGGTAGAGTTCATCCAGATCTGGTTACAGAGACCGGGGACATCGAATCGCGTGAGATTGATACCAGTCAGCCAGTCAGGCTTCATGCTGCCGCCCCAGCGACCGGTTGATGCGGGGCCTTTCTCAATGAGCAGCACGCTCTTTCCGGCCTCGCTCAGCTTGTCAACTAGCGGAATGCCCCCAGCACCGCCGCCAATCACGATGTAATCGAAGGTTGTGCCTTTGGGGACCGGGACCGAGATAACATCCGTTTCGACTGCACCCGCACAGGTTGGGGTGACAGTCTTGGTTGCCTTAGCAGCCCAGGCCGTGTAGGATGGGTTAGCCGCCTTCGCATCGAGCACTGCGCCGAATATTCCCATGCCGTTGTCATGCTGGCCGAGCGTAACCTGGTCTGGGCAGGTCGGGTTACCGGGCGAAGGAAATGCCTGAACCCACCCGAGAACGAGGGCGCCGCTGCTAGTAGCAGCACCGCCAGTCTGACCATTATGATCCCACTTGAGGCAGTTTTGGCATCTGAACACAAGGGTATAGTGAGTGGCGTTGATTCTCGACGAGATTTGGGTCACCTTGGCACTTCCGGTGTAGAGAGCAGGCATGGTATATCCGCTGGCGATGCGCAAGGTCGTATGGATGTCGTCACCGTTCGGCCACGCGGTCAGGAGGAGCGAGTTGGTCATTGGGCCTCCCAGGGAGACGCCGCACCATCCCGTGTTCATTGCATCCTTGGAAGAGCATTGCTGACTATCTGTTAGTAGACGTTCACAAAGAGAACCCGGAGAGGACCAACCAGATACCCGATGAACTCATCAGCGTCCACGGAAAGACCATTGGAGGGGAGGGCGACACCAAAGTTGAAGCCACCCTTTGTCTGAGAGCTCTCGCTGGCGATTCTCCAGCTGTTAAACACAATACCGGTCTCGACATCAGTAAAAGTGGTCGGCTGCGGTCCTTGAGCCAACACCGAAGGCAAATCTACAATTCTGCTATTAGCCTCAAGTTTGTATCACGCTTCACGGTGGATTCTTGCTTACAGGCTGCTCCCACTGAAAGGGCACCTAGGATGCGAGAGATGGACCTCATGATGAACGGCAGAGAGGATCTGTGTCCGGACTTTGTTGGGCTACTACGAAGAGAGAGAGAGAGAGAGAGAGGCTTGACCACGAATAGTCGAACTCCGGGGGCATCTTCCCATCGTTAAATAAGACATTTAGCAGGTCGTTCTCGGCCCGCTGGAAATGCGTCACTCGGGAGCTCCCACGCTCGCCACTGGCCGCTGGCCGCCGTTCCGTGGAGAGGAGGCACTGGCGAGCCGGTAGGATGCTGGGGTGGCAACAGCGGTAATCTCGTTCGCAATCGCGGATAGATGTAACCACAGGGCTCCATCCGGGGGGATTCCAGGACGTCCCACTAGGGGATCTTACATAAAGGGGCTAACAGAGGAGGACGGCGATTGCGCGTTGAGTACTGGGAATGCATGGAAGAGGACCCCGGAGAAACCTCCCCACACTACGCATTGAGTTTCGCCGCCCGCGACGCTGCATTGCGCCGTTGGATCGGCCGTTAAGATGCAGGTACAGTGCATGTGGAGGAGGGGTTGTGCCCAGGTTCCTGGGAAGCACATCCCGCCGTGCCGAGAGCCATTCCCGAAGCGGCGCGGGCCCTGATCTCCGAGCCCCGTCAAATCGCCGCATCGCCGAAGTCGAGAGCGGAAAGTGACAGTAATGATCGCCCCGGGGAGTGAATGCCGGAATTCGTGGTCATATGCCCTGTGTACCCTGACATATGTCAAATTTGACCCAAATCTGGGGACGAGGTTTCTGGTACCAGATCTCGCACTTCCGGGTCGCTTGTGGTCGGCATGACAGGAATGACGGGAGCCTCTGTTGGAGAATAGGTACCTGGGTACACACACAGTAGGCGCGGTGCTGTGCTGTGGACTCGGGAAATGCACGTCATTACCAGGAGCTCTTGGTAAAACGGGCAACCAAGAAAGCCCAACGAACCTTCCACGGAAAGCAGACATGGAATTTCCGGGAGGACTGAACTGTACCCCGTGATCCTCTTTGGATGCACCCTCCCCCCGGAACGGAACCCCAGCTTGAGTGTGTCAATCTGTCTACCAAACCTCCATTTAAAGATTTCCATTTTGCCCTGAATCTTTACCTTGAACACACTCTTGCTGGTTATTTGCGAACAGGCTCTGCCTTCGGCGAGAGGGGACAATGAGCGGCGGAGGATGTCGCCAAAATGAGTGTCTCGACTCCCTCCTCTTTCGACAACCGCGCCATTCTGCTTCATACTGATCTGAGTATGTGCAGGTGTAAGAAGGATCAACTTGGGTACACACTACATGCCTCCTACGGGCCTACTAGTTCCAAGGGAGGCAACGAAACCACACTCATTTCCAATTCAGCTACATCGCCCCTCGCCCCTTATTCGACATTGGTTATAGGAAACCTTGGCCTTTGCTGGTGTAACGTGTACCCGTTCTCATCTTCAGTCTCCACTGCTGAGGCTATATTAGATTTTGCCTTGCAATACAGGAAATATTTGGCAATTCAGGCAATCTCGAATGTTTTCTATTACCTAGACGGTCACAACCTGGAACCTCCCACAAAACTCAAACAATCTCTTACAAAGAAATGCTCTCCAGCAGGAGAAAGAAGCAAAAATATAAGATTCTTGAAGAAGTCTCCACAAGATGACAATATCGACGACCCACGCGCGGCTCGAACGCGCAATCTTTGCTGCCGAAAAGCAACGCCTTACCATTTGGCCAGCGGGCCTTGTTTTCTAGTGATGAAGAATATGCAGCAACTCCAGTGCCTCTGTAGAGCTGGTTCGGCCATTCAAGCGTGATAATATGAAGATCACCGCAGCTGTTGGCTGAGCACGTGGGATGGTGGTGGGGGTCTGGGCGGTTGCAGTTGAATCAGGTGCATGTACCTTGTCCATCAACTGCTAATGCGCACATCGGTGTACGAGAACCAGAATTTGAACCATTACTAGTAATGGATGTTAAAAGAAGTTCAAACATGGGGACACTAGAACGAGTTGAGTTATAATTGCAGTACCCTTCATAAAGTGTTCCGCTACGAAGGCTCGCCTTGGCAACCCAGGAAAGTATTGATAGTGGGGTCTGGCTTATTACATTGCGTGGCTCATCGTATCTTGGAAACCTCTCTGGGTCAAATGGCGAGTCCTTTGCCCCTTCTTATCAGGTAGCTTCCAATCGACTTGCATGAGCTAAAAGTGGACTTGGCGAAAGAGGCACCCCTGTCAACGCTCGGATGATGACGCCCTATCCAGTTCTCAACGTCAGCTACGAATTTCACTTTAGTTGCTATCAAAACAGAATGAGCAGTATTCAACGCCTCTCACAGTCGAAATGCTGTCATATATTGTAGGCTTCTTGGCGATGGTGTTGTTCCTCTACAACCCCGTCGTCCAGCTGTTGGGGCTAGCGCCTGAGACACACCAAGTCTTACGGACACCCCGGCCACACCTCAATGAGGAACTCCTTGCGTTGGAAAGCCGAAATGGAAGCAGCAACTGCTCCCGAGATTCCCGATACTCAGTGCATATCTTCTCCCGCGATCCTCTAGTTCTGTATATCGAGAACCTTTTGACCCCGGAAGAGCGGCAGCATCTGCTTGATATCAGGTTGGTTGCTTGTACCCTGTGGACCCACCGTTATGCTGGGCTTGAGCTGATCCCAGCATTCTAGCAACCCCCTCTTCAAGCCATCTACCATAACTGATGATGGTGGCGCCTCGACACACCGTGATGCTACGGTGCGAGATTCACAAGTGGCTGTCATTCCCCGAACCGATACTGTTCGATGCATCGAGGACCGGGCACGCGCCCTGCAAGGTTGGCGGGATGAAGTTTGGCTCGAGCGCCTCCGGGTTCAGCGTTACGGGCTAAAAGGCCATTACGATCATCACTTTGACTGGAGCTCAAATCGCGGCGGCTGGGGCCGCGTCAGCAGCTTCATGGTGTGGGTTGACGACGACAATGGAGAGCTCAGCGGGGGCGGGACCGAGTTTCCGTTGTTGAGACCCCGGAACGACACCAGGTGGTGCGCCTTCATCGAATGTGAAGAGCAAAATTTTGATGGTGGTGCTGGAAAGACAACAAGTAATGACGAGAATACCGGAAAGCCATCTTCTGTGGAGTTTAGGCCTATACCCGGAAATGCTGTTTACTGGGAAAATTTCCGGTCAGATGGCTCCGGGAAAGGGTATCAGGAGACCTGGCACGCCGGGCTCCCTGTATTGAAAGGAGTCAAGGTTGGTTTGAACATCTGGAGCTGGGGAAGAATTGACTAGCGCAGGAAGACGACAGTCAAAATTTAATGCGGCTCTTCAAAGAGCTGGGGTCAACAATGAAGTGTGGCCTGGGAGGGTGTGCCACTGCGGCCCCCATGACGTAACCCTGCGAAAGGCAACTCGTAACTCCGTCTTCCTCCGACACAACAGAGGTCAGCGTTGCCCGGTTGAGTCACGAAAAGAGAGCAATGCTGACCGGAGCAGTCGCGGGTAATAATGCAAAGATCCGTTTTAGGGATGAATCTAGTCGGTTGAGTCACCCAACCAAAGCGCATGTCTGTTGGGTCGTCCCTACTTTCGTGATCCCGTCTGATAGCGCAAGACTTGGCAAGCCTCGACAAGACGCTATCGCAAGCACCCCGCAGACTAGGTGGCGAAACCTTCGCTGCCGCCTGTCAAGAGCAGTACATCATTAGACGGGGGACTCAATCAACTGCATCGGGTCCAGGTAAAAATTGGAAGATTTTTAAGCAATTTCCAACCTGCAATCGCGGTTTGCAACACGCGCTGTCTCGCTGTTGCGATAGGTATCTGCTTAACTAAGCCTTCTCGGTAGTCGGAGCAAAGACCGTCCGCCTAGGAATCCCGAGCTCATTACCCCTGTCCTGCCGCATCTCGATATCCACGCGGCACCATGGCGACCTGGATCAGACGCTCGACCCATATGCCTGATGAATTTGGCGGTGATGGGTGACTGAGGACGTAAAATACCATACTGGGACCCGGAGCTCGCACATTTTGCTGGACCGGGGCTGTCTCTGTTCCATTTTCTGCACTCCTTGCCACACTGAGCCGGGGTTCGGTCGGAGTAACACGAGCAGACAACATGTCAACATCGCCCGAAGACCCCCCCACCGAGTCAGGGGCTCCCGACTCGGCAGCTACCGAACCGCTGGCCTGCACTAGCTGCCGGAGCCGGAAGCTCAAATGTGAGGATACCTCCACCCCGCTTCCGTCTCGCTGACAGGACCGCTGTCCGTCTGCCGGCGCCCGAGCCGGTGTAAGCCGACTTATCCCCGTTTCACCTGCTGACTTGCCACACATAGGCGACAGACACAAGCCCATCTGCACTCGCTGCGCGAAGGTCGACGGTGAATGTGTGTACCCCGAGTCTCGGAGGAAACCAGCATTTAAGCGAAGAAATGTCAAGGAGCTCGAAGAAAGACTCGGTAAGCCCCGACCCATATCCCTGCTAAACTCAAGTCACTTAACACTTGAATCCCACAGCCCAGGTCGAAGGTTTTCTCAAAAACGCCGGGAAGCCGGCGGGGGCTGATGCCTTTGGCGATGGCCCTGAGAGAGCTGGGGACCCGCCTTCTACCACAAGTCCCGTCACAGAACAAGACCCAGAGCTTAACGATTTGTTTTTTACCAATGGCTTCACCAATAATCCACAGGACTCGAACCCACCTCCAGCGTTCTCATCGCAGAGGCAAGACAACCCCTTGAATTTCTCAAGTCGCGGCTCCGACGGGTCGGGCTTTGGCCAAACTGGCAGCGAGCTGTTCGGGCTCGGACGGTTTGAGAGCCTGCCGCCCTTTAAGATGATTGAAGATTTGCATAACATCTTCTTTGAGGCACAGCAGAGCTTCATCCCCCTCGTCAATCGAAACCGTTATGCGCAAGCATTCTATGCCACAGCACCACATATGCGGCCGCCCATGTGTCTCCAGTACGCAATGTGGGCAATGGCAGCAAATGGCCATGAGAAGTACAGCCGGTACTACGACATCTTCTATCGTCGTGCCCGTCAGTATCTGGAGAACGACGAGCTCAAGGTCCGTTCAGACCCGGGTGTACCGTGAAGTGTTCTGACTTTCGAGCAGGGCTATGGCGAGCATTTTGTCACCCTGGCCCATGCCCAGGCATGGGCTCTCATTGGCACAAACGAGGCTCGCTGCATGCACTTCACCAAAGCTTCCATGTCCTCCGCAAGATGTGTGAGACTCGTGGAGATGATGGGATTTCATCGACTCGACGACCCGTGCAAAGAGGATAACCCGATAGCACCAACGATAGACCCGCCCAAGGACCTGGTGGAATTGGAGGAACGGAGGAGAGTCTTCTGGGGCGCCTTCTGCATGGATGCTCACGCCAGCATTTCGACTGGGTGGCCGACTCTCGTTGATTTGAGCCAGGTTCGTATTACCCATATGGCTCTCATTCAAGGGGGAATCGCCATTGATTATTTATAGGTCACCACCCGTCTGCCATGCTCCGAGGATGCATTCAACAGTGGAAGAGATGAAAAAGCGCCGACACTCAAGTCTGTCTTTGAAGGCTGCCAGTATTCGACATTCGCGGCTACCGTGGTCACCTGTCACATCTTTACCCAGCTGTTGAAACATGTCCATCGGCCTCTCCCCGATGACTGTCCCGAAGACTATCAGCGAGGGAAATACTGGAAGAGACACCGAGAACTTGACAATATTCTCTCCAGTTCATTCATGTTTTTGCCGGAGCGCTTCAGGCTGCCCAAATACTGTCGCGATCCCGTCGCCATCTTCCAGAATCTCAACCTCCACGCCTCCGTAATTTGTCTACATAACTCGGCGTGTGACAAAGTTGACAAGTTCAAGCTACCTAGCCACATCAAGGAAGCAAGTCAGATGAGATGTTTGACGGCGGCCTACGAGGTTGTCAATATCATGAAGATGACGAGCCACGTGGGCGCTCGATACGTAGGTGATTTCCAATGACTGATTGCTTATTGAGGGGGTATTGACATGTCTACGAAATAGAAAACCCCCCTGGTTGCGCTGTCGTTGTATTGTGCCGCGTCCGTATTCGTTTCCCGGGCGAAAGAGGACTCGGAGACGGGCGCTATCGATAACCTCTTGTTTTTGGTTACATGTATGGAAGCTATCGGACGACAACATGTGATAACGCGGGCTTATCTCAACCACTTGGTGCTGGATATCCAGTGCAGTGGGATTGATATCCAACATAAACTCACCCTTCTATCGACAACAGAGATACACGCTGGGTGTGGCTATAACATCCCTCTACTTGCTCGCAGTTCCGCATCCGTCCACTCACCACCACAGCCGCCGCCTCCCCTGAGCCGTCCTCTTCTTCCGCTCAAACCCAGTGGCGCCTGCCCCTTTGCCCTCGAGATCGAGAAGGAGGGCTTCGAGGCCGCTGCTACTGACAATCCCGCTGTCGACTTTGCTGACACCGACGCCCCTGGGAGCAAACGAAAACGAACTTCTGGACCTTCTAATGCGAGCAAATCACCAAAGGGTGGTGATGCTGCTCCCCTATTTTGTGCCCAGAAGGTGTTTGAACCAACGGATCAATCCTCGGCACCGAAGCAGCCCATCCCAAACCTCGACTTCACAGCTGGAGCCGGGACAGACTTCTGGGCGAACCTGGTTGGTAGTGGCGGAGGAGGAGGAGGAGGGTCAGCCCGACCTGTGCGACTCCCTCACCGAAGTAACACCCCGTCGGCCACCACGCCCTCTTCGGAGACGACCAACAGCGGACCGGCCAACACCACACAGGAAAGCATGCTACGCTTCGCCATGATGGGCATGGGCTCGTCGGAATTCATGTTTGAGAGGACCGTTGCCCCGGCAGAATTACTCTCAACTACCGCTACCGCAACGAGGGACACGACCGCGGGAGATATGATGGCGGATTCGCCGAACCCGTTCCAAGGAATGGATCAATGGGATGGCATTGTCGACCCGCAGCTCTTTTCACAGATGGCTGCGGCCTTGTTGCTGCAAAATAGCGGGAGCAATAGCGCCGAGGGCTTCAGCCCCCCGGAGGATGACTCGGACCCGTGGACACAGCTCCTGAACGGAGCTGGTGGTAGTTGGGATACCAGAGGAGGAGGAGGTGGTGAATGAGTAATTGTGACTTGGTTTTGGAGACACCTTGGTGTATTTTTTCGTACAATTTGGCTTCGAGGCGAGAATACGCAAGGATCAAGGGAACAGCAAAGCGCATGGAAGTTATGGGTGAATCGGCGTGTACAATAACTACGGCATTGGATCTGCCTTTAGGCAAGGGTAAACACAACGGGGTTTGGCGCAGAAGAAGTGGTTTGGGGATATGGTAAAAGGGGGAGGGGTTTGGACACGGGCGACACCCCTAGATGTACCACCAGACTAGAAAACACCCCTCATTTGAATTATGGACTGATATTAGGGCGGGCTTCCATCTAGGCAGGGCTGCTTGAGTACCTTTGTAGTGTGCTGCCTTGGTCTTAGCGATGGTTAGGTGTTGCTTTGCAGTAAGATCATCCAGGGTTCTAACGGCTTCTAAAATTGCCACGGTTCGCATCCTCAACACATTACTGGACCGCAGCCTCTAAACATCAAACAGCGATAAGGAAATCGCTATGGAGGCGATTTCCTGCCGAGGTTTGTTGATGGGCTTTCTTTCTGGGATGCAACAGCAGTTGGGCAGGTGCAGATCAATAACCTGAACCCGCAGTTTGCGTTTGTGATTTAAGCATGGATGCTTAAAAGGCAAAGACCTGGTCCTCGAGCTTGCTGACGGGACGGGCCTTCTTGAAACCCAGGGCTTCAGTTGTCTTCTTCAGGCCGCTGATCATGGGCGGTGGGCCGCAGAGTAGGATCTTGACGTCGTCGGCAGGCTTAGGGAGCCATTTCTGTAACGGGGTTAGTTGATATGAATTTTCTGTCAAGGTGGATAGACATACGATGATCATGTCAGCAGTCACATAGCCGACACCGCCGGTCCAACCTGCGGGCGGCTTGTCGAGCACATAGTGCACGCGGAAGCCCTTGTCTTCGGCGGCGAGAGCATCGAGGTCCTCCTTGAGAAGGATATCCTGGGGCGTAACGTTGGCGAAGATGAGGTCGACCTGGGTGGTGTCACCAGCGGCGCGGCCACGGATGATGGCGCGCACAACCTGCAGCATGGGCGTGATACCAGTGCCGCCAGCAATCATACCAAAATGCCGTACCATGTTAGGCGTGTAGACGAAGGCACCCTTGGGCCCCTTGACGCGGATCGACTGGCCCACAGCGAGCGACGCCATGTGCTTGCTGATATTGCCCGTGGGGTACGACTTGATCAAAAGGTCGAAGTAGCCAGGCTGGTGGTCACCCGAGATGGGCGTATAAGAACGTACGATCTCCTTGGAAGAGCCATCGGGCTGCTCGATCGCAGCGCCGATAGAGATGTGCTGGCCGATGGGGAGTCCGAGGATAGAGTTGTAAGCGGGAAGGGCGAAGCGGTAGCTGGGATTGAAGTGTTAGCCGCTGGCTTGTTCCATGGAGCAGAACGGGAATTTACATTGCGACGTTGTGCGAGATGACAGTCTTCTCCTTGAGCTCGAACTCCTGGAATGAGTCGGGCTGGAGGACCTTCTTCGGGACTGTGGCACGAGCAATCATCAGCGGTGGGTCGGGGGAGAGAGACGAGGGACTGTGGCATACGGTTGTTGTAGTACTTCATACTACCGAGCGCAATCGCGACCAAAACCGCATATGGCGCCCATTCCCTCTTGACAATGATTGTCCCAATAACGAGGAGGCCGCACGGAATGTATATTCCATCGAAGTACTTGCGCGCAAGTAGCGAATCCCGTGCGTCACTCATCTTATCTGTTTCTGTAGCTCGGAGCCGTCTAACTCGATTCCTCAATTGCTTGGAGCTCAGTTGCTTCCGCGACAGCTTCTTCGGTTTCTGCAGGTCGATCTTCTGCCGTCGGCGTACGCAATGCCCGTCGAGGAAGTTTGGCCGGGGGGACAGATGTCAATGGAGTCACCTTGAACTCAAATGTATGTTCAGATAAAATATTATCTGTCAGGAAAGGGGGGGGGGGGTGGCGCGAGCACCCGATGGGGGCCGAGTTTTTTGCTGCTGGTAAGGTCACTAAATCTGGGCCCGAGCTTCACCAAGACTTCGTTATTTTGCGGGCTAGGATTGGTTATGTGCCGTTTCCTTGTGGTACCCAAGACAAT
>Ga0247770_1000368_pt1 | contig 44104 bp, 50 predicted proteins | sample UWRJL136409B6_FD_179943 | JGI IMG/M metagenome (GOLD analysis project Ga0247770, IMG submission 179943) | Plant litter microbial communities from Arlington Agricultural Research Station in Wisconsin, United States - UWRJ-L136-409B-6 | ecosystem: Environmental > Terrestrial > Plant litter >... | reverse complement strand
CTCCCATGATATAATATATACCCCCAGCTCATTTTGGGTATCCTTGCTTGCCCCTTGCCCAAGACACCTACTTTCCATCCTTCAACCAAGGACTACCTTCCTACATCCCTCCGCGAAAAAGCCTTACAAATGCCCACTCTTCACCATACCTTGTGAGATGCCGGGCGACGACCGGCAATACGTCCCCGCTCGGATCGGGAACCAGTACGCCATCACAGAACTTGGGAGTCGAATGGAGGAAACGGAAAATGGAACACACCCACTACGCGCCAGAATACATGGACTGGTTGGAGCAATATGAGAAATGGATCGAAGATTGGATCGAGTTTGAGTGGAGGGACAGGCTGGCGGGTTACGAAATGCTCGGACCCCTCGATATTTACGGGCGTGATTACTGCAGCGAGCTGGAAGATGTCCAGAGGAGGATAGTGAAGGCGTGGGCACCCACCGTGTATGATGCCTGGCACATTTTGTGTTTGGTGGCCAGGTACTACTTCGAAGAGCTCGAGGCTTGTGTTTGTTCCACAAGAACAATGGAGGTATAATTTGTACAAGTCCATTATGTGGCAAGAAGCTCTTGATGAATCTATCGCCCTCGTAGACTTTACTTGCTGCCCTACTTCACCGCCGGCAGAACTTCGCTGTTCTCAATCAACTTCTTTGTTCTCCTTCCGAATTGCCTCCCCTCGGTAGTCCTAATCGCCGGATTCTGGACGCATTCGGGGTCGAGCGGAACTCGACTTCGTCTAGTGGGAAGAGCGCGATTGAGAGTTGTTATCGGGAGCTGCGAACAAAAAGGATAGGTCAGATCAGATAGGTAGAACAGAAGAGCGAGGAGTAGGAAGAGCTTACCACCCTCAGCAACCTTGGGATTCGTGCGGCTGGCGGCGAACTAGGCCGCGAGACCGCACGCCATGGCGCTGATGCCAAGTGCGGCGGCTGGCTTCGCGACCGGTGTGCGGTGGGCGGCGCGCTGGACTTGACTAGCTGCGCGGTGGGCCATGAAGGTGTTGAAGCGCTCCGCGCGGTATGCGCGGTCCTTCTCTTTCTCTGCTGCGCGATACATGCGATCCTTCTCCTTCTCTGCTGCGCGATAGGCGAAAAAGGTATTGAGCTGTGCGGTGAAGGCGTTGAAGCGCTCCGCGCGGTATGCGCGGTCCTTCTCTTTCTCTGCTGCGCGCAAAGCTTGGAGCTTGCTCACCCAGGAAGTAAGAAGTAGCATACGTGCCTTCTTAGCATCATTATCCATGTCAAAGGCACGAGCGGCCGCCGTCGCGGCGATGCTGGGTTCGGCATCCTTGATCATAATAGCGCGACCCAGGCCCAGACGGGCAACGGAGTCGAACTTGTCGATGCCGTCATTCTTCGGCAGTATGACTGCCCGATTTTTGTCAGATGCGCGCCAAACCAGTTAGAAAAAGTTCAAGACAAACCTTTTGCGACCGTAACCTCCTTGACATTCATCTTGCTGTTGTCAGCGGTTGGGAGTTCCCGGTAGATGGTGGTGGTTTTGGTGACGGTGTTGCGCCAAGGTGGGAGGAGCTCGATAAGAGGTGCCATTTTGGAAAGTCAAAATATATTTTTTTTCCCGCGGTGGTAAAGGCACGGAGACAACGTCGGCGACGAGGGGTGTGAGGCGTGAGAATTCCGGGCTCCGTACGATGGCGAGGAGGGGCAATTGTATCGCAAGCAGAACATAAAGTTCACAGGCTTCCAAGCACACTAGCACACAGACCACCCCAAACTGCACAGTTCGGACGAATGAAAAAGACATGCCTTGATATTACGGTCTCATTTTCCAAATTCTACAAAGTGCGCTGCTATGACCCGAAATGTCGGTACTCGGCCGGAGGGGAGAGGTGGGATTCATATCTTTATTCAGCGACTATGACTTGTCGTCAATATCATACCAATGAGAAGCGATTGGGAGCATCTCCGTTACCCCTCTCTTTGAGCCTGAGGCTAATACCAGGTGGGACACATGCTCTTGCCAGTGATGGCGTGCATACCTAAGTTGACCTGACAGCAGGACCGGTCATGCCTTCCTGTCGAAGTGTCCGTCCTTCAGGCCTCCATTCCGCCCTACACACCCCATCTACCGGCTACTCCACAGCGGATCGATCATGGACGGTTCGGCTACTCAGCACTCCGAACTTTAGCTCGCCTAGGAGATATTTCCCTGGCTTTCGGCTCAGGTGACGGACCTCGCGCGGGTCAAGTTGAATGCTCGACTGGGGGAGCTCGGTAGACATCTATGCATGTTCGCCAAGACCTCCCGCGCCTTCTCGGATAGCCAAAAGCGACTTCTCAAAAGTGATGGAAGAATCCAAAAGCTGTTGGACGAACTGGAAAAGGCCTTGGCGTATACGGTGAGTTCCGGGCTGGGAGAAATAGTTCTACTGCAGTCGAGGGTGCTAATATCCTCAAGGGGACACGCGTTGCTGTGCGATAAGCCTAAGGCCTATCCTACCTTGATAGCGATTGCCTCGGCACTGCGTCGGGCGACCGGTGGCGACCGAGAAGTGACTCGGGGACTCTTGTCTATCCAAAACAAACTCCGAGCCGCGCTTTCAAGACGGAGGATCGACTTTGAAGCGATGTTCGCGGCTCCCAGGGGTTGCCGTGACGCCGAGCCGCGAGACGAGCAAGACGATCCCTCCGTGGCAGGCCTTGCAACGACAAAGCACGACGCTGGAGGATACACCAGTCGCGCCAAATTGCTTGCCAAGATCCTCGTCAACTGCGCCATTTGCAGTTGCCCCGGTTGTCAGGGTGAAATTGATTCGCATTGGACGAGACTGAGACTAAAACCAGTCTACGAGGCAGGTGTGGCTCACTGTTGTCTGTCACGATAAAGAACGACCGCCTGTTTTTTCTTCTGGATCCAACCGAACTGGTGGAACAGCGTCACAGCCGACACGACCACTTCCTGGGATTGCATTTTGGAGAAGTGCTAAAGAACTTCCGCATATCGTACGGAATACGGCCGGTACTCGCGTATACACTGGCCAAGGCTGTCTGGCACCACTACGACTCGGATTGGCTGAGGATGGGTAAGACTCGAGCCAATGTTTGTTTTTGCAAGCCCTACCTTTCGAACTAGCTTCGGCAGCTGTCAGAGGACCAGACTCCCGAATACCGTGAGGTACTGGGAATAATGCACAGATATCCTCGTATCCCCGCCCTTGGTGTCACCCTGAGCGATATTGCAACAGGCTAGCCGAGCGAATTTGAGGGGCATCCCGGTGACTGGAGCGCCAACACCGTCAACCAAGAGCTGTTGCGCCTCCCAAGACAGGTTACCAACTTCCGTTCATCGTTCCACGAACACTGCAGATTCCCTAGTTACAGACGGCAATTACCAAATGCTTGGACCCGAAGCTTTTCATAGACGCTCCCTTCAACCCGAAAGGCCGGCCGAGAACCTCGAGCAGAGGCGCTCAGTTCTCTACGACAAGATTGTGGACCCCCTTCGTCAATTAGTGGAGGGAACAGGATTGCACACAGAGATTGACAGGTTCGAGCTCACGGCACTGGTTTCCAGGGACAAACCGAGAACTGCATTTCCCCACTCCGAAAAACAACAAACACGGCTGACCGTGGCGGAGGTTTCCATTGACGAAATTCACACCGTCGTCTCCGAAAGCGACTCAGACTCTTGGCTTGAAGAAATTACCCAGCTCAACAAAATGTTGAAAAAGGAGACACGAAAGTCTGGTACAAAGAGAAAGCCAGTTCGGATTGCCATTTTGGACACTGTGTATGACGAGAATGCACCTTCTCTTGACATTCGCGGCCGATCAATGCGCATCAAGGAGTGGAGGGACTTTGTGTCCAATTCACCGGGTCCAATCAACACGCAAATTGAGTGCCCCGCCGATAAAAACAAAATTGCTCAGGCAATACGGACGGCTGCAACGGACTAGGATGTGGACTTTATCTCCATGTCCTCCGGATTTCCCCACCCAGTCAAACAAATCCAAAAAGCAATATCACATGCTATTTACGTGAAAGCTAATGCTATTACCTTCTTCGCAGTGGCAAATAACGAGGGGCTCAAGAGCAGGGAGATATTCCCAGCCAGCCAAGGCGATTAGGTGATCTCCATCGGGGGGGACAAACCGAGTTGGTGCCTTTGAGCCCAGGCTCAATCCTCCGCTAAGTAACGAAGGTTCCGTGTTTGGGGCTCTAGGGGTCTATGTCTTGTCGGACTGGCCTAGCGAGGATCGCGGCTGGTATATGTCTGGGTGCTCCGTTGCAACGTCGATCGCCGTTGCGGTAGCAGTCATGCTTCTCGAGTATGCCACGGCACAGCCGAGCGATTCGTTTCGGTCGGACGACCTGAGGCTCATGCGTACTTGTCGAGGAGTGTTCGAGTTGCTCAAGGGTATGCTATTTGAAGTCAGGGTTCATTATCGGGCTCCTTGGTTCCTACTTTCTCTGGGATTTACTAACCCCGGTGTCTCTGGCAGAAATTAGTGTGCACGCCGAGAATTGCCGGTATTACATCGCACCATCGGCTTGTTCAAGCTGAGCGCTGAGGATATATTGGTAAAACTGAAGTCGGCTATCGGAAGACATCCCTCGCGAGTTTGAGCCCAGGCTCACCTTGGATCCGCCGAAGACAGTTGCCCCCAATACCCGCTTACCCCTAGAGCTGCGGTGGGGTGATCAAAACTTCATCGCCAACATTATCGTCACCGACTGTCATACACTCCTCGCCATTGTGACATTCCACCTCCTCCTTCTCCTCTTCGGACTCAGAGATAACATCCGAAATACTTGCATCCCCGACCTTGACATGCCCCGCCCCCTCGTCCTTCTACCGCCGCCGTTATCGCCAAGCATTCGCTCCCTATTGCTAGACCGATAGTCACTCAAAGTGAGGTCTTTCTCCTTGCTCCAGTCCGTAGGGACGATCCTGAGCAAACGGTACGTCAGCACCACTTCGTCCAACTCAGTAAAACTTACACCCTCGACCCGCTCCCTATGACCCTCGAGTTCGACACCCACAGTGATTGGGATGCCGACAGCAGCGGCTAGGGGAACATCAGCCCCAATGTGACCCCCCATCTAGACGTCACGACTGCTGGCGTGTGTAAACCCCTTGGCGGCCTTTATCCTAGAGATCATGAAGAGCTTGCCGCGGTCCCTCCCTTAAAGCAGACGTTGCGCTCTACGCGAAGTGATCACCAGGTCGCGGATGGCTTCATCGGAGGGATGCGAGTTCGAAAAATCCCGTCATGACGGACGCAGCGCGATACACGACTGAGCTGCTGAGAAAGACGTTGGCGCAGAGGGTTGCCCCGGCCAGCTCGATGATGCGTGCGACCATAGAGAGTGAGCCGCCATGACCCTTGCCGCGAGTCGCGCACAGGTCTGCCTGGGTGATGTGAGACGTTGGGGGGAGGTCGGCCAGGCGAGGCGCGAACGGGTCCGAGAGGAGATCGCCGGGACGGACGGAGGACTCGGGGGGGTAGTCGAATGATGGGGCGAGGATGAAGACTTTCTTTAGGGCCTTGTTGGGATTTTTGGATGCTGCTGGACAGTTTGCTGCTTTTGTAGGTGGACCAGATTGATGTTAGATATATCTTCGATTTGTTTGTGGTTCAACGCGGGAGTTGTTCAAGGTGTCAGTTAGACTAGGGGACGGAGGCTGGTTGGTCAGTGTCCAACCAACGAGAGAGAGCCGTGGTCATGTGAGTTAGAACTGCCACGTTAGGTCAGGTGATCCTGTTCTTCACGATATGATATTGCGGAGCAAAGAAGTTCCTGGAGTTAGGGCATGGCTTGGGGGCTGGGTTTGTGGAAATGGGTTCTACGGGTTGGTTCTTGGGGGACTCGAGCACACTCATCACATCTTGGAGCGGAAAGCAGAAGTTGTTCTCAAGTGGTTTGCATTGAGAGTGTGCCGGGCTGTCGACGCTACAGCCGTGTGCCTACAAAGCGCGCTCAGCCCTCGGACCATTGTCAAAGTCCCTATCGTGTTCAAGAGACGGCCTTAGAATCCGGTGTCTATCTCGAGCTACTACCATCAAACCAGATATCTAGCCCGGACATCCATGCTATCAGCCTTGCCATACACAAACTTGAAGTCCGCCTTTGCCTCCTCATCAGCAGATGCAGAGAGTTCAGCCACAACCTTTTCCAGACGGAAGACCTCTCTCTTCCGCGTCTTGACCCATTCACCGAACGCGCGAAGAGCCGTCTTTATCTCCTTGAACTGGGCCATCAGCTCCGAGTCATCATTCCCCGGCACCAGGCTCGGCCAGCCGTGGAAGCCATGCTTTTTCCAGTGGCGCAAGCGACGACGGGCAATGTAAATCGCCAAGTGGGTGTACTGCTTGACGCGGAAGCGCTCGAAGCGGTCGTACTTCTCAATGGCCTGGCTAAAATATGTCTAGATGTCGGCGTCGGCGTCGTCGAACTCGATGTACTGCATATCCGCCTTGAATCCTGACTTGTCGCAGGTGATGTAGCGGAAGGAGTAGTCCTTATTGTGGTTCGCGGCGTGTATCTTGACAAATGCGGGCTGTCCCCTGGCAGCGACTGGGAGGGATGGTCATATTCCTGCATCGCTTCTGTTTAGGTCTGGTTAGCACAAGAAGGGTGCTCTCGCTGTGGAAAATGAGGTTAGATGGAATAGACGCACCGAGAGAGGCGCATCCTGGTCGAATTGGCCGCAGCGAACCATGGTGTGCTCGTTCATGCCCCGCGCCGGGTATATGTAGTTATCGAAAGGGCCCCAGTAATATAACTCGGTCCTTGAATTCCAGGGTTCATCAATGTAGCGGACTTGTAAGACCCTGTCCCAAATGGCGCTGCCGTTCTGGTCGGTGAGGCGGCTTTTGGGGTCGTTGGCCAAGAGCTGGGCCCAAATGTCATTGCAAGCCTCGACCTGCTCGGCGGTGAGGTCGCTGAAGGACGAGATTGCGACACTGTCGTCCATGGTTGCCAATCTTCATGTTCAAGTTGGTGCTTTTAACAGATTGCGCGAGAAGTGGCCGCGGTGAGCCCCAATGGGAAGAAGCTCAGTTATGGGAGGAGGAGAAAGGAAACCCACAAAAGAGCAAGGGCAGAAAAACTCTGGAAGTCAACAAAGAGGTGCGCACGGTTCACAAGATTCACTGACAAAAACGTCAGACGGAAAGATCGCGATAGGAGATAATGTCGAGATCTTCACCCCCCTCGCCATCCGCCAGACCGCCTTGCGATGCTTGTAGGCCATGTATGATGTATTCCCTCAAGATTCTTGTTCGAAATGGCTTCGAAATGACGACACAAGCAAGTCCGCAGTCCCCTAGCATTGGGGCCCGCGCAGCAGCTAAGTACGTAGGTAGAGGGAAGAGACGCATACGAGAAACGCAACGAGAGTAGCCTTTGATAATTTTTTTTTAAAAAAAGTTGATTTAAAAGTTGTGGATTTATCAAGGTGATCGCTTCTGTAACTCTCCAAGCAAAGTTAAAGGTTGGATGGTATATATTAGTACAGATGCTGTTTACAATGATCCGACAAGAGTCCCTCGCCGCCGGCCGAGCGCTGTCTGCTTCAATTTGAAGAATGGAGCAGTTGCGGGATGGTAGCGGGAAGGGATATCTTGGAGAGGGAAGAAGTAGCGAAGGAGGTTGCCGGTTGCCGAGGAGTGGTGGTGATCTGCACCGAGGCCCGCTCCGCCAAGCAATGAGACGCGCTTTCCCCTGGCTGACTAAGACAAACCAGAGGTCGATCCTTCGGTCCACCCCTGTCTTCATCTCATTTTCTTGATGAAACATTCTTTCAACCTCACCTCAATCACCTCACGACCTGAAATCCCGCTCCTCGTTCCGCCACAAAAAAAGAAACCCCCCATCTTCCACACACCACGCCACCATGTCCCTCACCACCCTCCTCCCCACCGGCATCATCAGCAACGGTCCAACCTGGTGCATCAAAGAACTCTTCGCCTGGGGCCCCGACTACCCACCGTACAAATACAACACCTGTGGCGCCTCCTCCTCCTCCAACTCCACCTCCATCCCTCCCACCGACTTCCTCACCATCTGCTGCGACGGCCGCATCATCGACACGACCCTCGACATGTACGCCTACCTGCTCTCGCACAAAACCCTAGTCACCTACCCCCTCAACCTCTCCAACCTCCTCTGCTGCCGCGAGGCCAACGTCCGCCAGATGGGTGGCATCGGCCCCTTCCCCAACCCCACCAGATGCGACGCCGTCCTGAGACCGCACCAAACCCCCCTGGCGAGTCTGGCCGCGACAAACACGGCAAATGCGGCGCCGTACCTGGCCACGTACGAGAGCGGGAGGTGGGATAATGAGGTCAGCAGCAATGTGGATTGGATTCGGACGGAGACGCCGAGCTGCTTGTGGGTGCAGACGGCGCATCCGGAGGTGAGTGGACGGCTGGGGGAGGTGGTGGTGGAGGAGGCGAGGATTACGACGTTGCCGTTGGCGGTGACGGATGCGGCGGGGAGGACGCTTACGGGGACGATGACGATGACGGAGAGGGTGGAGAGGACGACGACGACGAGGGCGATGAAGACGACGAGTTCTTCTGAGGGTGCGGGGGCAGGGAGGGTGGTGATTGGGTTGGGGTTGGTTGCGGTGCTGTTGGTGTAAGGGGGGGAGAGTGAGAGCTTTGAGAGGGAGGGATGGGAGCATTGCGGGAGCATGGCTGAGTAGTAGACATTTTGCATTAGACTTTTTGAACCGTAATTTGCATCGTTGTAAACAGCATCTATACTAATATATATATATCCAACCTTTAACTTTGCTTGGAGCGTTACGAGATAGAAACCGGGTACTTAGCAGCCTGTTGCACTTGACGGCCTGACTCGGGGGTAACTGTGTGTTAATATGACAGTGTCGTGTTTTCCCTCTGTGAAAGTAGCAGCCGGATGAGCCTGTTTTGGATTGTGTGAGCTGGGATGTCCAGGCGAGTAAATAGTTCGAGATAAAGTGATTCAGATTTAGACATAGAAAACTACCAACGAGTCATCGGCTCCTCTATCCAACCTAATGTTTAATAAGCTTGACATCGCTCAGCGTCATATAGTCAATATGCGAGTACACATGTCCCTGGTCGTCACAATCCAGCCCGGCGAAGGTCAAGACGTTACCCGCCGGCATGATGACGGCCCCCTTCAGGCTTCCCAGGATATTGTCAATGCCAGCTTGCAGCTCGTCATCATGATAGTCATACCAAGCCTTCGCACCGCCCTCAAACTTCGCCATCTCCTCCTTCTTCCCAAACACCATGAAGGTGTGGTGATTTTCAATCCACATCTGACATCCATCCCGGTTCCAGTTCCTCCACTCGGCCGGCTCTCCCTCGGGGGCGCCTGCCGACTCGCGGAACGGCCCGATGGTATTGACGTGCACATTTGGGCCAGGGAAGGTCGTCCGCGCAGCGTCCTCCGCGATGGCCCAAATTCCGCCCTGGCCGGGCGACAGGGTGTAGCCGAGTTTGAACTGCGACCGCTGGAAAGCCGTGCGGCCGATCATCCACTCGCCAATGGCGTTCCAGAAGTCCCAGCGCTCCGCTATGGAGTTGATACCCTTGGTATAGAGCGAGAGGTTGAGCTCGTTGTATACTTTGATATCGATGTACAGGTTCCTCTTGAGGTCTCCCTGCCGGCGCTCACTCTCGCTGTATCTGAGAAAGTCAGAGGTGTAGTCGGCGTCGACTTCGTTCTTGCCTGTCGCATGTATGCTTGGTTAGCCGTCATTTCTCATCACCGATGGAGTGAAAGTTGAGACCCACCCGACGCCTCCCTCTTTTGCTCATAGGTCGACTCGCTCGGGCACGGAATGGTGTCGTACTCGTACTCCAGCCTATGGATAGCCGCGTTCTTGTCTGTGGAGGCCTCGAGCTTCCTGAGTCCAACAGGTGTCTTGTCCCAAGAGTGATGGTGCAACGTATGTCCGTAGGCGGCGGGATTGGCCACAAGCTTCTTGACGATGTGATCGTTGAGCCACATGTCGTTGAATATCTTTTTGGAGAACGCCATGATGCCATCGTGGCCTGCGGGCCGCCCAGTGCTGCTGCCGCTGTCGCTGTCGTTGTCACCGTCGCCGCCATCATTGCTGCTTGCACCGCCCCGAACGTACAGTTTGTCGAAAAAAGTCTGCTTGAATTGCCCGGCGTTGCGATCGTCTTCGTTGATGTGGATCAATGGCTCGTCGGTCATCTCACTCGGCCGGTATGTGAGCATGCAGAAGTTAAGCGTGCCGTCAGTGAATTCGTTTCCAACAGAGGGCGTCGTAGTACAGTCAACCTTGCGTGGTACAAAGTATTGCGGCGTCTTGGACGTGTCAGCGTCCGGGTTGATGTCGAGGATGTCGGGCACGTTCTGGCGGATGCCGTAACCCAGGACGAATGGGTTCTTGCGCGACGGAAGGTGGGAGTTCTCGTCGCCTTTTGCATCGTCTCTCCTGTTCTGGAACTTCTTTATCACGAGCGCAGAGAGGATGGCCCATTTCTCATCGCTAGGTTTGGGTTGGCCGGGGGGTGGCGTTAGCTGGAACGTGTCGGTCATCTGGGCGGCCTCCATGACACAGAAGATGGACGAGGCCGTGAAAGTGTCGGAGGGGACACCCGCAAACTTGCTCTTAAGCTGCTCGATGGCTTCAGGCGTGACTTGGACGTCACTTTCGGGTGACTCGGCGGGGTTGATCAGCTCTGGGGCAATCACACAAGATTAGCACGACTCCGGAAGGAACACCCGCGACAGCCAAGAAACCAACATCCACATACTATCAACGACGTCATCAATGTCCCGCTGCTCAACGTTGGCCTCCCAACTGAAGGTCCAGCCATTGAGAATGTACTTTTTCTCCACTGGCTTTTTTCTCACGACCGTCCATTGCCGGAGAACGCTGTCCTTTCGGTCTTCTTCCTCCGCTGTCTCGTCGCGGTGGAAAGTGATGGACATGATGACAACCCCGGGCTTGGTGGGGTGGAATTTGACCTGGGGACACCCAATGTGGCCAATCACACCGTCCATGTCCTCTTCGGCTAGCTCCTCTTCCTCACGGCCCTCCGCGCCTTCCTCCGGGGCCTCAGTGACAAACACCTTGAACTCGTGGTCGATGAAGTACTTGGGGCGCGGGGGAGGGCTCCCTTCGTCCTCAAAGCCGGGAGGGGGAGGAAGGCATTCCTGCGGGATTTCCTTGTTGTAGAGCGCCTGGAACTGCGCGTTGATCGCCTCGGCTGAAATGGACAAGACAATGTCATAGCCTCTGAGGGTTCCGGGGACATCAGCCATGATGTGAAGTGGGCAAGTGGAACAATGGAGTGAAACGACGAGAGAAGTTGGGAGTTTGTTGGAGAGGTAAGGCACCCAAGGAGGCCCGGGTTGCGATGGCTGCTGATGCGAGGGTAAATGAGTTGAAGTATGAGGCAGGCACGATCGGCTTTATATCCACAGGGTCTGGTTCGGGTTTCACTCTTTGTGTGCCCCAGCTGCTCGTCTAGTTCTTTCCACCTTGGCGACCACAGACAGCTCAAGATCACCGTTCGCCAAGTTCAGCCTACCGCGCTGCGCTTCCAAGCCTGAGACGTGAACCTTTTTTTCGACTCACAGTCACGCTTGCCCTCAGAGACCCCGGAGCCGAAATTCTGAAGCCTGAGGCCGGCCAAATCCCTCACCGACAGTGCTGGCGCCAATTGACAGAGGAGGATGTGTGATACTGTGAGCTAGATGCAGCTTCACGTAACGCAACTGAACGAAACAAGACTCAAGGTTCGATAATAACCAGCTTCCCCGCTTCTGGGCTGAGCTGAGTTTCGAAGATCGGCGTCTTCCTAAATCTAGTCTGTTATAGCTACTGTTTTAGCCTCTGCACGGTCGAGGTACACCATCGCATCCGGATGACGAAAATGCCAAGGCGCAGGAGCAGGCGAGAAGGATTGGGCCACGGCCCCTGAAGTCAACCCCTGACCATCCAGGGGCGCAACTCTCAGCTGGCCACTAACACAGGCACTAGCTACCTTGACTCTAGTCTATTGGCCTAACGAAAACCGCCAGTAAACACCGCCCGAGCTGAGACATTCCATCTACCCCCGCATCTGCATATCTCGGACGAGAACGTGGTATTTGCCGTCATGATTGGAGAACAGATATCTGCGGCTCTGGGTCGGTCTACTAGACTCATCTCTTTGCATAAGGTAGTCCGTCCACTTCCGAGCCAGGACCCGACTGCAAATATTGTTAACCGCTCACCTTTTCTTCTTCCGCATCATCACCGCATCGCATGCAGACCTCGTCTTTCCACTCGGGGACTCGGATGCGCGGACAGAGCGGTAAGTGGCATTTCCGGGTCGAAGGACACAGGATGCACCCTTGGAACCAAGAACACGATCAAAGCAAAGGAGAGGATGGCTAGTTCTTCAACCAGGTATTAATACGGTAGGACGCGCCTCTCCCCTTGCTCCCAAGGCCATACACTGGCCAGACAGTTCAGACCTGGCAACACTAGTAAAATTCCATCATGGCGAAAAGCAACCCCCACCAAAGGCTCACGCCGCCGATGATCAAGAAAACGACAGTCCCTTTCCCGGCCCTCGTTAGCAATCCCAGCTCGGCCGATGCCGGGGCTGCCACCTTTGAGCCCCATCCGACTGAGACGGTAGAGGTTGAGGTTTGCTCGGAGCTGACCATGGTCGTCAAGCAACTTGACGTCTTTGGCAATGCAGGCCCCTCGGCCAAGGCGACGCAAAGGAAGTTGGCCCTGATCCACGATACCAACGGCCAGCCCATTGTGTTTTCTGTCTCCAACATGGCGGTTAGTCCCACCACCAGCACCTCACACATCCCCCCGTGCATGCGCGCTGCCTGGGCAAGACTAATCGTATTGCAGCGTTTTTACGCCGTCATGTACGTCAACAACGCGACGGCCGGATGGCAGGCGTTCGATGTCACGCCGCCCACAACCCACTCCACAGCTGTGGTGGATGCCTTTGATACCCTCGAGCTGGGCAACAAAGTGCATCTCGTGGCCAGTATGGAGATCCCCACCCTTGAATCCGAAGGGAGCATGGCGCAGGAGGTCTGGTATGCCACCATGGACAGGCCCAACCTAAGCTGCGACGCTGGATCCCCCGAAATCAACGGCTTCAGCGACGACAGTAAGAACCCGCCTCCACAACCGCATCTTTCTCACTAACGCATCACCCAGCTATCAAATGGACACGCCTCCCCCACATCCCAACCGACCGCAACATCACATCGATTCTTTGTTGCCCCTCTCCCGCCACCCCCTCCGGCTTTCACATCCTGCTGGGAACCGCCGCCCACGGCCCTTACGCCGCAACCCACTACATCGCCGACCCACTCGCCACCGACCCTTCCAAGGCCTTCCAGCACCTCACCATGTCCGGCTCAGCCGCGCACCTCCTCAGCATGGCCCCCGTCTCTCTCGGTTCCTTCCGATCGACGACAACCACAACCCGCGAAGTCGGCGTCGCCTCGGTCTTCACCCAAATCGGCACCAACACTCTCCGCCCGTGCAGCATCGAAATTATCAACCCCGCTACCGCGTCCCGCGTGCGTAGCTACGTCCTTCAGACAGGAAAGCTTGGGAGTGTGAACGCCGTCTACTCCAGCGTCAACCCCTGGGGCTTGACCGACCTCGTGGTTGCCTCGGAGCAGGGAATCGGATTCTTCGAAGCTTCGGCAATCGAAATGCTCAAGGCCCCTCCCATCCTGCCTGGAATCTCGTTCAAACAGGCCGTGTGCTCGGAGGTGTACACCCCTGCTGGGAATGGCTCGAAGGTGGCATGTGGCAAGCTCGCAATCTTTGCGGTTTCAGAGCAAAATGGGCTCTACTTCGTCGAGGGGACGCGTCTAACGGAGGGAAATAAGATTTCATTCGTGGCGTCAGGGGTGCCGATACGTGGCGGCGTGGCGGCTGTGAGTCCGCAGTTCAATGCGAAGACGAATGCAGCGGAGGTGTTGTATGTGAGTGATGCTGGGGCGAACGGACTCAGACACTTGGTGAGGGATCCGGTGACGTCTCTCTGGAGCGAGGGCGCCGTGGAGGTGAAGATGGATCCCGATGGGGGAGAGAGGGGGTTGGTAAAGGAGCCCGTTTACATGACGACCATTACGCTTTCGAACGGGGCTGGCATGCCGGTGCACGAGGGGTATCCAGTCAAGATCACCTGCGAGCCGCCGATGCAGGTGACTTGCAATGGGAGGTCGTTCACGCTCAATGGGAAGCCCGTCGAGGTGCGCACGGCTGGGTCAGGTGGACAAGTGGATTTGGTGGTGCCGGTGGATGAGCTGATGGGGTCGTGCTTATTGAAGGTACAGGTCGGTGGGAAGGAAACAGTCGAAGTCGATCCGGCGCAGAGGGTCGTAAATTTGATGAGCGGGATCAAGTCCGAGGGCGATCTGAGGGATGCGAGAGGGCCGAATGGGGAGGTAATCTTTGCCGATGAGAGCAAAATTGGGGATGGTGCCAAGTTGCTGACCAACTTTGGGGCCATGAAATCCGGACTGTCGTCGGATGATGAGGGGGAAGAGAGCGAGAGGACGATTGTGGCGTGGCAGAGGGATGGCGAGGACGTGAAGGGCGGTGGTGGGAATTGGTTCGAAAATGCCATTGACTCGGCCGGCCGATTTCTGGGAGATGTCATTGAGTGCATGAAGACAGTTGTTAAGGGCGTGGTCAAGTTTGCGGTGCGGATGGTTGGTAAGGTTGTCAAGTTCTATTTCTCGATTGCGGGCAAAGTCCTGTCGTTTGCGCTGAAAACGGTGTCTTCCCTCTTACGCTCCGTTGCGGGCTTCATGAAGGATTATCTGGGCATCGATTTGTCGGGGTTGACCAAGTGGTTGCAACTCGCTTTCAGCACTGAAAATGCATTGAAGACACAGAAGGTCAGTTTTTTTGGTGGCTCTTGCTTCGTGATGTTGGGCACTGACAGCGGCTATTTTAAAGGTTCTCCTCGATGTCTACCACGGCGCCTTTGGCTTCGCCGACGACTTCCTCGTCCAGAACAAATACCGCTTTGCCGACTGGATGTCAGACATTGAGAAGGATATGAATCGGTTCTTGCCCGACGCACGGTCCCCCAGGTCAGAGAAGAAGCCCGGCAGCAATGTTCTGTCCAAGATCATGAACAATCCTGTTATCAAAGCCCTTCTCAAGTTCAACCCCCTTTCGTGGATCCTAGAGGGCGCCCAAGAGGGTATCACCGAGACCTTTGGCCAGGTCAAAATACCGTCTGTCCAACCGATAATCGAGGCCTGGACCGAGTTTCTCGCCAATGCCATAACGGACAGCGCCGAGCTAGTGACAGGGCTATTTGGGGATATCTATGGAGAGATACAGAATGTTCTGAAAGACCCTAGTAGTGTGCTGGATGTCTTGCTCCGAATACTCTCGGATATCTTCTACACGGCTTTTGACGGAGTCAAGGGCCTCGTGCTGGGCGCTTTTGATGCTTTCATTAAGTCTCTTCGAGGCTTGAATGACCTGCTCACAGGAACATGGAAGCTGCCTGGGCTGACTGACGAGTGGGAGGACTTTGCCGGGCAGGAGTTCTCGCTCATTGGCTGTGGCACGTACATCCTCTCCCTTTTCCTCAACATCGGGCACATGCTCCTCTCCGACGATGACGGCCTCCCGTTCGACACTATCCCGACCTTTGACTGGAAGGCCCATTCAGCTCCCTTCGTCGAAACAACCAAGATGAAGCACCTGGCTTCACAGCCCCCGGGACCGTTCGACATCGTTGTCATGACAGCATCAATTGGGAATCCCAAAGTTGACAAACTGGTAATTATGGACTTCTCCCACTGTTCAGGGTTTCATAGCTGACTCATTTCCTTCAAGGGCATCAAATACACCTGCCAGGTCCTCGGCAACGTGACCAACATCGTCCGAACCATCTTTGGCGTCATAGACTGCGCATTAGGCTTGCATGAAGGGCTCGGAGAGAAGAAGCGGGCAAACAATCGTAAAAAGGCCCGCAAGGCCGGCAAAGCACCCAGTACGGCAGACGTCTGGCCGGTTGACTATCCGGGCTACAGCAAGTGGATAGTCGTCGGTGTCGGCGCGGTTGGGATTCTGTTCAACCTGGCTAAATATGGTCTCAAGACGCTCGGCGCGCAGGGGGGAGACAAGGACTTTGACAGAGGCCCCGTAAGTTTCTCCTTTACCCCTGGGAATCTTGCCCGCATTGGACCGGCATGTGTTAACCCTATCCAAATGTACAGGCGGGATGGGGCTGTGGTGGCGCCGCGTTGCTGTGCCAGATGGCGGCGTGCTCTCTTGTCATTGCGTCGGCATTGCCGGAAGGCTCTACTAAGGCGATGCAGGTCGGAAATGTCATCATGCAGCTCGGCTACGCCATCAACTGGGCCGGCGAGATCGGCGACAACCAAGCGACAGGCACGAAGATGTTCTGGTGGGAGATTATGGATTGTACCTCGACGCTCTGTGGGATAGGCGGGGCTGTCTTGTCCCCCATGAAAAATCCATACGCGAAGATCGGTGGTGCTGTTTGCTTAGGGCTCGATGGCGTCTCGGCCATGGTTGTGTGCGGGACTGGTATGTGGCTAGCGCACCCCTTTTGATGCGATGATGGGCTAATCCGGTTTGCAGCGTTTGCTAACATCCGCGAAATTGTTGAGCCGCCGGTGCCGGCAACGCCGCCGCCACCGCCGAAGAGTGAGTGATGAGAAATCGGATTGGAGATCGGGTCTGCAGGGGACTGTAGGCGGTAGGACGATAAAAAACATTCCAAAGACCTAGGAGCTCATAGGAAGCTGAACAGTACAATGTCACGATGAGCGCAGAAGCAACAATTGATCTGGTTCTTGATGAGAGCATCTTGTTGAATTCAACGTGGTCACCAGAAACGCAGTAATTGGAAGCCGTGAAGAGTGTTGTATTGGAGAGAAGCTCGCAGAGCAACCGTGAGCACGTAAAGCGCGGACCAGCCGCGCTACCGCTGCTTACCTAAACAGTCGGTTGAATTTGACACATCTGCCCCGAACTAACTGGAAAGATGTAATTCCATGGAAGCCAGCTGTTAATTCTTAAAACCACAAACCATCCTACATTCTTTGAGTTTTATCCTAAAGCGGCCTCTAATTAAGACACAAGGCACGGCGGCAAGTTCCATCTTGGAAAGCTACCTCGGTGTATTGCGACTTAGCAGTTGGGCCTACCAAGGAGGGTCACGACGCATTGATGCTGGGCCCTTTAGCGCGAAGCATGGCATGCACGTCATTCCTTATCACTCTACAAGCCACAACCAGGTTGCGTAGCTGCTCTTGGCCTTGTGCGCCAAGGAGTGCCAGAGAAACTAGTTACCTTAGAACTAGGCCCCTGTCACGGTGTTGAATAACCCCCTCCAAACTTTGTAAGGCAGATAGATACACGTCGTAACTAGGTAGGTAGCTTCAACTGAGGTTGAACATTGCTATTGTGTCCACGGTGGGATGTGCATCGAAAATGCTACTGTCGTCAGTTATGGGACATATTTTCCCCCTACGATTTCGCGCCATTTTAGTTGCAATTGTTGCATGCTTGGACCTTTTGTGCCTGGTTGGCGGGAATTTGATGCATTTCTGGCCAGTTGCGAAAATGAACACTCTCAAATAAGTTGGGAGGACTAAATTGCTGACTGCCAAGGTGCTGCTGGTTTTTTTCTTTAACGGCGATATCTTCGGGTTGAATCCCGCCGTAGGTGCGGCCATGTGCGGGTCGTCGTAGCCGTTATATGCCTTGAGCGGCCGATAGAATTCCTTGGTAGGGGATGAAGCACCTACCAAGGCGGGACCAGCAATTGAGGGTTGGACTAGGGTCGTGTTTGGAATCCTAAATCCACTACCAATTTGTCACGCGACCGACGTTGAAGGAGCCCCAAGCGATATAACCAAATTGGCACCCATTGCATCAGTTTGTGTAAGACCGGTCTCACATCAGGTCCAGCGAGCACGACGGGGTACGGTTGTATTCAACCTCACGTAGGGCAGAATGACATCAATGGAGCCATGCTGCATAGAGGCAAAGCGATGGCTTTGGTGCTCCTTCGTATCGTTGTTGTACTGTATAACTTGGAGGGGAAGGTGTTGAAGGGGATACATTTGCACGCCGTCAATTGTTACAGTTGTGGACAGCCACTTTTTGTCCCTCTGCATTCCTTCATTTTTTCTTGGCAAAAGCAGTTTCAGCTGAATACCTCCAATTTTTGATGATGGGCCTGAGGAATGCCCTCTTGGGCATCGCTCTGGGCTTCGCTTCTCTGACTTCGGCGAGCTCCCCGAATGAGCGGAGCTGTTGTCTCGCCCACTGCCGCCAGGTTGGACCAAATCCCAGCAAATGGCTCGCATACTACAGCCTCGACGAGCTCGCAGCATGCGACTTAAGTCTGTTGTTGGACTTCTCCATCTTCGACAAAGTCGACGAGCGGACCAAGGAGCATGGCATCCGAGCCTGCATCCTCTGGGGAGCGGATTGGGACAACGAAACCACCCCGAAACTTCACACCCGCGCCAACGAGACGCTCGAAGCTGGCACGCACAAGCTGAATGCGACATACCACATCGGCTGGTGAGATACGGCAGGTGGCAACGACACCGCCAGTCCCGAGCTGGCGGCAGTTTCCCATGTTCGTTCCTTGGCGCTGCAGGCGCGTGAGTACCTCTCGCATGGCCACGGGAGCCACGATGGTAAGAGCAGCCCGATTTTCCTTTTTGGACGCTCCAACGGTGTTTCCATGGGCCTCTACGTCGTAGCGCGGTTAAAGACCCAAGAAACGCTCAACCGGCTCTGGACTCGCTGATTGCGACAACTTTGACGGCGCAAAATGGCTTGAATCTCATATCGGGCGGTGTCGCGCTGCAGGTGTGCGAACCTACTTCCGGGTCGGGCCATGTCTTTGGATTTTTGGCAGTCGCGAACGGAAGCTTCAGCGCCGTGCAAGACGCCGTCCAGTCGTGGAACAGCGGGAAATGCCTCGAAGGATTTTCCAAGACTACTGCATTCCTAGCATTAGTTCTTTCCACGACGGGAGTGCAAAGCAACTCGACGATTGGTCCGGGCACCAATACGACCTTTTCTGGAGTCTCGAAAAGATATCTGGCCTCGAGAGCGGACTGCCCGACCATTGACGTGGTAAACGAAGACACTTGCGACATGCTCGCCGCGCGTTACGGAATCGCGCGTGAGGACTTTTACAAGCACAACCCCATCAAGAACCTATGCCCAGGACTCCAGGAATCCCAGCGCGTTTGCTGCGGCCCCCAAAAGCCAAACACCCCGAAGCAGAAGGCTGGGACTGACCTTTCGCAATTGAACCCCTGCCCGCTGAACACGTGCTGCTCTATTCATGGCTACTACGGAACGACAGCTGAGTTTTGCACCATTGCCAAGGAAGGAGAGAAAAAGGTCTGTCTCTCAAAAACTGCGGCATGGAGCTGAAACAAAGCAGCCCTCCCGCTGTGTTCCGGAAAGTCGTCTACTTCCAGGGCTACAATCTTGGCCGGGAGTGTCTCAATATGGACGCTACGCAGATCGACTCGTCCAAGTATACGCACATCCACTTTGCTTTTGGGCTCCTCACACCTAAGTTCGAGGTTAAACTCCCGGATGAATCAACCAAATTTCAGTTTCAACGGTTTAAGACCTTGAAGGTTGTCAAGAGAATCCCAGCGTTTGGTGGGTGGGATTTCTCTGCCAACCTTGCTACCTACGCCATTTTCCGCAACGCCTTCACGGGAACCAATCGCGCCACGACAGTGAAGAACATTGCTAAATTCATCAATGATCATGGCTTGGACGGCGTCGATATTGACTGGGAATACCCAGGGACTCTGGACATCCCCGACCTACCACCAGGTGGGGCCCTTGAAAGCCAAGACTATCTCCGAGACCTTTCCATGCTGAAGGACGAGTTGAAGGACAAGTCAGTCTCGATTGCTGCGCCGGTTTCCTTCCACTATCTGAAGCAGTACCCCATCCAAAATATGGCGAAGTTCCTCGACTATATCGTCTTTATGACATACGATCTGCATGGACAGTGGGATTATGCCAATAAATGGACCTCGCCAGGTTGTGCCCAGGGCAATTGCTTGCGCAGCCAGGTCAATATGACAGACCATGGATGCTCTCGTAAGTCTAGGCTTCCCATATTGATGTCTAAGCTCGAAATTATTACCTTCAAGGTCATGCTAACTACTTCAAGGCAATGGTCACCAAAGCAGGAGTCCCGTCCAACAAAGTTGTTGTGGGTGTGACTAGTTATGCCCGAGTCTTCCAGATGGTGGATCCAAGCTGCTACGGCGATATGTGCCTCTTCACAGGCAAGCTATCCGGAGCTTCACCGGGCCGTTGCACAGGTGAACGCGGCTATATCTCCGATGCCGAACTCCAAGAGATTATTGTGGACAAGACGCGTGTCCAGCACAATTACATTGACAAGGGCAGTGAATCGAACGTTCTCGTCTGTAAGTGCAAATTCTTGCCAGCTTTCCTTGCCAAAATTTAAAGAGACAAGTTGCCACTACAGGTACTGACAGGGTATTCCAACTAGATGACAACGATCAGTGGGCGAGCTGGATGGACGGTAACGTGAAGGCGGCACGGACATCACGCTACACCGGTCTGAGTCTGGGAGGCACTTCAGACTGGGCCGTCGACCTGCAACAATACCATGCGAGACCGCCCGTCGCCTTGAAAAAGCGTGTCAGACGATGCAGCCTGGCTTAACTACAAAAGGGTGGCCAAGGCGACGGGCGATAAGAAGGCTGATTTCTATGGACCTCAGACGGGAAACTGGACAGAGCAGCCTTGCGATGCGCCTGGCATCGAATTTAACACTAAGCTGAATCCCCGCGACCGGTGGCGGATGCTCGACGGCGATCACGCCTGGGCCAATGCGATCAAGGAATGGGAAGAACTTAACAAAGGGGACATGACGTTTAGTACATCGATCTTCAACACATTCAATGGGCCGCCAATATCTGGTTGCGAAACGGTCTTGATTGCAGGTTGGGATACACCAGTGCAGTGTCATATTGGCAAGCAGTCTGGGGCTGTTGGCTTTGAGGTGCTCAACTCGCTCATCTTCATACACCAGGTATGTCATCCTTCAGTTATCTTGTCCTCCGTCGGAGTGCCACAGAGGAAAATTGCTTACAGTCGCTGTCCAAATAGGCTTTCAAAAACTACCACAGCGCAATCCTTACGACCGGTGGTATTCTTACTGGTAGGCTTGGCGCTTTAGCGGACAACTTTGGCAAGGTAGCGCCTCCTGATGAGAGTGAGGCGCTATCTATCCTTATGGATCTGATCATTTTCGGTGCTGTGACTGGTAGTAGCGCGTGGTTCAATGGAGGTAAGTCTTTAAGTTCCTGCTTCTTCAAACTTGACGCTGGAAACTGACGCTTTCACTTCGAAACACATAGTCTTTAAGTTGACACCTTACACCTTAGCCAACCCAAAGAATGCCGACAACATCAAAGACGGGGCTTTGGCAGCCGTGTGGCAGGCTGGTTCAATTGCTAAGACCGTCTTGAGTAATCATGGGGGTGGCGAGTACGTGATAGCAGCCCCTGACAGACCCCTTTGCCTGCTAACCTAATAATGTTACAGAGAAGCATGGTCGCCCGAGGCCAAAAACCAATTCTTCCAGTATCTCGGTCAAGCCATCTTCGCGTGGAGCGCTTCAACCGAACTCGCCGTACACAAGCTCTTCGACGGATCCCCTGAAAATATTGACGCCCTGACCAGAATGATTTCCGATGGAAAGCTCCTTGCCGGATCCGATGGAGGCAATGGCAACGGCGGTCCGCCCAAATTCCCGTCGTACACCGCTCTCCAGAACACTATCATCAAAACCTACCAAGCCTTTGCCATCCCCGCCGTGTGGGCTGCCTCGCACATCAACGCCTTTATCATTGACACGGGAGTCTCATGCGACAACCGTGATCCGTTGTCGCCGAAATACCTATCGTACAATACCGCACAGAAGAGCGGGGTTTGCTACAACAATCGCATCTATTACCTCGCCCACCCCGAAGGCGAGGCCTTGGAATGCAACATGGAGATCTGTGATTCTGGCTGTATCCCAACCCACGCGTGCTACCAGAGAGCCTTCAGCATGGTTCCTGGTATGGACCTCTTGAATGGCAGGACGCCGTACCAAGTCAGCAGGGATGATGTTCTCATTGGGTAAGCCTTCCCCCCTTTGCAGTATTCACATCTCATACAATGGAACGGAGTCTAACAAGAGGAATAACAGCACCATCCGCACGTGGGAAGCCAACGGGAAGAAGAATGGAGCCGGCAGGGCTCGGATCGACAACGAGCCTTCGATGCATGAGCTTTTCGAGGACGACGTCTGGGCTCCTGGGTTTGTAACAATTCCTGTTTGCAGTGCCCAGGAGGCGATGAATAACTGGGATCTCCGGTTCCGGAAGCCGGATAGGCATGCTACGTTCCCTTGTAACAAGGTTTAGAGGTTCTGGGACCAGCAGTTGTATAAGACGAATGTAACACTACTGTAGGTAGTGAAACGAGACACACTACGCAGGATCCTGTGGAACAAAAACAAAACCGCCACAGACTGTTATGAACGGGTCTGGGTCCACGCGTGCATCATCAGCAGCCTGCATACGTTTTCCCTGCTGATGTTGGAAGGACGGATCGTCAACACGGAAGGTCTATCATCCCTGAACCAATGACTGCGCATTGTATTTCGGACGTGGGGGAACGTCTGCCGGCTTTCGCTTTCGCCTCCTTATTCCGCCTTAGCGTCTTGTGCAGCCAATCCCGCCCTCACCAGCCAGAATCACAGGCACCGCAACATCCCCCAATCCACAACAACGCAACCCCCGCCAAACTCCAGCCCCCCTTCGTCCTCCACTACCCCTTGCCCTCCACCATAATAGCCTCATACAGCTACACCCTCAGCCTCAACACCTTCAAGGTCTTCCACCTCTCCAGCGGCGTCCTTTCGGATAGTAATAAACTACCCATCCTCTTCACCGTCTCCCGCTCCACAGGCCTCGTCCCCCACCTCCCACTCGGCACCCGTCCCGGCGTAATCCTAAAAAAGGCCCCAACAAGGAAGACGCCGTGCTTGCGGCGGCGGGCGCCGAGTCGCGACATGCATCGCGCTTTTTGGCGTTCAATCCGCGATCGGTGGTGATTCTCCCGCTGGTGGAGCACGGGCCGGATGTGACGGCGGGACAGATGACGACGACGGCGATGGCTGCGAGGAGGGTAGGGGGAGGGAAAGGGGTTGGGTTTTGAGTGTCAATGGTTGTTGCTGATTTGGAAGGAGGAGGGGGTGGTCATTTGCGCGAGGAGTTTGAATGGCGGAAGATGAGGAGTGGGAGCGGAGGGGGGAAGTGGCCGGCGGGTACGAATTGCTGAGGCTGGCGCCGCCGGGGACGGAAGATGAGGTTGTTGCTGTGTTGAGGTGGCCTGGGGGGTGGGAGAGGCTGACAAAGGATTTTATGCTGGAGCTGAAGGGAAGTGCGCTGACCGGGGGGCTAGGGGAGCGGGCGGTTCTGATGATTGTCATTACGGCCTCGCGCATCTTCTGGTTGCGGCAGGCTAGGCAGACAGGCAAAGGCTATGTGGCAATTGCGGACAAGACGCATGGGAAAGAGGCCTTAATTTTATCGATCAAAAAGGGCTGTTCGATTATATAAGAAGTTGAGGCTTCGACGATTCGGCCTATCACAAATGTGTGTAGCTGACCTTCGCAGTAGAAGACCTCACTTGCATGATGAGAAGCTTTCATTGGATTCATCACAGCGCGCCGGACAATGCCGGAAAGCCATTGGGCAATTCACAGGAGCCTCTGTGGAATATAATTCGAGCTGTCTTGAAACGAGAAGGCCCATTCAAGTTCCGCATGGGGTATATCTCACGATTTTCGGACGCAAGCAACCTAAGTGAAATGATATTATTGATTCTTTTCTAGTCAACGCTGGAACTATCAAAGTATCACTATCTATCGCTGTCGTAGTAGTATCCTGACCACCAACCGGTCCTCTTCGCATGTTTCCCGATGCACCAGTTATCCGATCGCTATGCTACCCCTTTTTCTTTTTCCACTGCGTCTTGCGTCCGAAATTGCCATGCTCAATTTCGGAACTATTGTGTCCTTACCGCCCCTTTTAATTCCCCTGAGCTCCCCCGCCTCCCGTGCCCAACGCGGAAGAGGACTCGGTGTTTGGCGGGCCGAGAATGCCTTTCAGCACCATGGACGCAATCCGATCCCAGGTACCCGGGCGACCGGCGGTATCCGTCATGACCACCACAGCAATCTGCTCACTGGGAACGAGCAGCAGAGTTGAGCGTGACTGACCAACCGTCTTGGTGAAGCCACAGACAACAACGTCCGCCTTGCCGGCTGGAGGGAGGATCATGGGCATGGGCGTGCTGCCTTCCTGCTGCGCATCACCAAAGTCCACGACGCCGGGTAGTGTGTAGAATTTGAAGTGGGGCGAGCGGTGCTCGGCTTTATCCTCGGTTTTGACGTCAACGTCCCGGCAATGCATGTCGTGGAACTGGCCACGGACCAACTTAAAGTCGAATGGTGAGTCAGCAACCCGCTTGCGGTTGTACGCTTGCATCAGTCTGTTGGCGTAGCTGAGCATGTCGTTTGCGGTCGTGTGACAGCGGCTGGCTATATAAAGTGATTGATAGCCGGGGTCTCTTGGTGGGATTGACACAGTCGTACGGACCATGTTCAACGCTGGAAGAACGCGTTGTTGCAAATAGTCGTTGAAGGTTCCCCCATCCACACAAGCTACCGCTTCGACGAAACCTTTGCAAAAGCCGCGACAGAACTGCGAGGGGAAATTGTCTGAAACGCAAAACCTAGAATTCCATAGGACGTCAAGGACTCTGTCTGGCGAGAAACCCGGGGCACTGATCAGGGAAGGGGAAAGAGAATTAAACCGAGCGTGAAGCGTGGTCTGGTCTATCGTGGCGTTGCAGTTGGATTGTTGGCTATTGATGCTCGTATGTTGTGTTCTTCCGCTCGGTAAGTCGATGGCAGCAAAGATGCGGGCGAGTGTCTGCAGTGAGAAAGATGAGAGGTGGTTTTCCCGAGTCGCAGTCGGGGAAACCGATTGTGCTGAGAAATGCTGCAAGGCCAAGCAGCAGTGGAGGATGGCGGAGTGCTCCGACCAGAGGATTCAGAGGAGGCAGGAAGAAGTGGTGTTTAACCTCAGGGAAGAGCGGCGTCATGTTTTGAGGGGACTGTTTACGCTTTCCCCAAAGGCCTCTGTCTGAATGGGCCGACGATTTCTACCGCAAACCACCACCACAACTGCTCCAAAGATGGCCGTGGGCTCGAATACCGTCCGCCGTGACATGTTCTCAACAGGCCTGTCGCATTCTCCAACAGCCTGTTTCGGTCGTCTCCTAGGGTCCATGGCAATCATAAAAGGCCCGGCTTCATGTTGCTTCTGCTGCTCCTGCCCTGATGCCAGCGACGCCCGATTATACCTTCCTATGGGGATCGGGGTTGCCGCCCACGCCCCTGGCTCGATCCTAGTTGCACCTTGCAGGTCGAGGCGAGTAGAAGCGTGCTTGCTGATCGAGGGCGTCACGAGAAATGCGACACGGCCTCAACTTGAACCCGCCCAAGGGACGGATCCATAGATTTCGGCAAGCAAACGGGACGGCCCGGATCTGGGTGGCACGCGACAGGATTTTCCAGCCATTCGGGGGCGTGAACGTAAGAATTCAACGTTGGTGCGCAATAGGTCCACCAGTGGCTTGCTGGTTTTGGTGTGAAGATGGTGTCGAGATTGCCGGAGGCAGAAGGCACATCGGCCATTGGCCCGTCGCGAAATGACGCCGAGCAAATCTAGACGAGCGACATGCAGTGTGGTCCAGCGGCGCTCGTCAATGGTTGCTTTGCCCCAGCCACAGAGCGGGGTCGAGAAGGGAAAGCGAATGACAGTTGCCGTCGCAAAGCCTCGTTCTAGACTTGCATGACCTGTTGCATCACCTGCCGCCGGATGCGCCTGCTAATATTGCCCTCGGAGGTCCGTCCCACAATGCGGCTCTGGAGTTAGCGCCGTGGTTCGTTGAAGATGTCTCACTTGTGCAGCCATCTTGATGGGCGCTAGTTGGCGAAGGTGGCATGAATAACTACTAGTGGGTACTAGTACCCTTTCCTAGGGAGCTTTTGCATGTGCCGCTTGTCATCGAGACCTGGCACAAACTCTCCGCATTTGGGGTCCTTCGCCATGGCCGCAAACGCCAGCCCAACCGCTGGGAAAGCACCCACAGGGGACACGACTGCCGGTCAGGCTGTGATGTATAGTAAGGGCACTGCCGAATGGAAAATATTGAATAGAAGCCTTGGATACCCAGCTCCTAGGGCCCGAAGAGCCGACGCGCACCAACCGACGACGAGAGAGGTGTTCACTAAGGCCATCGAGTTCTACGGGAAGGTTGTCCCCGAGGTTGACCACGGTGTGCCGTTTCCGTACTCCAAGCTCGACAAGGAGGAAATCCGAATTCTCCGCCTGTACCCCAGCAAGCACCCGGACGATCCGCTCAAGGCTGATCTTTTCAAGCGGAAACTGGACGAAGTGAAAATCGAATACGAAGCGCTCTCATATTGCTGGGGAACAGATGGACCGACCCATGAGATTCAAATTCGAGATCTGAATGCAGCAAGCCCGAGTGTCAGAGACGCGAACCCAAGGAAAGCAGGGCAGCGAAGTGCAATAGCCAACACGTTGAAGGAGGCAGTTGGCGCCATCACCCACACCGAGTTCAAGATCCGAAAGAACCTCCATGACGCCCTGAAGAGGCTTCGAGGGAAGTACAGCGACGTGTATATCTGGGTAGACGCCATATGCATCAACCAAAGCCCGAGTGGCGCCAAGGAGAAGCAAGGCCAACTCGCCATGATGGCCCGTATCTACAACTGCGCCGCAACGGTGTCAATCTGGCTGGGCGAAGACCACGGAGAGGCAAAGAACGCATTCGAACTCGCGGCGGAAATCATGAATTACAAAAAGTTCGACAAGATGTTCCAGGATCCTCACAAGATGGCCGCATGGCGAGACCTCACGACGATCATGAGGGCCGACTGGTTCAGCCGTCGCTGGATCATTCAAGAAATTGCGCTATCACGCAACGCAACCATCCACTGCGGCGAGCACAGTCTCCATTGGGATGACTTTGCCGATGCGGTTTCTTTGCTGGTGGAGAACATTGAACTTATGAGGGTGGGGTACAGGGACGAGCTGTTTGACGACGTGGAGATCAGCAGCGCTTCCATCCTCATCCAGACCCTTGGAAACATCTGTCGCAAATCAGATGATGACGAAGATCGGGGCGAGATAACCAGTCGCCTTCTCGACGTCGAGACACTTGTCTCTACGCTTCTGAACTTTCAGGCTACGTACCCGCGGGATACGATCTACTCCATTCTTTCTCTCGCGAAGGACCCTCCCAGAATTAAGGAAGATTGGCAAGAGCTCCACCTCCCCCAGCTCCAAAAGGTCCAAGACGATAAACGCAAGCGGATGAAGAATGAACTAGATGAGCTGAATGAAAAGAAGGCCAGATGGGAAGGGGACCTCAAGGATGGGGAAAACGTCCGAAGGAGGGTCGAAGCTCGGCTTCATGACTTGGAGGAGAAGCGAAGGCAGATGATAGATGCCAGTGCCGAAGACCGTGAGGAGGAAGCAAGGCGGTTAGGTCAGGCGATTCAGCGAGTCCGCGAGGATGAGCTTCAGGCCATGGATCGCGACTTCAAAGACCTCGATACCGCCCTCGATCAATGCCGTGTCCGGATCAAACAATTGGTGCTGAAGTACAATCGCACGAAGTCCGAGGTGGACGACAACCCCATCAGTCTGCTGCCCAACTATACTTTCAGCCCGAGGGATCTCTTCATCGCATTTGTGACCCGTTCCATACAGCGGACTGGCTCTCTCGACATTATTTGCCGGCACTGGGCACCGGAGCTCAAAAGCGTGGAAGACGGAGCCGGTGAGATGCCATCTTGGATATCCAGTCGGTCAAAGGCGCCTTTTGGTCTCCCTGGAACGGCACGTGGCAGGCAAAACGGGGAGAACTTTGTCACCTACCTGCCACACGACCAACGGAGAAGGTACGCAGCGTCAGGGTCAAAGGTAGCGAACATAGAGATGTTGCTTGACCCCCGTCTCAGCCACGACGAAACCTCGACTGAACATATCGCCGCAAGCTCCGCCACTGACGTTTCGACACCATCGAGTCGGCCAACGACGCGTGATTCAGGCGCTGCACCGCCGGTACGGACAGAGCCGTCCAGTACTGGGGAGGGAACTTTAGCGAACGGGGAGGCATCCGCAACCGCCGAGAGACCCACTGCCGCCACGGCCATCAATGGGGAGGGCAGCTCGAGCCACCCGGCGGGCGTGTCCGAGCGGGATTCGGTAAAGATAAAGCTGGATGGTAGTTGGCTAAAACGACTGTCCGTACGGAGAGCTTTAGGACGGCTTGCTGCACTTTTGGGTGGAGAAGGGGAAGGCACACGGAGCCAGGATGACCTAGTGTCACCCGCCGTCGCGGAAGCCGAACCCCCAGTTCGAAAAGAAGCGGACACTTCAAACGACTGGCGCGAAGAAGGCCAGCGGAATGTAGACGGGGATATTATGGCCCAAGGTCAGCCGCAACCAGATGTAACAGCAGTCCCACCAGCTGCCCCGGCCGCCGAAAAAGGGACCAAAAAGCCGTCGGTGGGAGCGAACTTTCCGTCGGCATCATCGTGGACACCTGGGCCGCACCGATTGAGCGGCATTCTTGTCGTGAAGGGCTTTGTCCTCGGGGTTGTCAAGTCGCAGTCGGATGTGATGCGCGGCGGTATCATCCCTGGCGCATGGGTGTCGAAATTAGGATGGAAAAAGGGTCGTGAAAACCACGTTCCCGATACGCTATGGCGCTTGCTCGTCGCCGACCGTATGTCGCAAGGCGCCCGACCTCCCCTTTGGTATAAACGAGCATGTCTGCACGGTCTTGTGGACGGACGAGTCTCGGACAATGCAGGAAATATCCACCCCGTGACGCCCGCGGACAGGAAGATCTCGGAGCTGACCACCATGTACTTCAAGCGAGTCGAGTCGGTCGTGTGGAATCGGCGCGTTATTGAGCTGGCAGCTCAAGAGGATTCGGGCGAAGATGCACACGCATCGACAACTCAGCCAGAAAGGACCAAAGCTGGCACGGCGTCCGGACAAGTGGTGGCGGCGGTGACGGAACCCGCCGCCAGATCATTCGTTTTGCACGGGCTAGGTCCCGAAGGAAGCGAGGTTGGTTATATCCTCTGCGTGCTGTACGGTTGCTCCGTTCCTGTTGTTTTGAGGAAGGCTGGGCAGCAAAGGGTGAAAGACAAGATTCTGCACGAGGTGGTTGGCGAGGCGTATGTCCATGGAATAATGGATGGTGAATTCATGATCAAGAAGTGGACGGACAGAGAGCAGGAGTTTTACTTGGCCTAGAAAATTGAAGAATATCTGTGGAGATTGGGAAGCCGCGGATGGGCGGTTCCGCCGAGGGAAGCAAGCAGGGTGGTTCTTCCTTCTTCAACCGTCAACAATGTCTTTCGCTCGCAACTCGGATCCACTCTGGCTCCTCTGGAAATTCTAGTTTCTTTCGTGTCCAACTGTGCTTGGAGTACGCATTTATGCCACAGATGATCATCGTGATCGATTACGTCCTTCGCCAGGTGGCATCAAGTGGAAGCCAAGTGTGACGACCGTCGATGGCCCGATTCGGCAACGCAGCATGCGTCGGCTGCCTGATCAAATCACGTGTTGATTCGCCCTTCAGATCTTCCATGGGATTCGAGGCCTTTTGTGCTACCACACTTAATGTCGTCCCATCCACTCATCAGGCACCCCGCCGCCGTTTTGCAGTGTCCTGATGTTTTACCCTCACAACCCAATCCCGCCACTGCCAGCGACGGATCAACCGATTACTCACGCGCTCAACATCCAGGCTTTTCGTCAGCCACACAGAATGGGCTCTTCCGACAATCGCGCAGCTGCGCAACCCGAGGATGCTAAACAAACTGCCCTGGACACTTTCCAGAAGGCTCGCGCCCAGTGCGAAGTTCTCTTCTACGCGAACTCGTCCAAATCCACCAGCAGGGCTATAGCGAAGTGGGAAGCAGCGTCTGTCAAAATCCTCCCCCACGTCGGCCACGCCATGTGGATGGACTTCCAAAGGGAGCTCATTGCTGCGCTAGAGAGCAAGAATCTCAGCGATGCGGCGAGCAAAGTCCGTAAACACATGTGGGACAACGCTCCAGATGATGAGGTGTTGGATGGAACGGCCTCGCCTTCAAGGATGTCGGACGACAGACCCCGTGACTCGATTGGCGCGGTGCCGAACTCACCACCACAGATCTATGAAGTGGAACTGGATCGGATGGTGAGGTGCAGCCGCGCTGAGACATTTGGTCATCATGGCCCGCCCTCGCGACTTACTAGACCGTCTTTCGACGAGAGAGCCATTACCGCACCGCCCGACGTACAATCATCAAGTGTCGAGGGAAGCACAGCCGTCGGCCAGAACACCAGACCAACCGGTTATACGCAACGTGCAAGCACGGTTCCGCCTCCTCGAACAGTTTCGCCTCCAATCACGGTTCCAACTGGAAGTGACGTGCCACGCACCGATCAAGATCAGCAAAAACATTTTGGGTGGTCTGAAAAGATCCACAACCTTTTCGGGAGGCACTGATGTGAGGATTCATGTTAGGGGACGGAACAGAGGGGTAGAATTGCATGTCAAGTCGTAATTTGGGCGTTCTAGGCCAGGGAGTGAAGAAATTGATACCCTGTGAGAGAAAGTGTCGATACCTCCTGCGGTTGAGCAGCAGGCAATCCTCGCCTGTAATTTCTTTCTCAAAGCATTTGGCAATGTTTTCCGAGGCGGCAACGAACCTACACTTGGCAGTGCTGAGCCATAGGCTTTGCGTAGAGGGTTTGGGCTTCAAAGCGTTGGACCAGGTGCCCTGATGCCGCTACGGAGCGATTGCTCAGCATTACGGAACTCATTGAATCGCCGCGGTCGGCTGGAAACACTTTCCCCGTTGAAACGCTTCCTGTTCGCTGCAGCGAAAAGAAAATTGTCTTGGAATCTTGCATCTGATGGAAGAGCCGATGGAATCTAAGAAAATGCAGATAAAGTCATTCTCACCATTCATTGCAACCTAGCCCGCGATCTTCGACAGTGTGGGGTTTCGGTGCGTTTGTGTTCACGCCAATGGGGCAAATTAGTCCGTAGGTAGGTGGACAGCATTTCTGCATTTGGCCTCAGGCAGAGACCGGCACCTTTCTTCACTGAAAGGCATCCGGGGCCCTGATTTGGATCCTGCATTGCACAGCCTGAGCAGCCTTGGCTCGGCGAAGAACTTGAGCACCACTCTCAGCAATCCTCAATTGAAGGTTACACAGCATATGCCCGAACGCAATCCCGACCGAATCAGACACGACACGCGCACACATCGGGCACCAGACCCGCCGAGAGAGCTCTGGTGTCCGCCAATAGATTTCGCCTGGATTGCAGCACGTCTTGTCACCACCGGATTTGCCAGGGCCTGTGTGGGCGCAGCGCAGAAGTCGACAGACGCCACAGGATCGCGTGGCAGCAATGACAGGTCGGTACTTGGCCAATCTTCTGAGTGCCAAACCGTCCTGGCAGGCGGGCTTCTAATGAACCGAGTCTCTTATCATGAGGGGTAGCATGCTTCCCTTCAAACATTGGAAGCTCCTTCCCAGCGAGTTTCACCCCCACATCCACGTTCCTGTAACAATTGGGATTTCCGCGACATCTTTGTGGAGCATGGAATGCTGCGATGGGCGACCCGCAACCATGCCAGAGCACGCCAACCGCAGAGTCGGACGAGAGATTGAACCCCGAGAGCGACCCGCAACCCCCCGTCTCGTCAGGAGCGAAAAGACCCGGGCTATTTCCAAGTTTCCCTACCGCCATCTTCGGCGATCGGTCGTCACACAGGAAGCCATCCTTGAGCGTTGCCCCTGAGAGTCCAGAACCTGCTGCGCAGCAGCGGCGGCAAACTACCGAGGCGAACGACGGCAAGGAGTCGAAGGCGCCATCGCTCCTGCCTGAGCCACTGCTCCGAGCCTCCGATTTCGGACTGCAAGTCTTTCACGCTGATGACTCGATTTCTCAGTCAATTTCTGTGGATATCATCGCCGTGCATGACCTGGGAGAGACATCCGCTGAAGCATGGACCGACGGGGTTGGGCTAGCGCCGGGGAGAATTAGGGAGATCGTGCTCGGTCTCGGTCGCGGCAGGGATGCATCACCAAGCAGCCAAGACCGATGGCCACCAGTGAAAAGGCGAACTGCAGAGTTCCCGGCAGAATCAAAGGGGAAGAACCCAGACCTAACTCAAACCACGCCAGACATGCGGGCACATGGCATCCGAAAAGAACCCAAAGACAGGCTACGGAGCGCCGAAGGGTCTGCTCGGTCATCTTCTGAGTTCGAGAGGCCTCATGCTGTCCACTGGCTGCGTGACCTGCTCAGTAATGACATACCACAATCGCGGATCTTGGCATTCTCCTATCCCGCACCTGATTTCGAGAAGAAAACCGAGAACTGGTTGGCCTACGTCGAGCGTGTGGCCGGCCAACTTGTCGAACTTGTCAGTGAATTTCGGACAGCAACAGGCCCGGAAGGGAGTCCAATCGTGTTCATCGGGTACGGCTTCGGTGGTGTCATCATCCAAAACGCAATCGAACTTATCGTGTGCGGGACGAGCCCTCCAGAAGGGCACGTTGAGGCAGAGAATACCCAAGGCAACGCTGACAGTGACCCCCACGATGGGCAAGGACAAGATGTTGGAAGCAGAGACGAAGAGGGCGGTATCAGCCCCGGCAATCAGCAACTGACAGGTTCAACTGACGCAACGACCCCTGACCGGAGTGGACTTCCGGCCCGAGCTATCTATCAGACTCTCTTTCTCGACACACCCTTTCCCGAGCCAGAGCACGAGAACGAGCATGAAGAAAGACTATTCCCAGCCAATACGAATGTCAGGATGTGCGATATTATCCGGCAGATAGAGGAGCATGAGAAAGACTCAGGCATTTTGGAGAAGGTTTGGGCCGGCTACCTTAGCGCTTATGATAAGACAGTGCAGGCCATCGACGTGACATGGCTGTACTCGCAAGCAAAAACGCGACAAACTGACTTACAGCCCTCAGAGCTGGTGACGGTAAGTAACTTCCGAAGAAACCCCCTCAGCCCACAGGTTTTCTGACAAAAGCGTCCCTATACAGGACAAGCTCACCGTAACCGGAAGAATTGTTATAACCATGACGCCCGTATCAACGTTCCGACACCGCCGCCTAGCAGTAATACCGGACGCCGACGACTACATCTACCATGCAATACGGTCCAGAATCCAGTCCACCCTGTTATTTCAGGGCATCTACCTCCGGAACGCTGATCTTGTTTTCACTATTCTTGGCTGCCCAAATCTAACAATCATCTGGGACCTCGAGGGACATCTTACTCCCCTCCACGCCGCCGTGCAGCTCAGGCCCCCGAATGAGCAAATCGTCACGCCGCTAATCAACCAACGACAAGATGACATAATGCAGCGAGATGACGAGGGCCGAGTCCCACTTCATCATGCGATAGAAGCTGCTTGGAAAACGAAACCACCGGAGGGCGAAGTTCGCTCTGAGTTTGCAAACGTTATCAGATATCTGATGAGGAATATGCAAAGAACCGACTTCGACATCAAAGATGACAGCGGAAGGTCGCCATGGTACCTTCTATGTGACCCTTCAAATTGCACTTGCGGCTATCCAGAATGTGCTGCTAGCTGGATTCGGGAGCTTCGAGACACCCTCGAGCCTATTCGTGGGCCAGCGCTAGACGAGAACTCGGAAGGCCCGTCCGAACCTGTGGCGCCGCCAGAGGATTCAGCGCAATACCGCGCGTGTGTGACCACGGATGGCACTGTGGGCGAATTCTATCATGCCTATGACGAAAGATCGAGGAGAGTGCAGGAACGTATCAACCTGAAGACCCCGAGCATCTACAGGATGATGTATGACCCACGATACGGCTGCGCCAAAATACTGCAGTTCTCTAGAAGGAGGGAAGGTTCTCAGGACTTCCGGTGCCGATGGATCCACATCCCTGCAAATAATGTACGTGCAACCAGCCGGCACGAGCCAACAGAAAGACTAACTGAGAGCAGGAACAATGGCTAGCCGTAAGCTTACACTCTCGATAGAGTTGCGAACTAATACTAATATCTGCAGGACTTGATTCTCTCACTCGGCGTTCGAGATGATTCAATGGATGACCAACGTCATGACGGTACGTCTGTATTGTGCACGCAAACAAACCGTTTATCCTCTTGCTGACTTCTTCCGCTTTCCTCGGGGATAGGGCTCTCGGTTTTCAACCGGTACATGAGCCCACATGCGAAAAAATACGAGTTTGAGAAGATTGTAGAAATTATTCTAATCATCCAATTGGCTAATAGTATCGACCCTTCTGACAATGCTGGCAGACTATTCCGACTCCCGAACTACCATCAGCCAGTACCAGCTTGCGATTGAGCACGGTGCCTGAAGAGCCAGCTCAAAACACAAACGCTGGACGCAGAGGAACCCAGCCAACACCGACCGGCACAAGAGTAAACAGCCAAGGCTCGGCCACCACCCGGGCATCGTGGGCATCATTGTGTCCGATTCAAGACTTGTCTGGAAACAAAACGGTGGCAATGTTTGTAAGTGATGCCTCAGATATAGCTTTGCTTCAAACAGGTTTGCTGACACATCATAGATGCCGGTTTTGGCGTACGAGAGTTACGAAGAATGGCAAAATATCTTCGAAATCATCAACCGAGAGTCGAAAGAAAAGGCTTTAATTGTGCAGTCAGTGGATCGGGGCAGGTATTACAGGCCCAGCACTCCTCAGAGCGACAAGGATTCCGCTCTTATCGAAGGCTACATCTCTCCGCCAGAAGACACGAGACCGTTGCACTGCCGCCGAACCTTGGATCAATATTCTTACTATATGCTCGAAACCACCGAACGTCGTGACAGGGACCAGGTCACATATCGGTGGGCAAAACGGCAGAAAGACACAGTATCCCAAGGTCCGACGCCGATCCTCATGGTTGACCAACTTTGGCTTTGGGTTCTGCCGGACGGTATTTCACCCCTGTCCAAAGCCAACCGCTCCGCCAACTAACGATCACAGGGACGGTAATTACAAGTTTGCCCAATACACACAGACCATCAGAGAAGTACAACATCAGGAAACTTCTCAGTCAAGAGATTGAGAGTAACAAGGCACGGAATGTCATCCGAGGCCCTGAAGATCTCGTCAGTCTTGTGTTGGAGATCTGCCTGACTATCATGACGAGGGAAGGTCCGGGCGGCGTCAAGCTGCAAGAGTGTTTCCAGTCATCCATCAACGCAATTGTAAGTGGCTCACCATCGCAACCCATGGGTAGCTCTGCGCCATATTAACAACCTTGATAGGCTGAGGATGAAGCCATGGCCATGGATAGGTTCCTCGCTACGGTCGACAGACTTGCCGACGCGTCTGATCCGTTTCTCTTGACAGCTGATATCGACAGCTTCTCCAAAATCTCGACAGAGTCCAGGCAGCTTATCGAAATCATCGACATACGAGACGAGTTGGATATCGTCAAGTCTGTTTTGGCTGCGCAGAAAAAGGTTCTCAAGCAGCTCAGGGAGATTATTCGGTCGCAAGGTAGAAATTTGACGTCGGGTAGTCACGGCGTGAAGAACCCTTCAAGCGTAAATGTTGATGTCGACTCCGGTAGGGCATCTGGAGATACTGCCTTCAAGAGCGTCGGGGTGGTGGATGATGCAATCCGGATTGTGGAGGATAACCTCAATCGTGTTGAGGAGATGGATAATTCGGCGACGAGGGTCCATACTGAGGTGAGTATCATCGAAATGGGGCTATTGAGGAAGCAGGATGAGATGGAGGTTCTAACACACATGCCAGCTCAAACAACTTCTAGAGTTTAAGCAACAACAGGCAAGTGGGTGGGAGTCTCGGTATGCGAAGAAGCTATCGGAACAGGGGCAGAGGCAGAATACGGTCCGTTACCCCCAACACAAGGAGCTACAAGCTCCCAAGCTCTGACTAGTACTGACAAGCTGCACGATTCAACAGATCATGCTCGTCTTTACGATTGTCACGATTATCTTTGTAAGTGCCCCTCAACCGGCCAAAACGAAGTGAAACTCACAACTCAAACCAACTTACAGTTACCCATGTCATTCATCGCGAGTTTCTTTGCTATCAATATCCACCAGTTTCCCAAGGACCAGGAGTCTGGCGAACCAGACTGGCCGCTTAGCACAGTCGCCACCTACATCTGTATGCTCTATCGTTCAACGCTGCTTTATTGTCCGATGCAAACTATCATCCGCGTACTTGTCTAACATCCCACGTCTAGTCGGCATCTCCATCGCCTTCTCCGGCGCCATCCTCATCGGCGTCGGCATCTGTTTCCTCCGCATGGCGCACAAGAAACGTCGGCGCAAGCAACGTCAAAACCATCTCCATCCGCACCCGCCGCACCCCCAGACAGCCACACACACTAGATCAACATACCCCCACCATAACCGAGCCCACCCTCCCTTCGAACCCGACTACCCTGATGACCATCCAGACCATTCAGACTCCTACTCCGACAGCGAAGCCACCGTCGACGACGACAGGGAATACGCCCTCCTCTTCCGTCGCTGGAACTGGCACACGCGCATCCCTTATATCCGAAGACTGTGGGAATGGAAGTTGTATACGGTCCGCCGCCAACGACACCGCATGCGCCGCAGCCAGGAGGGCGTAGAATGGGATTACCCGCTGAGTCGCTGGCGGTATGGCGTGATATGGCGGCTGCGCAGGGCTTGGAGACGTCAGAGAAAGGTGAAAGGGGGTAGGAAGAAAAATGGCATTGGCGAGAATGCTAGGGCGAGGGAAGAGGATGAGTGTGTTAGTGATGATGAGAAGGCGAGGAATTATGAGTTGGGGCTGGAGCATAGGGGGAGGATGAATCTGAGGAGGGAGATGGTTGCTGATGCGGCGAGGGCGGTTGGGGCGTGGTTTGGGTATATGGGTGGGGACAGGAGGAGGAAGGGTGAAGACGGCGAGGAGGAGGGAGGAGAGGAAGTAGAGCAGTTGGGTGTGGATACTCAGCAAGGGGTGCTGCCGTCGCTGAGAAGTGTTTTTCGGAGGCGGCAGAGGGTGGTCGATGAAGAGATGGGGATTGGGCGGGCGGCTGAGAGTAGTGGCTGATGATATTGAGCCGTTACGTCTCCTTGACTTTCAGTACTTTCAGTTACCGGCATCCCAACGCCCATCGGTGATTTTTCGCCGTTTGATTTGACCATGAGCTAAATGCCATCATGATTCCCTTATGTGGCACTCTTGTACACCTTACGGCAGGACAAATTATGGAAGAAGTTGAAGAGGCGGTGGCCGTGTGCGGCTAGGGGTTGATAGTGGCGGCAGCGCAGGGGTTGACTCTCCGAAAAGTGACAGTATTGTGGCTTGAACTAGACTTGCTCGGACTGGGTTCTGCATGATATTGACCCGGCTCCACGATATTATTGGTGACTGGATGGTCCGTGTTCAGGTTGCCTGCTTAGCGGTTTTGCCAGCAGTTCCGGTTTAAGGCACGGGAGTTCCCTGCTCGCAGAAAAGCACGGGCGACACCTCACTTGATCGGCTTCAACAAAAGAAACTGTCAGCGGCTCATTTCCCATTCTTTGGCCACCCGGCACTCGAAACTCACGTCACCCCGGCCGGCGAATACAACGATGGGCAAACCTGAAGACCCATCAGGGGTGATAGTGAGTAAACCCCCAACAATTTTCTCATGGTCTGACGTTCCCAACAACCTCATTGGCTGGCATCCACTTTACCTGCGAAGAAATCACCGCGGCGTTTCGGCTGGACGGAAAGGTGCGCCATCTGACCCTCTGTCCCGTCCCGTACAATCGCTCTCCCAACTCATATCCGATGCCACGCAGAAGCAAGATCCGACCCCTATATATTGGGATCGAAAACGAAGCCAAACAACCTATCCAGCGTAAGGTTTCCCAGCTGCTGGTACCGCAGTGGGCTTCCTGAAGGCTTCAGGCTCAACCTAACACTTTGTGCACAGTTAGATTAACTATACCCTCGGAGACAATGAAAGCGATTGGATATTTCCCTGGCATCTAACTGAACCTAAAAAGGCTAAGTTCATCGCGGTTCTTTTTGAAGGGAAGACCGAGCTGTGGGCGTGCCTGGGGGCCGTCCATGGGCTTAGAACTATTGGGGGCAGAACTAGGGTGGATGTTTCACTTCTTGAGAATCTAAGTTGCCATCTGCAGTTCTTCTTGAGGGGGTTGTGGATGCTGATTGAAAACCAGATCCAAGATGCGTTTGGAGATGGTAAGGGATTCCTGCATTATGTCGTCCGACTTTTCCTACCACGATGCTAAGGACGGAGCAGCGGTTCTGACAAGACCCTTATCAATCCGCATCGGAGTTGCAGACTGCGGGTTATCAAGGCCGATGGAGGATACACTGCTTGACATCTTCAGGACTGTGACGGACAAATTCCGAGCTGTGATGGTAAAGCTAGACAACAGACACTCGAGTCTTCGTTGGGCCCTCTACAGACAACCAAAGGCGCCGAGCCTACCTCTCGGGACCAGTATTAAATTTGTCCAAGTCGGCGCAAGATACTCGGTCAGCAGGAAGTGGGTTTTGAGTATGTGTCGGGCAATTGCTAACAGAGATACAGCTCGAAGATCAATATCTAGTAGCAGCCTCCACGTCAAGCGAGTTGAGACTGGTGTGCATCCGGGCACCGGTCGTGAAAGTCGGAGTCGGGACTGAACACATTGCGTCACAAGTTGGGCACTTGATTCTTAACAAATGCGTCGATATCATCGTCGATCAGGACATCAGGGTGACTGCACTCGAGCTCCTGCGAGCCGTTGAGAGAGAGTAACTGAACTTCTCTCAGCATGTTAGTTTTTCAAAAGCATCATAGCCGCACAGGGACTAATATGGCCATGTCAAATACTCAGCAGCCACAGCACCGACAAGACTAAGAAATTCAAAAGTCCGTCACTTTTCCTTCCTACCAGCGTTCCAGCAACGCTACCTCCACCATCAAAAGGACTGATACATGTACCTAGTGCGCCTTCAATGTCGAGACGGAGGATCAAGGAGAATCGAGGTCTCGATTACACCTGACGAATGGTGCGAATAGATTTACGAGGCTGTTCTCGAGACTATTCAAGATATAGTTTTTAGAATGTCGCATCTCGAGAAAGTCGTCCATCTTTCAGGATCACTCTTCCAGCTCGACCACGTCATGCGATATGTTCGGAGCTTTGCAGAGAGATTTGGTGTTCGGTTGCTACAAGGGATGGGCATGGATGAGTAGGTGCTAGGATGTCCACGAAGACGTACCTGTACCTGTACCTGGCTAGCAAGGTACATTGAATGACACCCGACGCTAACCCCTGAGTACTTCAGATCTCTCGCCGGCGCGTTTGGGCTCACGATTTACGCTACACCGACGATGCCAACTATGGTATTCCACACTCCGGAGGCCACATCAACCAACCCGGTGACCAAGGCAAAGGGCGATATGCGCCATTTTGCTACAGGGTCCCTCGCTGTGTCTGCCATCATGAACGAACTCCTAGATGACGCAGGGGGCTACGATGCAGCGATAGAGCTGCCCAGAAACAACTTCAGGCCACTGATGAGGACGATACTTCTGCACGCACTGATGCAGGGCGGAGGGTGGTTCGTGGGCTACCGTATTATAAACAGATTAGAAGATGTCAAGATGGTTTTAGACCGTGACATGCAGCGGCTCCAAAGGCTGGGCTTTTACCGCTTTCACCGCTTTCACCGCTATTACGATCAAGTCGAAGATCTCGCACACAGTTTCGCGTCTGCGTACTTCTGCGGCAAGCTAAGCGGCATGTCTTTACATTACCAACTACGGTCTCTGTCCCCGCCCGTTCCGATCTCGCTGAACGACAAGTCCTCTTGGCTCGCCAACCACGAGTCGCCAGAGATGCGGCACATGGGCGCCCTGCGTTACATTGCCGTGTCCGGTGACCCGATTGCCCTAAAGATTGGCCTCCGACATGGCTACTCAACCATTTGGCCCGAATGGGAATGCGCCCAACCCGACGGCCTCATCTCCGTCGCCATTGCCATCGCCTCGTGGAGCACTCTGGAATCGATCGAGCATGCAGGGGCAGAGTGGATTGACTGTCTACACTGGGCGATGCACTGGAGAAACCCCGGCTTCGTCGACCAAATTGCGACGGAAATCTCCCGCACCTACTGGCCCCTTGGTTCTCAAGGGGGTCCTCTATCCAAGGGGCCAAGCTGGAATAGAGATAAAAAACCCTTGAGCAAAGCAATCGTTGCAGGAGCCGAATTTGTTCAGGCGCTCCTCAGACACGGCGCTCGACCTCGACTTTCTGACATTACCTTTGCCATCGAGGCCAACGCCGAGGATGGTGTTGTCAGCCAGCTCATACAGGCCAGGCTGGGTCCCGAATCTGAAGTCGAGTACTACCAGGGGCTTAAGCTCACCAGCAGAGATAAGTTCTTGGGAGTATGGGCGGACCTCCTCCTCACAGTTCACAGAACAGGGCGGTATCAGCGGGCCTTGCAACATGCGCTCCGGTTTCGCCCCCGCTTGTCGCGGGTGTCCTACGGCTCGAGTGGAGTTAGCTTTACATTCAATTTCGCCTTGGAGTTGCTGGTCTGGGCCGAAGCCAAGCAGCGAACAGATATCTCCCAACTGGTGCGGCAAAACTTAGGCCTGTCGACCCTTACCAATGGTACCGAAAGAAAGCCAAGAGAAACCCCCCTGCAAAACTCCCCCAATAGCATAATGGGTGGGGCAATGGGTAGCCAAGGAAAAGAGACGTTATCTATCCCTTACCTAGACATGAGGTGAGTTCCTCCTTGCACCACACACAAGTTGCTACCAGAGAGAGGTATTTGAACAAATGATGTCCTCTGACCCATATCAGCAGGTTCGAACTCGAAGGCTAGCCGCAGGTCCCATTCCATCGCGAGTCCCCTACTGGCCAACACGGCCTGCAGATGTAGGGAATTGGCGCCATGTCAAGACGATGATAGAGCTCTGACTAATACAAAAACATCATCGTTAACAAAATGTAACTCCTCAATCCAAGTGAACGTTGCATTCCTGCCCACTGCATCGGGGTAGCGGCGGCTGAAATGACCTTTTGCGCCGAGCCGAGGGATGAGGAACCCATTGGACTACGGAAACCTAGGTACCTAGTTATGAAGTATTCTTGACTTTTAGTTATCAGTAGGTATCCCAACTTCCGTCGCTTATTTCCCGCCCCTTGACTCGACCTTGTCTCGAACCACGACACTTGACTCTAACGCCCCCTGTTGTCACCACCCGACGTTTAACTAAGAAAAGGACCATTTCCCCCCGTATCTTGGCAAGCCCGATCATTCCCACGGAATGATGTTCCACGCACCTCGCGACGATGGGTATCGGTGGCAATCGGTGCTGTTGAGTAACGTGGAGGAGGCAATACAAAATTCGTGGAAAGTTTGTGTTTTGAACGGTACCTACCAGAGGCTGCGGCATGCAGATTGGACCACGGCTGCCTGGATTTTGAAGGCAGGGGTCAGGGGTTCGCACCTGCTTGCTGGACGAAGCGGGCTTTCCTGCCTTCGAGCAAGCCTGACAACACGTGCCCTATGTAAGGCACCGAGAGGAGCGGGGTATTTCTCCAACAATTTCTGCCTCCGCACCTTTAGGTCTTGCACCACCACCGAGCCCGGGCGTGTCATTCTTCCCTTAGAGACTTGGACGATTGCGACAGGACGGTCGGAAAAGGCACAACCTAGAGAGCGGGGGAAGTGAGCGAAACTCGACGATAATCCACGACGGAAGGCGCGATGACAGCAATCCAGGATCTCACTGGCACTGCCATGGCTACCAGACCGAGAGATTACGAGTCCCGGTACCAGTATTCGCCTTTGTCTGATGGTTGCATCCGCTTGCTACGGCTGCTGCCAAACCGTGACGAGCGTGCCCCGGTTCAATGTCGTCTGGCTTGAGGAAGCGGGGGTGGTGGACGGCAGCCAGGAACACGGAGATGCTATCACTGATGGCGGCCCTGCACTCGACATTTTGCAAATCGCTGCAAACGGGACCCAGCAACCGGAATATCAACGCCAATCGGATGATCACTGGCCCACAAAGCATGGCCGGGCCAGCAAGGACGAGGTCGATCCAGCAATCATTACGCTGCTTCAAAGGTCATGGTTCCAAAGGATTTGGGTAAGGCGACCTACACACGGATGATAGTGGCTACAACCTATTTACTGATGAACTCGTCCCAACAGGTTCTTCAGGAGGTCGCCGCGGCGCGACGCATTTTAGTCATGTGCCAGTCCGCAGAAATTGATGGGACCGTGTTCTGCCAAGGTCTACGCACACTAGATCTCACCTCTTTAGATTCTGAAGTCCAAAGTCGCGTACATTCAGCCGCCGACCTTATGGATGGGGCGACCCTACGGAAAAAGTACGCCGCTAGTAGCCCCGACAGACTTTCTCTCGACATACAACCATTGCTGGCACTGATATACACATTCTAGGACCGCAAGGCTACTGACCGCCGGGATAGGGTATATGCCTTGCTTGGAATGAGCACAGATTCCCACATCCGGGCCAATCTGATGCCCGACTACCAGGTTTCATGGCAAGACATCTTTCATCGCCTTTGCAAGTCTGTTGTCGGAGAGCAGGCACCTGTGGAGATTCTGGATGGAGGGGAAACTGCAGTGATCCGAACCCACGCTAGTATTCTCGGCCGGGTGGTGAGCACGAACCGCAGTGAGAGGGGCAGCACACAGAGTGTATCCCTCGAGTTGAACGGTTGGGACAACTTATTGAACTTAATAATGAAGAACCGGAAATTGACCCTCTCAGTATCAGCGAACAAAGTCGAATACGGAGATGTGGTTTGCCTTTTAGCACAAGCATCTACACCTATGATAGTTAGGCCTTGTATGGATTACTGGGCTATTATCGTACCTTCCATTCCCCTTTCGGGCTACGAAGAAGGAGGAGCGTTGTGGTCAAAGGAGGCAGAGTTCGGTTATGATTTCATTGCTACCTGGGACTGGCAAAGGTCGTGGGAAAACCGAACAGTCAACGAGCACTACAAAGAGATCGTCATGGGTACACATCTGCAGCTTACAGTTGAAGGGGCCGAAAAACATATGGATCGACTGGCCAGGGTCGGGAACATGGTTTTGACTTTAGGGCGCGAAGGGCTACGTTGGGAAGCGTGCAACCGAGTTTGGGACATGCTGGACATCAGCAAGATGCTAAGAGATGAGGAGAAAATGGGGGAAGGGATCTCGCACACGCTAACAGTTATCGAAAGCCTGACACAGATTTGCAGCGTTGAAGACGACACCACCACATCAACATTGCGCAGTACACTAACATCACAGCTGCAGCTCATGGCTGAAATTGTTGGGCGAAGCGGAGAATTTGCCGAAATCACCGAAAAGGATACGATTTGGATTGTGAGTGCAGATGTTGGGTTCTTCAAGGACTGCAACACGCGGATGATGGAACTCTTGCTGGACTGGAGAGGGGACGAGGTTCAGGTTGCTGAGGCAGTGGTGATCGCTGCTTTTGAGGGAATCGGACTCGGCGGCCCCAGCCCGGGAATGATAGAACTTCTCCTCGATCGTCGTGGTGGGGAGGTTGTGATTACCGAAGGAATACTTAGCGCGGCGGCGCGGAGTTTTACAGCTGGCGTAGATGTGATGGAGCTTCTCCTCCGTCACTGCGGTAGCAAGGTCCGGATTACAGATGCGATGATCAAAGCGGTGAGATATAAGGGTTTTGGTATAGGCGGAGCAGTGGCGGAACTACTTATTGATTGGCAGAGACGCGTGGAAGAATGCGCCCCTTGAGCTAAGTTGGGGGGGGGGGATTCCGAACACACCTGAAACTGAACATGCTGGTCGGTCCGT